>ERZ826146.3261-NODE-3261-length-10848-cov-2.747985_pt1 | contig 10848 bp, 5 predicted proteins | sample MGYA00519857_ERZ826146 | MGnify/ENA primary metagenome ERZ826146 (study PRJEB31778, sample SAMEA3449222) | human gut metagenome | biome: human gut; feature: human-associated habitat; material: faeces | place: United Kingdom | collected 2010/2012 ...
GCACTGCTATAGCACCTGTCTTTAACACTCCGAAATATATAGGAAGCCATTCAAGGCAGTTATACATAATAATAGCTACCTTATCGCCCTTCTTGATTCCTCTGCCAATAAGCATGTTGGCGAATCTGTTCGCTTTCTCGTTAAATACACTCCATGTAATCTCTCTGCGGTATGGTGAGTAAGTTGTAGGCTCAATAAGCCCGAACTCCTTCCATGTAGTTCTTTTTGTCTCCGGCATCTCCGGATTAATCTCTACCAGCGCAACGTCGTCTCCGTACAGGCGGCAGTTTTTCTCCAATATATCTGTAATCGGCATTGGAAAATTCCCCTTTCGTGTTCATTCATAATTCTTTTTTATGAATTTTTTGCGTAACAGCTTTCGCGCTTTAACGCTTTTATTCATTAAAGTCTATGATACTCAATTTTTTGTAAAATGTCAATCCATATTTGTATTATTTTCCATCCAATCTCTTTTTTCCACACTTTTGTTTGATTTTTCCATCTCTCCGTCCTATAATAGGCACCGGGTGATAGAAAAATGAATTGGATATATAATCATAAACGTGCATTACTGCATGTCAATCTTGCATTTATCGGCGGACTGACCGGTGCTTATGCCATCTTAGTCCGTGGCGGCAATTTTGGTGCCGCACAGACCATGAATCTGATTGAAATGGTCCTAAACTTTACGGAAATGAACCTGACGGATGCCTTCCTTCGTCTGGCTATTTTTATTTTATATGGCCTTGTGATCATTGCCGCATTTTTAATCGGCGAACATTTTGCCTCTGTAAAATCTTATATCGCACTGGCGGTAGAGGCCGTCTGCATATGGATCGCAGGGATCATTCCGACATCGGTCAATCCCCTGATCGCACTGTTCCCTGTATTCATCCTGAATGCATACCAGTGGCAGGCTTTTACCACTCCGGAATGTTATAACAGTTCCACGATCTTTTCAACGAATAATTACAAGCAGACACTTCTTGCATGGACCAGATATCATATGACACATGATCTGGCTCAGAAGAAACGGGCATTGCTTTTTACGAACACGCTGATTCTCTTCCATCTGGGGGTTCTGGTTGGATATTTTGCGGTAGAATACCTCGGAGCTCACGGAATATGGGTTGCGTTTGTTCCACTTGTTACCGCTGTAGGGCTGGTGATTCCGGTTGGTGAGGAGCAGGTTGTAAAGGATGTTGAAGCAACATTAAAAGAAGGAATTCACAGGACGGAGGAAGTAGTTGTTCGGAAGGTTTGATTTCGTTTGATTTTCTGCTTCATGATGGCCTGAATAAAAGTATAGCAGTGGTTGCTGTGCATATGCACAGCAACCACTGCTATACTTTTATTCAGTTACGTTTTCACATGCTATGAAGATGAAATCGCGGAAGCCTTCTTACAGTGCTGCTTTATATATCTTGTACATATCTTCCTCATGAAGTACCTTCGCAGATCCTTTGCTTCCCTTGCATCCGATGCTGCATTTATGTGCCATCAGTTTCAGTTCTTCATCTGTAGGATCAATGCCAAGTTCATGGATAGAAGTTGGCATCTTGAGTTCACGGAAGAAGTCTTCTATGGCTTCGATTCCACGTAATGCCACATCGTCTGCGGTTCCTTCCGGGTCTACCTGCATGACGTTCATTGCAAATTTTTCGAACCTAGGAAGGCAGTCTTTGTATACATATCTTGCCCAGGAACCCCAGATTGCCGCAAGGCCTGCACCGTGTGCCACGTCAAACAGTCCTCCGATCTCATGTTCCAGTGCATGGGAAGCGAAATCTCCTCCGACAACCGCGCCACAGCCTGTCAGCCCGTTATGAGACAGACTTCCTGCCCACATTACTTCCGCACGTGCATCATAGTTCTTCGGATCATTGATCAGAATTCTTGCATTCTCAATTACCGTACGCATCAGACCCTCTGCAATACTGTCTGTGATCTCCATATTTCCACCATTTGTAAAATAGCGTTCCATCGTATGCATCAGAATGTCTGTGCATCCGCATGCTGTCTGATAATCCGGCAGTGTCATGGTCAGTTCCGGATTCATGATTGCAAAGCGCGGTCTTCCATAGTCATTGCGGTATCCTCTCTTGATCCAGCCGTCTTCTTTTGTAATAACAGAAGAATTACTCATCTCACTTCCTGTCGCTGCAATAGTCAGTACAACACCAATCGGAAGACATCCTGTTGCCTGGCGCTTTTTGTCATAAAAATCCCATACGTCCCCTTCATTGGCAACTCCATATCCGATTGCTTTTGCAGAATCAATCGCACTTCCGCCGCCTACAGCAAGGATGAAATCTACTCCTTCTTTTTTCGCGAGCTTGATTCCTTCATATACCAGTGAAAGTCTTGGGTTCGGTACTGCACCACCAAGTTCTATATAGTCAATCTTTGCTTCATCCAGGGAAGCCTTTACTTTATCCAATAATCCGGTACGTTTGACGCTTCCGCTTCCGTAATGGATCATTACTTTCTTACATCCCTGTTCTTTTACCAGTTCTCCACATTTGTCTTCTGTATTTTTTCCAAATACAACTTTGGTTGGTGTGTAATAATTAAAATTATACATAAGGTCTCCTTCTTTTTGGTATAAAAAATATGCTATAGATTTCTCCATAGCATATTTTAATCTTTCTCTATGATTTTTTCAACAGACGTTTTACCGCTTTATGCAGCTCATTGATAATAATTTATTCCGTCCGAAGTGCCGTAACCGGATCGCTCTTCGATGCTTTCTTTGACGGGATCAGTCCACCAAGCAATGTCAGTACCACACTCAGTGCGATCAGCACCAGTGCCGGAATAACCGGAAGCACTGCATTTACATTGGAATTATCTGCCACCGCATGAATGATCATATTGCCAGGGAGCAGAAGCAACAGCGTCAGTCCGATTCCGATCAGTCCCGCACACAGTCCAATAATGAAGGTCTCCGCATTAAACACCTGAGATACATTCCTCTTCGATGCGCCGATCGCCCTTAAGATTCCGATCTCTTTCTTCCGCTCCAGCACACTGATATACGTAATGACTCCGATCATAATTGAAGATACGACCAGTGAAATCGCCACAAATGCAATCAGCACATAACTGATCGTATTGACGATATCTGTCACCGATGACATCAGAGTTCCCACTACATCCGTGTAGGAAATCACCTGTTCATCCTTGCCGGCTTTCTCCATCTTCTTGTTATAACGATCCAGATAATCCACTACCTGTTCCTTACTTTCAAAATCTTTAGGATAAATGTCGATCTCGCTTGGTTTTGCGAAGTCAGCATATCCTAATTTCTGCAGATTGCTGTCATACGTTGCACTCGCCGTTCCGCTCATAGACATCATAAGTTCTGTCAGATCATCCTCCGTCATATTGAACTGAAATGCCTTTGCAAATGCATCTGTATCGATCTTCATCGCATCTGTCATGACACTCTGGAGATTCTGTCCGATCTGTGTCATGGCAGATTCCATTACTTTACCCATACCGGAAGACATCTGTCCGACGATCTGCTCCATGGCCGACGAAATCTGTGTCTCAAGTGCATTTCCAAAAGATTTCGCATACGCTCTCATTGCCTGCTTCATGTAAACATTCATCCCGGATGAAAGCTGGCTTTCCAGACTCTTCATGTCCAGTGTCTCTGAAAGACCGTTACTCAGCCGCTGTTTTCCATCTGCCGTTCCGAGATAAGCTGCAAAGTTCTCACCCATCTTTGTCACATCTGCATATCCTTTTTCCTGTGCATAGCTTAAATATCCAGCCGCAAGTTCCTGCGCCATTGCCTGCAGATCCGCTTCCGATATCTCAATATCCACATCTTTATACAGGTCATTCACCCAGTCTGTTATGATCTGCTTTGCTTCTGCCGTCTGTAAATACTGGCGGAAATATGTTCCGTACTGGTCCGCACTGATATCTCCGATTCCCTGATCCTTTACGTATTTTTCAAACCCCTGCATGATATCTGTCAGAAGCTTCTGTACCTTTTCTTCTGTAATGGTTACTTTTCCACTCTCCTTTAGAATCTTTGAAAAATACTTTTTCATGATCTGCTTTGCACCATCTGTTTTCAGATATTCCGAGAAGTTATCTCCCAGATGCGAATAATCTGCTTCCGGATGCGTCTTCGCATATGCCTGATACCCTTCCATCAATGAAACAGCCATCTTCTGCATTCCGCCCGGTTTCACCTTGACATCCAGCCCCGACAGCATATCTCCCAGACCTGCCGACGGAAGCCCCGACAGATTCAGATCCACCTGATCCAGATTCACAAGTCCGGATAAATTCAACCTATTGCCATCCAGCTTAAATGCATCCTGCAGATTCACTGCTTTCGAAAAGTCCAGTGAATTTCCGAGACTTCCTGCAAGGTCTGTATCTCCCATGCCGAATGCTTTCTGAAGTGCGTCTTCATCTACGCTGAATAACGAGTTCATATCCAGACCATTATCTCCGGAATCTTCACCGAATTTCTCTCCGGTAAATACATTGATATCCGAACTGGCTTTTTGTTGTTTTACGATCTCACTGTTTTTTGCTTCTTCTGCGACATGCGTCATAAGCGAATATGGATAACCGATTCCCATATTCAGTGCAGTTGCCTTCGAACCTTCTGCCGGCTGCACGATTCCGACAATCTTAATATCCTCTCCGTCTGCCACCAGTTTTTTCATATATTCTGCATTATCACTTTTATCTTTCCAGACTTTATACTGGCTGTCATATTCATAATAGTCTGCCTGATTCACAAGCTTAAACTTCTTGTTCAGAATATCTTTATAGATGTATGTTCCCAGCGAAGACGGTGTCTTGATCTCTTCTTCACTTGCAAAAGCTTTGATCATATCATCCAGTTCCATCTGATCTCTGAGGCCAAGTGTATATAGAAGGAAATCACTCATCCCGCCGTCCTGACTTAATACCAGTACGCATTCATTATATTTTTTCGGCCATCTTCCCGCCTTGACATCATACTGCTTCTCGTACAGACTTGTGTTCTTTGGCATGCGGTAGAACACATTTGTACTCATCATGGATGACATCATATTGTTGGCACCGGAATCCGCTCCGATTCCAATGGATGAAAATGATTTGTCCGGGTGTACCTGTCTGACACCATCCGAATCCTCTCTGTATATCTGCGGATCCACATCATAATCATACTCCACGGCATTTGTATAGGATTTTAACGCATCATTATCCTTTTCCAGATGTTTTTTCAATGATTTAAGGTCATTGGTATTCATCTTGGAGAACATATTTGTAACCATCTCCATGACTTTTACCTGACCATCTTTGTTCTTCTTACCGGACGAGTCTTTGCTCTTATCATCCGTTCCGGTATTTCCAACCATCATGGAGGTAATGTCAAATCCCGTACTTTGGATCTGTAGTGGATATTCCGACAACGTCTCTTCCTCGATTGACTGGATATAGCCGTTCACTCCATTAGAGAGTGCCAGAATCAGCGCAATTCCTATGATACCGATAGAACCCGCAAAGGATGTCAGTAATGTCCTTGCTTTCTTCGTCTTTAGATTATTAAAGCTAAGAGCCAGAGCCGTCAAAAAAGACATGGAAGATTTTCCCATATTCTTATGTTCCGGTTCTTTTAATGTCTGCTCATCCACAATGTATTCGTCCGTATCTGAACGTATCTTCCCATCCCGCAAATTCACGATCCTGGTCGCATATTCTTCTGCCAGTTCCGGATTGTGTGTAACCATAACAACCAGCCGGTCTTTGGCTACTTCTTTCAGAAGATCCATGACCTGGATACTGGTATCACTGTCCAGTGCTCCCGTCGGTTCATCCGCCAGCAGGATATCCGGATCATTCACCAGTGCCCTTGCTATCGCCACTCTCTGCATCTGGCCGCCGGACATCTGGCTTGGTCTTTTGTGAAGTTGTTCTCCAAGTCCTACTTTTTTCAGCGCATCAATGGCACGTTTTCTTCTCTCTTCTTTTCCGATTCCAGAAATTGTAAGTGCAAGTTCTACGTTAGACAACACCGTCTGATGCGGGATCAGATTATAACTCTGAAATACGAATCCGATCGTATGATTCCGGTATGAATCCCAGTCTCTGTCCTTATATTTCTTCGTAGATATTCCGTTGATGATCAGGTCGCCGCTGTCATAACGGTCCAGTCCTCCGATAATATTCAGAAGCGTAGTCTTTCCCGATCCACTGGGACCTAGAATTGCCACGAATTCATTATCTCTTAAGTTCAGGCTCACGTCATCCAGCGCCTTCTGTACCAGATTACCGGTCCTATATTCTTTACAAATATGCTGTATCTGAAGCATGTATTCTTTTTCTCCTTCTTCCATCTGTTATTTTTTTACAGACATCTGTTATTATTATACAGAAATATTTTATAAAATCCGTATTTTTATACTTTTTTAATCTTTGCTTTTTATTTAGAAATATATCCGCTAATCACAGTCTGATTTTTATCTGTATATAGCATCGCAGATGTTAACCTTTCCACCAAATACAGTTGACTTTTATTTCCCGTCATGTTAACCTTTTGTCTATATCAGTTAACAAGTGATTTATATTACACACAAAGGAAGGTAACACCATGATTTCAGAAGTTCATACACACGAAGATCCTATATTGACACGCGAAGAGGCCATCGAGATTTTAAACACTCCGGACGACCAGTTAGATGCTCTCATCGAACGTGCCGGAATCCTCCGTAAAAAATATAAAGGAAACCACGTCAGCATTCATATTCTGACCAATGTCCGCAGTGGTAACTGCTCTCAGGACTGCGCTTACTGTGCGCAATCCTGTCGCTCTAATGCAGACATCGACACTTATAAATGGGTAGAAGACGAAAAATTATACAATGATAATGATTTTGTAAATGAACATCATCTTTCCAGACACTGCATCGGACTCAGCGGTATGAAATTCACCGACGAAGAGATCGAAGAACTGGCTTCTAAGATCCGCAAGATGAAAGAAGACGGAACCCACCTTTGCTGTTCCATCGGATTTCTTACTGAAAAACAGGCTCTAATGTTAAAAGAAGCCGGACTCGACCGGATCAACCACAACCTGAACAGCAGCCGGGCTTACTACAGTCACATCTGTTCTACCCATACTTTTGAGCAGCGCGTTCAGAATATCAAAATGCTTCAGAGACTTGGATTTGAAATCTGCAGTGGCGGAATCATTGGAATGGGCGAAAGCAAAGAGGATGTTGTTGATATGCTTCTGGAGCTTCGTGAGATCCGGCCGGAAGCTCTGCCGATCAACTTCCTGTTGCCAATTCCGGGAACTCCGCTCGGTGATGCCGATATTTCCGAACTCACAACTGAGTATTGCATGAAGGTTCTCTGCCTTGCAAGACTTCTGGTTCCGCAGTCAGATATCCGTTGTGTTGCCGGACGTGAGGTTTATTTAAAGGTGAAGAAAAGAAGCTTCTCAGCGTTGTAGATTCCATCTTCGCTTCCGGTTATCTGACCGCAGATGGTCAGGGAATCAAAGATACGATCCGGACGATTACGGATGCCGGTTTTACATATGAGATCGAATCTGCTTAATTTATTGACACGCCGAACATTATTAACATTCTAAAAGGAGAATACTTAACATGGCTCAGGGAAACACTCAGACACTTAGAACTACCAATACTTACGCAATGGCTGTCACCGCTCTTATGACCGCTGTCACCTGCATTCTTGCACCGCTTTCCATACCGATCGGACCGGTGCCGATTTCACTTACCAATTTTGCAATTTATCTTTCTCTCTATCTTCTGGATTGGAAGAAAGGAACGATCAGCTATATCCTTTATCTTCTTCTCGGACTTGTGGGACTTCCTGTATTTTCCGGATTCACCGGAGGAATCGGAAAGCTTGCCGGACCAACTGGCGGATATATCATTGGTTTCATTCCAATGGCAATCATTGCCGGTATTGTAATTGACAAATTCAGTCAGAGATGGCTCCAGATTCTTGGAATGATCGTTGGAACTGCAATCTGCTATGCATTCGGAACTGCATGGTTCTGTATTCAGGCAGGTTACACTGTATCTGCTGCCCTTGCAGTATGTGTCATTCCATTTATCCCGGCGGACCTGATCAAGATGGTGATTGCCATGATCATCGGACCTGAAATCCGCAAAAGACTCGGAGCTGTTGCACAGTAAAATGCACGGCGTCTGCCAGAATATTTGAAGTCTGGCAAAATAATAATTTAGCCCCCTCTACAAAGTCCGGAAAGCCTGTTTGCTGCAGCGTTTCCGGGCTTCTTTGTTTTTTTAATCCGGCTTTTACCAGAGCAAACGCAAGCCATGCCATAACATTTCTTTCCATGCAGCCTCACAAAACAAAGCAAGAGACCAGACAAGGTATTTGCATATTCCCTGTCCAGTCTCTTTATGATTTATCCTGCTTCTGTATTTCTACTTTCGCTCAGATCTTTATTCTTCTGTCTGCTCTTCTACAACCGTCTCAGCAGTTGCTTCTGTATTTGCTTCTTCTGCAGTCTCTTCTGCGTTCTCCTCCAGTTCACCTGAAGCCCTGCGTACCTTTGCAATACTTGCAACTTCTTCGTGTTCCTTCAGATTGATCAGTTTAACACCGGATGTGATTCTTCCGAGTACGGAAATCCCCGCACATTCCATACGGATCACGATACCATCTGTGTTGATGATCATAATCTCATCATCCGGACCTACTGCCTTCGCACCGACTACATTTCCGGTCTTCTCTGTGATCTTATAGCACTTCACGCCTTTTCCACCACGGTTCTGGGCTGTGAATTCTTCCATGCGGGTTCTCTTGCCCATACCCTTTTCAGATACGATCAGAAGCTCTTCACCCTGCGCATCAAGCTGCATTGCAACAACTTCATCACGGTCACTTAAATTCATACCACGAACGCCCATAGAGGTCCTTCCGGTTGAACGTACATCAGATTCATGGAAACGGATGCATTGACCATACTGCGTAACGAGAATAACATCTCTTTCATCATCCGTAATCTTAACTTCGATCAGTTCATCATCCTCACGGAGTGTGATCGCAGCAAGTCCTGTCTTTCTTACATTTGCGTAATCCAGGATCGGCGTCTTCTTAACAAGACCTTTCTTGGTTGCCATGAACAGATAGTCACCTTCCTTGAAATCCTTGATCGGAATCATTGCTGTGATCTTCTCATCCGGCTGAAGCTGAAGGATGTTGATAATTGCTGTACCTCGGGAAGTTCTTCCTGCTTCCGGAATCTCATATCCCTTCAGGCGATAGCAGCGTCCGGTATTGGTAAAGAACATAATATACTGGTGAGTATTGGTCATGAACAGCTCTTCTACATAGTCTTCATCCAGAGTCTGCATACCCTTGATACCCTTGCCGCCACGATTCTGGCTCTTGAAAGTATCGTTGCTCATTCTCTTAATGTATCCCATCTTGGTCATGGTGATCACTACATCTTCTCTCGGGATCAGATCCTCTGTAGAAATGTCGTATTCATCAAATCCGATGGCTGTTCTTCTGTCATCTCCGTATTTTTCAGAGATCACAAGGATTTCTTTCTTAATTACGCCAAGCAGAAGCTTTCTGTCTGCGAGGATCGCCTTGTACTCTGCGATCTTCTTCTCAAGCTCTGCATACTCTGTTTCCAGCTTCTCTCTTTCCAGACCGGTCAGAGCTCTCAGACGCATATCCACGATAGCCTGGGACTGTGCATCACTTAAGTTAAAGCGGCTCATCAACTCTGCTTTCGCAATCTGTACGGTCTTGGATCCACGGATGATCTTAATAACCTCATCAATGTTATCCAGGGCGATCAGCAGACCTTCCAAGATGTGTGCACGCTCTTCTGCCTTATTCAGCTCGTATTTGGTACGTCTGGTCACAACGTCATCCTGATGTTTCAGATAATGGTTCAGGATTTCCAGAAGGCTCATAACCTTCGGTTCATTATTGACCAATGCAAGCATGATCACACCAAATGTATCCTGCAGCTGTGTATGCTTGTAAAGCTGGTTCAGAACGACATTCGGGTTCACATCTCTTCTCAATTCGATGCAGACACGCATACCTTCACGGCTTGACTGGTCGCTCAGGTCTGTGATTCCATCGATTTTCTTATCTCTGACAAGCTCCGCAATCTTCTCGATCAGGCGGGCTTTGTTGACCATATACGGAAGCTCGGTTACTACGATTCTGTGCTTTCCATTCTGCATTGGCTCGATATTGGATACCGCACGCACACGGATCTTTCCACGTCCTGTACGGTAAGCCTCTTCGATTCCTCTTGTTCCAAGGATCGTTGCTCCCGTCGGGAAATCAGGTCCTTTGATGATCTCCATGATTTCTTCGATCGTGGTCTCATCTTTATCTTCAATCTGGTCATCAATAATTTTCACAACCGCACCGATGACTTCTCTTAAGTTGTGCGGTGGGATATTGGTTGCCATACCTACCGCGATACCGGAGGTTCCGTTTACCAGAAGGTTCGGGAATCTTGACGGAAGTACGGTCGGTTCTTTTTCTGTCTCGTCAAAGTTCGGTGCAAAATCAACGGTATCTTTATTGATATCCGCTGTCATTTCCATCGAAATCTTACTAAGTCTTGCCTCGGTATATCGCATTGCGGCAGCACCGTCACCGTCCACAGAACCGAAGTTACCGTGACCGTCTACAAGAATGTAACGGGTAGACCAGTCCTGTGCCATATTAACGAGGGCTCCGTAAATAGAACTGTCACCGTGCGGGTGATATTTACCCATGGTATCACCGACGATACGGGCACATTTACGGTGCGGCTTGTCAGGACCGTTGTTCAACTCGATCGTCGAATAAAGA
>ERZ826146.3266-NODE-3266-length-10831-cov-3.168987_pt1 | contig 10831 bp, 9 predicted proteins | sample MGYA00519857_ERZ826146 | MGnify/ENA primary metagenome ERZ826146 (study PRJEB31778, sample SAMEA3449222) | human gut metagenome | biome: human gut; feature: human-associated habitat; material: faeces | place: United Kingdom | collected 2010/2012 ...
GTGGGGGATACACAGCCTCGTGAGTGCTACGCTGCGCTGCCAAGATACTGTATGAATTATGCCTTGCAGGCTTTCTATGCTCGACGAAACCGTCGAAACTCGCCTTCCATGGCTCGATTTCTCCTTGTCCCGGCATCCATGCCGGGCCATTTCTGTGTTGCTTGGGCATAATTCAACAGTATCTAGACAGCTTCGCTATTCGCTCTCACGAGACTGTGTATCCCCCACCACGCCCATAAACCGTACTATTGCAGCTTACAATCTCATAATCCGCAGTTCACAGTGGGGAAGAGCCCTAGCAGAAATGTAAGGGCGGGATTTACAAGTTTGGCAAATACATATATAATAAGGGGAAGAATATACACATGGAGAACTATTATGATAAAGAATAAATTTATGGCACTCACGCTTACCGTAGTGCTCACAGCAGGCATGCTTACCGGCTGTGGCTCCGGCGACAAGGCAAAGGACAAGGATGCGTACAGACAGTATGGCATCAACTGTATAGAAAACGGCAGCTATGATGATGCGGTCGATGCTTTTCAGAAGGCACTGGACCAGTCGGTGGGCTCAGTAGGCGCAGAGGAGCTTGACATATGTTATTATAAGGCAAAGGCACAGTATTTAAGCGGTGACGTGGATGGCGCGATTGATACATATACGGCTATTATCGACTATAATAAGGATTCTGACGCATACTATCTGAGAGGATGTATATATTTTGCCAAGAATGATTCAGACAAGGGCTTGAAGGATTTTAAGACGGCGCTCAGTGAGAATAATGATAATTATGAGCTCTATCTTGGCGTTTATGAGACCTTGTCAAAGTATGGCATGAATGACCAGGGAAAGGAATACCTGGATAATGCCTTAAAGCTTAAGGCAAAAACTGCTGATGACTATATGCAGAGAGGCCGTATATACACCCTGCTCGGAGATTATGATTCAGCAATAAAGAGTCTGAAAAAGGCTGTTGATGAGAAGCTTGTCAAGGCAAACTACTATATGGGTGAGGTATATCAGAAGAAGGGCGATAATGACAGCTCGCAGAAGTATTTTAAGAAATATCTGGACAGCGGTGAGGCGGATTCGTATGAGCTGATGAATATGGGACAGGCGCAGATGGACAATGGTAACTATGACACTGCGATTACTTATTTTCAGAACGCACTTGAACTTGAAAGTGTGCCGAACAAGCAGCAGATAACAAAGGCTATGATTATAGCATATGAGTATTCCGGCGATTTTGCCACAGCAAAGAGCAAAATGGAGGAATACATGAAGGATTATCCTGATGACGAGGATGCAGCAAGAGAATATCAGTTTTTGGAGACCAGATAGATTATGGCAGATACTATTAAGATAGAGGATATTGAGGAGAGACTAGTGCTCGTCGGAGTAAGCGAGCAGGACGGTGATGATGCAGATGATTCACTTTCAGAGCTTGCGGAGCTGGTAAAGACAGCAGGTGCGACAGTTGTAGGCACACTTATCCAAAGAAGAGAAAAAATTCATCCGGGCACGTATGTCGGCACCGGCAAGGTGGCAGAGATTGCAGAGCTTGTGGAGAGTACAGGGGCAACAGGCATCGTGTGCGATGATGAGCTGAGTCCTGCACAGCAGAAAAATCTGGAGATGTACCTTGACACAAAGGTTATGGACAGGACACTTGTTATTCTTGATATTTTTGCATCAAGAGCCACAACAAGTGAGGGTAAGATACAGGTTGAGCTTGCTCAGCTTAAGTACAGATTAAGCTGTTTGTCGGGACTGGGAAAGTCCATGTCAAGGCTTGGCGGTGGAATAGGAACAAGAGGTCCCGGAGAGAAAAAGCTTGAGGTAGACCGTCGTCTTATAAATGACAGGATAGCACAGCTTCGAAGAGAGCTGAAAGAGGTGCAGAAGCACAGAGATATCACAAGGGCAAAGCGTGAAAAAAATAAAGTACCGGTTGTTGCGATAGTAGGATATACTAACGCAGGTAAGTCCACGCTGTTAAATCACCTGACAGAGGCAGATGTGCTTGAGGAGGATAAGCTCTTTGCAACGCTTGATCCTACAACGCGCATTCTTGCGCTTGATGGCAAGCAGCAGGTGCTTTTAACTGATACGGTCGGGTTTATCAGAAAGCTGCCGCATCATCTGATAGAGGCTTTCAAGAGCACCCTTGAGGAGGCAAAGTACGCTGACATCATTTTCCATGTGGTGGACGCATCAAATATGCAGCGGGAAAAGCAGATGTTCATAACCTACCAGACATTGGATGATCTTGGTGTAAAAGACAAGAAATTTGTCACACTTTTTAATAAGCAGGATGCCCGCACAGACAACGAACCGCTGCATGATTTCAGGGCAGATTATACTCTTAACATTTCAGCGGCAAAGGATCTGGGATTAGATGAGGTAAAATCTCTTTTAGAGGAGATATTAAGAGAGAACAAGGTATATATTGAGAGAATTATCCCATATGATAAGGCTGGCGTGATACAGCTCATCAGAAAACAGGGCGAGCTTGTGTCAGAGGAATATGTGGCTGATGGGATACAGATAAAGGCATATGTGCCGATGGAGGTGTACGGCAGGCTCGATTAGGGTGCTGCTTCGCTATATCATTATAATAAGCGAGGAATTTAAAATGTCTAAAACGCGTTCAATCCGCTGGGACAAGCTGGACAACACAGCAAATCTGTTCCCTAGTATAGCGGGGGAGAGCATGACAAATGTATATAGGATCTCAGTCACCTTAACTGATGAGATTGACAGTGAAAAGCTGCAGGAGGCACTGGATATAGTGCTTCCGAAGTTTGGTCTGTTTAATGTGAGACTCAGGATGGGAGTATTCTGGAACTATTTTGAGGAAAATGGCAAAAAGGCACCAAAGGTGCATGAGGAAAATACATTTCCGTGCAGATTTATAAGACCGAACAAGAATCACAGCTATCTTTTCAGGGTGACATACTATAAGAACAGAATAAATCTTGAGGTATTTCATGTGTTGACAGATGGCATGGGCGGCATAAATTTCCTTAGGGAGCTCACCTACCAGTATCTGCGTCTCACACATCCGGAGATTGCAAAGCTAAAGGGCGATTCATTGACGCAGGGCACATCCTTAAATAGAGAGGACAGCTTTGTAAAGAACTACAAATCAAGTAAGCCAAGTGGCTTTAACAGGCAGAAGGCGTATCTTTTAAAGCTGGAAAAGGTACCTGATGGAGAGTTTGGGCTGATACATGGCATGATGCCTGTATCACAGCTGAAGCAGGTCTGCCACCGCTATGGAGTTTCCATAAATGATTATCTGGTAGCATGCTTTGTGTGGAGTGTGTATCAGGAGTGTTTTCACGGCATGCCAAACGATATGCCTGTCAGGGTTGCAGTTCCTGTGAACCTTCGTCCTTATTTTGACTCCGTGACCACAAAGAACTTTTTTGTCATGATATCTGCTGAATTCAGACCGCAAAACAGCTCCTACACATTTGAGGAGGTGCTTAAAATAGTGACGGATTCCATCAATTCACAGATTTCGAAGGAGCATCTGGAGGATCTTTTCTCATACAGTGTGTCAAATCAGAAAAATATCCTGATGAGACCGGTGCCTCTTTTTATAAAAAATCTGGCAATGAAGGCGGTCTATACGCAGTCGGCACTGGCGAATACCACCACTATCACCAATATTGGAAATATAAAGGTGGAGCCGGAATACGAGCCGTATATAACAGGCTTTTATTCCTTTATACCAATGTCCAAGGGACAGCCTATGAAGGGCACCATATGCTCCTACAAGGACACGCTGGTGTTTACTTTTTCATCTATTCTGGCCGATACGATGATTCAGAGAAGCTTTTTTAAAAAGCTTGTAAATGACGGAGTGGAAGTGACAATTGAGACAAATGGAGAGTATTATGACTAAATGCATGAAATGCGGTGTGTATATTGCAGACAATACAGATAAATGCCCGCTCTGCCAGCAGGTTGTGGCACCGGTTGAACTGTCATCGGACAATCATCAGGGCACTGAAGGGGTTTTTGAACAGCATAATGATGTGCCGGATAAGTGTGTAAACGATACAGATAGTGCAGCAAAGAGGGCAGATAGTACAGCAAGCCATGACAACGGTACGAGATATCCTGACGTCAAGGGCGCATCAAGAAAATACAGATTACTGGAAAATATCATATTGTTTCTGTCTATAGTAGGACAGATTGTGTTGACAACTGTTGATTACATGACAGACCATGAGATAAACTGGAGCTTTATAGTGCTTCTTGTTGTAATCTATGCGAATGTGACGCTGCGTCTGGCAATAGTCGGAAGAAACGGATATATTTTTAAAATTGTAAGCACATTTGTGTTCACGGTGTTGTTTCTCGAGGGCATAGACCTGCTCACAGGAGCCAGTGGCTGGGCACTTACATTTGTTTTCCCAAGCGCCATACTGGCTATGGTTCTTGCAACAATTATACTTATGATAGTAAACATAAGAAACTGGCAGAGCTACATGATGATGCAGCTTTTTCTTGTGCTGATGAGCGTGATTGCGATGATACTTGTGGCAGTCAAGGTCATATGGTTCCCATATCTGGCAATGGGAGCGATGGGCGCATCGCTGTTTTTGTTTCTCGGAACACTGATTATCGGTGACAAAAGAGCCAGAACAGAGCTGAAACGGAGATTTCATATATGATAGGCTTTCATGGAATAGGAAATTCGCATATGTTTGAGGATGAAGAGATGGGAAACTACCATCCGGAAATTGAAAACGGCGATAGTAATGGTGATAATGAAACTGGAATAATAGGAGCTTTGGGTAATAAGCTTGAAAAGACATTTAAGAACTCATTATCTGCCATGAAAAGTGAGCATGTGGAAAAAGCCCATAGCAATGCAGCTGTGGCAGATGAAGAAGTCAGTATACAGGGAAAAATACTTGCTAATCTGATGGGACATATCACAAATGACCTTGCAATCGGCAAAAAAATAAAATCCGGAGAGCTCAGGAAGCGCATGAAGGAACCTGCATGGCTTGTTCCGGACTGTTTTGTAACAGAGGATATAGATATGGGCGGTTTCACTATGAAGCTTTTATCCTCAAAGGAAAACCCAAATACAGAGCGTGTGATACTGCAGCTGCATGGTGGTGGATATATGGGGGCAGTGCGCAATGCATACTATGTATTTGCAGGCCTTTATAATGAGGTAAGTGAAGGCTGCTCAGTGCTCACGCCTGACTATCGCGTGGCGCCGGAGCACCCGTATCCGGCAGCACTTGAGGATGCCATAGCCTGCTATAAATGGCTCTTGTCACAGGGCTGGTTTGGTTCGCAGATTGTGCTGGCAGGAGACTCAGCGGGAGGAGGACTTGCAATGTGCCTCACCATGTATCTTCGAGACCACGTCATGCCGCTTCCGGCAGGAATAGTAGCCATGTCACCATGGACAGACCTCACAGCAGGCGGAGAGTCATATGAGACAAACTACGAAAAGGACCCACTGTTTGGGAACACAAGGGACAGTCTGATCTACGTGAATGACTATCCCGGTGACCACGATAAAATGGATCCATACATATCGCCGCTGTTTGGTAATTTCAGAGGCTTTCCACCAATGCTCATACAGGTAGGCTCGATAGAGATGCTCTTATCTGACTCGGTAGAGGCCGCTGCAAAGGCAAGAATCCAGGGCGTTAAGGTGCGACTGTCAGTGTATGAGGGGATGTTTCATGTGTTCCAGATGGGATATCTTAATTTCCCGGAGTCCAAGCGTGCATGGGCGGAGGTCAAGCGTTTCCTAAAGGTTATTAAAGAGGAAGAATAGAGGAGAAGCAGATAATGATTACCGGAGAATTAAGAAATAAAATAGATAAAATATGGGAGACATTCTGGACAGGTGGTATCACAAATCCATTAGATGTTATAGAACAGTTTACATATTTACTCTTTATAAAGCAGCTTGACGAAGTTGAGACAACAAAAGAAAACGAGGCAAATTTTCTCGGTGTAGACTATGAGTCTATGTTTCCGGGTGAATGTCAGAAATATCGCTGGAGCAAATTTAAAAATCTCGGTTCAGCAGAGGAAATGTATGAGCTTGTCTTAAATGGTGTATTTCCGTTTATAAAGAATCTGCATCAGGACGGAGATTCGGCATATGCCAGATATATGGGAGATGCCATATTCAAGATTCCCACCGCGGCAATGCTGTCAAAAATAGTCGATGGAATAGATAAGCTTGAGCTGGGAGATGAAGATTCTAAGGGAGATTTATATGAGTATCTTCTCTCAAAGGTTGCAACAGCTGGAACTAATGGACAGTTCAGTACACCGCGTCATATCATAAAAATGATGGTCGAACTGGTAAAACCGTCACCGGATGATACAATAATTGATCCGGCAATGGGAAGTGCAGGCTTTCTGATAGAAGCACAGAGTTATCTAAGAGAAAACCATCCGGAGCTTTTCCTTCACAAGGAGAGCCTTGAGCATTTCAATAACACTATGTTTTATGGCAATGATATGGATAGGACTATGCTTCGAATCGGAGCTATGAATATGCTGCTTCATGGCGTGGAAAATCCTAATATTTCGTACAGGGACAGTCTTTCAGAGCAGAATACGGATGTTGAAAAATATAGCTTAGTTCTGGCAAATCCACCGTTTAAGGGAAGTCTGGACTATGAGGCTGTTTCAGCAGATTTGCTTAAAGTGACAAAGACGAAGAAAACAGAGCTGCTTTTCTTAGCACTATTTTTGCGTATACTAAAAAAAGGTGGCAGGGCGGCAGTGATTGTTCCTGATGGAGTATTGTTTGGCAGCAGTAAAGCACATAAACAAATCAGAAAAGAAATCATAGAAAACAATAAGCTCGACGCTGTCATATCAATGCCAAGTGGAGTGTTTAAGCCATACGCAGGAGTGTCAACAGCAATCCTTATTTTCACAAAAACAGGCTCAGGTGGTACCGACAAAGTCTGGTTTTATGATATGAAAGCTGATGGATTAAGCCTTGATGACAAACGCCAGGAAATCGCAGACAATGATATCCCGGATATTATTGAGAGATTCAATCATCTTGATGCAGAGACTGACAGAAAAAGAACGGATCAGAGCTTCTTTGTTCCGGTTGATGAGATTGTGTCAAATGACTATGACCTTTCAATTAATAAGTACAAGGAAATAGTCTATGAGGCTGTGCAATATGAGCCAACCGATGTGATAATAGGAAAGATTGACGCTTTGGAAAGTGAGATACAGGGTGAACTGGCAGAGCTTAAGAAACTGTTGGATGTGTAAAAGCAAATTCGTGTTTGTAGGGGATAATGTAGATGAAAGTTAAAATTGGTGATTTGACTAAGATTAAGACAGGAAAACTTGATGCAAATGTTTCTTCAGAAGATGGAAAGTATCCATTTTTTACTTGTTCAAAAGAACCATTGAAAATATCAACATATTCGTATGATTGTGAGTGTGTGTTAGTTGCTGGAAATGGAGATTTAAATGTTAAATATTATAATGGAAAGTTTGATGCTTATCAGCGAACATATATAATAGAAGCTAATGGAAGTGGAAAGTTATATATGCCATACCTTTATTATTTTATGGAAGATTATATAGATGAATTACGGAAACAGGCTATTGGTGGAGTTATAAAGTATATAAAGTTAGCTAATTTGACTGATGCATTAATCGAATTACCTTCAGTTGATGAGCAGAAATCCATAGTCGAAATATTGAAAAAGGTGAAGGGAATACTAGATAAGCGTAATGATGAGATTAGGGAGTTAGACAATCTCATCAAGGCCCGATTTGTCGAGTTGTTTGGTGATCCAGTTGCTAATCCTATGCACTGGCCTGTGAAAAGGTTAAAAGAACTTGCCATTCAGATAAATAGTGGCAATACTCCTAAGGGTGGTTCTGAGAATTATGTAGAAAAAGGAATTACGTTTTTTAGAAGCCAGAATGTATGGAAAGATCGTTTAGAGATGGATGATATTGCTTATATAGATGAAAAAACTCATGAAAGTATGAAGAGAAGTAGTCTTAAGCATGGCGATATCCTTATGACAAAGACAGGACGTATAAATACAGAGAACAGTTCACTTGGAAGAGCTGCTTTGTATGAAGGTGAAGATGATATGGCCAATGTGAATGGACATGTTTATTTCATCAGACTTAAGGAAGGGGTAAATAATAAGTTTGTTCTTAGAGTTTTAGTGTCACCAGAGTATCGTGATTTAATTAGAAGTGTTTGTGTCGGTGGAATTGATAAGCGTCAGCTCAATAAGGAACATATTGAGGAGTTTCCTATAATATATCCTCCGTCAGAAATGATTGATAATTATATTGAATTTGTAGAACAGGTTAACAAATCAAAAGTTGCAGTTCAGAAAGCATTGGATGAAACACAAATATTGTTTGATAGTTTAATGCAGAAATATTTTGGATAAGAAACGAAGTAGTATAGGAGCCTTTATGGATGTAAATAGTACCTTTGAAAAAACAGGAATAAAATGTAAAGTATTACAGGAAATTATCCAGCTAGCGAAGAAGAATTGTGTTGAAAAAGTAATTCTTTTTGGTTCAAGAGCGCGAGGAGATTTTAAAGAGCGAAGTGATATAGATTTGGCATTTTGCGGTGGTAGCAGTAGTCATTTTATTTTGGATGTAGACGAAACAACTTCAACGTTGTTGGAATTTGATATAGTGGACTTGGATAAGCCTGTAAGAAAAGAATTGTTGGAATCTATAAAAAGAGAGGGGGTAGTGCTATATGAAAAAATTTGAGAATTTTAAGGCAGCATTAGTCAATTTAAACGATATTTTTTCTTATAAAGAACCATATGGAAATGTGGAAATTGCTGGCATGGTTGGATTATATGAAATTTGTTTTGAACAATCATGGAAGGCGATGAAAGAACTATTAGAGAATTTTGGTTATGCGGAGGGGGCAACAGGATCGCCAAGAACAATTTTAAAAACAGCTTACAAGGCAGGAATGATTAGTGATGAAGAATTATGGCTGGATGCATTGGTTTCGAGAAATAATGTTGCACACGCATATAATCAGGCAATTGCAATGGATATTATACGTCAAACCAAAGAAAAGTATTATGATATGTTTATACAATTAGAGAAGAAAATAGAACAGGATTGGCTATAGTAGAGCATATCGCAAGTAAAATTTTTATTATGGATTATTCACAGGCTGCATAAATACAATTGCCGGAATAAATTGCATTTATGCAGGAGAAGGATGTTGGTATTTCGAAAGGAGATATCAACATGGAAGAAAAAATAGTTAAAGTTTTAAATGTAATGTCGGAGTATTTATCAATAGCTCAGATGAAAAAATTACAGGAAGTCATTTTACAAACATTTGCAGAAAATGAAGCAGAGAAAGCAGAGATTGCAAATGATAAATTTTTGGAAATGTTTCTTGATGCAAAAACTATAGAGGGGTGTTCAGAACGAACAATAAAGTATTATAGGGAAACCGTGCAGCATCTGTTGTCACAAACCGAAACATCTGTCCGTAAAATAACAACGGAAGAAATACGTGAATATTTGTCAGATTATCAAAAGCTCAATAATTGCTCAAATGTAACAATTGATAATGTTAGAAGAAATATCTCCAGCTTCTTTTCTTGGCTCGAGGAAGAGGATTATATTCTTAAAAGTCCTATGCGCAGGATTCATAAGATAAAGACCAAAACAGTTGTAAAAAGCGTGATTTCTGATGAGGGAATAGAGAAGCTTAGAGATAATTGTAATGAAAAGCGAGATTTGGCAATTATAGATCTTTTGTATTCTACCGGAATAAGAGTTGGTGAACTGGTAAACCTGAATATAGATGATATTGATCTTGAAGGACGTGAGTGTATCGTTTATGGAAAAGGTGATAAAGAGCGCAGAGTATATTTTGATGCAAAGGCAAAAGTACATTTAAAGGATTATATTGATACCAGAACTGATAAAAACAAAGCCTTGTTTGTTACGTTGGATGCACCACATGACAGACTTAAGATAAGTGGTGTTGAGATTCGATTGCGAAAACTCGGGAGAAAACTGTCCTTAGAGAGAGTACATCCGCATAAATTCAGGCGTTCAATGGCTACGAGAGCTATTGATAAGGGAATGCCGATTGAACAGGTTCAAAAGATACTTGGACATTCCCAGATTGATACCACCATGCAGTATGCTATGGTTAATCAGAATAATGTCAAAACTGCTCATCAGAAGTATCTTGCTTAGTAAAAATGAGAAAAGGTCAATTCGTGTTTGTAAAATTCTTGATAAATAGAATGCATGTTAGACAAAAAGGCGATTAGATGTTAATATAGTATAAAAGAAGTGCTACCGATAGACGGTCAGCCTGATATATGTATTGATTAAAGATAACCGCCACAGTTTACCAGACCAGGGCGGTTATTTTTGTGTCTTGGAAAGATTAATGGTGTTTATAGCAGGAGTGATGTAGATGAGAGTAAAACTTGAGGATGTTTGTGAGCGTGGCTCATCGAACATAAAACAGTCTGATATAATTAAAATGAGTGGTAATTATCCAATTTATGGTGCGTCAGGATTGGCTGGAAAAGTAAATTTTTATCATCAGGAGCAACCATATGTAGCTGTTGTCAAGGATGGAGCAGGAATAGGCAGAACAACATTGAATCCAGCAAAATCTTCAGTGATAGGAACTATGCAGTATCTAATACCAAAGAAAAATGTATTACCAGAATATTTGTTTTATGTTGTGAGTTATATGCATTTAGAAAAATACTACACTGGAGCAACCATTCCACATATTTATTTTAAAGATTATAAAAATGAA
>ERZ826146.3267-NODE-3267-length-10825-cov-3.148282_pt1 | contig 10825 bp, 10 predicted proteins | sample MGYA00519857_ERZ826146 | MGnify/ENA primary metagenome ERZ826146 (study PRJEB31778, sample SAMEA3449222) | human gut metagenome | biome: human gut; feature: human-associated habitat; material: faeces | place: United Kingdom | collected 2010/2012 ...
CTTGAAAGACATGGTGCAGAAGTAATAATGTACGATGGAAACCAGAAACTGACAGAGGAAAAGATAAAAAAACAACTTGGAGAAGACAGCAGTGCCAAGATCGTGATCGGAGATTTTCCGGAAGAAGTTCTGGAAAAGCTTGATATGACAGTATTAAGTCCGGGTGTGCCGACGGATCTTCCTGTGATTGAAAAAATGCGTGAGCAGGGAATTACGGTAATTGGAGAAGTCGAGCTTGCATATCAGTTCGGTAAAGGTGATGTCCTTGCAATTACCGGTACAAATGGTAAAACAACCACAACGACACTTCTGGGAGAGATTATGAAGAACTATCAGGAAGATGTCTTCGTTGTGGGAAATATTGGAACACCATATACAACAGCAGTTGAGAAGATGACAGACAATACAATCACAGTTGCCGAGATGAGCAGTTTCCAGCTGGAGAGCATTGTGGATTTCAGACCGAGAGTAAGTGCAATCCTGAATTTCACACCGGATCATCTGAATCGCCATCATACGATGGAAGCATATGTCAATGCAAAGAAAAATATTGCAAAGAATCAGACAGAAGATGATTATTGCATTTTAAATTATGAGGACAGGCTTACAAGAGAATTTGGAGAAGAAATCAAAGCAAATGTTCTATATTTCAGCAGTCAGCGTAAACTAGAAGAGGGAATCTATCTCGAGGAAGGCAATATTATTTACAATTATGGCGGAGTAAAAGAAACAATCTGTCATGTGGATGAATTGCAGATCCTGGGAACGCATAATCATGAGAATGTTATGGCAGCATGTGCAATGGCAGCAGTTTATGGAGTGCCGGTAGATGTGATACGTGAAAGCGTCAAGGCATTTAAAGGAGTAGAGCATCGTATTGAATATGTAACAGAGAAAAAAGGTGTTACATATTACAATGATTCAAAGGGAACAAATCCGGATGCGGCGATCAAGGGAATTCAGGCAATGAAGCGCCCGACAGTATTGATCGGTGGAGGATATGATAAAGGATCTGAGTATACAGAATGGATTAACAGTTTTGACGGTAAAGTAAAAAAACTGATCCTTCTTGGGGATACAAAAGAGAAGATAGCAGCAGATGCAGAAAAATGTGGATTTAAAGACTATATGTTTGTAGATTCATTTGAGGAAGCAGTTCTTACTGCAGCAAAAATTGCAGAGTCAGGAGAAGCAGTTCTGCTTTCACCTGCATGTGCAAGCTGGGATATGTTCCCGAGTTATGAAGTACGTGGAGAGAAGTTCAAAGAAATTGTAAATTCCTTATAAGGAGAGGATGGCTTGGAACGATCGAAACAAAGAGCGTATGATTATGCTTTGGTCATCGTACTGGGGATTATTATTGTAACAGGGCTTGTGATTCTTTACAGCACAAGTGCATATAATGGGGAACTCAAATTTCAGGATTCGTTTTACTATCTGAAAAAACAGATATTTGCAACGCTTCTTGGAATAGCAGGTATGTGGATCATCGCCAGAGTGGATTATCATGTCTGGAAAAAATGGTCAGTACCGGGGTATCTGGTATCTGTTCTGCTGGGTATTGCGGTTCTTCTGATTGGTGATGAATATAACGGATCCAAAAGATGGTTATCTTTGGGTCCGTTTTCTTTTCAACCGTCGGAATTTGCAAAAGTTGCGGTTATATTGTTTTTGACGTACGTGATTATGCGAAATGTAAAAAGCATGGGGAAATTTACAACGGTCTGTAAAATAGTTGTAAGTGTTCTGCCGGTTGTAGGACTGGTAGGGGCAAGTAATCTAAGTACAGCAATCATTATTCTTGGAATAGCCGTAGTATTGGTATTTGTTGCAAGCCCAAAATATGGTCAGTTTGCATGGATGATATTTCTTGGCTGTGCATTTATGGGAATATTTCTTGCAATGGAAAGTTATCGTCTGGAACGTCTGCAGATATGGCGGCATCCGGAAAATTATGAAAAGGGTTATCAGACATTGCAAGGTCTGTATGCAATTGGTTCGGGAGGATTGTTTGGAAAAGGATTTGGAAGCAGTATTCAGAAATTGGGATTTGTGCCGGAAGCCCAGAATGATATGATTTTTTCTATCATATGTGAGGAATTAGGTCTGGTAGGCGCATCTTTTGTATTATTATTATTTTTAATCTTAATCTGGCGTTTTTTTGTGATAGCTTCACATGCACCGGATCTGGAGGGTGCATTGATTGCATCCGGAGCAATGGCACATATGATGATACAGGTAATCCTGAACATTGCGGTGGTGACGAATACGATCCCGAATACAGGAATAACACTTCCGTTTATCAGTTATGGAGGAACTTCGGTTATGTTCCTGCTTTTTGAAATGGGGCTTGTGCTGAATGTGTCATCTTTGGTAAAATAATATACATGTGGATGAGACACAAGAATGAAAGGAAGTATGAATGATATATGGGAAACCAGAATCAGAAAAGAGAAGGTACAAAAAAGAAAAGAAAAGATAAAAAGAAAAAACATCATGCATATGCCTTGATTGTTTTGATATTGGCGGCTGCCATTATAATCCTTGGAACTGTTTTGCTATTCTATATTCAGGAAGTGGAAGTAAGCGGTAATGAATACTGTGACAGTCAGGAAATAGTTGAATGTGTACAGAATGATAAACTGTCGAAGAATTCCCTGTATGTATTGGCAAAGTATTCGTTGGGCCAAGGAAAGAAGCCGGAGTGCCTGGATACATTGAAAGTCAGTATGAAAAATCCATGGACACTAAAAATTACCGTAAAAGAAAAGACAAGGGTAGGCTGTGTGAAATCGGGAAAAAAATACAGTTATTTTGATCAAACTAAGCTTGTAGTAAATGAAACTGAAGTGAAAGACAGCAAGATACCGGTTGTCAGTGGATTAAAAATAAAGAAAAATAAACTGTACAGCCAGATTAAAACGACAAATCAGACGAAATTTTCCGAAATAGTAGAAGCCTGTGGGGAAAGCCAGAGGTATGGAATATACCCGGAAAAGATATATGTAAAGGATCAGCAGATCTATATGGATTTTGGAAACGTAAGAGCATGCCTTGGAAATCAGGTATCCGCAGAACAGATCGCTCAGATCAGACCAATCTTAAAAAAGCTGGGAGATAAAACGGGAATTTTGCATTTGGAGTCGTATTCTGAGAATAACACTACGATTACATTTGAAATGGAAGATATTTCACAAGAAAATTAAGAAAATTAGAGAAATTCTATTGATATTTTATACGAAAGTCTATATTATATACTATATATAGCAAACTGAGTTCATCTCACTTGCTCTATCAATGGGATGTATAATATATAATAAGGATAACAAAGGAGGAGAAACCCTTGCTAGAAATTAAAACAAACGAATCAGAAGCAGCGGCAAAGATTATTGTTGTTGGAGTAGGTGGAGGCGGTAATAACGCGGTAAACCGAATGATTGATGAGCAGATTGCCGGTGTTGAATTTATAGCGGTCAATACAGATAAACAGGCACTTCAGCTGTGTAAAGCTCCGACACTGATGCAGATCGGTGATAAGATTACCAAAGGTCTGGGAGCCGGTGCAAGACCGGAGATCGGTGAGAAAGCAGCAGAAGAAAGTGCAGAAGAAATATCAGCAGCACTGAAAGGTGCCGACATGGTATTCGTAACATGCGGTATGGGCGGTGGTACCGGAACAGGTGCTACACCAGTGATTGCACGTATTGCAAAAGAACAGGGAGCATTAACCGTAGGTGTTGTAACAAAACCGTTCCGTTTTGAGTCTAAGACACGTATGAACAATGCCCTTGCGGGAATTGAAAAATTAAAAGAAAGTGTGGATACGCTGATCGTAATTCCAAATGATAAACTGCTGGAGATTGTTGACAGACGCACAACAATGCCGGAAGCTTTAAAGAAAGCTGACGAAGTATTACAGCAGGGTATTCAGGGAATCACAGACCTGATCAATGTACCTTCACTGATCAACCTTGACTTCGCAGATGTACAGACTGTTATGACAGATAAAGGTATTGCCCATATCGGTATCGGTCAGGGACGCGGTGATGATAAGGCTCTGGAGGCTGTGAAACAGGCGGTTGCCAGTCCTCTTCTGGAGACAACGATTGCAGGAGCATCACATGTTATCATCAATGTATCCGGAGATATCACACTTATGGATGCAGCTGATGCGGCAGAATATGTACAGGAACTTGCAGGAGAAGATGCAAATATCATCTTTGGTGCTATGTACGATGATTCCAGAGCAGATGAAGCAACAATCACTGTAATTGCTACAGGACTTCACAATGTTGGAGGAAGTGCTTCAAAGTTAAAATCAAGACTGGAGAATCAGGGCAGATCTTCGGCTATGCCACATGGTCAGCAGGGACATGCATCCGCATATGAAAGACCGACACGTCAGAATAATACGATGTATACGCAGCAGCAGACTGTACGTACACAGCAGGCTGAACGTCCGGTTTCACCAAGACTTGATTTTGGAACAACAACACAGAGAGAAAATGGTGGAACAACTGCAAGAAGACCGATTGGTGGAACAACTCCTACATTGGATACACCAAGAACACCGACAAGTAAAGTGAAAGAGCAGTCAATCAAAATTCCGGATTTCTTTAAAAAATAACAATCACATAAAGAGTTATATTACTTAAAAAAGACAGAAGAACTGATGCACATGAATTTGAAATGTGCACAGTTCTTTCTTTTTTTATTCTTTTCTTTCTTAAATGCTCTTTTGTTTACGAAAGCAGTCGAACGAAAACCGGCATATCATACATCATATGACAAAATCCTTTCTATAAAATCTATATAATGATACTTGTTTGAAACAACAAATCTATTTCTGTGCACGGAAAGAGAAAGAAGGCCTGATGTGTACTATGAATTATATGTAGATGTGTTCTTTTTGATGAACTTTACGATGGATACAATTCTTTTGGCTTTACTAAAGAAGGCATTGGCATGTCCGGTGAGATATGGCCGCATAATAGCGGGAGGCGTACTGGGAGCAGTAGTGACCTGTGTTGTTGTGATATGGCCGTGTAAGACAACTTGGGCGAAATTTATAGTATTTCATGGCGTCATTAATGTATTGATGCTAAGAACCGGTCTGGGATTAAAATGGGGCCGGGAATTGTTCAGAGGATGGGTAATTTTATATATAGAGTCTTTTCTTTTAGGGGGAGTATTACAGTTTGCGGGACAGTATCTGCGGCAGGGAAGTGTATTCTTTGCATTGGCAGTCATCAGTTATTATGTGGTGTTGGGAATCTGGAAGATCATTTTATTGTTTTCGGAGAAAGGAAATCGTTACTGTGAAGTGGTGGTGTTTTTCGGAGAACGAAATTGTAGACTGAGAGCCCTTATAGATACAGGAAATACATTGAAGGATACAGTGAGTAAAGATCCGGTCAGTGTTATGGATCAGGCATCTGTAAAGAGATTGACAGAAGGAAAGCAACCGGAACGATTCAGATATATTCCATATCATTCCATTGGGAAAAAAGAGGGAGTTATGCCTGCATTTCGCATGGATAAGATACAGATCATACGGGATGGATACAGGATAAATGTAGAATATCCATTAGTGGCGGTATGTGAAGAAGAATTAGGGTCAGAAAATTATCAGATGATCATAAATCCAGATATATTGGCAGGAGGAAAGAAAAATGGTGATAAAAGTAGCAGTTCCACATCAGTTTAAATTGAAAGTAATTCCGGATTTGAAGACACTCTTTTTTGTGGACAGAAAAGACATTCATTACATAGGCGGATCGGATATTCTGCCTGCACCTTTAGAGGCGGCGGCAGAAAAGAAAGCAATCAAAGACCTTGGGACAGAAAAAGATGAAAATGCAAGGAAAATACTGATTGAACATAATTTGCGCCTGGTGGTATATATAGCAAAGAAATTTGACAATACAGGAGTGGGGGTAGAGGATCTGATATCCATAGGAACGATTGGTCTTATAAAAGCAATTAATACATTTAATCCTGATAAAAATATCAAACTTGCAACCTATGCATCCAGATGTATTGAAAATGAGATATTAATGTATTTGCGGAGAAATAATAAAACGAGAATGGAAGTATCGATAGATGAACCGCTGAATGTAGACTGGGATGGTAATGAGCTGTTGTTATCAGATATCCTGGGGACGGAAGAAGATGCGATTTATAAGGATTTAGAGAATGAAGCAGAAAAGAAGGTGCTCATCAGAGCTATTGGACGTCTGTCTGGAAGAGAGCAGATGATCATAAGAATGAGATTTGGACTTGGAACGGAGGATGGAGAAGAAAAGACTCAGAAAGAAGTAGCGGATATGCTGGGGATTTCCCAGTCCTATATATCCAGACTGGAGAAAAAGATTATGCAAAGATTGCGTCGGGAGATGGTGAAGTATTCATGAAAATATGATACAATAAAAAGAAAAAAGGGGTTGGTCATATGAGACTTAGCTTTTTTGGAGCAGCCCATGAAGTGACTGGAAGCTGCCATCTTCTTGAAGCGTGTGGAAAGAATATTCTGATTGACTGTGGAATGGAGCAAGGACCGGATCTTTATGAGAATCAGGAACTTCCTGTTACACCGGGAGAGGTAGATTACATTCTTCTGACACATGCACATATCGATCATTCGGGAAATATTCCGTTATTGGTTAAAAAGGGATTTTCCGGAGAGATCATTACAACATTTGCAACGGCAGATTTGTGCGATATCATGTTGCGTGACAGTGCCCATATTCAGGAATTTGAGGCGGAATGGAGAAACCGGAAGGCAAGACGAAGCGGGGAACCGGAATACGAACCGATTTATACGGTTGCAGATGCAGATGCGGCGACCAAGCTTCTGGCACCTGTGGATTACGGTCAGAAGATTACATTGTGTGACGGAATAGAAGTCAGATTTAATGATGTAGGGCATCTTCTGGGATCCGCAAGTATTGAAGTGTGGGTAACAGAAGGAGAAGTTTCTAAAAAGATCGTATTTTCCGGAGATGTGGGTAACAAGAATCAACCAATCATCAAAGATCCGCAGCTGGTAAAAGAAGCAGATTATGTAGTGATTGAATCTACATATGGAGACCGGACACATGGAGAGGATATTCCGGATTATGTCGGCGAATTTACAAGAATTTTACGGGAAACATTCCAAAAAGGAGGCAATGTAGTAATCCCATCGTTTGCGGTAGGACGTACGCAGGAAATCCTGTATTTTATCAGAGAGATAAAAGAAAAGAATCTGCTTCCGGAATTCCCGGGATTTGAAGTGTATGTAGACAGTCCGCTGGCAATTGAAGCGACCAATGTGTTTAATAAAAATGTCAAAGGATGCTTTGATGAAGACGCAATGGCGCTTGTCAATCAGGGAATTAACCCACTGTTGTTCCAGGGACTCAAGACAACGATTACCAGTGATGAATCCAGACAGATTAATTTTGATACGAAACCTAAAGTAATCCTGTCTGCATCCGGTATGTGTGAGGCCGGACGTATCAGGCATCACTTGAAACATAATCTGTGGCGGCCGGAATGTACCATCTGTTTTGTTGGATATCAGGCAGTGGGAACGCTTGGAAGAAAGCTGATCGAAGGTGCACAGAGTGTGAAATTATTTGGTGAGAACATCACGGTCAACGCAAAGATAGAAGTGTTAAGGGGAATTAGCGGACATGCAGATATGAATGGACTGTTAGGCTGGCTCGCAGGATTTGAAAAGGTACCGGACCGTGTGATGGTTGTACATGGCGAGGATACAGTGACGGATCATTTTGCTGCGCTTGTAGAAGAGCAATTTGGCTGCCCGGCATTTGCACCGTATTCCGGAGGTTCCGTAGATCTTGCGACAAATGAGATCATTACCATTGGTCAGAAGATTCCGAAGAAGGCAGAAGAAAAGCCGAATAAGATTAAAAGTGCATCTGCATTTAACCGTCTGGTGGCAGCAGCCAAACGTCTGTTAAATGTAGTATATAAGAACGAAGGAATTGCCAATAAAGATATGGCAAAATTTGAAACACAGATCCAAAATCTGGCAGACAAATGGGACAGATAACCGACGTCAGACCGGATGTCAAGGAGTAAAAGTTTTTTTAATTTCATAAGAATCCGCATAAGCCTGTGCGATATGGAGAATCATTTTACTAGAAACTGATAGAGAAGATTTTGACAGGAGGTTCGCAATGGCACAGGGAAAAGTAGAAATATGTGGTGTGAATACAGCAAAGCTTCCGATCCTGAATGAAAAGGAGAAGGAAGCTTTGTTTGTGCGTATTAAAGCGGGAGATCAGGAAGCGAAAGAAGAATATATCAAAGGTAATCTAAGACTTGTCTTAAGTGTAATAAGGAGGTTCGGTGCAAGTGGAGAGAATCCGGATGATCTGTTCCAGATTGGCTGTATTGGCCTTATTAAAGCAATCAATAATTTTAATACAGAATTAGAGGTAAAATTTTCCACTTATGCAGTACCTATGATTATCGGAGAAATCAGAAGGTACATGAGAGATAATAATTCCATAAGAGTCAGCCGGTCACTCAGAGACACTGCATACAAGGCAATTTATGCTAAGGAAAGCTATATGAAGAAGAATCAGAAAGAGCCTACAGTACAGGAAATCGCTGAGGAGATCGGAATATCCAAAGAAGATATTGTATTTGCACTGGATGCAATCCAGGTACCTATGAGCCTTCAGGAACCGGTGTACAATGATGGAGGAGATGCACTCTATGTAATGGATCAGTTAAGTGATCAGACGAATAAAGAAGAAAAGTGGATAGAAGATTTATCATTGGAAGAAGCAATGAAACATCTGGGAGAGAGGGAACGGTATATTATAAAGCTTCGGTTTTTTCAGGGAAAAACACAGATGGAGGTTGCAGATGAAATACAGATATCACAGGCTCAGGTGAGCAGACTTGAAAAGAATGCGTTGAAAACAATGCGCCAGTACCTTATCTAAGGGCTGGCGTATCGCTTTGTGTGTCATGTATATGACAAAAAAGTCTGATAGATTTTTTTGGTATTGCATTTTTGACAGTCTCATACTATGATATTTGCAGGAGGGGTTTGTATAATGAAAGCTTGTATATTTGATCTGGATGGAACATTAACAAATACATTGGAATCTATGACATATTCTGTGAATCTGACACTGAAGGAGATGGGACTCTCCCAGATCACAAAGGATCAGTGCAGAATGTTTGTCGGAAACGGAGCAAGAGTTCTGATCGAAGAATCTCTGAAAGTGTCGGGGGATCCTAAGGCTTCAAGAATTGAAGAAGGAATGAAAATTTACGGACGTATATTTGATCAGAATTGTACATATCATGTAACACTTTACGAGGGGATTCCGGAGATGTTAAAAGCATTGAAAGACAGAGGAATCCATCTGGCAGTCCTTTCGAATAAGCCGGACCGTCAGACGGTAAAGGTTGTAAAAGAAATCTTTGGAGATAACATTTTTGACTATGCACAGGGACAAAAAGACGGCATCCGCAGAAAACCAGAACCGGACGGAGTCTGGTATCTGATGGAGCAGATGCAGGTATCGAAAGAAGAATGTCTGTATATCGGAGATTCGGAAGTCGATGCGGCAACCGGAAAGAATGCAGGCCTTAAGACAATAGGTGTGCTGTGGGGATTCCGGGACAGGAAAACGTTAGAAACTGCGGGAGCAGATCATCTGATCGAAAGACCGGAAGAACTGTTGCAGTTTGTGTAATATTACGATAAGGGAGGTTGAGATGTATGTACGAATATGATGAAGAATGTCTGAAGACCTTTATCCTGAACCAGGGACAGCTGTTTGACGAACCAGTTGCTGAGACTTTAGAAGAGGCTGAGGCTTTTCTGGAGGATTGTATGGCTTCTATCGTAGACGGCATTGAAGAAGTTAAAGAATTCCTGGATCAGGAGGGAATGGATATCAGCGGAATGTCTGATGAAGAGATCGAAGAGGCATCGGAAGTATTTGCACTTCCAGATGGACGTTATCTTATCGTTGAGGGTTAAGATCAGAACAAGAACAAAAGAGAGCAAAAGAAAAAGCCGCGACTACTTTGTAGTTTCGGCTTTTTTTAGTGCGTTTTCAATGGCCTGAACAATCAACTGGGAAGTATAAGGAGTATCGGAAGAATACTGTATATTCTCAAGAGACTGTTTTTTATAGACCTGTTCGGCAATATCTTCAATCGCCGGTTCGATAAAAGGGTACATGGTTGTGATGGAATCATTCAGATTCGTAAAACGGATTGAATTGATATGCGTTTCATCCACTGTGACCTCAACTTCTAAAGCAGTATTATTCAACGTAATATCGGAAGTGTAGATTCCGGGAGTGTAGATCTTCTTATCATTGGATCCGGAATGGTGTCCGGGACGGAACATGAATATCAAAAGCAGGATCAGAACAATGGCTAATACTGCAAAAATAACGGTATAGATGATTTCCTTCATGTGAAGTACAACGATTTTTGTTTTTGAACTCATAATAACCTCCTGTATTTGTTTTCTTAGGTTTTTGTTCTTTATAATGTATGAAAAAGGTTGGAAAATTATACAGCTTTTTTCGTGACAAAAGAATAGATATCCTGTAGAATGGGTAGAGATAAAGAGGTGGAAAATATGATAATTATAGCAGGACTTGGAAATCCGACAAAACAATATGAAGGAACGAGACATAATGTCGGATTTGAAGTAATAGACAGGATTTCAGAGAAATATAATATAGATGTGGATGCAAAAAAACACAGAGCGCTGATCGGAAAGGGAATCATTCAGGGGCAGAAAGTTATTTTGGCTAAGCCCCAGACTTATATGAAT
>ERZ826146.3277-NODE-3277-length-10801-cov-86.645822_pt1 | contig 10801 bp, 15 predicted proteins | sample MGYA00519857_ERZ826146 | MGnify/ENA primary metagenome ERZ826146 (study PRJEB31778, sample SAMEA3449222) | human gut metagenome | biome: human gut; feature: human-associated habitat; material: faeces | place: United Kingdom | collected 2010/2012 ...
AGCGGCAAAGGCGGGAAATGTACTCGTTGCGCCCCTCAAAGCTGGCGGCAAGGTCATTGAGGATAAGGGCAAAGTTCGTCATGCGGACGGGGATTTCTTTCTCCATGAGGGCGTTTGCGATACAGCCCGCAAGGTAGCTTTTGCCGGTTCCCACGCTGCCCCAGAACAGACAGCCGATATTGTCGGCTCGCATATCCTCCCAATGCTCCACATACCGGCGGGCAAGTTCGGTCTGCGGGTTCCTGCCGTTGTCGTTCTCAAAAGTCCAGTCCCGCATGGTGGGGTCGGTAAAGCCCCGGTGTTTCAGGTCCTCCACGGTGTCGAGGTGCCTGCGCCGCTGTTCGGCGGCTTCCCGTTCCTCGCGGGCTGTTCTCTGGCAGTCGCACTCTACCGGGTGGCGGTCAAGCCCAAACAATGCCTTGCCCTCCGGGAAGTAGGCTTCTTTTGGCTTGCGGCACTTACCGCAGTACAGCAAACCGTCCTCGCCGGTGTAGTCCTCCGGCTCCGGGGTGGTGGCCGTCATATTTTCCAAAACAGCGTTGATTTCGTTTTTCATAAACTCTCGCCCTCCTTGCATGAGTAGTCGGGTATGCCCTTTTTGGGGGCTTTCTTGGCGGCGTCCTCCTGCGCCCATTTGTAAATCGTGGCGGCATGGCTGTGGTACTTCCTGCCGCTGGACGCGATATGACAAGATAGCCGGTCAATGTAGTAGTCCCATTTGCCGGGCAGGTCAGCTTTCAGCCCGTCCAGTTCTGATTGGGTCAGAAAGACATTTCCATACCGGCCATAGGCGGTGCGGGTGGCCTGTCCCGTATCTAACTCTCGCTCTCTCTCTTTTTCTATCTCTATCTCTTTCTCTATCTCTAACTCTGGTGGACAAATGTCCGCTTGATATGGTGGACATTTGTCCGCCCCGGTCTTTGGCAAGGCTTTTTGTCCCTGCAAAGCCAGCCTTGCCCGCCGTTTTCGCTCCCCCTCGGTAGAGGACTGGCCGATCAGCAGTTCAATGTTACTCATATACAGCGCACCGTTTTGCAGCGGCTCCACAAGTCCCAGCTTCATAAAGATCTGCAAGGCCCGTTCTACGGTGCCGACTTGCTGGCGGGTTATGGTAGCAATCATCTGGGCGGTATAGGGGATATTTTCATCAAGCTGCAACTTTCCGCCGTTTTTCAGCGATTTTAAGTACAGTTTCAAGAGAATGTTGGAGTAGAGTACGCCGTCCTGCATACTCTCCAGCAGCACGATAGCGTCCTCGTCAAAGTAGTTCTCTTTCAGCTTCAGGTAGTAATATTTTCGGTTATCTGACATGGTTCCTCCTTTGGGTTGATTTGGGGCGTTTGTACGCATTTAGAATGCCGTTTCCGGGGGAAAAGGATAAATCTATCAAGCCCCCGTTGAGGGCAGGCAAAAAAGCCTTGATTTACAAGGGTTTGAAAGCCCCTAAATGCGTAGAAAGGTGGTAGCGTTTGCGCTGTCGCTCGGCTTCCTTGCGGCGGCGTACTTTGGCGGCGCAGTCGGGGCAGTATTTTCCCCGGTTGGATTTGGGGACGAAAGCCGTCCCGCAGACCGCGCACCGTTTCCGGCTTCCCCGGTACAAGAGGGCTGCGGACAGCTCCCCATCGAGGGGCAGAACAGCCACACGGAACCAGCGGCACATGAGGGAATATGAAATGCTCTGGACGCACACGCAAGGCTCCCCGTCATCCAATAGCAGGCAGTTCCCCTCGTCGTAGTTACAGCACTCATGCACCAGCCGCCGCGTCCGCCGGTGCTGGCGGTAGTCCATGCGGGGTAGGTTATCGCTCATGGCTCTGCTCCTTTCTGCGGTTCGGTTCCTCCCGGCGCAGGATTTGGTCGATGTTCCGCTTGACTGTCTGCAATTCCTTGAACCGCTGTTTCTGCTCCCGGTAGCCGTTATAAAGGTTGTCTTTTTGAGAAATAAGCTGCTCGATCTCGGCCTGCAACGCTTTCCGGGCGGGCAACTTGGTAATGCCATGCTCCCGGAAATACCGGGCAGCGGCTTCGGCTATGATAAAATCGCTCTCATGCGCCTGCCGGTATGCGTCGCGGGCTTTGGGGGATTTCTGCGCTTTCAGCCCGTCGCGGGCGGGCTTGCTCTGGGCGTAGGCCAACACCTGCCGCTGCAACTCCTTTTTCCCTTGCAGCTTGGTTTCCAGCGTTTTCAGTTTGCCGCTGGTCTGCCGCATTTCCACATAGGCGGTGTCTATGGCCGCTTCCAGCTGCTCCGGGGAAGTAAAGCCGTATTCTTGATACACATTCAGCGTCTTTGCCGCCTGTTTCAGATTGTGTATCTTCGCCCAATGCTCGTAGCCTTTGCCCTTGCCCTCGGCTCTCTTGGCGGCTATGTCCACAAGCCGCTGCACACCATCCTGTTTTGGGGCGGCTATCTCGGCCCTGGCGGCCTGCAAACGGTCTTTTATGGTGCGCGGGGTGGCGGGTGTTTCGGCTGCTCTGGCGGCGTTCTGTTCCAAAACCGTAAGAACGGCGGCGCGGTCAAAATCGTCGCCCAGTTTCCGGGCGGTAATAGGCTTCGTCCTGTCCGGCGTGAGGTAGGAAAGCCGCCCCCGGCTCTCCTTGACGGTCACGCCCTCCCGCAGCAGCAGAGAGGAAAAGTCCTCGAATGAGGTCGCAGTAGAAAGCGCGGCGCGTATGGTCTGCCGCAGCCTTTCCTTGTTCGTTTCAAACTTGGTCTGCCGGGGTGTGATACCTTCTGCAAGCATGGGAGCATTCTGCTTGTCCAGCGCGGTCTGTCCCTTTTTCTGCGCCCAATACTCCCGTTCCGTGACGCGGTTCTTGCTACCATTCAAAAGGTCGATTTGGTAAAGCCCCTCCCGGTGGCACATCTCCATGACTTCGGATTTGAAGTAGCGCAAGGCAACGTCGGTACAGCGGTGCTTGCATCCGGCTTTCGTGTCGGCTGGCCTGTCCATGTAGGGTAGGAAAGGAACTTCCTCAATCCGCAGGCTGTTGATGACGATATGCACATGAATGTTGCCGCTGTGGTTATGCCCGTCCGGGTGGGTGCATACAAGGGCTTGGTGGCCGGGGAAATGCTCGGTGCAAAACTTCTCGCCCAACGCCTGCGCCCGGTCTACGGTCAAGCCGTTGTCTGCTGCGTCCCGTGGGTCAAAGCTGATAATGTAGTGATGGCTTTTTACATCTTCCCGCCGCTGGTTCTTCCCATAGCGGAGATTGGAGCGCATACAGGCAACGGCAAAATCCTCCCCGCCGCAGTTCAGCGTGGACAGCCGGTAGTCCTCGCGGGGGATAAGCCGCCCCTGTTCGTCAAGGGTGGGCTTCATGGTAAATTCGTCATGCTCAAAGGTCAGATAGGCTTCGGCGGCTCCGTAGTCGGCGTTTTTAGAGCCTAAATGTTTGAGTGTTGCCAACCGCGTCACCTACTTTCTTGAGGACTTCATACTTGAGGGCGGCAAGGTCGGCTATGGCGGCGCGTACCTCGCCGGAAAGGGCGTTGTAGGGTGCGCCGTACTCGTTCAGATACCGGGCAATCTGATTGAGGTTGCCGCCGATCCTGCCGTACTCGGCTGTCAGCTTCCCGACAGCGGAGAGCAGTTCGTCATTGACCGCCGACACATGGACAACCGGGCGTATAATCGTCCGTCGTATCGCCTGCCGGAGAAATTCGGACTGGCTGATACCATAAGGGGCAAGCCGCGCTGTGAAGTCGGCATATTCATCTTCGGACAGCCGAGTTTTTACAACGCGGCTGCGGTGGGGCGTGTTGTATTTCTTTCGCATGGTGTGACCTCCTTTCGTGGGCGGCGCTCATGGGGCCCCCGCGCAAGCCCAGCGAAGCGGGTTGCGTGGGGAGAGGACGAGGGACGGAATGAATGAACTTTCGCGCTGGCGCGGAAGTGAATGATATGTAGTCCGCGAGGACGACAAGCAGGGTTTGGGGAAGGCACTCCCCAACAAGTTTCCCGCGAGGGGCAAAACCGCAGAATTGCGGATTTTGGCACCGTGGTAGAAACTTGCTCTCCGTGACTGCAAACTTTCTCTCACTTCCGTCCGCCACTTTTTTGGAAAACTGCAACCACAAAAGTTTGTTTCTCTTTTTCTGCTACTACTAATCCTGTAAAGGGCATTCCTGCCCGCTTTCGCTAAAATGACACCGGACGCAGTGGTTTCTACCCGGTGTTGGAGAAATCCTTTCTCTTTGCCCTCTACTACGGGTAAATGCTCCAAATGCCAAACGCCGGGGCAGAAAAATTTCACTCTCACTTACTACTACAATCTGAACAGGGCAAAATGGCCGGGAACAGGGCCGGGCAACAAAAAAAGCAGCAAATCTTTTTCAGACTTACTGCTTTCGTTGGCCGCCGGTGACGGCTGGTATTCAGTTTTGAAAGTTCGAGTTAGGTTGGCTTATGAACAATTCTATAAATTTGAGACCGCTATTTTTTCTTAAATGGAGCAATAAACAGCACCACCATTATAACGACATATATCCCATAAAGAATATATGTAATTGCATTGCTCCACGGAAAACTTGCCTGTGGGTTATTCAAGGCAATAAAGATAAAAACAATCGCAATTACCAGCATAATGGCCGCAATAATTCTTGAATACTTCTTGGTCATATTTTCTTCCTCCTAAACTGATTTTCATGCAACTCATTTTCTCGACAAATAGGGCTTTGTTGTTATAGTGTTTCGATACTAAACTGATCAGAATACTGACTTATGACCTGTTCAAAAAAAGCTATATCCTTGGCGGCAGTTATTTCTATATACATTTCCGTACCATAATGCTCGCTCCGAATATCATACAAGTCATTTTTTATATTGACTGTGAAATAGCTTGTCATTTTGTTATAGATAGTTTTATCTGTAGGGTTATCTGTCAATAATTCTTCGAGTAGTTCTTTGGTTACAATACCCTTGATTGACACCTCATTTTTATCATCTATGGCAACACCATATAAAGACGCTCTTACAATCTCGGATACTTCTTCTTTCCAGCACCGAATTTCAAATATATCACCAACATTTGCAAAATGTTCAATTATCGTTTTCCACCAATCGGATGAAATAGAACCGTCTATCATCTGGACAGCAAACCGTTTCATAGTATTACCTCAATCATATACCGCTTTATTGTTAATTTTATTATATCATGACCGGCTGTTTGAGAGAATAGGTAAATTGTAAACTTGCTGGGGAAAACCGCTAATGACAGCCAGTGTTCGTTCTTTGTTTATCGGTCAAAGCGAAACTTGAATAGCGCGGCGATTAGCTGCTGCTTCACATATTCCTCAACCTCGGCGTTGACCTGCCCGTGTACTTTTGAAAAGTAGCGGATATATCCGGCGTAGTGGGAAAGAACGGCGTCTACCGCGTCTGGGTCGCCCTCATGGGCTTTGACGATTGTTTCATAGGGCAGAAGTTTACTCATGGCCTTTTCCCTCCATGAGCCGCCGTAGCCGCTGCAAGGCAAGCTGGATATGCCGCCCCGCTGTGCTGCGTGTCCGGCCGATATGTACGCCGATCACTCGCTGCGGCTGGCGCAGGAAATAGTAACGGAAGATTTCTTCCTGTGTCTGCTCTGGCAAAACAGAGATCGCGTCGGCAAGGGCGGCATTGCTCAATAGGACGGTCTGGCCGCAGACGATAAAGGGGTGTTCTTCGTCCGGCTCCGGCTCGGCAAATTGGACAAACTTCTCATTTGTCAGATAGTCAAGGGAAATTTCCCGTTCCCATTTCTGCCGCAGCCGTATGATTTTCCCGATGGCGGCATACCGAATAACGGCTTTACAAAAGGCGTTGTGCTTGCACCGGATATACTCTTGATAGGCTTCAATCTCGGTCATGGAAATTCCCCCTCTCTGAATAATAGTGCGGGGCGGCAGCACCCCTTGCTGTCGCCCCTTGATTGCCTACCAGCAAAGGCTGACGGGGCTGTCAACGGCGGGCGTAGCCCGTTCATCTTGACCGTTGACTGGCTCGGCTGGATTTGCTATTTCAATGGAAAGATAAAAATTTCTTCAATAGGTGTATTTACAGCCCTTGAAATATCAATCGCTAATTTTAGCGACGGGTTATATTGAGCCTTTTCCAGACGCATGATTGTTTCGCGGCGCACACCAACTATTTCTGCCAACTGTTCTTGTGTCAATCCCTTTAGCTGCCTATATTGCTTTAATTTACATTCAAAATCTGGCATTGTTAGTCCTCACTTTCATCAATCGGATCGTCGTGGTCATAGTGATAAAGTAAGAACTCGCTAAGGAATACTTCAAGAGCGATAGCAAGAGAAACAATAATTATATACGCAATAAAGGTATATTCCAAATTTCCCATGAGTTTACCCTGTCCCAAAAACAGTGTCGCAATGAAAATAATTGTAAGAGCTGTTTTATTGGCTACGGAATGAGCGTGCATTTTATTTTCTTGGTATCGCTCGTCCATAAAAGTATTTGACAATTTTCCTTCATAGAAGAAGCCAAAGAAACCAAAAAACACGAAAAAAACAAAGGGGAAAATAGTTTTGTCGATGCTATATGTCCAGAACCCCAAAAAGCCGAGAACCCCCAAAAAGCCTAAGAAGCCCAACTTTGGATTAAGATTTCGGGTTATAGTAGCATTGTTGCCTTTCCTTTTATTGACGGATATAACCTGTATCAGCAGAACAACAAGATACAGCACATAAAGGGTAATTAAGATGCCCGAAATAATCATAGGAAGGTCTTTAAGACGGAACGAATAGGCTGAAAAATCCATTGGGGTAATAAATCTGGCTTCATTAAAAGTCATCGTGTACCATGCCGAAACTGCGGTAAGCAAAATACAGAGCACGCCCAAAATAACAGTCAGTTTTGTTTTATTTTTTTTCATTTTTATAGCCTCCACAAAAGAGATATATTTATCACTTGACGAGATAAATATATCACTTCTCTGGCTATATGTCAATAGGTTTGAGACAAATAAATCTCTTTTTCTCCGATTTAAAAGCTGGTATGAGAAAATCTGCATACCAGCTTTTGAACTCACGAAATAGTAGGTGGCTATCTGCACAAATTACTTTGTTACTTTATGGCACATAAGCATTGGAGCCCGGGTTGTCGGAACCGTAGCCCTCCAGCAGATTGACAACGCCCCACACGCCCAGGCCAGCGCCCAGCGCAACAACGAGAGTCTGCAAAGTCGTGATAGCAGAAGCGAAAAATTCCATATATCCTCCATTTCTCCGGGATTGTCCCGGCCATGAAAAAAGCCGCCCGTTTGGGCGGCAAGTTGCGACCTCTGGACACTTTGTCCAGAAGTGATTTATACATAGGCATCCGGATCGTCCACGTCGTCGTAGTTGAGGATGTCCTCGTCCTCGCTTACGGGCCCCGCTTCGGATACGTCTACCTCGTACACCTCACAAGCCTCGTTAAGCCCAGGCCGCCTGCGGCGGTTGATGAGCTTATCCAGGTCAAAGGCGTTCTTCTTTTTATCGGCCTCAGCCGTGTACTTGTAATTGGGGTGCTGTTTCAAATCGTATTTGGACGAAAAGAACGGGGGCAGGCCCCGGAGCTGCAAAATGCACTTGTCGCCCGGCATGGTAGCCAGCTCGCTGGGTGTCATCAGTTCCCGGCCCAGCCGCTGGGTGTTTTGGTTGTAGCTTTCCGACTGCCCACGGGAGCGGCCCTCGGTCTGCATGGAGATGGTGGCCTTTCCCAGCCAGTTTTCCGATATTTCCTTGATGGTGGAGCTCTCCCGGCCACCCAGGAAGATCACGCTGTCCATGTTTCCCAGGATCGTTTCCGCGTTGTCTTTGTAAATGGCTTTGCACTGCGCGTACTGCTGGTAGAACAGGCACAGACTCACCTCGCGGGAACGAATAACGGCGACAAGTTTCTCCAGCGAGGGCACCTGCCCCGTGTTCGCCGCCTCGTCCCACAGCACCCGCACATGATGGGGCAGGCGGCCCCCGTGAACATTGTCTGCCCGTTCACACAGAAGATTGAACATCTGCGAAAAGGCCAGGGCCACAATGAAGTTATAAGTCGGGGTTGTGTCGGAAATTGTGAAGAAAACCGCCGTTTTCCGATCCCCGATGCGGTCAAGCTCCAGTTCGTCATAGCTCATGATCTCCCGGAGCTGGGGGATGTCAAAGGGGGCCAGCCGAGAACCGCAGGAAATAAGGATTGATTTTGCGGTCTTGCCGCTGGCCAGTTTGTATTTTTTGTACTGTTTCACGGCAAAGCAATCCGGCTTGCGCTTTTCCAGGCCCTTGAACATATAGTCCACCGCGTTCATATAGGACTCGTCATCCTCTTTCACGTCCATGCCGGAAATCATGTCCACCAGGGTATTGATGTTCCGATCCTCGGCGGGAGCCTCGAAAATGATATAGGCAATCAACGCACAATAAAGGAGCGTTTCTGCCTTTGTCCAGAACGGATCGCCCTCCTTGCCCTCGCCCTTTGTGTTTGCTATGAGGGTGTCCACGAATTTTAGGATGTCCGCCTCATTGTGGATATAGGACAAGGGATTGTAGTGCATAGATTTTGAAAAATCTATGCTGTTGAACACTTTGACCTTATATCCCCGGCGTTGCAGGAAAGTACCCACCTGGGAGAGCACCCCGCCTTTCGGATCTACGCACACATAGCTGCATCCGCCGTTTTTATCCGCGCTGGCCTGCAAAATCTGCGGAGTGAGCCAGAAGCGGGTTTTGCCCGACCCGGACGAGCCGATGATGCAGGCGTTGAGGTTGCGGGCGTTGGCCGGGTTTTTAGGCCGGGTGTTCATGGTGAGAAACTCCGTCTTTGTCAAAATGACGTTGTTCTCAAATTTGGGATCGATAAAGGGCTTGATGTCCTTTTCCGTTCCCCAGCGGGCGGAGCCGTATTCTTCATCCCGCCGGAATTTCTTTGCGTTCTTGCTTTTGAAGTAGATTAGCAGGCGGAAGCCCACCGCGCCTATAATGCCGATGAGCCAGTCAAGGGGATGGAGCCCCGGCGCAAAGTCGGCAAAGGCCGGGCCGATGCTCTGGCCCAGGCCCATCAGCTTGTGAGCAAAGTCCGCTCCAGGAGCCAGGCGGTAGGCCGTCCCCAGCTTTAGGCAGGCCCACAGGATAAACAGGTACGGGATGTTGGGTATCACATATTTCTTAACGCTATCTGTCCTCATGCACCGCCTCCCTTGCACGTTCTTTCTTGTGGGACGGCTGGCGGGCCAGTTCAGCGGCGGCCCGTTTGAGCTGTTCCCGGATCGGGACGCGCCGGGACTTGGAACGCTTCATCACACGCCGGGAATATTCCGAAAAACAAGCGGTGATGGCATCGGCCTGCCCACTTTTGAAAAACAGCAGGTACTTGTCCGGCCCGGTCTTATAAAAGGCATAGTCTACATTCCATTTTCGGGCCACCCGGTCAAAGTCCTTTGGGGACTCCACCTCGATGCTGTTCGTGGCGGCCCCGTGGCCCATGAGCTGGCGCACCGTCTGTTTGCCGTGGGGTGTCTGGCGGGCCCGGTGAGCTTTCTTGATTTTCCGGCCTACCGCCAGACACGCCTGGGCCAGCACCCGGCCCGTGAGCTTTGTCGCCTTAATGGAAACTGCTATGGTACGTCTGGAAACGTCCTCATCAATCAGCCGTATTCCTCCTTTCCATGAAAAAAGCACCTCTGGACAAAGTGTCCAGAAGTGCCGCTATCGCTCCTCATGCTCCTTTTTGGCAATCTTCCGATAGCCCTCCAGGGAGGAGCCGTCAATAATTTCTTTGTAGGCCGCCATCTGCTCCCGCACCGAGAGCTGCGGGAACGCGAAAACCTTATGCTCGGCGGGAATGTCCTCGATCCCGTGGTAGTGCTCGATGAATTTGCCGCCGTTGTTCAGCACATAGCCGCCGGGGGCAAAGTGGCCGTCCTCGTTGATCCGCACGTCCCGCCCGTATGCTTCATAATCGAAGTAAGGGAGCAGGTGATCGGGAATGTCAATGGCCTCCATATCCTCCACATAAATGCGGCCCAGGGTTTCATCGTCCTCCACACCGGGATAAAACTCGTAGCAATCCAAGTTTTGCGCCAGATTGATGAGGTCAGCCACGCTGGAAGTATGTTCGCCGCTGTCAATGACCGCTTCAAACTTCTCCAAGTCGCTTTGCTCCAGCTCGGAGAGTAGGCAGGCCAGATGATTGAGCTCGTCCAGGTTTTCATATTCCGTGAGATAGTCATAGAGCCCCAGCACATCACCGTCAAAGCTGGTGATGAAAAATTCCTCATACCGCACCCCGTCCACGCCGATGCGTTTCAGAAGTCCCTGCACCTCCTCCGTGGTAGTGGGGAATTTCAAGGTTTCACCGACCAGCTCGCCCTCGTTGTATTTTCCCAGGTTGGTGATGTAGGCTTCAAACAGGGACGCCATATCAGCGGCGGCCCTGGCCTTTGACGGTCAGGATGCCCTCAAGGGTGGTAGCGGTGATCCCCAGCCGCTGGGCCACGGCAATATCATTTTTCATGGACTCGGTGATGGTATGGCCGCACACCACCAGCACACGGGAACGCCGGAGCAGGTCACGGCCCATGTCGATGCCGTTCTTGTGCTCCTCCGGCACCGCGTCATTGAGGAACAGCGGCAGATAGAGCATGGGGCAGATGGGGGAATAGCCCGCATCGTAGACCACACGGCAGAAATGCGCCGCCTGTTCCATGTCCACCGCAGGATCGCCGCGCCATGCGGCGGTAATATAAGCAAGGGATCGTTTCATCTTCAACACCTCCTACAATAATAATTACGGTTTAAGGCGCGGCAGCCAGCCGCGTCTTTT
>ERZ826146.3282-NODE-3282-length-10799-cov-3.191828_pt1 | contig 10799 bp, 10 predicted proteins | sample MGYA00519857_ERZ826146 | MGnify/ENA primary metagenome ERZ826146 (study PRJEB31778, sample SAMEA3449222) | human gut metagenome | biome: human gut; feature: human-associated habitat; material: faeces | place: United Kingdom | collected 2010/2012 ...
GTTCCTAGGGGATTTAAGGGGGAGAAATCGAAATCTCCCCCTAATCCCCTAGGCCCAGCGGAGCGCGTTCCCAGCTCAATGCTACATTCCCCATAGAAATTACGGAAAACAAATTTTGCTATTTATTCTCCAAAAAACGGCGTATAATTAAATCGACACAATTCCCGTTCTATTTGTATTTTCATGTTTCAGAAAGGAGCCCATATGAGTCCTCGAAAATCGCTATCTGAAACAAGCCTTTCAGCTCGTCGAAAACGCGCTGTTTTCAAAGCCTTCGCCCTATCGCTCCTGATTCTCTTCCTTGTTTCCCTTTTGGATAGGCCCGAAGGCTATGTGGAGAGGTTCATTCCCTACGCCTTCGTTCAGTCGCCGTCGCGTGTCTACCGGCATGATGAAATCGACGAAGGAAAGGATTACAACGTCATCTCCGTGTATGCCGTTTCCGCCGACGCGGATGGAGAGGGCTTTCTCCGCCTTCTTGAAACCAGCGCCGATTGGAATCCTCTGCCGCTCACGCCCGATATGCTGGCTCAGCCGCTGCTCGCCGAGCGCTTTGATACGCATATCGACGATATGCTGGCCTGTTCCGAGGGCTACTGGCATTGGGACGAAAAGTTTCACGACCTGATGGTATACGATGCGCAGACCTGTCTTCTCTATATCCGCAGGTGCAGTTTTTTGTAAACACGTCCGTTTACAGCAAATTCTGCCACGACAGCGTCTGCCGTTCCAAAACATGCTCGATGCCGCCCTCCAGCTCTCGGGCATAGACAAACGCGCCGTCCCGATCCCCCATCTCCAGCGCCGCCACCAGCCGCGACAGCGTGAAGCGCACGTCGTCTGTCGCCTCGTGGTTGATGAGCGTCTCAACCCTCGGCGCTTCCTCATCCCACCAAGCGTCCATCTCGCGCGCCCGTTCGAGTCCGCGCGCCGTCTGGTTTTGCGCAAGCAGCGACAGGATTTCCTGCGTGCGCGCCATCGCGTCGTCCGTCAGCCGCTTTACGGCCATCTGCTCCACCGCACTGAGCAGGCCGAGCAGCAGCAGCGTCGCCACCATGGTGATGATCTTCTTGCGCATGTTACCACCTCACCTGCCCCGGCTCAATCGCGTTAAACGTCAGCAGCCGCCCTTCGCCGCCCTTTTCCTGCACGAGCAGGCTTCCCTGCGTATCCAGCGTCGCAATCAGCACGTCCTTGTCCCGCGCAACGCCGTGATCCTGCAAAATCCGCCGCAGCCATCCCGGCTCAAGCCCCGCAATGCGCATGCTCCGTTCCTGCATCTGCCCGTCGAGAATCAGCGTCAGCGGAATCCCGTCATAAACCGGCGGCAGATGCATCTCCCCGCGCGTCGCGGGTCTTTTATCCGCCGATGGGAATACGCTCAGCGAGCCGTTCGTCTCCAGGACAACGCTCCCGGCCTCGCCCAGGCCGATAACGCCGCCGCTTCGCATCCCCTCCATCAAATCGGAAAGATCAAAGCAGAGCCTTGCCAGCTCCTTTTCGCAGATTTTGCCGTCGCGCACCAGCACGCTCGGCCTGCCGCAGATGATCCGGCGCATCCTCACGCTCGCATATGAAAGCGCGCTGAGCAGGCTATGCACCAAAAGCAGCGTCAAAATCGAGACCACGCCGCTCAGCAGCGGTATTTCCACATCCGCCATCGGCAGCGTCGCCAAATCCGAAATCATCAGCGTGATGACCACTTCATACGGCTGCAGCTGCGCCAACTGCCGCTTGCCCATCAGCCGTAGCACCACGGCCGTCACAGAAAAAAGCACAATCGTTCGCAAAAAGCCTGTCAGCATATTCCTCTCCCCTTTTCGGGTAGGATAAACCGACAGGCTTTTTTTGATACATCAAAGGCGACCCGGTTCACGCCGAGTCGCCTTCAAATATACCGTTTACGCCTTCATCGCGTATCCGCCGTCCACCTTTTTCCAAAGGCCGGTGCGTCCGGCCTTCGCCGCGCCGACGGCGGCGTGCAGCATGCAGATGCCGCGATCCAGCGGCGCGTACTTCTTATAGAGCACGGTCGTTTCCAAAATGGAAACGCTGGTCTTGTCCGCAACGATCTTCCACGGCTGCTGGTTGATCGCGCTGGGCGCGAGGCGCGCGGCGAGCACCGCTTCCTTCTGCCATGCACCGAGCTGCCCGAGCTGCGCTTCATCCATGCCGCAGACCTTGACCAGCTCCTTGCGCTTGGGCGCAAACGCGGGCAGATTGGCCTTGCCGATGGAAATCACGCAGTGCACCGCCTCATCCGTCTGCAAATCGACGTTGCGGTTGATGATATCCGGTAGAAGCCCGCGCCGAGCCAACAGGTGCCCAGCCCCATGGACGTGGCCTCCAGCACCAGCGCCTCGCCCATGTAGCCTTCAACCTCCATGGGTGTGCCGCGCTTGGCGACGATCACCGCGTAAACGTCCGTGCCCTTGATCTGGCTCTTGAGGCCGGGGCCCTTGAACATCCGGATTTTCACGCCCTGCCAACTGAGCTTGCGGCAGGTCTCGCCGAGCCGGTCGAGCTGCTCCTTATCCGGCGCGCCGGTATACTGGCGCACCGAGCTGCGCGCGTAGAGCGCGTCAATCCAATTTTTCTGAATGCCGAGTTCAAACATGTGCAAACCGCTCCTCGTTTCAAAAGGGCGAACGCCCTGAAATTCATACGCGTATACTTTATCACGTCGGGCGCATGAATGTCAACGAAAAACGCTGACTCGGCTCAAAAAGGACGCGATTATTCAAACTCGACAACCTGCGTCCAGTGGGTCAGGAACGCCTTTTCCGCGCCGTGCTTCTTGGTCATCTGCGCGGCGGCGACGATGGGCAGCCAGCGCTGGACGTACTGCATGGCGATATCGTTCTTCTTGCAGAAGAGCTTCAAATACAGGTCAGCCTTCTTCTGATCCTCCAGTGCGAACTGGAGGTAGGTCATCGCCGCGTCGGCGGAAGCGTTGCCGATGGCCGCGTGCGCCCAGTCGAGGATATACACCTTGCCGTCCTCGCCGATGAGCACGTTGGTCGGGTTGAAGTCGCCGTGTGTGATCTTGGTGTGCGGCTTCATGTTTTCAAGGCGGACATGCAGTTCATAGCGGGTGCTCGCGTCCAGCTCGTCGCGCAGGGACGAAATCTGCGCGTTCAGCTTGTCCTTGAGTCGCCCCATCTGCTTGCAGGTGCGGCGATGGATGTCGCTCTGAATCTCGACGAACTGCGTCATCAGCGCTTCGAGGTTCTCCGGCTGCTCGGCCATCAGCTGCGCCATCGTCTTGCCCTCGACGGCCTCGATGACCAGCGCCCAGCCCTCGCCGGTGTTCTTCACCTCCAGCAGCGCGGGCACGTTCAGGCCGGATTCCTCCGCCAGCGCGTGGTTGAACGCCTCCTTGATGACGGCGCTCTTGGGATAACCCGCCTTGAACCGCTTGACAATCTTGCTGCCCTCGCGGTACACCGTCTTGGTGCCGCGCTCCACGATGATTTCCTTGCTCATTTGGGTGATTCCTCCTTACGCCTTCTCGCCGTAGTATGCCTTGAGATACATCGCCTTGATTTCCTTGAGCAGCGGATAGCGCGGGTTCGCGCCGGTGCACTGGTCGTCAAACGCATCCTCCACCATCTGATCCAGCGTGCTCATAAAGGTCTCCTCGCTGATGCCGTATTCGGCGATGGATTTCTTGATGCCAACCTTTGCCTTCAGCTCCTCGATCTTGTCGATGAACAGGTCGAGCGTCTCCTCGTCGTCCTTGCCGCAAACGCCGCAGAAGCGCGCGCATTCGGCATAGCGGGCGAGCGTGTGCGGGTGGTCATACTGCGGGAAGGTGCCCATCTTCGCCGGCACCTCCGCCGCGTTGTAGCGCAGCACGTGGCAGATCATCAGCGCGTTGGCCACGCCGTGCGGCAGATGGTGATACGCGCCGAGCTTGTGCGCCATCGAATGGCAGACGCCGAGGAATGCGTTGGCAAACGCCATGCCCGCCATGCAGGATGCGTCCGCCATCTTCTGGCGCGCCTCCGGGTCGGCTGCGCCGTATTCATAGGCGCGGGGCAGGTAATCAAACACGTTCTTCATCGACTTGAGCGCCAGACCGTCAGTGTAATCCGTCGCCATCATCGAGGCGTAGGCTTCCAGCCCGTGGGTCAGCACGTCCACGCCGGAGCCGGAGGTCAGGCCGCGCGGCTGGTTCATCATGTTGTCCGCATCGACAATCGCCATGTTCGGCAGCAGCTCGTAATCGGCCAGCGGGTATTTCGTGCCCGTGCGGTCATCGGTGATGACGGCGAACGGCGTCACCTCCGAGCCCGTGCCGGAAGAAGTCGGAATCGCGACGAAATACGCCTTTTCGCCCATCTTCGGGAAGGTGTACACGCGCTTGCGGATATCCATGAAGCGCATCGCCATATCCAGGAAATCCACTTCCGGATGCTCATACATCACCCACATGATCTTGCCCGCGTCCATCGCGGAGCCGCCGCCCAGCGCGATGATGCAGTCCGGCTCAAACAGGCGCATCGCCTGCGCGCCCTTGAGCGCGGAGGAGAGGTTCGGGTCCGGCGCAACGTCGTAGAAGCAGGTGTGCTGAATCCCGAGCTGATCGAGCTTTTCCTCGATCGGGGCGACGTAGCCGTTCTTGTAGAGGAACGTATCGGTGACGATGAAGCATTTCTTCTTGCCCATCACCGTGCCCAGCTCGTCGAGCGCCACCGGCATGCAGCCCTTCTTGAAATACACCTTCTGCGGCGCGCGGAACCAGAGCATGTTCTCTCTCCTCTCGGCAACGGTCTTGACATTGAGCAGGTGCTTCACGCCGACGTTTTCGGAGACGGAGTTGCCGCCCCACGTGCCGCAGCCCAGCGTCAGCGACGGCGCCATCTTGAAGTTATACAGGTCGCCGATGCCGCCAAAGCTGCTCGGCGTGTTGATGACGATGCGGCAGGCCTCCATGCGCTCGGCGTGCTCCATGATCTTTTCCTTCTGCGCCGGATGGATGTACAGGGACGCGGTATGGCCGTGGCCGCCGTCGCAGACGAGCTTTTCGGCCTTGTCGAGCGCTTCGTCAAAGTCCTTCGCGTGGTACATCGCCAGCACTGGGGAGAGCTTCTCATGCGCGAACTCTTCGGAAAGCTCGACGCTCTCGACCTCGCCGATGAGGATTTTCGTCTCCTCCGGCACATCCACGCCTGCCAGCGCCGCGATGGTGTGCGCGCTCTGGCCAACGATCTTCGCGTTCAGCGCGCCGTTGATCAAAATCGTGTGGCGCACCTGATCCAGCTCGTCCCCCTTGAGGAAGTAGCAGCCGCGGCGCGCAAACTCCGCGCGCACCTCGTCGTAAACGCTGTCCAGCACCGTCACGCTCTGCTCGGAGGCGCAGATCATGCCGTTGTCAAACGTCTTGGAATGGATGATCGAGCTGACGGCCAGCTTGATATCCGCCGTCTCGTCGATGATGACCGGGGTGTTGCCCGCGCCGACGCCCAGCGCCGGTTTGCCGGAGGAATACGCCGCGTGCACCATGCCGGGGCCGCCGGTGGCGAGGATGATATCCGCCTCGTGCATCAGTTCGCCCGTCAGCTCCAGACTCGGGAATTCGATGCAGCCGATGATGCCCTCCGGCGCGCCCGCCTTGACCGCCGCCTCGTAGACGATGCGCGCGGCCTCCGCCGTGCACTTCTTGGCGCGCGGGTGCGGGCTGATGAGGATGGCGTTGCGCGTCTTGAGGCACAGCAGCGCCTTGAAAATCGCCGTGGAGGTCGGGTTCGTGGTCGGAATGACCGCCGCGACAAGGCCGATCGGCTCCGCAATCTTCTTGATGCCGAACGCCGGGTCTTCCTCCAGCACGCCGACCGTCTTGGTGTTGCGGTAGGCATGGTAGATATACTCGCTGGCGTAGTGGTTCTTAATCACCTTGTCTTCCATCACGCCCATGCCGGTCTCCTCGACCGCCATTTTGGCCAGCGGAATACGCGCCTTGTTGGCCGCCATCGCCGCCTCGAAGAAGATGTGATCCACCTGTTCCTGCGTGAATTTCGCAAATTCCCGCTGTGCCTTGCGCATGAGGGTCATGCGCTCCTGAAGCGCTTCCACGGAATCAATCGGTCTGAATGTCTGCATATCGTTCATCCTCCTGACGGGTCGGGTTGATTGGCCTGTCCTTGTTATTTCCTTGACGATGTGCATTATACGCGCTTCATGCGCATTTGTCAAACTTTAGACAATTTCCATTTCAACAAGGTTCTTGCATCCGTTTTGTGAATCCTGTCCGATTCCCGCTTTCCCCGCGCGCCGACCGTCCGTTTTCCCATTCATACATAGGAAATCGCGTGCCGCGTTTTGTGCTGTTTTTCACAAATCTTTCGCCTGAAAAAACAAATTGAGACCGTTTCCCCCTCCGACAAATTCCGCAATTCGTCAAATTCCTGCTTACCGAGTCGAATTCACGCCATTTTCCATCCATTGAAAAAAGAGAGCCCGTTTTCGTTTTCAGGCTCTCTTTGTGATTTTTTTATTTTCTGTACTTCTTTACAACGTCCAGCACCGCGTCCGCGACGTATTCCGCGTTCTTCACGCCCAGCGTCGAATACAGCGGCAGACTGATCTCGCTCTCCGAGAACGCATACGCCTTCGGGAAATCCTCCGGCTTGTAGCCAAAGCGCTTTGCGTAGGCGCTCATCGTGTGCAGCGCGATGAAATGCACGCTCACGCCGACGTTGCGCGCCTTCAGCTCCTCGATGAACTGATCGCGGGAAATCGTCAGGCGCTCCGGCACGATGCGCAGCACATACAGATGGCGGCTGTGGTGGCAGTAATCCGGCGTCTTTTGCAGGCGAAGCTCTGGCACATCCGCAAACGCCCGCTCGTAAACGTCCACCGCCTCGAAGCGGCGGCGCTGCATATCCGGCATGCGGCCAAGCTGGGTCAGCGCCAGCGCGGCCTGAATGTCGAACATGTTGTATTTGTAGCCCGGCTCCTCGATGTCGTAGCGCCAGGAGCCTTCCTTGCCGTAGCGGTTCCACGCGCCCGCGCTCATGCCGTGGCAGGAGAGCACCTGCGCCTTGGCGGCGATTTCATCGTCGTCCGTCACCAGCGCGCCGCCCTCGCCGCAGGCCAGATTTTTGGTTGCGTAGAAGGAATAGCTCACCGTGCCGCGCGGATGATGGCCGATCAGTTCGCCGTTGTAGCGGGTTTCAACCGCGTGCGCCGCATCCTCGCTGAGGAACAGGTTGTGCGCGTCGCAGATTTGGCCGATTGCGCCCAGATCCGCCGCGAGGCCGGAATAATGCACCGGCACCACCGCGCGCGTCCGGTTCGTGACCTTCTTTTCGATTTCAGCGGGGTCGATGAGCCCCGTATCCGGGTCGATATCCGCAAACACCGGCGTCGCGCCGACGTGCAGAATCGTGTTCGCCGTGGAGGCAAACGTCAGCGGCGTGGTAATCACCTCGTCGCCGGGGCCGATCCCCTGCGTCAGCAGCGCCAGATGCAGCGCCGCCGTGCAGGAATTGACCGCGATGCAGTGCTTCGCGCCGACATATTCCGCAAACTTCTTCTGAAACTCCATCGTGCGCGGGCCCTTCGCCCACCAGCCGGAACGGATTACATCCGCATCCGCCTGCACCTCGGCCTCGGAAATATCCGGCAGACAAAAGGCCATCCAGTCCGGCCTCACGCTAAATTCGCTCATGCTGTTCCTCCTGCTCCCATTCGGGCTTCGTTTATGCTAAAGGATTGTTTTTTATAGGGCACGCCGTTCTTCCCTGAAATTATAGCACAGTCGCCCCCATTCATCAAGGGACGGTTGCACGCGGGCGCACGCGATGCTATAATCATGGAAGGAAATACGCACATTCATTGACGCAGAGGGGAGCGTACCGCCATGAGCATGAAACATTATCTTGCCGCCCGAAAAGAGGGGCTCAAGCAGCAGCACGCCGCACAGGCGCGCGGGCAGGACCCGTATCTGCCGGTGCTGTCCGAGCTTGTGCCCACCCTCAACAAGCTGACGCAGGTGCCGCTTGGGCTGGTGCAAATCGCGCTGGATCAAATCGAGGGCACGGCGACGAAGGGGCGCACGACGGCGTTTTCGCGCGGCTTCATGCCGCTGCTCGAGCCGGATTCCGAGTTTGCCTCCAAGTGGAGCGTGCTCTACGACGGCATTGTGGAGGACGGCCTGCGCCAGCCCATCGTCGCGCTGGAATACTATAACCGCTTTTACATCGTGGAGGGCAACAAGCGCGTGAGCGTCATGCGTCGGCTCGATGCGGTGAGCATCGAGGCAGACGTCACCCGCGTCCTGCCGGAGCCGGAGGACAGCGAGCGCTACCGCGTCTATCAGGAATTTTTGAGCTTCTACGCCGATACGAAGATCAATTTCATCACCTTCACCCGCGAGGGCAGCTATGAAAAGCTCTATAAACTGATGGGCAAAACGCCGGGCAAGAAGTGGTCGCCGGAGGATCTGTTTGATTTTCAGTCCTGCTTCTACCGCTTCCAGCAGGCATACAGCGCCAAGGCCGAGGGCAGCGCGCCGATGCCCGCCTGCGACGCGCTGCTGATCTATCTGGAGGTTTTCGGCTACGAGGACAGCGTGGAGAAAACGCCCGCCGAGTTCGGGCAGGAGATCGAGCGGATCTGGTCTGAATTTGTCGTCGCCGCGGCCAACAAGCCCGCCGCGCTGCTCTCCCAGCCGACGGAGGCCAAGCCGGGCTTTCTGCAATCCGTCTGGCACAAGCCGCCGCAGACGGTGCGCTGCGCGTTCCTCTACAACCGCTCGCCGCAGGATTCCGGCTGGTCGTATTGGCACGAGCTGGGGCGCAAGGCGCTTGAGGATACCTTCGGTTCCCGCGTGGAAACCGTCTGCTGCGAATGCGTCGCGCAGGAGGACGCGCAGGAGGTCATCGAACGCTTCATCGAGGACGGCTACGACGTGATTTTCGCCGCCTCCCCCGTCTTTTTGGACGCCTGCATCCGTCAGTGTGCCATCCACCCGAACGCCAAAATCCTCAACTGCTCGCTGCTGGCCAGCTATCACAATGTACGCAGCTACTACCTGCGCGTGTACGAGGCCAAATTTGTCTTGGGCGCGATTGCCGTCGCCCTGTCGGAAAGCGACGAAATCGGCTACATCGCGGATTACCCCATCTACGGCACGCCCACGTCGATCAATGCCTTCGCCCTCGGCGCGCAGATGGTCAACCCGCGCGCCCAAATCGTGCTGGAATGGTCCACCCTGCCCGGCCACAGCCCGGAGGCGGCGCTGGCCGCGCGCGGCGTGCACATCATCTCCAGCCGCGACATCAGCGCACCGCATCTGGAATCGCGCGCGTTCGGCCTGTATCACGAGCAGGACGGCGTGATCGCCAACCTCGCCATGCCGATTTGGAACTGGGGCAAGCTGTACGAGGGCATCGTCCGCAGCATCCTGACCGGCGCGTGGAGCGACGAGGGCGAGCACAACGCCGACCGCGCCATGAATTACTACATGGGCATGTCCACCGATGCGATTGACATCATCTGCTCCCAGCGCCTGCCCGCGCGCACGCGGCGGCTGGTCGATCTGCTGCACGAGCGCATCCGCGCCGGCGCGTTCCTGCCGTTCGTCGGGCCGATTGTCGATCAGGCCGGTCAGGTTCACGTCGCGGCCGACGTGGCGCTGACCCCGCAGGAGATCATCCTGATGGATTACCTCGCCGGAAATGTCATCGGCCGGATCCCCTCGGTGGACGAGCTGAACGACGTCGCCAAGGGGCTGGTTTCGCTGCAAGGCATCCGTGCCGCCACAAAGGAGTGAGCCGATGAAGATTCTTCTGCTCGCCGATCAGGCGGAACCGACGCTCTGGGAGCATCTGGACAGGCGCAAGCTCGAAGGCGTGGAGCTGGTGCTGGCCTGCGGCGATCTGCCCGCCAGCTATCTCTCCTTCCTCACCTGCTTCACCGCCGCGCCCATCCTCTATATCCGCGGCAACCACGACGACCAATACGCCCAAAACCCGCCGGAGGGCTGCCTCTGCATCGAGGATCAGGTCGTGACCGTCTGCGGCCTGCGCATCCTCGGCCTCGGCGGCTCGATGCGCTATAACCGCGGCGTGAACCAGTATACCGAAAAGCAAATGCGCCAGCGCGTTCAAAAGCTCCGCTTCAAAATCTGGCGCAGCGGCGGCATTGATATCCTGATGACCCATTCCCCCGCGCGCAGCCTCGGCGACGACACCGATCTGGCGCACACCGGATTCCAAACCTTTCTGGATGTGATGGAAAAGTACCGCCCGCGCTATATGGTGCACGGCCACGTTCACCAAAACTATCAATACAATTTCAAGCGCATCCGCCATCACGGCGACACCACCGTCATCAATGCGTTCGGCTATTACCTGCTGGATGTGCCCGTAACCGAACATTCGTGAATTGACCCGTTTGAATTTTCGTTTTCTTCTTGCTTTTTGGCGTCATCGCTTCTATAATATGGAGGATATGCGCGGCGGTCTGTCGCGCGTAAACCTCATATTTACAAAGGAGATATCGCCATGCAGAACCAAGGTATCCGCGATGCCCGCTCGCTGGGCACCCCGAAGTTGCTCGTTCTGGGCCTCCAGCACATGTTCGCCATGTTCGGCGCTACCATCCTGGTCCCCATCCTGGTCCAGCAGTACGGTCTGCCCCTGGACATCCAGACCACTCTGTTCTTTGCCGGCATCGGCACCCTGTTCTTCCATGTGTGCACCAAATTCAGGGTGCCTGCCTTTCTGGGCTCCTCCTTTGCCTTCCTGGGCGGCTTCATCGGTCTGGCCGTCTCTCCTGACCCACTGTAC
>ERZ826146.3285-NODE-3285-length-10792-cov-3.775729_pt1 | contig 10792 bp, 8 predicted proteins | sample MGYA00519857_ERZ826146 | MGnify/ENA primary metagenome ERZ826146 (study PRJEB31778, sample SAMEA3449222) | human gut metagenome | biome: human gut; feature: human-associated habitat; material: faeces | place: United Kingdom | collected 2010/2012 ...
CAGAGCCTCGGGCAGGACGGCTTCGCCCCGCTGAGCCATCTGCTTTGCCACATAGGCCACCGCAGCGGCACGGCCATTGCGGAGAGCCGGCGGTACACAGAGCACGCCCGGGACATTGCCATATTTATTATAGCACAGAGCTGCGCCATCACCAACAAAAAACAGAGGCTTTTTGCAATTTTCTACAAACTCGGCCAGGTCGGCCACGGCACGGGCATCGTCGTCCATCAGACGCTCGTGGGTCTCAAGGTCGAAAGCCGCGCTGTACACCTGCGCACGGCGGGCATCCAGCGCACAGAGCACGGTGCCGCAGCCGGTGTGGGCCGCCGCCAGCGCTTCCAGCGTGGACACCGGGGCGCAGAGCGTCTCCCGGGGGAAGGCCAGACCCTTCACCGCCGCCAGCCCGATGCGCAGGCCGGTAAAGCTGCCGGGGCCGGCATTGACGCCGTAGAGGTCGATGTCCTTGCAGCCCATGCCGCAGAGCTTGAGACAGTTGTCGATGAGGGGCATCAGGGTCTCGCTGTGGGTCATGCCCGCGTCGAGATAGCACTCGTAGAGCAGGCGGTCGTCCTGCAGCAGGGCCACGCCCACGGTCTTGCCCGCCGTATCCACGGCTAAGATGTTCATACTTCCACCCCCTCGATGGTGATGCGGCGGGTGGTGTCGTCCACCCGCTCGATGTTGATGTGGATGGGGTCTTCCAGCGCCAGCAGGTCGGCGAAGTTCTCGCTCCACTCTGCCGCCACCACAGCGCCCTCATCCAGATAGTCGTAGAACCCTGCCGCGCACAAATCGTTCTCCGTGGAGATGCGGTATAGATCAAAGTGCGCGAAGGGCCGCGGCCCGCGGTAATAATTCACGATGGCGAAGGTCGGGCTGCTGACCGGGTCAGTGCAGCCGAGACCTCTGGCAATGCCCTCGCAGAAGGCCGTCTTGCCCGCGCCAAGCCCGCCGGTAAAGGCGATGAGCGCCCCGGGCGCAAGATGCTGCGCTACCTGCGCCCCCAGTGCCACCGTCTCCTCGCGGGAGTGGGTGATAAATTCAGACATGGGTATCCTACCTCATACGCGTTTCTATAAAAAAGGGACGGCAGAGTCCTGCCGTCCTGTTCTGCCGTCCCTTAGTATAAACTATTTCTGTCAAAAGTGCAACGCTCAGGCCGCGCTTTCGAGCACATCGGCCAGCATATCTTCCGCAGCCTCCGCGCGTTCCTCGAGCGAGAAGTTTTCCGGCACATTCAGCCGGGCGTTCTCGTCACCGTAGAGCACCAGATACGCTGCGGCGGCGTGGGGGCGGCGTCCGCCCTGCTCCGTATACCAGATGATGTCGTTCTCGCCGTAGGTATCCTTCGCGTGGGCCAGCGCCCTGCCGATGGTCTGTCCCATCGCAAGATGGTTGACAGTATCCCAGAGCATACTGCGGGAGTAGACCGTGTAGACGTTGTTCACATAGCCCAGCACAGTCCGTGCGCCGCCCGCCAGCAGCGCTTCGGCCATCGACTCATCCACGCTGTTCGTGACGCCCAGGAACTCACAGGTCTCGGAGTAGATGATGGTATTGCTGAGCTGGCCCGAGCGGTACGCATTGCGGAAGAAATCCGCCGTGACGCAGTAAAGGCCGTTGAGCTTGATGATGCGGTGAGCCAGCAGGTCAAAGCCGTAGATGATGTCTTTATACAGCGTGGACGCTTCTGTCAGCAGGATGATGGGCTCGGTCCGGGTGTGCTTCCGGAACGTACCGTAGCTGTAAGTATAGTAGGCGCCGTGGGCGCTCAGGATGCACAGATCGTATTTGTTCATCCGGCGCAGGTCCGACAGGGTCACCCGGGTGTTCATCGTCGTGCGCAGGCCCATGCCTTCCCAGAAGCCCTGCATATAGGAATAATACGGAAAGCGGGAGCTGTTCACCGTATTATCGAAGGCATAATAAATGGCGGCACGGCCGATCGTCTCAGGCAGAGCGTTCTCCCGGTACTGCCGGGCCTCCGCAGCCTGCCGGACATCGTCGGTCAGGGGCATCTCGGCGGTGCGGGGAGTGCATTGAGCAATGTCCCTCGGGGCGCGCAGGCCGTTGTCTCCGGCGTCAAAGGTCATCTCGTCCAGCTCGTCGGGCAGAGTGAGCAGGATGCCGCCCAACACGCCGCAGCGGTAGGTAAAGCTGACGATCCCGTTCTCCTCGTCGGTGCGGATGGAGTCCCGGCGCACCAGCCCCTTCCGGGCCAGCTCATCCAGCTCCGCAAGAGCTGAGGTGAGCCGTTCTTCCCGGGACATCTGCTCGTATTCGTCGCTGCCGGTCAGGGCCGTCACAGCGGCGTCCGCCTGCTGCATCTCGGCGGCATCGTCCGTGGTGAGGGTAGACTTTGCCGTATCCTGCACCTCGCCCGCTCCGTCTGCCGCCCATGCGGCGGGAGCCAGCACAGCCGTCAGCACCAGTGCCAGTGCGCAGACCGCGCACAAAATTCGATGGCGTTGTTCCTTCATGTAAAAACTGTTCCTCCAAGAACGCCGGGGACCGGCCATTTACCGCCCCGGTACGTTTCATTTTAGAGGGCATATCGGCCTTTGTCAAGCGTTCTGCGCCGATTTTGCAAAGCTGTCACAACCGGCCATCTTGCGCGCCTCTCTCCCCTGCTGTATAATAAGGTATATTGGGGGATCATGCCCGGCTGTGAGGCGGGGTTTCGAGGAAGCTGTTTTCGTAAGCGGAGTGCATCGCTTAGAAAACGGCTTCCCAAGGATACAGAAAGGTGGTGCTTTTTTGGAAAGCATTCAGCGATATTGGAAACGGACAGACAAAATGTACCTGCTGCTCTGCCTGTTCAGCAGCGCGATGGCGGTGCTGGCGCTGTCGTCGTGGGCGGCGAAGCAGGGCAGCGGATTTGCCGTGGATGAGCTCACCGGCCAGCTCACCGGCCTCGGCGACTACCGCCGGGCCGTGGTGCAGGCGGGCGCAGCGGCCATCGGCATCCTGGTGGCCATCCTTCTGTCCAACATCGACTACCGCAGCCTCGTCAATGTCTGGCCCGTCCATGTGGTGCTCACATGGGGCCTCGTGCTGCCCACGCTGGTCATCCGCAACGTGACCATCGGCCCGCTGACCATCGGCTACAACGCGGGCGACACCGACAACTATTCCTGGTACAAGCTGGGCGGCTTCACCTTCCAGCCTACCGAGCTGGCAAAGATAAGCTTCATCCTCACCTTCGCCATGCATCTGAACAATGTCCGCAGCCGCCTCAACGAGCCGAAAGAGCTGGGCAAGCTGCTGCTCCATCTCTTCGTGCCGATCGGCATCATCCATATCCAGGGTGACGACGGTACGGCCATCATCTACGGCATCATCGGCTGCTGTATGCTCTTTGCCGCCGGGCTGAGCTGGAAGTATATCATCGGGGCCTTCGCTGCCCTCGCAGCGGCGGCAGCGGCGGCCTTCGCCTTCTTCAGCGACAAGATCGGCAAGGGCTACCAGTGGTACCGCATCCTTGCGGTCATCGACCCCAACAACGAGACGGGCTGGGCGCCCAGCGAGACGATCTGGAAGAACATTGTCTACCAGCAGCAGCGGGGCGAGATCGCCATCGGCTCGGGCGGCATCTTCGGCAACGGCTTCTTCGGCGGCCGCTACTACAGCGTCCCCAACGCCCACAATGACTTCATCTTCAGCTGGATCGGCAACGCGGCAGGCTTCGTGGGCTGCTGCGTGGTGCTGGGCGTGCTGCTGGCCATCATCATCAAGACCTTCGCCACCGGAGCGTGCAGCGAGGATATGCTGGGCTCCTTCATCTGCGCCGGCATCGGCGGCGCGTTCATGGCCCAGATATTCGTCAACGTCGGCATGAACCTCCGCCTTTTGCCGGTCATCGGCGTCACCCTGCCCTTCTACTCGGCGGGCGGCAGCTCGGTGCTGATGCTGTATATCTGCGTGGGGCTGGTGCTGTCGGTGTATATGCACAATACGAAAAAACTGTTTGGTTAAGTCTCTCTCAGAACAGGCGCTGTCGTTCAGCGCCTGTTTTTATTTTCCGGCCAAATCTCCAAAAGTCTTGTAACACGACAGAAGTCGTGATAGAATATTCAAGTATTTTATCTATATTCTTTTGACTTTTTCAGGAGGTCCCATGAAGCATCATTCTCTCTCCAAAGTCCTCAAGCGCCTCGCCTGCGTGCTGGCGGCGCTGGTCATCGCACTGGCCGTTGCCGTGTTCGCCCTCTGGCACAACGAGCTGGCCACCCTCTCGTCCCTCAAAAAGCTCTCCGACCGCGACGAAGCCCACCGCGACGGTGCTGTCTACCAGCTCAACGTCTCGGGCGGCTACTACTTTGACGATTTCCTGGCCCAGGGCGGCGCATCCACTGACTCTGAGCTCATCTCCTTCATCACCCAGAGCATCACCAAGGGCATCATCCCCATGAACATCAAGACCAGCACCATCGCCTGCTCGGCCTTTACCGCAGACACCCAGAGCGGCGACCGGGTCTTTGGCCGCAACTACGACTTCTCGGCCACCAACACCGCCATCGTCTACACGAACCCCGGTAAGGGTCGTCACGCCTCCTACTCCACCATCGACCTGAGCTTCCTCGGCCTCGACAAGGACAAGGACGTAGAGAGCCTCGGCCAGAAGATCCTGACCCTCGCGGCCCCCTATGTGCCGCTGGACGGCGTCAACGACGCCGGTGTGGCCTGCGGCATCTTCATGTCCTATCAGGGCGAGGGCAAAGGCACCCCCACCGACACCCAGACCGACAAGCCCGACCTCACCTCCACCACCCTGCTCCGGCTCATCCTCGACTACGCCGACTCGGTGGAGGACGCCGTGGCGCTTGCTGAGCAGTACGACCTTCACGACTCGGCAAGCAGCTGCTTCCACTACATGGTGGCCGACTCCACCGGCCGCAGCGCCATCCTCGAGTGGGTGGGTGCTGATGCCGACCACGACACCGACGGCTCTCAGCGTCAGCTGAATGTCCTCTGGAACGACACCGACGCCCTCTCCGATTCCTCCGACTGGCAGGTGGTGACCAACTTTATCAAGGCCCCCGGCTACTACGACGGCACTGCCGTCGAGATGAAGGGCCTCGACCGCTACGAGCACCTTGCGGCTGCCCTGCGCCAGACCAACGGCGTCGTGGCCGACAAGAACGCTGCCATGGACCTGCTGGCCTCGGTGGGCCGCCGCACCTGGAACAACGACGCCTCCAACACCAACACCATCCACAGCGTGGTCTACGATTTGACCGATCGGTCCGTTCTCTGGGTCGGCAATGAGCACTACGGCGAGGATGGGTATACATTTGAGTTTCAGCTTGCTTCGTAAATCTATATAAAGGGCCTGGCGGTGTGAGCCCTCTGTTTCATCCTGTTCCCCCTCCCGGTGTTCTCCGGGAGGGGGCTTTTTGTTGTGCTTTTTCCAACTTCCGGCGTATAACCCCGTCAAATTCCCCGGTTTTATCCAATTATCTTAGGCAAAACGATGATTTTGTAAAAAGCCCTTGAAATAATAGTAGGGGGGGGGGGTATAATATTTCAAACCTCTGCCTGCGGGCGGCGGAACATTTTGTTCAACACTGGATAAGGAGGACTTCTATATGAAACCCGTCAAAAAGATCCTTGCCCTCATCCTTGCAGGCGTCATGGCTCTGGCCCTGCTCACCGGATGCGGCAAAGCAACGTCTCCGGATCGTGCAGTCGCCGAAAGTGTGGTCGATTGGCTAAAGTATGCCTGCTCTCAGGAGGGAAACAAAAATGAGATCTCGGTAAGCTATCAGATTCCCGAGCTCCGCCGTGATATTGTCCCCCTGTTTGACACGAACTGGATGAGTACGACTGACGATGATGAGCTTGATGGAGATGCAGTGATCAGCGGCACCACTACCGTCACGCAGGCTCTGCAGCAGCGCCTGAGCAACTACAACAAGGACACTTCCTGCACCGTCTTCTATGCAACAGATGTCACAGACTGCGCTGGCTTTGTATCGGTGGAGATGTTTCAGTTGCTTACGCAGTCGGGAGGAGGGGTCGTTGTTTCTGGAGATTACGATACGGCACCCAAAAACGCCACTCACCTGAGGATCGCCGCCGCCCACAAAACCATTGGGGAGAAGACTTTCCTCCTCGCTGTGGTTATTTTTGAGGCTTGATTCCCCCTGCCCCGGAGCCCTGCGGCCCGGGGCTTTTTTGCGCCCCGGCCAGAACAAAAAAAGCATCTCCTGCAGCCTTTCCGGTCATTGCCGGCCAGGCCCTGCAGGGGATGCTTTGTTGTTGCAGAAAATGCGCCTTACTTCAGCACTGCGCCGAGGTTTGCGCTGGTGACCATGCGGGCGTAGCGGCTCAGCCAGCCGGTCTTGATGTTGGGCTCGGGAGCGACATACTTTGCTTTGCGCTGGGCCAGCACCTCATCGGGCACTTCCAGCGTGATGCTGGCGTTGGGGATGTCGATGTGGATGGTGTCCCCTTCCTCAACAAGGCCGATGGGGCCGCCGGAAGCAGCCTCCGGGCTGACGTGGCCAATGGCAGCGCCGCGGGAAGCGCCGGAGAAGCGGCCATCGGTGATGAGGGCCACGGTCTTGTCCAGCTTCATGCCGGCCAGAGCGGAGGTGGGGTTCAGCATCTCACGCATACCGGGGCCGCCCTTGGGGCCTTCGTAGCGGATGACCACCACGTCGCCGGGGACGATCTGGCCCGCGTAGATGGCCGCAATGGCCGTCTCCTCGCTGTTGAAGACGCGGGCCGGGCCGGAGTGCTCCTGCATCTCCGGGGCCACGGCGCTGCGCTTGACCACGCACCCGTCCGGGGCGATGTTGCCCCACAGGATCTGCAAGCCGCCGGTGGGGGAGTAGGGGTTCTCGATGGGGCGGATGGCCTTGTCGTTGAGGATGCGGGCCCCCTTGATGTTCTCACCCAGCGTCTTGCCGGTGACGGTGGGAACGTCGAGGTCCAGCAGCCCCTTCTTGGCCAGCTCGGCCTGAACGGCGGGGATGCCGCCCGCAGCGTAGAGGTCGGGCATGTGGGTCGGGCCGGCAGGGGCCAGATGGCACAGGTTCGGGGTCTTGGCGCTGATCTCGTTGAAGAGCTTCAGGTCGATGGGCACGCCCGCCTCATAGGCGATGGCCAGCAGATGCAGGACGGTATTGGTGGAGCAGCCCAGCGCCATATCGCAGGTCAGAGCGTTGCGGATGGAGCGCTCGTTGATGATCTGGCGGGCGGTGATGCCCTTGTTGACCATGTCCATGATGGCCATACCGGCGTGCTTGGCCAGCTGCAAGCGCTTGGAGTAGACAGCGGGGATGGTGCCGTTGCCGGGCAGAGCGATGCCGATGGCCTCGCACAGGCAGTTCATGCTGTTGGCGGTGTACATGCCGGAGCAGCTGCCGCAGCTGGGGCAGCAGTTGCAGGTGCAGTCTTCCAGCTGCTCGTCGGTGATCATGCCGGCCTTGTAGGCGCCGACGGCCTCGAACATCTTGGAAAGGCTGACTTCCTCGCCGCCGTAGGTGCCGGCCAGCATCGGGCCGCCGGAGCAGACCACGGCGGGCACATCCATTCGGACTGCCGCCATGACCATGCCGGGCACGATCTTATCGCAGTTGGGCACGAGGACGAGGCCGTCCAACTGGTGTGCCATCAGCATGGTCTCCACGCTGTCGCAGATCAGCTCACGGGAGGCGAGGCTGTACTTCATGCCCACATGGCCCATGGCGATGCCGTCGCAGACGCCGATGGCGGGGATGAGGATGGGGGTGCCGCCTGCCATCTGGACGCCTGCCTTGACGGCGTCGGCGATCTTATCCAGATTCATGTGGCCGGGGACGATCTCGCTGTAGGCGCTCACCACGCCGATGAGGGGGCGGTCCAGCTCTTCCGGGGTGTAGCCCAGGGCGTAAAACAGGCTTCGGTTGGGCGCGCGCTCCGAGCCTTTGGTCACATTGTCACTTCTCATATTATACCCTCTCAGGCATCGCCTGCTGGCGCTGCCAGCTCCCCCAGAGGGGGAGCCATTGGCAGGCCGGGCAGGCTTTTGCCTCTATCACAAAATGCCGGGCTCCGCTCTCATTCTTCAGCGACATCAAACTCCATTCGCTCCTGATAAAAGAGCAAGTATCCATGCAGCTGAGTGCGAGAACAGCGCCCGGCGCTTTACATCCAAATAAACTCAAATCGTCCAGCGTGGGCTTTACCGACACGCCAGTGGCTCTCCCCTTGGGAGAGCTGTCGCGTCAGCGACTGAGAGGGCTTACTTCTTCAGCCAGCTCATCATGCCGCGCAGCTCTGCGCCCACCTTCTCGATGGGGTGCTCGGCCTCCATGCGGCGCTGAGCGAGGAAGTGGACCTTGCGGCCGCCGTTGGGGCTCATCTCGGTCAGGAACTCGGAAGCGAAGGTGCCGTCCTGGATCTCGGTCAGGACCTTCTTCATCTCCTTGCGGGTCTCGGCGGTGATCAGGCGCTTGCCGGTGCGGTAGTCGCCGTACTCAGCGGTGTTGGAGATGGAGTAACGCATCTTGGAGAAGCCGCCCTCGTTGATCAGGTCAACGATCAGCTTCATCTCGTGGCAGGTCTCAAAGTAGGCCATCTCGGGGGCGTAGCCGGCCTCGACCAGCGTGTCGAAGCCAGCCTGGATCAGCTCGCAGACGCCGCCGCAGAGCACTGCCTGCTCACCGAACAGGTCTGTTTCTGTTTCTGTTCTGAAAGTTGTCTCCAGAAGACCAGCTCTTGCTCCACCGATTGCCAGACCATAAGCCAGTGCTCTTTCCAGAGCTTTTCCTGTAGCATCCTGTTCTACAGCTACCAGACAAGGAGTACCTTTACCAGCCTGATATTCACTTCTTACAGTATGTCCAGGTGCTTTTGGTGCGATCATGGTTACATCAACGTTCTTTGGAGGTTTGATGCATCCGAAATGAATGTTGAAACCATGTGCGAACATCAGCATGTTACCTTCTTCCAGGTTTGGCTCAATATCTTTTTTGTACATATCAGCCTGCAGTTCATCGTTGATCAGGATCATGATAATGTCAGCTCTTTTAGCTGCTTCTGCAGCTGTATATACTTCAAATCCCTGTGCTTCTGCTTTTGCCCAGGATTTGCTTCCTTCATACAGACCAATAATAACATTACATCCAGACTCTTTTGCGTTCAGAGCATGTGCATGTCCCTGGCTACCGTAACCGATAACGGCAATTGTCTGTCCTTCCAGCATAGATAAGTTACAATCTTCCTGGTAATAAATTTTGTTTGCCATTTTTTTGTTCCTCCTAAAATGGATATTTTTCTATTGTTAGGGGGTTTCCCCTCTAGCACACTATGTAATTGACAGCTTTTCGCTGTATCTTCTGACCGGGCTTTTCATCCGGTTTCACGTTTTTATAAAACTAATACGTAATCAGATCCACGTGACAGGCCGGATACTCCGGTTCTTGCCAATTCCAGAATCTCATTACCATCTGCCAGAAGCTGGAGAAATGCCTCCAGTTTTGATTTTGAACCTGTCAGTTCCAATACCATGGAATCGACGGACACATCTACAACCTTCGCACGGAAAATCTCTGCGATAGATGTGACATTCTGTCTGTTTGCCTGAGATACTCTCACTTTTACAAGAATCAACTCTCTGATAACACTGGCATCCGGTTCAAGAATCTTGATATCTCTAACATCTACCAGCTTGTTCAGCTGCTTTGTAATCTGCTCGAGGACATCATCATCTCCGCTGCAGACAACCGTCATACGGGAATATCTCGGGTCTGCGGTTACACCTACTGTAAGGCTGTCTATATTGTAGCCTCTCCGGCTGAACATACCGGCGATTCTTCCTAAAACACCGGCTGTGTTATCTACTAAAATAGATAAAATTCTCTGTTTCATATTCTTTCCCACTTTCTCTTGGTAATGTGTAAAACAGCTTTGTTCTTCATTCTACCAACTCTGTCCTTCTTTGTCAATGCATAATTAACTAAAAAACAACACCCTTTTTGTATTTTTTTATGCTATAATTATGGAATAGTGTAGTAGTCAGAAAATATTGATCCGTACTTCGTACTTTCCCAATTCCGGTACCATTGAAATGTCCGAAGTATATATGCATTTGCGGTTTTAACGAAAGGAGGCGTACCATTATGTTTTGTTCAAATTGTGGTGCTGAGCTAAAAGAAAGTGATGTCACCTGCCCCTACTGCGGTATGCTTCAGCCTTCCGCTGCTGAATCTGAATACATGCAAAAACTCGAACATCTGAAACAGGATGTACAAAATCTCAAAGCTGTTCCCACAAAGGAATACACCAGAGAACTGCGCCACCAGGGGATTTTTACTGCTAAGATTGTTCTTATTATTTTCTGTATCTTTCTTCTGCTCTTCGTAACAGGGGTATCTTTCTTTTACGGAAGCAGCTATCTGGAAAAGAAAGAACTCCGAAAAGAAAATGCATTTGCAAAAGAGTATTTTCCAAAATTAAATGAGTTATATGCTTCCGGGAATGATGAAGAAGTGTATACATATATCAACAGTTTGTATAACCTGGATGGAAGCACTGCTTTATATCGTTGGAAACATATGGATTACTACAATTATTACACTTTATATATGGATGTAAAGTTTTTAAACGATGCCATCGCTGACAACAGTTACAATGAATACGATATCAGTACAGGATTCTATTCTGCCATGGTTCTTACCAGAGAAGAATTTTCTTCGTATCACAAAAACAAACTGACGGATGCAGAACTTGTCAAATTGGACACATTTATTCAGGAGTCAGACTCTCTGTTGCTGGAACATTTTCATCTGACTTCTGATGAGGC
>ERZ826146.3290-NODE-3290-length-10773-cov-4.336350_pt1 | contig 10773 bp, 8 predicted proteins | sample MGYA00519857_ERZ826146 | MGnify/ENA primary metagenome ERZ826146 (study PRJEB31778, sample SAMEA3449222) | human gut metagenome | biome: human gut; feature: human-associated habitat; material: faeces | place: United Kingdom | collected 2010/2012 ...
AAGGATCACGTCATTCCTCACTACGGCGTCAAAGAAGCCGTCTTCCCATTTAGCAACTTCCCAGAAGTTGACCCAGTCCTTGGGCCGGAAATGCGCTCCACCGGCGAAGTGCTCGGTCTCTCCAAATCCTTCGGCGAAGCCTACTTCAAAGCCGCAGAAGCAACCAAACAGATGGAGCTTCCTCTCGAAGGCACCGTGCTTCTGTCCGTCTGCGATCGTGACAAGGCCGAGCTTCTCGAAGTCGCACAGGCCTTCAACGAACTCGGCTTCAGAATCCTCGCCACCGGCGGCAGCTACAACATGATCCACGACGCCGGCATCCCTTGCGAATTCATCTACAAGATCTACGAAGGCCGACCAAACATCGCCGACGAGATCGCCAACGGCAAGATCCAGCTCATCATCAACACACCGGCAACACAGGAAGAGAAGGTGTTTGATGACAGTTATGTCCGCAAGACCGCGATCCGTGCAAAGGTTCCATATATGACAACGATGGCAGCCGCACGTGCAACCGCAGAGGGTATCGAAGCAGTCTTAAAATATGGTGAGATCGGTGTTATGTCATTGCAGGAGATTCATAAGGCAATCCAATAATCGACAAAAAAATGCGGTAAAATTCAAATAAAAAATGTATACTTGTATACATGCAAAAAGGAGGGTGTAAATTTCCATTTACATCTTCCTTTTTTTGTAAGTGTGTATTATAATAGCACTTGGTCACTAAATATAGTATTAAAATAAAAAAGAAAATACTATATTTAGTGTTTGAGAAAGTATTATAAAAAGGGAGTCAAATATAAATGGATGCAGTACACACAAACGTAATTAAGAGAAATGGCGAGGAAGTAAATTTTGACCTGGACAAAATCGTCAATGCAATCAATGCTGCAAACAAAGAGGTAGACCGGTTGCATCAGTTGAACGATTATCAGGTGCAGGCAATCGCCGATAACATTGCGAAACAGATCGAGATCATGACACATGCGATTCACGTAGAAGATATTCAGGATATGGTGGAGACCGGAATTATGGAGATGCGTGGATACGAGGTTGCCCAGAAGTATGTGCGTTACCGGTATAAGCGGGAACTTGCCAGAAAATCAAATACGACCGATAACGGAATCCTGGCTCTGATTGATCATATGAATGAGGAAGTCAATCAGGAGAATTCAAATAAGAATCCGGTCATTAATTCAACCCAGCGTGATTATATGGCAGGCGAGGTCAGCAAGGACCTGACCATGCGTATGCTGCTGCCTGCCGAGATTGTAAAGGCACATGAGGATGGCATCATTCATTTCCATGATGCTGACTATTACGCCCAACATATGCACAACTGCGACCTGGTCAACCTGGACGACATGCTGCAGAACGGCACGGTTATTTCTGGTACCCTCATCGAAAAACCGCATTCTTTCTCCACGGCCTGCAACATTGCCACCCAGATCATTGCGCAGGTGGCATCCAACCAGTACGGCGGCCAGAGCATCAGCCTGACCCATCTGGCACCGTTTGTGGATATCAGCCGCAAAAAGATCCGCCGCGATACCGAAGCGGAGATGAAGGAACTGGGCATTGATCCCGGTGAAGAAAAGCTCTCCCAGATCGTTGAAGCCCGTCTGCGCGAGGAAATCAAGCGCGGTGTGCAGACCATCCAGTACCAGGTCGTTACCCTGATGACCACCAACGGCCAGGCACCGTTCATCACGGTATTCATGTACCTGAACGAAGCGGGCGAAAACCAGCGCCTGAAATCTGACCTTGCCATTATCGTGGAAGAAATGCTCCGCCAGCGCTACCAGGGTGTTAAGAATGAAAAGGGCGTCTGGATCACCCCCGCATTCCCCAAGCTGATCTATGTGCTGGAAGATGATAATATCCGCGAAGGCACCCCCTATTTCTACCTGACCAAGCTGGCCGCCAAATGCACCGCAAAGCGCATGGTGCCGGACTATATCAGCGAAAAAAAGATGAAGGAATACAAGCTGTCTAAGGGTGAGACCGAGGGCAACGGCGATGTATTTACCTGCATGGGCTGCCGCAGCTTTTTGACCCCCGACCGTTCCGGCACTGGCTGGAACAACGTGGCCAACGCCAAGAACTATGTGCCGGGCAAGCCGAAGTACTATGGCCGCTTCAATCAGGGTGTTGTTACCATCAACCTGCCGGATGTGGCCCTGTCCTCCGGCGGTGAGCCGGATAAATTCTGGAAAATTTTTGATGAGCGCCTGGAACTGTGCCACCGCGCCTTGCAGTACCGCCATAACCGCCTTAAGGGTACCCTGTCCGATGCGGCACCCATTCTGTGGCAGTACGGCGCTCTGGCTCGCCTGAAAAAGGGCGAGCCCATTGATAAGCTGCTGTACGGCGGCTACTCCACCATCAGCCTGGGCTATGCGGGCCTGTATGAATGCTGCAAATATATGACCGGCAAGAGCCATACCGATCCCGCCGCAAAGCCCTTTGCCCTGAGTGTGATGCAGCACATGAACGATAAGTGCAACGAGTGGAAAAACGCTGAAAATATTGATTACTCGCTGTACGGCACCCCGCTGGAATCCACCACCTACAAGTTTGCCAAGTGCCTGCAAAAGCGGTTTGGCATTGTGCCGGGCATTACGGACCGCAACTATATCACCAACAGCTACCATGTGCATGTGACCGAGCAGATCGATGCGTTCACCAAGCTGAAGTTTGAAAGCGAGTTCCAGCGCCTGTCTCCGGGCGGCGCCATCAGCTATGTGGAAGTGCCCAATATGCAGGATAACCTGGAAGCTGTCATCAAAGTGATGCAGTTCATCTATGATAACATCATGTACGCAGAGCTGAACACCAAGAGCGACTACTGCCAGGTGTGCGGCTATGACGGCGAGATCAAGATCGTGGAGGACGACGGCAAGCTGGTGTGGGAGTGCCCGCACTGCCATAACCGCGACCAGAGCAAGCTGAACGTTGCCCGCCGCACCTGCGGCTACATCGGTACCCAGTTCTGGAACCAGGGCCGCACCGCCGAAATCAAGGACCGCGTGCTGCATCTGTAAAACGTATAAAGATAATAGAATAAACAAAATGAGGCGTATCCACGATATATGGATACGCCTCATTTTGTTGCTAAGATAAATGAAACGGTTGAATTATAGAGGGGGTATTCTGATGTATTTGAGGGGAACTTATTTTGGTTGTAATTTTATTTATTGTTTTTGGAAATGACTTTGTAATAATATGAATAAACGGAATAGCTCTAAGCGATTGAAAAAACTCAATTCTTATGATATAATAAATTACACTTACAGTGAAATATATTTCAAACAGATGAGGTGGAAGTATGCTGAAAAATAATATAGAGGTCGATGTAAAGGTAAAATGTATAGAAGCTGCGACCACGCAGGCAAAGCTGGCTGAAGAAGTTGGAACCACGCCGTCCTATGTAAATCGCCTGATAAAGAAGAAAGACGGAATTGTAAATAACACATTTTTGCAGATGTTAGAAAGGCTTGGTTATGATGTAGAACTGACCTATGTGAAAAAGAAAATATAAGGCGAGGAGAATACAGTGATGCGAGGCAAAAGTATAAATCTGTTTCTGATGGATGGTGAGGCCGGTGGCAGAATAAAATGTACACTGGCGAATTGGACAGGTATTGCATATAAAATTCCTCGGACAGAGCTTGACCGCTGCAAGGAACGAGAGGATTTAAAACAGAGTGGTGTTTATTTCCTCTTTGGTACTTCAGACACCACTGGAAAAGGTGTTGTTTATATTGGACAGGCTGGAGCAAGGAAAAACGGTGAAGGTATTCTGAATCGCCTGCAGGAACATAAGAGAAATCCAGAAAAAGATTACTGGACAGAAGCCATCGTATTTACCACATCCAATAATTCATTTGGACCCACTGAGATAAGCTATCTTGAAAACCGTTTCTGTAATTTGGCACTGAAAGCGAATCGCTATGAGGTCAAAAATGGAAATGATCCTACGCCGGGTAATATTACAGAAGAAAAAGAATGCGAACTGGAGGAGTTCATTGATTATGCAAAAGTAATCATGGGAACCTTGGGACATAAGCTGTTTGAACCTATTACCAAGCCAGTTGAAGTAAAAACGGAAGTTGAAGAAAAACAGGCGGATGATATCGAGAAGTTGTATCTGAAAAGAACCATTAAAACAATCGGTACGGTCGAAGCCGTTGGAATGCAGACTGCAGAAGGCTTTGTGGTTTTGGCGGGAAGTCACATCTCTCCATCGGACGATGATACGATTTCGGAAGTTATCAAAGAAAAAAGAAAGAAGACTACTCTTGATGCTGACGGGAAACTGATAGAAAATTTGCTGTTTACCAGTCCTTCCTATGCTGCAATGTTTGTGATTGGCAAGAGTGCGAATGGACTGACAAGCTGGAAGGATGCTGATGGACATACACTTAAGAGCTTGGAATCTAAAATTGATGAATAAATGTTGCGGATGAAGCAATGTTGAAGTTTATAATCCTAAGACTTGTATAAAGCGAATATAGAAAAGAAAAATCTATACCGTAAAGCAACCGCCCGGTACAAATCCTGTACCGGGCGGCTGCTTTATGATGAAATAGCAGAGAATGGCAGAAAGTTACAGCTGGTCGATGGTGGGGTAGCTGTCAATGGCACCGTAGCGCTGCACACTGTAACCGCAGAACCGGTTGGAAAAATCCAGCCACTGGTTCAGCTGGTCCGCCTGCAGAGCGGGCAGGGCGGCGCGGTCCACCCCGTTTTTGTGCAGCTGCCACAAGAACGAGCCGATGAACCCGTCCCCGGCGCCGGTGGTATCCACGGCCTTTACCGGCTTGCTGGCGGAAAAGCCGTGGGCGGTGCGGGTGTAAGCGTGGGCACCGGCGCTGCCGCAGGTGTAGAGCACCAGCTGTACATGGCCTACAAACAGGCTGGGCAGGGCGGCTTCAATATCACTGGTGCCGGTCAGAAATTCCAGCTCTTCGTCCGAGATTTTGACCACATCGGCCAGCGGCAGGAACTCCAGCACCGTGCGGCGCAAAGCATCACGGTCCGGCCACAGCGGAAAGCGCAGGTTGGGGTCAAAGTCAATGATAGTCCCGGCGCTGCGGGCTGCGGCAATGGCAGTTTTGTGGGCTTCTCGCATGGGGCTTTCCACCAGGGCAACGCTGCAAAAATGCAGGGCATAGGCGTTGGCAAACAGGCTGGTATCCACCTGCTCCGGGGCGTACAGCAAATCGGCTGAGGGCTTGCGGTAAAAACTGAACGTCCGGTTGCCGTCCGCTTCCAGCGAAACAAAGGCCAGGGCGGTGTTGGCTTTGTCCGTCAAACAGATGTGGCTGGTATCAATGCCGCAGGCGGCCAGTTCGTCTACAATTTTGTGGCCGAACGGGTCATCCCCCAGCTGGGTCAGCAGGGCAGAATCCCCACCCAGGCGGGCATAAGCACCGCACACGTTGGCGGGCGCGCCGCCCACACGGGGGCTGAAAGAGGGAACCTCGGCAAAGGAACAGCCGGTTTTGGACGGAATCATATCAATCAGCGCTTCGCCGATCGCATACAAGGTATCATGTGCCATGGAATGTCCTCCGTTAAATCGAAAGGGAATACAGGGTGCTGTCTGCGCCGCAAAGCTGCACGGCAACCTTGCCCGCTGCCGGGTAATACCGGGTGGAAAGCACCGCGGCACCATCGTTCAGGAATATTTCCAGCGAGGAAGCATCCCCCACAACACGTAGGCTGCGGCAGGGGGCATCCAGCACAGCCTTGCGCTCGGTGCGCCCGGCGGCAATCGCTGCATCGGTAAAGCGCAGGGTACAGGTGCGGTCCGCTTCGGTGTAAGTCAGGGTCAGGCCGTTGGCAATGGTCAGGACAAAATCCCCGGCGGGGACGGCGGTCAGGTCAAAGCAGGGGTCCGTTTCAACCGTTTCGCCGTCTGCCGGCTGGCGGGCTTCGCCGCGCAGGGCGCTCAGCTCGGCGGCGGGGGCTTGCAGCAGGCGGCCAGTGCCGTCCTGGGTCAACACGCGGGGCAGGGTCAGGCAGTGTTGCCAGCCATACTCCACGGTGGGGTTGGTGTAATCGGCATCCGGCATGCCCATCCAGCCAAACTGGATGCGGCGGCCATCCGCGGCGGCAAAGCTTTGGGGCGCGTAATAGTCAAAGCCATCGTCCAGAGCGTGGAATTCGCTCAATGTGCAATCGGTGCGCCAGTCACCCTGCAGGGCAAAGTAACCGCAGCCGTACACGTTCTGGCAGGCAATGCCTTGGGGCGATACCGCCAAAAACCACTGGCCGTCCAGCTCAAACAGGTCGGGGCATTCCCACATGTAGCCAAAGGCTTTGGGGGTAGTGATGGTGTTGATGTGGTTCCAGTGCAGCTTGTCGGCGCTTTCAAACACCAGCACTTCGCCATGGTCGTCCAGTGTTCGGGCACCCAGCACCATATAATAGCGCCCATCCAGTGCAAACACTTTGGGATCGCGCACATGGCAGGTCAGCCCGGCGGGATAATCCTGGTTGTACATCAGGCAGCGCTTGTTGTCCAGATGGATGGCATCGCGGCTGGTGGCAAGGCAGACATTGTGCCCGCGCCCTTGCTTGATGTAGTCATATTCGCCGGGGTGCTTGACATTGCCGGTATAGTACAGGTACAGCATGCCGTCCTCCACCAGAGCGGAGCCGGAATAAACGCCGTGGCAGTCAAACGGTTCGTCCGGGTACAGCATTACGGGCAGGCGTTCCCAGTGGAACAAATCGCGGCTGCGCACGTGCCCCCAGTGCTTGACCCCTCCCGTGGGGTCAAACGGGCCGTACTGATAAAACACATGGTATTCATCGCCGATCTGGCACAGCCCGTTGGGGTCGTTCAGCCAGCCCACAGGGGGCTGAACATGCAGCTTCTGCCGGTGGAGATCCGCCGCCGCGCGGGCGGCCCCGGCGGCTTCCACCATGGGGACAAGACGCTTCAAATCACGCTGCAAGGCATTCATAACAGGTAGCTCCTTATTGATTGAGAGGGGAAAACATCAGGCTTTGGCTTCCTCGGCTTCGGGGGTCCAGATCACCCAGGTTACAGCGAAGGAAACGCCGAAGGAAATTGCCATCATGATGAGGTACTGCAGCGGCATGTGCAGATGCAGCAGGATGCCGAAGATGCCGGTCACGCCGGTGCCGGTGGCACCAAGGCCGGTCACACTGGCATACAAAGCGCCACAGGCACCGCCGACCAGACCGCCGATAAAGGGCTTAAAGTAGCGCAGGTTGACGCCGAAGATGGCGGGCTCGGTAATGCCCATGCAGGCAGAAAGGGCGGAGGGCAAGGCCATAGACTTAACTTTGGCGTTCTTGCTCTTGAGGGCAACGGCAAAAGCGGCACCGCCCTGGGCAACGTTGGCGGCACTGGCCAGGGGCAGCCAGTAGGTGAAGCCAAACTTGGCCAGCTGGCCAAGGTCGATCAGGGTGTACATATGGTGGATACCGGCCACAACGGTGACGGCGTACAAACCGCCCATGATGAAGGAACCGATGCCGAACGGCAGCTGAATTAAAGCCTGAACGCCGTTGATGATGCCGTCCTCCAGCGTGGTGAAGATTGGGCCGATGACAGCGAGGGTGAGATAACCGGTAACGAAAACGGAGACCAGCGGGGTAACAAACAGGTCGATCATGGCGGGCACAACTTTGTGCAGCCGCTTTTCAATCTGGCACATCAGCCACACGGCAATGATAACGGGGATAACGTGGCCCTGGTAGCCGACCAGCGGAATTTTGTACAGCCCGCCAAACACCGACTGGTAGGTCTGCACGCCCTCAGAAGCAACGGTCCAGGCGTTCTGCAGGTTGGGGTGAATCATGATCATGCCGATGACAGCACCCAGGAACTGGTTGCCACCAAACACCTTTGCGGCGGAGAACGCGATCAGGATAGGCAGGAAGGTGTACGCCGTGTTGGAGAACAGCTGGGCAAACACATAGATGGAACCGCTGGTATCAATGTTCAGGAAGCCGTTGTTGACCATAAAGTTCAGCGCTTCCATAATGCCCATCAAAAAGCCGGAAGCCACGATGGCCGGGATGATGGGAACAAAGATATCGCCCAGCGTCTTGATGGCCCGCTGGTACCACGGCGCTTTGGAAGCGGCAGCCTGTTTGACTTCCTCCTTGCTGGCACCGGTGATTCCGGCCAGGGCGGTGAACTCGTCATACACCTTGTTCACAATGCCGGTGCCGAAGATGATCTGCAGCTGGCCCTGGGCTTCAAATACGCCCTTGGCGCCCTCAGCATTTTCGAGCTCTTTTTTGTTCACCTTGGAATTATCCGCAATCACCAGGCGCAGGCGGGTTGCGCAGTGTGCGGCCGATACAATGTTGGAAGCACCGCCGATGTTGTCCAGTACCTGCTGGGCTGCTTTCTTGTAATCCATGTTGCACGCTCCTTCTTTTATCTGTTGGCCCGGTAGGAGGTTCCGGGGCCTGTTTCATTTGACAGCTTTATTATATACGAAGGTGAGTGCTTTTTCTATTGACCAAACGACCCAACTTGCAAAGACTCTGTTATCGATTTCACACAGTTTCACACCGCTCCTTGGTAAAATGCACAAAAAACAGGGGGCTGCATGGAAAGGGTGCACAAAACAAAAACTTCCCCGCAGTGATGCAGGGAAGTGTGGCGCAAAGGATGCCTGTTATAGCGACCAGACATTTTCATCTGAGTTGTCATCCCCGGTGGAGGCCCGGCATTTTAACTCATAATCCAGCTTGATCATCTGCGGCTCGGCATGGGGGTCCGCCAGCATGTCCAGCAGCAGGCGGGCAGCTTTGTCCCCGGTGGTGCGGTAATGCAGATGGGCGCTGGTCAGCGGCACATAGGCAACGCGGCCAATGCGGTTGTCGCCCACAGCGGCAATCATGATGTCCTCCGGCACCCGCAGACTGTGGCTGCGGCAGTATTGCAGCGCACCCAGCGCGATGGAGTCGGTCGCGCAGAACAGGCAGTCCAGCCCCGGCGCACGGCCAAACAGCTGCTCCGCCTGGTGGTAGCCGGATTCCATGTTGAACTTGGCAATGCTCATTCGCTGCGGCTGGGGCACGAGACCTGCATCCCGCAGCGCACTGTCAAAGCCTTCGCGCCGGGCAAGGCCGACGGCTTTGTCCAGCAGGGTCACGCCCAGGTAGCCCGGCTTGCGCCGCCCCTTTTGCAGCATGTGGGCGGTGGCTGCCTGCGCCGCGCCGAAATCATCGTGGAACACACAGCTGAACCCGGGATACTGCTGCCCCACGATTACCACCGGCACATGCAGGCTTTGCAGCACCGCGTGGTGTTCCGGGGTAAACATGGTGGCAATCAGGATAATGCCGTCCACCGTATCATGCCGCAGGGTATCCAGCGCGCGCACTTCGCGGGTGTTGTCGTTGGCGGTGTTGATCAGCAGCAGCTGGTAGTTCTGGTCGTCCAGTACCCGGCTGATGCCCTCCACCATGCGGGCGCAGCTTTCGCTGCTCAGCCGCGGCATGATCACCCCGATCTGCCGCGTGCGGCGGGTGCGCAGCATCTGGGCCTGCATACTGGGGCGGTAGCCGGTGGCTTCCACCGCAGCGGCAATCTGGGCGCGCTTTTCGGCGCTTAAGTACCCGCCGTTAAAATAGCGGCTGACCGCTGCCTTGGATACCCCGGCATATTGGGCAAACGCGGTAATGTTCATAGGCCGCACTCCTGTCCGGCTGCCGGCGGGGAAACCTGCCGGTGCACTTTTTTATCAGTATAATGCAGAAACTGGCAGGGTGCAACGGGAAAGAGCGGAGAAAAGAAAAATAAGAATGAATGGCATGAGGCAAAGAGTAAAATAGACAAAAAACGGGGATTGAATTTGTGCTTTTGACGGAGAAAAAAGAATGAAAGCTGAATACAAAAAAGCACACAGCTAAAAAGATTTACTAGAATGAATTTGGTGTAAAAGTTATATTCCGCGCTGGCACAGGATGAAAAGGTATGCTATAATATAATATTAGTTACACGATGAAAAAGTAAGATGCCCCTGATGCCGATGCGGATGTGCGCGGGGCAATGATATGTGTTTAGTGAGGAAAAAGAATGGGACTGCTGCAAAAAATTCAGGCAAAAACCGAGGAAGCCCGCGCGAAGGAAAAGATCCGCCCGCTGCTGGAAAGCCGCATGATGCGGGACATCCTGCTGGAGATCGGCCAGCGCGGCAACGAAGCGCTGGACCCGCAGTCCGTTCCATTGGCTATGCGCCGCCGCGCCACCCAACTTGCCAGCGAAAGCAGCCTGAGCGGCCTGAAGCAGTGCGCTGTGGATGAACTGCATCTGGACGAAGCGGGAATCACGCTGGTCTGCAAGGGGGAGCACACGGCATTTTTGTACGCAGACTATAACTATGAAAACATTGAGGATACCGACTGCCTGCCCGCTGTAGCCGAATACCTGGTGCAGCACATGCGCGGCTATTATAACATTACCCGCAGCTTTTACAGTGTGCCCAAAGCCAACGGCCATGTGGAGGAAAAGACTCGTGAGGTGACCGTGGTGCGCCACCACGAGGATACCCCCTTTGCCCCCGGCCCGGTGCAGAAACAGCATTTGTTCTGATGCACATGAGATATCCCCCAGTATACAGGAATTATGCCGCCCCGCATCTTGACGCGGGACGGCATTTTTGCTATACTAATTTAGTATCCGGCAGGAATCCAGAACATGGAGCATTCCCCAAGAGGTCGTAAGAGGGAGCACTCGAAAGTTTGCATCCGGCAGGTCACCTTGTCCGCAGG
>ERZ826146.3306-NODE-3306-length-10708-cov-3.890078_pt1 | contig 10708 bp, 9 predicted proteins | sample MGYA00519857_ERZ826146 | MGnify/ENA primary metagenome ERZ826146 (study PRJEB31778, sample SAMEA3449222) | human gut metagenome | biome: human gut; feature: human-associated habitat; material: faeces | place: United Kingdom | collected 2010/2012 ...
TCTTCTTCCGGCTCTTCGATGGTTTCTTCAAACTCTTCGATTTCTTCCACAGTTTCCGGCTCTGCTGATTCCGTTTCTTCGGTTTCTTCTGTCACTTCTTCCGCTGTTTCTTCTGCGGCAGCTTCTTCGACAATTTCCGTTTCTTCCACGGCTTCCGGAATTTCTTCGGTTTCTTCTCCTCTTACAAGGTTCTGCAGATCGACGGTATTAAAGGACACCTGCTCCGTTCCTTCTTCTTCCAGATCCGGAATTTCAAATTCGTCCTGTTTCTCTTCTTCTGCCGTTTTCTGGTCGGCTGCTCTCAACTGTTCGGTCATTTCCTGTTCTTCCCGTTTCTTTTTTTCTACCAGGGCAGCTTTCTTTCTGCTGCGAAGCTCTTCGGACGCTTTCTCATCGTCCTCGTCCTCGTCTTCTTCCTCTTCTTCGGGCAATGCGGCCGCCAATTCTTCAAACGGCCTGCTCAAGTACGGCGTTCGTTCGGACGCTGTGCGCACCCTCCAGCAGAACCTCAAGACGCTGGGCTATTACGACGGCTCTGTGACCGGCAATTTCGGCCGCCTGACGAAGGAAGCCGTCTACAACTTCCAGAAGGCCAACGGCCTCTCCGCCGACGGCGTTGCGGGCACGAAGACGCTCTCCTCCATCTCCGGCAAGCTCTCCGGAAACAGCAGCTCGAACGGTTCGAGCAGCTCCGGCAGCAGCAACAGCAGCGGTTCGAGCAGCTCCAGTAACAGTTCGGACAGCTCCACCCTGCTGAACACGAGCGTCATGCTCCAGCAGGGTTCCTCCAGCAGCGAGGTGCTCAAGCTGCAAAACATGCTGGCTTCTCTGGGCTTCTACACTGGCAATAAGACCGGCAACTTCGGCGCGCTGACCGCCGACGCGGTGATGGCCTATCAGAAATCCAAGGGGCTGACGGCGGACGGCATCGCGGGCAAGAAGACGCTCGCCGCCATCAATGCGGATTATTCCGGCAAGGGCAGCACCAGCGCCGGTACGACCAACGGCACGACCGCCCCGAGCACGCAGACCGCCGGCAACGTCATCTATGAAAACTTCTACAACTGGCGGCGCAATTACGCCAACGGTGAATACTGCACGGTGTATGATTTCTCCACCGGCTACTCTTGGAAGCTGCGCATTATGACCAAGGACGCGCATATGGACGCCGAGCCCGCCACGGCGGAGGACACGGCCATCATGCTCAAGGCGTTCGGCGGCAAGACGACGTGGACGCCGAAGGCAGTCTGGGTCACCTTCTCGGATGGCAAGACCTACATCGGCTCGACCCACGACGTGCCGCACTCCCCGCAGCACCTCTCCAACAACAACTTCAACGGTCACCTGTGCGTCCACTTCCCGATTTCCATGGAGAAGGCGCAGAGCATCGGCCCGTATGCCACGAGCCATCAGGAGGCCATCAACGAGGGCTGGGCAGCCACGCAGAAGCTCAAATATTGATGGGTTCGCCAAGCCTGATCGAAACCGCATCATCTGAGATTTCAGTTATTCGTCCATTTGCAGAAAGAGCCATTCTCTCCTTCGGGATAAGAATGGCTTTTTTTGATGCCTGAGCGATTGCCCGGCTTTCATCCGCCTGCGCATTTGCAGTTTAGCGCTCAACATGATATAATGAATCATCAAGAGAATCAGGAGGGCTTACCTATGGCCACGATGAAGGATATCGCCAACCTTGTCGGCGTCAGCCTGACGACGGTTTCCAATGTCGTTCACGGCAATTACGACCGCGTTTCCCCGCAGACGGTGCAGCGGATTCTCGACGCCATCGAGCAGCTCCATTATGTGCCCAATATGTCCGCGCGCGCGCTGGTGAGCCATTCCTCCCGCATCATCGCCTTTGTCGATACCCACAGCCCGCAGGAGACCTACGCGGGCAACGGCTTTGCGGGCGTGCTGCTCTCGGGGCTGGAAGGGGTCGTCACCGACCACGGCTATTTTCTGATGATGCGGCGCGGCACGAACGAGGATGTTCTGCGGCTGATGCTCAACAACTGGAACCCGGACGGCGTGATCTTCAAAGATCGCGTGCCGCAGAGCCTCGTGGATTTCGTCAAAAAGCAGGGCAAGCCGTGCGTGACCATCAACACCTACCTCGACGACCCTGAGCTGATTCAGGTGCGCGCGGAGGATCGCCGGGGCGGCTATCTGGCGGCGCGGCACCTCATCGAGCTGGGGCATCGAAACATCCTCTTCATCGGCGCGGTGAACCGCGGCTTTATGAACAACGACCAGCGCTACGCGGGCTATTGCGACGCGCTTGAGGAAGCCGGAATCACGCCGAACCCTGAAAACCTGATTACGAATCTCTTTCCCTTCAAGGCCGAACGCGGCATTGCGCTGGGGCGGCAGTTGGCCGCTCAGCGGGCGATCACGGGCGTCTGCGTCAGCGGCGACCAGTATGCCGCCGCGGTCATCACGGGGCTGCGCGAGGGCGGCGCGCGCGTGCCGGAGGACATCTCCATCGTCGGGTTTGACGATGTGGATATCGCGCGGATGACCTTCCCGCCGCTGACCACCATCCATCAGGACGGCATCGGCAAAGGCCGCCGCGCGGCGGAAGCGATTTTCGCCATGATCGACGGCGAGCATCCCGATCCGAAGGATTTCAACCTGCCGGTGAAATTGATCGTCCGCGGCTCAACCGGCCCCGCCCGCATAGGCTAATCGCCCCCTAATCCCCTAAGCCCAGCGGAGCGCCGTTCCCCAATAAAAAACACGAATCTCGGCAACAGCCGAAATTCGTGTTTTTTGATTGCCCTTAATCCTTAATCCTTAATCCTGCACAAGGCTCCCCGCCGCCTCGGCCTCCTCCAGCTCGTGCATATACTTATATACCGTATAGCGCGAAACATTCAGCCGCTCGGCGACAATCGCCACGGACTTTTGATAGGTGAACGCGCGGCGCTTGTAGAGCATGCGGATGATGCGCATGCGGTCAGTCTTTTTCATCGCCTCCGGCTCCTTGCCGACCGCGCTGATGCACTCGCGCAGCAGCTCCTCGAGCTGGCTTCTGGCGTCCTGCATGAGCGTCTGCTGCAAATCGCCGCTGGTGGCGGTCAGCTCGCTGAGCATCTGTCCGGCGCGCACCATGTTCGTGATATCCAGATTGATGCCCAGCGCGAAGTGATAATCCTCGCCGACGATGTTGAACGTCGAGCTTTTGAGCGTCCGCCCGTCGCGGGAGAGCACCATCTGGTTGATGTAATCTTTGTTCTGGTAGATGCTCTCGTCGTAATCGCCGATGTCGCCGAAGATATCCGCCGTCGAGCCGACCTCGCGCCCCGTCACCGTGCCGTTGAAAATCGCCAGAATCGGATGTCCCGGCCTCGTCATGTCGTGCACGATGGTTTCGCAGTTCGGCCCGAACATCACGGAGATGCCGCGCGCCTCGTTCTTCAGAAAATTGAGCATTTCGTCCCGGTTCATTGAAAAGTCCTCCGTCCAGCCCTTTCGGGTTTTCATTTTGTTTGCTTTTTTATGTTGATAACAAACGTTCCGGCAGACCTTCTCTTTGCCGGGAAAAGTGACATTCTGTTGCCTTTGGTCTATTATATCACATTTTCTTCCCGTTGGGTATGCCTTAGCGTCAAAATCAGCGCGGCAAACATCATCAGCGCGCAGAAAGACAGCGGGAGCGCCGTCTCCCAATAGCTGCCCAGCGACGCCAGCGCAACCAGCGCGCAGATCGGCGCGGCCTTTTTGTCCTTCGCCGCCAGCACGGCGCTCAGGATATCCGCCAGATAGAAATATCGCTCGTGCATCCGCGGCAGGAAGAACACAATCGCCAGCGGCATCAGCAGCGCCAGACGCAGATACCCTTCCCGCGTCAGCTTTCCCGCCTGTTTCACGCCGCAGGCGACCAGCAGCGCGCACGCGCCAAACGCCAGCGCCATGCCGAAATTGCCGTAGGCGTATACGTCCAGCCCGGTCGTGTTCATCAGCGCGAAGAAGCTGGGCGCGTTATAGGTCAGGCCGGTATACAACCCCGTCTGCGCGGTGTAAATGGAAAGCAGCGCACCGATGGATTTTCCGCCCAGCAGCGCGGGCAGCGCCGTCGCCGCCAGCGCCGCCAGAAAGACCAGCGCATCCGACAGCCGCAGCTTTCGATCCGCCCAGAGCACCGCGACCATCGGCAGCAGGAACACGGCTTGCAGCTTGAATGCCAGCGACAGCGCGAAGCACACCGCCGCGCCAGCGGGCTTCCGCTCCAGCGCGAGCGCCAGCCCCCAGAGCGCGCAGGCCGCGTACAGGCTGTCACACTGGGCGAACATGCCGCCGTTGAGCGCGACGGTCGGCAGCAGCAGCGCCAGCCCGAAGGCGGCGGCGCTCTTTTTGCCGTCCTTCTGCGCCAGCGTCGCCGCCGCCCCCGCCAGAAACGCATCCCCGATGAAGGAAACCGCCTTCACCGCGTAGAGCGACGGCACGGGCAGCCGCGTGATGACGAACAGGATGTATTGATACAGCACGTTGTATTCGCCGATGTTCTGGCGCATCCCCTCGGCGAACGAACCGCCCGCCAGTTTTTGCAGCCAATCGGCCAGATAAATCTCGTAATCGCCGGAGGAGCGCTCCAAAAAGCTGACCCGCGCCAGCATGGCCGCCGCGCTGAGCGCGCCCAGCAGCAGCGCGCCCAGCGCCCCCTGCTCGTGCTCGCGCGCAATCCGCATCGCGAAGACGAGCATCGCCGCCAGCGGCAGGCACATCATAACCGCCGTCGCCGCGTGATGCCCCAGCGCAAGCGAGCGCGTCATCATCACGCCCGCAAAGCCCAGCAGCACCAGCGCGGCGCAGGCGATTCTCGCCGCGCGGCCGCAGGGCTGCGCGAGCAGACGGCGCAGGCGCTCATCCAGCGCGTCAAGCGTCGCTTTCACCGATCTGCGCCCCCTTGATGCCCAATTTTCCCATCAGTTCCAGCGCCAGCGCCGCCGCGCAGGCAATCGCCAGCAGGCTCAGCACGTTCATCGGGATGACCGTGAACGAGAAAATCGCCTCCATGTAGCTGCACAGCGAAATCAATTCCAGCACGATGGCAATCGCCAGCCGCCGCGCGCCGTTCACGCAGGCAAAGGCCAGCATGCCCGCCAGATACAGGCAGCGCGCGTTCATCTGCGGCAGAATCAGCGGCAGACCGGCCGCCAGCAGCAGTGCCGCCAGCAGCAGCGTGTCCGCGTCCGGCTCCCGGCGCGCGTGGATCAGCGCAAAGGCGACCAGCAGCGCCGAGGCGAAGGCCAGATACATGCCCATGCCGCTGAACTCGCGCACGGAGGCGACCGTCATCAGGCTGTAAACCCCCGGCGCGTGATCCGCCAGACCCGCACCCTCGTAGGAAATCGCCTCGATCTGCTGAGCATAGCGGCCGAATACCGCCGTCAGCCCCTGCCCGTCGAGCAGGAACGCCGCCTGCGCCAGCACAAACGCCGCCAGACCCGCCAGCAGATGGCGGATGGAAACCCTGCCCTTCATAAAGAACACGAGCAGCAGCGGGAACAGGAAGCCCGCCTGCAGCTTCGTCGCCGCCGCCAGCCCACAGAGGATGCAGCCCCAGACCGGGTGATCCTTCAGCAGCAGCGCCAGCCCCCAAAGCGCCAGCGCGGCGAACATCGCGTCGCACTGCGCCCAGCAGCCGGCGCTCAACAGCATCGTCGGCGCGAGCACGCAGGCCAGCATCGCGCCCACCGCCGCGCCCGGCTTAGCGCCGCGCGTCAGCGACAGCTTCAAAACCGCCAGCGCCGCCGCCGTCTGGCAGGCCATGTCAAACAGCTTGACGGCGTACATCTGCGGGAAGGCTTCCAGCCGGGAAATCAGCGCCATCACGATCAGATAGCCGCCCGACCACGCGCCGTCCTCCCACGCCATCGCCGTGCCGAGGTCGTAATTCCACATGCCCTCCAGCATCGGCGCGAGCACCTTGCTCATGCGCCCCGGCTTGATATCCAGCATCGCCAGATGCGCCGCCACCGCCAGCATGGCCAGCAGCGCCACGCACAGCAGCACGATCACCGGCTCCTCCCGGAGCGCGCGCCATGCGCCGACCAGCAGCAGCGCCGCGCAGCCCGCGCCGACCAGCGCGATCACCGCCGCGCCCTCCATCGCGGCGCAGAGCTTGAGTGCCAGCGCGAAAAACGCGAGCGTCAGCGCCGCGCCCAGCGCCAGCCTTTGGGTTCCCCGAACCCGTGCCTCCATCCCCGCGCGAAGCGGGTCCCGCATCCATGCCCTGTTCATCACGCCTTCACCTCCGTCAGCACGGCTTCCGTCTTCTCCTCGTGCAGGCTCTTATACAGCGCCGCCGCCGTCAGCGCGACCGCCGCGCCCTGAAAGAGCGTCGCCCATTTGAGATCAAAAATCGCGTCGCCCGGCAGCCCGCCCGTATAGCAGATATACGAAGCCAGCCCGAACAGCAGCGGCAGCGCCATCCGCTTCGGGCGATACGCCGCGATCACCAGCGCGAGCACGTCCGCGCCGAAGGTATAGCGCTCGTGCATCTTCGGCAGGAAGAACGGCACGCCGCCCAGCACTAGCAGGCCGGCCAGCAGCGTCCCCTCCCGCGTGATGTGCGTCCGATTCAGGCAGAGCATCAGGCAGACGACGACCATCATCGCCAGCCCCAGCGCCATCGCCATGTTGCCGAAGAAATCGTACAGCATGCCGTTGTCCATCGTCGAGGGCAGCAGGTTATACAGCGACGGGCCGTTGATGGAAATGCCGTTGTAGCCGCCCGCCTGCGCCAGATAGACGGTCAGCACGTGGTGCAGCGACTTGCCGCCCCAGAACGCGGGGATCATCATCGCCATATACGCCGCCGGGATCAGCACCAGATGGCGCAGCTTGATGTCCTTGCGCAGCCACAGCGGCAGCAGCGTCGGCAGGAAGAACACCGTTTGCAGCTTAAAGGAGAGCGCCATGCCGAAAAGCGTCATGCTCCATGCGCTGCGCTTTTGCAGCGCGTGATACAGCGCCAGCAGGCATAGCGACGTATAGATCACGTCGCACTGCCCCCAATACGCGCCGTTGAAAACGACGGTCGGCAGCATCAGCGTCAGGCAGAAGAGGACGACGCGCCCCGCATCCCCCCGGACCTTCAGCCCCGCCAGCTTGGCGACGGCGTAGGCCATCAGCGCCTCAAACGCCAGCGATACAATCTTGACCAGATACTGCCACGGATAATTCTTGACTCTGGAAATCAGCAGCAGCAGGTACAGATACGGCGGCGTGTAATCGCTGCCGATGTACGAGCCGAGCCCTTCCTTGATGCCCATCTGGGAGTAGCTGTAGATCCAGCCGCTCAGGAAGATGTCGTAATCGTCGCTCACATAGTCAAACAGCGAAACCTTCGCCAGCAGAATCGCGCCGATCACCACACAGAACAGCGCCTGCGCGCCGAAATTCAGCCTTCTGCCGATGTGCAGCGCCACCGCTGCCGTGAGCGCATAGAGCGCGGCCAGCACGACGGTCGTAAACCGAATCAATTCCTCCGCACGGAAGCCGGTGAATTCGTCGATCTTGGCGTAGCGCGCGTGGTAAGCGAAGACCGCGAACACCGCCGTCGCGAGCAGCACCAGCGCGCAGCGCGCCCACGCGGGCACGCGACGCCCCAGCAAACCGCGCAGCGCGTCGTCTGCAAAGTTCTTGTTCATAGCTTATTCCTTCCTTCGGGCGAAGCGCCCGCGTTGGTTTCCATCGTCTTATTATACTGAAAAAAAGCGGTTCTGTACAGCGAAAAACCACCCAGCGCGGCATTTTCCTCCCGCGCGGCGCATACCATGGATTTGGAGCGCCTTTTTTCCTTCGCTCACATTTTTGTTCGTCTCCCGCCGCATTCCGGCAACAACCGGCGCATATACTGTCCTTATCGCGCGGGCGCGCCCCGCCCATTTGATTCGTTTCGAGGTGATTTTCTTGCAGCAGCGTTCAGCTCTACAACAGATGCGCGCGCCGAAGGAGGCCGCTTTTGATTTTTCGTTTTACGCGCCCTATAAGGCCGCGGTGGAGACCGCGTTTCTCTCGCTCTGCGCGGCGCGAATGCAGCTTGAGGAGGAACACACGCCCTTCGCCGTCCGCTCGATGACGTTCCGGCTCAAGTCGCCCGCGTCCATCCGCGAAAAGCTGCTCCGCCGCGGCCTGCCGCAAAACGCGCAGGGCGCGGCCAGCCTGCACGACGTCGCCGGTCTGCGCGTCGTGCTCTCCAGCGTGGAGGCCGTGTATCATTTTGCGGATATCCTGCGCGCATCGACCGCGTGGCAGTTTGTCTGCGCGCGGGATTACATCGCCGCGCCGAAGAAGAGCGGCTATCGCGGCCTGCATCTGGTGATGCTCGTGCCCGTCTGCTTAAACGGCCAGAATGCCTCCGTTCCGGTCGAGATTCAGCTCCGAACGCCAGCGATGGATATGTGGGCCTGCGTCGAGCATGATCTATGCTATAAGCCCGTGAAGGAGGCGTAACGCCTTTGGTGGCGCTTGCGAAGGCCGCCGGAAAGCGTCAAAAAGCGAATCCCTTTCTTTCGAAAGGAACTCGCTTTTTCTTATCTGACAATGAAAAAGTATCCGGCCAGCGCCAAAATCGCCAGCATGACGAGGCAGACCGGCACAATGGTCATCAGGGCGGCGATCAGCATCGCCAGTCCGTCGCCCCTTTCCATCTCGTCGCAGGGCGCGCGGTCATCCGGCCGCCCGCCCATTCTTTCCTTTTGCAGCTTGCGGAAGCGGTCGTACCGCCCCTTAAACGGCATCCCCATGGCTTATTCCTTCTCGGAAAGCGGATGGTGACAGGCGACGAAGTGACCCGGCGCCATTTCCTTCCACTCCGGCACGGCATGCTTGCAGATTTCCGTGCAGTGCGCGCAGCGCGTGTGGAATTTGCAGCCCTGCGGCGGGTTGACCGGGCTGGGAATATCGCCTTCCAGAATCCGCAGCTCACGGTTCTCCTCCACATCCGTGGTCGGAATCGCGGCCATCAGCGCCTCGGTGTACGGGTGCAGCGGATGGTCAAACAGCTCCTGCGTGTTCGCCAGCTCGACCATGTTGCCCAGATACATCACGCCGATGCGATCGGAGATGTATTTGACGACGGAGAGATCGTGCGTGATGAACAGGTAGGTCAGGTTGCTCTGTTCCTTCAAATCGGCCAGAAGGTTGATGATCTGACTCTGGATGGACACGTCCAGCGCGGAAACCGCCTCGTCGCAGACGACGAACTTCGGCTTCACCGCCAGGCTGCGGGCAATGCCGATGCGCTGGCGCTGGCCGCCGGAGAACTGATGCGGGAAGCGATGCAGGAAATAGCTCGCCAAGCCCGCGTCTTCCATCGTCTTGATGATGTATTCCTGCATGCGCTCGTCGTTCTTCTTGAAGAAGCCGTGCGCCAGCAGACCCTCGCCGATGATGTTGCCCACCGTCATGCGCGGGTTCAGGCTGGAATACGGATCCTGGAAGATGAGCTGCAAATCGCGGCGGAGCTGGCGAATCTCGTCGTATTCAAGGCGCGCAAGGTCGATGCCCTCGTCGCGCAGCGCCTCGTAGCGCGCAAATTCCGCGTCGTCCGCGTACTGCGCCCGCTGGGCGTCGAGCTGCCGGCGGACGTCGCCGATCCGGCGCGCAAGCTCGGCGAGCTTTTCGTCGATCTTCGCGAGGCTGGCGCGCAGCTTGGCCTCCTTGCTCTTGAGGCCGCTCGTGTTCTTGCCGTTCTCCTCGGCCTTCTTGATGTCAAAGAGCAGGTCGTCCAGATCGAGCTGCACCGCGCCGCGGCGGTTCATCTCCTTCACGCGCTCCTTGGAAATGCGGTATTCCTCCAGGAACAGCTTCTGCACCGCCTGAATGTCCTTCACGCAGACAAAGCCGCCGATCAGGTTCGCCATATCCAGCAGCGCGTCGTTCTCATCCTTGACCGCCTTATCCAGCTCGTTGTGCTTCTTGTACTTCGCCTCGCCGTCCGGCAGCGCGTCGTATTCCTTCTGCACATTGGCCAGATGCTTTTTCAGCTCGTGCCACTTTTCGCGGCGCTTTTCGAGCGTTTGCAGCGTCTTTTTGACGTAAACCGGCGCGAGATCATCCAGCGTGCGGCCGTAGTACATCGTCCGGCCGTCCGTCTGGCGGTAGAGCTGGAGCAGCGTGCGGCCCAGCGTGGACTTGCCGCAGCCGCTCTCGCCGACCAGACCGAAGGTCTCGCCCTCGTAGATATCCAGCGTAATGCCGTCGTTGGCCTTGACGTAAAGGCCCTTCTTCTTCAGCGGGAAGTATTGCTTGAGGTTGCTGACGCGAAGCAGCACCTTCTTCCCCTCGTTATTTGAGGTTTGCACGGCGCTCCTCCTTTCTGGGGTAGAAGCAGCGCACCTGCTGCTCCTCCGTCACGTTCACCAGCTCCGGCTCTTCCTCGAGGCAGCGCTGCTGGCAGTATTTGCAGCGGGGCGCGAATTTGCAGCCCTTCGGCAGATTGAGCGGGTGCGGCACCGAGCCGGGGATGGATTCAAGCCGCACACCGGCGGGCGTATCCAGCCTCGGGATGGAGACCATCAGCCCCTCGGTATACGGATGGGAAAACTCGCAATCGGTGAAGAGCGTCTTCGCCGGAGCCATTTCCACCACCTGACCGCAGTACATAACGGCCACGTCGTCCGCCATCTGCGCGATAACGCCGAGATCGTGGGTGATGAAGAGGATGGACGTGCCGTGCTCGCGCTTCAGGTCGTTCATC
>ERZ826146.3310-NODE-3310-length-10687-cov-2.436136_pt1 | contig 10687 bp, 11 predicted proteins | sample MGYA00519857_ERZ826146 | MGnify/ENA primary metagenome ERZ826146 (study PRJEB31778, sample SAMEA3449222) | human gut metagenome | biome: human gut; feature: human-associated habitat; material: faeces | place: United Kingdom | collected 2010/2012 ...
TATGCTACTACCTGTTTTCTTATTTGTTTTCCTGGTCTGCTTTGATCAATTTGCGAATTGCTTCAACGGCTACCTGGATTGCCATATCTGTATCACGAACAACTGGATTCGCAAGACCAAGTTTCTCTCTTTCCTGATTTGCAACAACAAGAAAACAAGAACCTGCTCTTGCTCTTAATTTAGATGCACAGATAAACATTGCTGCTGATTCCATCTCAGATGCAAGGCATCCCATCATCTTCCATGCTTCCCATTTATTGATAAGTTCATATCCTACCGGCATTTTCTCTGGCTCATGCTGTCCGTAAAATGCGTCTTTAGACTGAACAACACCTGTATAATGTGTGAAGTTTTTCTCTTTCGCTGCTGCAACCAATGCATTTGTAACATCAAGATCTGCTACTGCAGGATACTCGATCGGTGCGTATTCTTTGGATGTTCCTTCCATGCGGATCACACCTGTTGCGATTACAACGTCACCACTTTTAATCTCTGTCTGCATTCCGCCACATGTTCCAATTCTTACAAAAGTATCTGCTCCACATTTATACAGCTCTTCCATAGCGATTGATGCAGACGGGCCACCAATACCTGTAGATGTAACGCTTACCTTTACTCCGTCCAATGTTCCTGTATAAGTAATATACTCCCTGTTATCTGCTACCAAAACCGGATCATCAAAATACTGTGCGATCTTAACGCAACGTTTTGGATCTCCCGGCATGATCACATAACGTCCAACTTCTCCTTTTGCTACCTGAATGTGATACTGTCTGTCCGCATCCTCTGAATAATTTTTCATGTTTGTTTCCCCCTTTCTCAGCTAACAGTTTCCCTATTCCTTATGAATAAAAAAAAGACTGCATTTTCATACAATCCAGTCCTTTATTCTTTTATTTTAACCTTGCTTCCCATCGATCCCTGCAAAACTGTATTGTCTTACATTACAGTCAGATTTTCGTATTTGCTCAGTCAATGTCAAACCTCTTTTGTCTTTATCCCATTATAACATAGATTCATTTTCTTCAAAAGCTTAATATAAACATGTTCCACAAACCACGGTTCTGTTGATCTCATCAATGCTTCTTCCGGTGAAAACCAGGCTACACCGCTGTTTTCATCTGCTTTTATGGAAACAGCCTCTTCTGAATCTGCCTCAAGGAGATATGTTAGGTTAAAGTGCAAATGGCTGGATACATATTTTCCTTTTTTCATATGGCCGTCTACAGTCAGGGATTCCAGGGAAAAAATCTCTTCTGACACCGGACGAACATTGGAAATCCCTGCCTCTTCTTTTACTTCTCTGACAGCAACGGACAGTAAATCCTTCTCGCCATCTGCATGTCCTCCAAGCCAGGACCAGGAATTGTATATGTTGTGATATACCATAAGGACTTTCGTCCGTTCTCTGTTTACTACCCAGGCAGAAGCTGTCATATGGGCTACTGCATTTTCCCTGGAAAAAGCATTCTCATTATTTCTGATCCAGTCCAGGATCAGGATTTTATCTTTTTCTTCCTGCTCATTATATGGCTTGTATTTTTCTATCTGATCGATCAGTTTCTGGCGTGTTATCATTATGCACTCTGTCTCTTTCTTAAATATCCATAAATGTATTTTTAGTCAAGCGGATAAAAGCATCCGCTTCGCTACTTGCTCATAACCGGATAACTGCTTCGCAGTTTATCAGAAGGAGCTTGTAACTATCTTTTTTATTTAATACCCATCCTTTAACCGGACAATATTTTTTAATTTTTTTCCATTCAGATATCGTTCCATATTTTCCATGCAGATGTTCCAGATCATATCCTGGACTTCAGCGTTTCCACCGAAGCTCGGTCCTGCAATGTGTGGAGTGATAAGGACGTTTTCCATATTCCAAAGAGGTGATGTCTCCGGCAATGGTTCTGTTTCAAATACATCCAGGACCGCTCCTTTTAAGTGGCCTTCCTCCAGTACTCTGATCAGGTCTTCTGTTGGAATGAGGCTTCCTCTTCCTACATTAACCAGAATTGCATCTTTTTTCATGGAATACAGCCGTTCGTAATTCAAAAGGCCTTTTGTTTCCGGTGTTCCCGGGAGACAGCCGATCACAATGTCCGCTTTCTGAAGCTGCTGATCCAGCGCTGTCAGATCATATACCTCATCAAACTCTTTCATCTGCTGCAAATGCTCCGGGACTGCAGTTCTTTTTATTCCAGTCACATGCGTTTCAAACGCTTTCATTCTATGGGCAATATTTCTTCCTATATCCCCTGTTCCCAGGATGAGAATGTTTTTTCCATATATGGTTTCTGATGATCGATTCTGTACCCAGAGGTGTTTCTGTTTGTTCTTCCAGTAGTTCGGAAGTTCACGGTACAGCGCAATGATATTCCCGATCACATATTCTGATATGATCTTTCCAAAAGCGCCGGAAGCATTGGTTAATGTAACTCCTGTCGGGAATGCTTTCATTTTTGTATATTTGTCCGCACCGGCCCAGGTCAGCTGGATCCAGCGAAGATTTTCTGCTTTCAGGATTTCTTCTTCCTCTGGCTCTCCGATCACTACTTCTGCTGCTGCGATCGCATCCTCAGTTTCTTTGCCCTGAAATGTAAATTCGCACTGATCTCCGAATTTTGTTGCAAACTGATTTTGAATTTCTGCATTGCATTGTGGTTTTAGTAAAACTTGTATTTTTTTCATGTTTTTCTCCGCAAATCATCTTTATCAGCTATATCCTACCATAATTAACAGCCATCTGCTATTATTTTCTGTTATTTCTGCCTCTGATACCTGGTCACTGCCAGGATCATGCAGACAAAAACTACCGCAAACATAGCTTCCAGTCCAATGCCTTTCCACACCGATACAGCTGCCTCACCTGTTAGGTGGCTATAACTTCCAAGAGTCTCATTTACGTTTTCATACCAGTACACAGGAAGAAACTGAGACACCTTCAGGACGTTTCTGTCCATAATATTCATGGGAACAAACACACCACACAGAAAGCACATTCCAAGAGACAGGATATTTGCGATTCCGCTTAACATGTTGCTGTTTTTTACAAAAAGACCGATCAGATAGGAAAGTGAAAGTGCCACTGCCATCATTACCAGAGTGTTCAGTACATAGTATCCGAAATTTTCTGAATTGAGAAATGTTTTTCCATACATAAGGATAGCTCCAGCCATACCGATTCCCCATAAGCCCCCACCCATCACAAACATGGCCAGAAGCCCTTCCAGACTCTGTCGTCTTGCAGAGATCGCAGATGCCTGCATTCTCTTTGGTATATCGTCTTTTTTGAAAGCCATCAGAACATATCCCATCACATAGCAAAGTAATGCAAGAAACAGATATGGAATATATCGGAAATAATAGAGCCATCCGGACGTACCACTGTTTTCATCTGTATCCAGCATGGTGACTTCTCCTCTTTTTTTATCCAGGATCGCTGTTGCCGCTTCCTTCTGGGAAAAACCGGCTTTCAGATATGTCCGCATTGTATTCAGACAGCTCTCCAGCTGCTGATCCACATAATATGCCGAATAAGATCCGGGCACCTTGGTCACAGAAATACTTTCGCCGTTTACCATACAGTTCTCATAAAAATCCTCAGGAATCACCACGATGTATTCTACATTTCTGTAAAAAAGCTCTTCCTGAAGCTTCTCCCTGTTATCCTCCAGCATGGTCACGTGATGCGTACCTTCAAGCCATTTTACCAGTCCTTCTGCAAGTGGTCCATTGTCTTTATCCACCACTCCGATCTTTATTTTTTCGCTTTCATAGCTGGTATAAGTTTCCTTACCGGCCGCTGCCTGAAGTGCCATTGTCACTCCGAAAAAAATGCTCAGATACAGGAGGATCAGACCTGTATTTTTTTTCATGATCCTCATATAGCCTTTAAATACTGTCATAACGTTCCCTCCTGACCATGAAAAAGGATGCCATCACCAGCACCACGCACATTACCGCCAGTGTGATCAGATTTCTATAGTATCTGGTCATATCATCATATACATTGATACAGTAAAACGCATCTGAGATCAGTGATGCAGGATTGACCCGGTTCACAAACGGAACACTTTTTTCCACGATATCCTTCATATTTCCGTTCATCAGTCCGGCAAGAAAGCTGCTTACCATAGAGATTCCAAGCATGAGCCCGATTCTGACGCCTTCCTGCATTTTTCCGAAGCTGCCTATAAACATTCCCATAGATACACCGATGAGACTTCCGAAAAAAGATACCACCAGCATTTTTCCCATCTGTCCCTGAAAATCCAGATTGAGAATATACCGGAGATACAGAATCAGAATGATCACGTCCACATAGCCCAGAGCAAAAGATGTCAGCTGGTCTGTAAGGATCAGCTTCAGCTTGTGGGTCGGCGTTACACACCGTCTGGCTGCCAGAGGTGTGATATTGGCCTGGATCCCGATCGCAGAGCCAAATCCGATAAAGCATCCATACAGGCAGGCCATGGCGATCAGTGCGTAAAAGAACTGCACATTTCCGTCAATGGTCCGGCCGCCAAGAGAGACTTCCCTTACCAGGCTGTCGGAACTTAACAAGGATTTCATGGTTTCCATATCCATCCGCGGATTTTTTTTTCATGATATTGGTGATGGTCGTTCTGGTGTTTTCACAGCTGTCGAGAACTGTCTGAAGGATACTTTCTTCTATTCCGGTTCCTGCTACTGTAAGGGAAGGCTCTTTTCCCACATAATAAATCCCTTCTACTTTTTTAGCATGCAGTGCTTCCAGCGCTTCCTTTTCCGACATTTCTTCTGCTTTTAAAAGATCCGGACTGCTTTTTTCCACTTCATCCAGATAGGTCATAAAAAACGTATCCGCAGAAGCTTCCTTCACCACTGCCACCGGAACCGTCTGAAAATCTGCCTCATTGATATTTCCGAATGCAAAATAGAAAAAAGTTCCAAGCACAAGCGGAAAGACCAGCGGCCAGAATACAATGTTAAAATTCCGGATCTTGGAAAGAAAACTGTATTTCAGTAAATGCAACATCTCCCATCCCTCCTAATCTCTTAGCTGTTTTCCGGTGATCTCCAGAAAGACATCATTTAATGTAGGCAGTTCGGAAAAGACTCTTCCAAAAGAAATATCCTGGCTTTGCAAATAATTAAGAAGACGGATCAGGTTATGCTTCGCATCGGTACAGCGCACGACCAGCACCTGTTTTTCATACTGCACATCAAACACATGCTCCAGTGTGCGGATATCCCGGAGATTTTTTTCTTCCAGGGCAATGGCTTCTACGGTGATGGTCTCTCCTGTTTTGATCATCTGCTTCAATTCTTCCTTTGTTCCCTGAGCGATGACTCTTCCGTGATCCATGATGGCGATCCTGGTACAGATCTGCTCCACTTCTTCCATATAATGGGATGTGTAGATAATGGTGGAGCCCTGGTGGTTCAGCGTCTGGATCCCTTCCAGGATCTTGTTTCTGCTCTGTGGATCTACAGCTACCGTCGGCTCATCCATAATGATCAGTCTTGGCTTGTGGGCAATCCCGCAGGCAATGTTCAATCTTCGTAAAAGGCCCCCGGAAAGCTTCTTCGGGTACATTTTGCGGAAATCTTCAAGACCTGTAAATTCAATGGCATCCTCCACCAGCTCTTTATGTACAGACCGCAGAAATAATCGATATTTTCCTGCACTGTCAGCTCATCAAAAACGGCTACATTCTGAAGCACGATCCCAATCTGTTCCTTGAGCTTATAGCTGTCCGGCTTCATCTCTTCTCCGAATATCTTTATTTCACCTCTGTCATATTTCAGAAGTGACAAGAGGCAGCTGATGGCCGTTGTCTTTCCCGAGCCGTTGGGACCAAGTAATCCGAAGATCTCACCCTCCCGGATATCCAGTTCCAGATGATTCAGTGCGGTAAGATCACCATATCGTTTTACCAGATTTTCTATGTGGACCATACTCTGTGGCATATGTTTTCCTCCTTTTTTACAGTCCGTTAAGCAGGACTTTTATGTCTTTTTCGCAGAAATTCATATTTCTTCTATGATGCCATTATATCCTTTTCTTCTGTCTGCTCCAAGTGTTGAATGTCACCACCTGCAAATGACAAATGTCATGTCTTTTTCAGAAGGATAGATTTTTCTTTGCAGGGAAGGAACCGGTATATTATAATAAAGGCACATTGATTTCAGAAATTTGTGCAGCAAAAGGGGTTCTCCCGGAACAGGATACGATAATTTTAGCCGGTTATCTGCCTGACTTTCGGAAAAGGCTGTAATTCTGAGAAAGGAGGGTATATTTTTTATGCGTTATTTTACAGATTCCATACTATTGCTTTTATACAGTACTTTAACATTTTTTTATGTGCCTGCAGATCAGGCTCTTGTGTTTGCCCTCCTTTTTGCGGTGATCCTTTGCTGCATTACTTATCTGGGCAGGGTATGTAAAACAGAATCCTGTTCACACAATTCTTTGCCAGTATTGAAACCCGCCGGAAATATCATTCCGGTTCTTGCAGGAAGCTATGTGATCTTTGGATTATGTTCCCTGTGGTTTTCGGATCTTCTTCTATTTTTCCCGCTGCTGCTGTATCAGACCTTATCTGCTGGGCTTTTTCCTCTGGCAGTGGCTGCGCTTCCACTTTGGGGATTTCTGGTTTTTCAGATCAATAGATTTCCGGCAGTTCTTTGTCTGCTTGGGATTTTTGGTTTCGTTCTCTCATTTTTTCTCTGGCTCTATGCCGGAAAATATCAGGCTCTTTACCAGGATTTTCATCAGATCCGGGATGACAGTGAGGAACATACGCTTCTTCTTTCTGAAAAAAACAAGGCACTTCTGGAAAAACAGGATTACGAGATTTATGCTGCTACATTGCGCGAGCGAAACAGAATTGCCAGAGAGATCCATGATAATGTGGGACATGTACTATCCCGTTCTATCCTTATGACTGCTGCCTGCAAAACCATCAACAAAAATGATTCTCTTGATCCTCTGCTTGGAAATCTGGAAGAATCCCTGAACGGTGCTATGAACAGCATCCGTTCCAGTGTACATGATCTTCATGACGATGCGATAGATCTGGAAGATGCCATAAAAGGACTTGTAAAGGATTTCACCTTCTGCCCGGTGAATCTTACTTATGATATGTCCAGGCAGATTCCAAGAGAGGTGAAATACAGTCTGATCAGTATTACAAAGGAAGGGCTTTCCAATGTGATGCGGCATAGTAATGCGGATTCTGTGGATATTCTTCTGCGGGAGCATCCTGCACTTTATCAATTGTGCATTGAGGATAATGGGACACCGGAAAATGGAATTCCGGATATTCAAACTGGATCAGACAGCAATAAGGCCAAAAATATTTCCGGTGATATGGGACTGTCCAATATCCGTGACCGTGCAAAGACGCTGGGCGGTACGGTCCAGATTACGCAGGAGAATGGTTTTCGGATCTTTGTGACGATCCCGAAATCTGTTTCTAATTGAATCAGACAGATATTTCTCACTTTGCCGGAAACCTTCCTGATTTGATCAAAGTACTTTCCCGGCATATTGGATCCGTCTGTTTTTTCTGATCTGTAAATTTATTTTTTATAACTCATAAACAGGAGATTTTGACATGAAAATTATAATCGTAGACGACGACTGCCTGGTTGCAGGAGCACTAAAAACCATTCTTGAGGCAAACCCGGATATCGAAGTGACTGCCACCGGCTCTGATGGTGAAGAAGCCTGCTCTCTGTACAGAGAGTATCTTCCGGATATTCTTCTGATGGATATCCGTATGAAAGGAATGGACGGACTGGAAGCTTCCAGAAAGATCCTGGGCGAATTTCCGGAGGCAAAAATTCTTCTTCTGACTACTTTTTCCGATGATGAATATATTGTAAAAGCCCTCCGCCTCGGCACAAAGGGTTATCTTCTGAAGCAGGATCATACCAGCATTCTTCCAGCTCTTCAGGCGGTTTACTCCGGCCAGACCGTATTCGGCACAGAGATCATATCCAAAATCCCTGAACTCCTGCAGTCTTCCGACGGATTTGATTATGCTTCCAGAAACATCAGCGAACGGGAGCTGGATATCATCCGGCTGATTGCCAACGGATACAGCAATAAGGAGATTGCCGCAGAACTGTTTCTCAGTGAGGGAACGGTACGAAATTATCTCAGTTCCATTCTGGATAAACTGCAGCTGAGGGATCGGACTCAAGTTGCTGTTTTTTATTATCAGCATAAGTAAAAATCTCCTGCATCCAAATTCCTGTAAATATTTATTAATTTAATAGAATCGGAGGATTCCTCACAATGAACCGCTATCTTACTATCTATATCCCGAAAACAGCTGTTCCGGCACCTGTCTCCCGCTTTCTTCGCACGCAGGCAGGTCTTACAAAAAAGCAGATCAGCCAGGCGAAGTTCCGTCCCGGTGGTATCCGAAAAAACGGACAACAGTGCCGGGTAACGGAAACCGCTTATCCCGGGGATCAGATCATAGTATGCCTGGAAGCGGACGATGTGGATTCTGCCCAGCTGGAATCTTCATCCTTTACCGTCTATTCGTCCAATCACAATTTCCAGTTCTCCGCAGACGCAATTTCATATTCTGATTCCGCAGCTTCAGAATTTGCAGGTTCTGATGTCAATTCTCACAATTATCATTCACCGGCTACAACGTCACAGTTTCTTCCTGAGTTGGCGATTATATACGAAGACCAGGATATCCTCGCCATAAATAAACCTGCCGGGATTGTCACTCACCCTTCCGGTTCTCACTACAGTGACAGTCTCGCCAACCAGGTGGCTTCCTATTTCCGTTCCAAAGGAGAGCCTACCAAAGTCCGGTCTATCGGACGATTGGATAAAGAAACCTCCGGTATCCTGCTCTTTGCCAGGAACCAGACTGCTGCCGCCAGATTACAGAACCAGCGTGAAGAAGGGATTTCAGAGAAAACCTATCTGGCCGCGGTTTCCGGTTCCATGCTGGAAGATACAGACGGAACCTTTCATGCGATCACAACTCCCCTTACCCCAGATCCGGATAACCGTCTGAAAATGGTCGTATCCACAGATGGCACGCTTCCCGGAAGCAAACATGCAGAAACCCTTTATTCTGTTCTGAAATCTACCGGCCCTGACGCAGCAGCTCCGGCTTCTCTTGTAATGCTCCGTTTGAAAACCGGCCGTACCCATCAGATCCGTGTACACATGGCATCTCTCGGGCATCCTCTTCTGGGTGATTCTCTGTACTGTTTATCGGACATATCGAATCCGTTTTCCCGGGCTGCACTCCACGCATGGAAGCTTAAATTTCAACTTCCATTTTCAATTGATGAATCTGCTTCCGACACCCGGGCTTCCATGCATCATGACAAAAATGCCAAAAAAGAAATCTCCCTGGAAGCACCCCTCCCGGAAGATTTCAAAAAATTCTATGAAACGATATTCTGAAGCCATACGCCTTTTTTTACAAGGATAAATCCAATGACACATTTCATCATATCCGCTGCCTGGACCATTGCGTAGATCACAAGTACAGGCAGACCTGTAAAACGGCTTAAGGTAAATGCGATCGTTACACTTACCACCCAGATAAACACACTGTCAAACAGAAATGTAACGATGGTCTTTCCACCGGAACGCAAAGTAAAATATGTTGCATGCAAGAATGCATTCTGCGGCATGAAAAATGCTGTGAGCATAATAAAATATTTCGCCAGAGTACGTGCCTCAGCATTGGTATTGTAAAGCCTTGGAAACAGTGGTGCCATTACAAACATCACAGCTGCCACGCAGGTACAGCAGAACACAGAGAATGCGATCATCTTGTTGTCCGTATCTCTGGCTTCCTTCATCTTACCTGCCCCCAGAAGCTGTCCTACAACAATGGCTACCGAATCTCCAAGTGCGATAAATATGATATTAAATACATTGTTGATGGTATTGGAAATATTTAATCCCGCAACCACGTTCAGTCCACGGACTGAATAACATTGTGTCAGCATGGCCACTCCGGCTGCCCATAAAGTCTCATTCAGAAGCAGCGGGGTTCCCTTAATAAGTATCTTCTTTGTCAGGTTCGCCGGAACCTTTAATGTTGAATACAGACCCTGTGCAAAAATATTCTTTTCTGTATGCTTATGTGTCCAACTCAAGACAATGCAGGCTTCCACATATCTGGAGAGCACTGTGGCAACAGCCGCACCTCTTACTCCCATTTCCGGGAATCCGAATTTTCCATAGATCAGAAGATAATTAAATATCAGATTGATCAGCACTGCCACGATCCCGGCCTTCATTGGAAGTACGGTCTCACCGCATTCACGTAAGGTACTTGCATAGACCTGCACCATCATAAATGGCGGAAGTCCCAGAAGCATGATCCATAAATACTGTTTCCCATAAATAAGAGTATCCCTGATCTCCTGTGCGGTTCCGTCACCTTTTAAATACATGCTGATCAGTGAACCCCCTGCTGTCAGAAACAGTATAATGGTGATCGCTGTCAGAATCACTGCCATCCACAGTTTATAACGAAGTGTCTGGCGGACACCCTCATGATCCTTCTGTCCGAAATACTGGGCTGTAAAAATCCCTGCACCGGATACCCCGCCGAAAATGCAGAGATTATACACAAAGATCAGCTGATTGACGATAGCTACTCCTGACATCGGTTCCGTTCCCAGCTGTCCTACCATAATGTTATCG
>ERZ826146.3316-NODE-3316-length-10674-cov-5.858367_pt1 | contig 10674 bp, 10 predicted proteins | sample MGYA00519857_ERZ826146 | MGnify/ENA primary metagenome ERZ826146 (study PRJEB31778, sample SAMEA3449222) | human gut metagenome | biome: human gut; feature: human-associated habitat; material: faeces | place: United Kingdom | collected 2010/2012 ...
CAGCCGCCGGAGCGGTGCTTAAGCCGTAAGGCGGGAATTATGCGGTGTTGCCTTAGGTTACAGTCGTGCAATAACCGCCTGGGTAAACTCCTTCGTTCCCGCGGTGCCGCCGATGTCGGCAGTGACGACCTTGCCCCCCTCGACCTGGGCCAGGATGGCGGCATTGAGCTTGGCGGCCTTGTCGGTCTCGCCAAGGTCGTTCAGCATCATGGCAAAGGCCATCAGGATGGCGCTGGGGTTGGCCTTGTCCTGCCCGGCAATGTCGGGGGCAGAGCCGTGGACGGCCTCATAGATGCGGGTACTGTCGCCGATGTTGGCGCTGGGCGCAAAGCCCAGGCCGCCGACGAGACCGGCGCACAGGTCACTGATAATATCGCCGTAGAGGTTCGGTGCGACGAGCACGTCGAACTGCTCGGGCTTCTGCACCAGCTTCATGCACAAAGCGTCGATGATGCAGTCGTCCGCGGCGATCTCGGGGTACTCCGCGGCGACCTCGCGGAAGGTGCGCAGGAACAGGCCGTCGGTCAGCTTCATGATGTTGGCCTTGTGGACTGCCGTGACCTTTTTGCGCCCGTTTTTGCGGGCATAGTCAAATGCAAAGCGGCAGATCTTCTCGCACGCGGGGCGGGTGATGAGCTTGACGCCGTTGGCGATCTCGTCGTTCAGCATATACTCGATGCCCTTGTAGAGATCCTCGGTGTTCTCGCGCACGATGACAAGGTCCACATTGTCAAAGCGGGTCGGTACGCCCGGCAGCGTGTGCACCGGGCGCAGGTTTGCATAGGTGGAAAAGCGCTGGCGCAGCTGCACATTGATGCTGCGGAAGCCCTTGCCGATGGGGGTGGCGGTGGGGCCCTTGAGTGCCCAGCCGCACGCTTCGATCGCATCCAGCGTGCCGGGGGCGATCAGCTCGCCGCTCTCGGCGGCGTACTCGGCACCGGCAGCAAACTCCTGCCATTCAATGCCGGTGTTCAGTGCGGCGGATACCTCGCGGACGCTCTCGGCAATTTCACGGCCAATGCCGTCGCCCGGAATCAGAACTGCTTTCATAAATAATACTTTTCCCCTTTCCCTGTCTTACTCTGCATTTTCTGCGGTATACCTAACATACTACCCGGTTTGGGGCCGGTTGTCAATCCGCATTTTTACACAATAGGCACATTTTTGGCCGCCGGCTTAATTTTTTAAAGCATTTTCCCGAAAAATTTAGAAAAATTTTAAGTTTTTCTTGACGAATTTGCGGAAATGCTATAAAATCAATCTATCAGGCATATTGGTAAGGGAAGCCAGCAGTGATATGCGCCTGTATAAGTATGCAAAGTATATAAAATTGGTCAAAGAGAGGGGTACGCATGATGTATTACCCGGACGTCCCGGCCCTGGAGCCGGATGAGCTTGAGCTGCTCTGCCACGAATATCTGGAACACAACGCCACCCTTGACCCGCATCTGGCGGATCAGATGGGCGTCAAGCGCGGCCTGCGCAATCTGGACGGCACCGGCGTGCTGGCCGGCATCACGAACGTTTCCAACGTTATCGGCTATGACAAGAAGGAGGACGGCACCATCGTGCCCATTCCGGGCCGCCTGGTCTACCGCGGCATCGACATTGACACGCTGGCCGCCGAGGCCGACGCCCATGACCGTTTCATGTTTGAGGAGGTCATCTGGCTGTTGCTGTTCGGCTCCCTGCCCACGCAGGAGCAGTACGCCAAGTTCCGCAAGCTGCTGGAGCATCACCGCGAGCTGCCCCAGGGCTTTGCCGACGACATGATCTTAAATTCGCCGTCGCCGAACCTGATGAACAAGATGGCACGAAGCGTGCTGGCCATGTACAGCTACGACGAGCACGCCGAGGACAACAGTCTGCCCAACATCCTGCGCCAGAGCATCAACCTGATCGCCGAGCTGCCCACGATGATGGTCAACGCCTACCAGATCAAGCGCCGCGTCTATGACCGGTCCAGCATGTACTTCCACCTGCCCACCGAGGGCCAGAGCACGGCGGAGCATATTTTGAGCACCTACCGCGCCGACCAGAAGTTCACCCACGAGGAAGCGCGTCTGCTCGACCTCTGCCTGCTCGTCCACGCGGACCACGGCGGCGGCAACTGCTCGACCTTCACCTGCCGCGTGCTGTCCAGCTCCGGCACGGACACCTATGCGGCCATCAGCTCGGCCATCGGTGCGCTGAAAGGCCCCAAGCACGGCGGCGCGAACCTGAAGGTCATGCACCAGCTGGATTACATTCTGGAAAATGTCGAGGACCCGTCCAACGACGACGAGGTCCGCGAGTTCCTGCGCAAGATCCTCCGCAAGGAGCGCGGCGACGGCAGCGGCCTGATCTACGGCATGGGCCACGCCGTCTACACGATGAGCGACCCCCGTGCGCAGATTTTGAAAACCCACGCCAAGAGCCTGGCCTACAAGAAGGGCTACGACGAGGAGTACGAGCTGCTGTGCAGCATTGAGCGCCTGGCCCCGCAGGTCTTTGCCGAGGAAAAGCACGGCCCGAAGAAGGTCTGCGCCAACGTGGACCTGTTCAGCGGCCTGATCTACCGTATGCTCGGCATCAGCGAGGACCTGTACACCCCGCTGTTTGCGATAGCCCGTGTGCCCGGCTGGTGTGCCCACCGCGTCGAGGAGGTCGAGTTCGCGAACCGCATCATCCGCCCCGCCTACAAGTACCTCGGCAAGCCGCAGGAGTACGTTCCGCTGGAGAAGCGATAAGATCGGTATTTTCCCGGTGCAAGTGTGCACCGGGATTTTTTTGCGCACAGTAGGGGCCGGGCATGCCCGGCCCGGGGCCTACCCACAAACACCCGTCCGCCGTAATCGCCCCGGAGCGGTCAAGACCGCTCCCTACAAAGCAGCCGTGAGTGTCGGTTTGTAGGGGAGGGTCTTGACTCTCCCGGGTCGTTCACGGCTGCCGCAGCGTTCACGGGAGGGATGAATCCCTCCCCTACACATGACCAGCGAAGGGGCCCCAAAATTTTCTTGCTTTTCTCCGCTGTTTTTGGTATAGTATTCTCTGTTTTTTAACCACAAGGAGATACTATTTCATGTCCGAACATGCCAATAAAAGAGAAAAGCGGCTGGCGATGCTGGTCGTGGCGGCGGTGGTGCTGTTCACGGTGCTGCTCATCGTGGAGACGTTCCGCCTGCTGCTGCCCGGGCTCTGGTCCGCGTTTTCTGCCGGGGATGAGCAGGCGCTGAGCGAATACCTGGCCAGCCAGGGGCGGCTGCGCAGCTTTCTGACGCTGTGGTTCCTAGCCGTCGTGCAGGTGCTGTCGCTCGTCATTCCGGCCATGCCGGTGCAGCTGGCGGCAGGGCTGGCCTACGGCCCGTGGATGGGCTTTCTGACGAGCTTCTCGGCCTCCGCCGTCGCCAACATGAGCGTCTACCTCATTGCACGGCGGCTCGTGCCGGTCATCCGCCGCCTTGTCGCCGACAACCCCAAGGCTGCGAAGCTGCTGGACAGCGTGCGCAGCAGCAAGGACCCCTGGTTTTACACAATTCTGGCGTTCATCACGCCGGGGCTGCCCAACGGCATCATTCCCTATGCCGCCGCCAACGCGGGGATGCGCCCGAAGCAGTTTTTAGCGGCCATCTTCATCAGTCTGCCCTTCCCCACCCTGCTGACCTGCGCGGCAGGCAGCTTTATGCTGGAGGGCAACTGGCTGTTCACCGTGCTGACCGGCATTGTGCTGTTCAGCTTTGTGGGGATTCTGTTCTTCAACCGCACAAAATTCATCGCGTGGGCACATGAGGTCAAAAACAGGCATACCCAAAAGGCCGGCGCGTAAGCTCCGGCCTTTTTTCTTGCCTCCCTCTGCGAGACAGACTCCCCCGATACGGGGGAGGTGGCGCTTGCGCCAGAGGGGGAGCGGTGGCCCGTAGGGCCGGAGGGAGAGAACCTTGCCACAGCCCGAAATGTTTCGGATTGCCGCTAGGTTCTCTCCCCCACCGCCTGCGGGCGGAGCCCCCTCGCAGAGGGGGCCAAGAGGTTTTGGGGACGCGCATTTTTTCTGGTTACACAAACACCGCCTGCACCAGCACCATATACAGGGCGGTGCCCACGGCAATGCTGAGCAGCGTGTTCTTCTTCCACAGGTGCAGCCCCACCACGGCGGCCCCGGCAAGCAGCTCCGGCAGGCCGTGGGTGGGGCCGAGCAGGTCCACGCCGCGCAGGCAGTAGACGACGAGCATCGCCATGATGGCGCAGGGCAGCACCCCGGCCAGATACACCACAAATTTCGGCGTGGGCCGCCCGCCGCCGAACACCACAAACGGCAGGAAGCGGATCAGCGCTGTCACGCCCGCCACAACGGCCACAAGCAGCGCACCGTGTACATCAAACGGCATGGTCGGCCTCCTTTTTCTGCATAAAACCGCGCAGCACCGTCAAGGCTGCCGTGATGCCCACCATGGACGGGATCAGGAAATCGCTGCTGCCGAAAACCAGCAGACAGACCAGCGACACACCCAGCCCCACCAGCGCGGGGGTATGGTCGCGGCTGGCCTTCCACTGCTCGGTCATAACGACGAGGAACAGCGCGGTCATCGAAAAGTCGATGCCCGTCGTGTCAAACGGCAGCACACTGCCCAGCAGTGCGCCCGCCACGCCGCCCGCGATCCAGTAAAGCTGGTTCAGCAGCGACACCCAGAAATAGTATTTTTTTCGGTCCACGCCCTCGGGCACGCCGCCGCTGCACACGACGGAATAGGTCTCATCGGTCAGCGCAAAAATCAGGTACGGCTTGGCCGCGCCGGTGTCTTTATAGCGTTCCAGCATCGAAATTCCGTAAAACAGATGCCGCGCGTTGACCATCAGTGTCATGATCGCCGCCGAGATCAGCGACGCGCCGCCCGCCAGCAGGTCAATTGCGACATACTGCATACTGCCCGCGTAGATCAGCCCGCTCATGACCAGCGCCCACCCCGCGCCGTAGCCCTTGCTTTGCAAGAGCACACCAAAGCCCAGCCCCAGCACGATATACCCCGCCATGATGGGCAGGGACCGCACAAAGGCGTAACGAATCGTTTTCACTTTTCTTTTCCCCTTTAACCCATTAAAGTGCTATGTTGGGTAGTATAGCACAAAAAAATTCCCCGCGCAAGCGGGGAAAAGGCATTGTTCAATAGTACCGCAAACGGGCACGGGCGGATGCTTGCATCGCCCCGGGGCCCTGCAGCTGCCGCCTCGTTTTACGCCTTCTCGCTCTCCCACCGGGCCACCAGCGGGGCGGCCACAGCGGAAAGCGCCTCCCGTGCGGTGTTGATGGCATTCACGTCCACGGGGGTCAGCTTGTCGGCCTTTTTGTGCTTCAGAACGCGCTCCAGCGTTCTTTCCGCTTCTTTGATTTTAGTACGGGTCTCGCGGTCCAGCGCCTTGCCGGCCTTGCTGCCCAGCGCGGTGTTCACGCGGTAAAGCGCGGCCTCGCCGGCGTTCAGCGCCTCCAGCGCGGCCTTGCGCTCCTTGTCCTGCCCGGCAAAGGCGGCGGCGTTCTCCTTGGCGCGTTTGATCTCGTCCTCGGTCAGGTTCGATGTGCCCGAGATCGTGATGCTCTGCTGCTTGCCGGTGTCCATGTCGCGCGCCTTGACCTTGACAATGCCGTTGGCGTCGATGTCAAACGTGACCTCGATCTTCGGCACGCCCGCCCAGGCGCGCTTGATGCCGCGCAGCGTGAAGGTGCCCAGCAGCTTATTGTCCTTGGCAAACTCGCGCTCGCCCTGCAGCACTTTAATTTGCACCGTTTTCTGGAACGGCGCGGCGGTGGTGAATACCTTGCTGAACCGCGTCGGGATCGTGGAGTTGCGCTCGATCAAATGCGTTGCCACGCCGCCGACGGTCTCGATGGAAAGGGTCAGCGGGGTCACGTCCATCAGCAGCAGATCCTCGCCGGGGCCGGAGAGCATCTCGCCGCCCAGACGTCCGGCCTGCACCGCCGCGCCCAGTGCAACGCACTCGTCGGGGTTCAGCGATTTGGACGGCTCCAGACCGGTCATCCGCACGACCTTGGCCTGCACCGCCGGGATGCGGGTCGAGCCGCCGACCAGCAAAACCTGATCCAGGTCGCTGGCCGAAAGGCGTGCGTCGCTCAGGGCGTTGCGCACGGGCAGGGCGGTGCGCTCGATCAAATCGGCGCAGAGCTCCTCAAATTTAGCGCGTGTCAGCGTAGTTTGCAGGTGCAGCGCACCGTCTGCCGCCATCGTGAGGAACGGCAGATTGATGTCGGTCTGCTTCGCGCTGGAAAGCGCTTTTTTCGCCTTTTCGGCCTCCTCGCGCAGGCGCTGCATCGCCACGCGGTCATTCGTCAGGTCCACGCCGTGTTCGGCCCTGCACCGGTCTGCCAGCCAGTTGACGATGCGCTCGTCAAAGTCGTCGCCGCCCAGAAAGTTATCGCCGCAGGTCGAGAGCACCTGCACGATGCCGTCGCCGATGCGGATGAGCGACACGTCAAATGTGCCGCCGCCGAGGTCGTAGACCATGACGGTCTGGGTGCGGCCATTGTCCAGCCCGTAGGCCAGCGCCGCGGCTGTCGGCTCGTTGATGATGCGGCGCACGTCCAGCCCGGCAATGCGCCCGGCGTCCTTCGTGGCCTGGCGCTGGGCATCGTTAAAGTAGGCGGGCACGGTGATGACCGCCTCGGTGACAGGCTCACCGAGATACGCCTCGGCATCGGCCTTCAGTTTTTGCAGGATGAGGGCGCTCAGCTCCTGCGGCGTGTAGCATTTTCCGTCGATGGGCACGCGGGTCTCACTGCCCATCAGCCGCTTGACGCTGGACACGGTGCGGGGGGCGTTCGTCACGGCCTGGCGCTTGGCGGGCTCGCCCACCAGCCGTTCTCCCACCTTGGTGAACGCGACGACAGAGGGCGTCGTGCGCTGCCCCTCGGCGTTGGGGATGACGACGGGCTTGCCGCCCTCGACCACCGCCACACAGCTGTTGGTAGTCCCCAGGTCAATTCCGATTATTTTTGCCATGGTGGTGCTTGTCCTTTCAAAAAAGACACTTTTGAATCATAATTCTATTGTAGCGCCTGCCGCCGGGAAAAGTGTTGCGATTTCGTAAATAAATTGGGGCGAATTTTATAAACCTGCGGAACTCCCCCCCTCGGGGGAAAGCCAAGAAAATGTTGACGCACACGCCCCAACGTGCTATAGTTAGTTTAAAGCACTAAAGAGGGGGGGATTCCTATGGCACGCACCGCAACGGTCACCCGCAATACGCGGGAGACACAGATCACGCTGACGATTGACCTGGACGGCACCGGCAGGGCCGACCTGCACACGGGCATCGGCTTTTTTGACCACATGCTGGACGGCTTCGCCCGCCACGGCCTGTTTGATGTAAGCGTCACCTGCCGCGGCGACCTGGACGTAGACTGCCACCACACAATTGAGGACATCGGCATTGCGCTGGGCACGGCCATAAAAGAAGCGCTGGGCGACAAGGCCGGGCTGGTGCGGTACGGCAGCTGCATGCTGCCGATGGACGAGACGCTGGCACTCTGCGCCGTCGATCTGGGCGGGCGGCCCTACTTTGTGTACGACGCCAGCTTTGCAGGCCAGAGCTGCGGCGGCATGGACACCCAGATGGCGCGGGAGTTTTTCTACGCCGTATCGTACAGCGCCATGATGAATCTGCATCTGAAGGTGCTCTACGGGGAGAATGACCACCATAAGCTGGAGTCCATGTTCAAGGCGTTTGCCAAGGCGCTGGACGCCGCGACGCGCAGAGATGCGCGGATCGACGGCGTTTTGTCCACCAAGGGGACGCTGTAAGGGAGATGCTCGGCGGCGGGAACGACGGGTGCCTATAGAATGTGCCCCTACATGGATCACCGTAGGGGCGTTTCCCGCCGTGGACAGCATATACATTAGGAGGGAAAGCAGTATGTACAAGGACATCATCGACACCATCGGCTTTGTGGAGCGCTACGACCCCGAGCTGGGCGCGGCTATGCAGCGTGAGCTGGGCCGCCAGCGCCAGAACATCGAGCTGATCGCCAGCGAGAACATCGTTTCCCCCGCCGTCATGGCGGCCATGGGCAGCGTGCTGACGAACAAGTACGCGGAAGGGTACCCCGGCCACCGTTATTACGGCGGCTGCCAGTACGTCGATCAGGTCGAGCAGATCGCCATTGACCGCGCCTGCAAGCTGTTCGGCGCGAAGTATGCCAACGTCCAGCCGCACTCCGGCGCACAGGCCAACCTGGCCGTCTACTTTGCGCTGCTGAACGTCGGCGACACCGTCATGGGCATGGATCTGTCCCAGGGTGGCCACCTGACCCACGGCTCCCCCGTGAACATGAGCGGCAAGAACTACAACTTTGTCTCCTACGGCGTCTCCGCCGAGGATGGCCGCATCGACTACGCCGCACTGGCCAAGCAGGTCGCGAAGGTCCGCCCCAAGCTGCTGGTCGCCGGTGCATCGGCCTATCCACGCGCCATCGACTTTGAGAAGCTGGCCGAGATCGCCCACGGCTACGGCGCTATGCTGATGGTCGATATGGCGCACATTGCGGGTCTTGTCGCAGGCGGCCAGCACCAGAGCCCCGTGCCCTACGCCGACGTGGTCACCACCACGACCCACAAGACGCTGCGCGGCCCCCGCGGCGGCCTGATTTTGACGAACAACGAGTATATCATCAAGCGCATCAACTCCGCCATCTTCCCCGGCACGCAGGGCGGCCCGCTGGAGCACGTCATCGCCGCGAAGGCCGTCTGCTTTGGCGAGGCGCTGAAGCCGGAGTTCAAGGAGTATGCCCGCAAAATCGTTGAGAACGCGAAGGCGCTTGAAGCCGAGCTGACCGCCCGCGGCGTGAAGCTGGTCTCCGGCGGCACGGACAACCACCTGCTGCTGATCGACCTGACCGATGAGGACTGCACCGGCAAGGAGCTGGAGCACAATCTGGACGAGGTGCACATCACCGCGAACAAGAACACCGTCCCCGGCGAGAAGCGCAGCCCGTTTGTGACGAGCGGCGTGCGCATCGGCACCCCCGCCGTCACGACCCGCGGCATGGGTCCCGACGAGATGAAGGTGATTGCCGACTGCATTGCAGACTGTGTGTTTGACTTTGCGAACAAGAAGGACGAGGTCGCCAGGAAGGTCGAGGAGCTGACGAAGAAGTTCCCGCTGTATGAATAAGCCTTGATTGAAAAATAAAAAGCCGCTGCCTGTGGTTACACATGGGCAGCGGCTTTTGTTTGTGCGTAGGGGCGGATTCCATATCCGCCCGCAGGCGTGTGCGGCGGCGGAAGGTTTACGGACCACCGCTGTAGGGGGCGGCGTCCCCGACGCCCCGCGGAGCGGTCAAGACCGCTCCCTACGATGCGAAAGATAAACGGGCGGCAGCGGCAGGGCTGCGGGCCGGGCATGCCCGGCCCCTACAGGGGCATTCATGATAGCCATGCCCTTGCCAGCGCCTGCGCCACCTTCTCCACATCGTCCTCCTTCAGGGCCGAGTACCCCGCTACCACGGTATCCGCCCGGCAGCGCTCGGGCCGGGCGAGATAATACTCACTCAGGCCGCGCAGCCGCACGCCCTGCTGCGCCGCGGAAAGAGCCTCAGCCGCAAACACAGGCACACACTGCGCCCCGCAGATGCTCACCGCAAGGGTCAGCGCCAGTGCGCCTTTTGCCTTATATAACATATTTTTCATTGCTCAACCTCCGTTTTTCGTTTTAAACTAAAACTAATTATACCATATAATCTGAAAAAATCCAGTAAAATCCTCAGATTTCGGAAGAAAGTTTTTCATGAGCGGCGGTTTCGCGCAACGCCTGATTAAACACTGCCCCCAGAAGCAGTGCCGTCAGCGAAAGATTCAGCCAGATGAGGAAGGCGATAATTGCCCCGATAGAGCCGTAAATCACAGAATAATTCCCCATGTGGTCTACATAATACGAGAAAAATACGGAATACAGCATCCAGAAGGATGTAGAAAGCAGCGCCCCGGGAAAATATACCGCCACTTCGGCGGCTGACTCGGCGAAAGATAATACACTGCCGATGTCAACAGAATCAGCGCAAAGCCCATGGAAAGGAAACGCGCCTTTGTCCAGAAGGAGATAAATTCCACCGTAATCGGCAGAAACTGCGCCACATAGTTCAAAACAGAGTCCCCGATAATCATCAGAAACAGCATTGCAGGAATCAGAAACAGAATGAATATTGCCAGCAGCAGCACCCGCAGCGTATGGTGCGTCGGCTTTTCGCCGCCATAGATATCCGAAACCTCCTCCGTCATATTTCTTACCGCCCGAAACGGAAACCACAGCGCAAACACCACACCAAAGGTGAAAATTGCCCCATTGGATGCCTCCGTCATGTGGGTAATCGTCCGGTTCAGCAGCGTGATGACATCCGCAGGCAGAAACGCCGCCGCCTCGCCCTCAAGCGAAATCATCGGCAGATGCAGCAACCCCAAAATGGAAATCAGCGCAACCAGAAAGGGGAAAATCGCAAACAGGAGATAATACGTCAGTGAAGCTGCTCGCTTGCCGACATCCTTCGTGATATAACCGCGGACGGTATTTTTCAAAACTCGCCTTACTCTTTGCATACGGTTCAACCCTTCCTTGCCTGTGCCCGATAGGCAATTTTCAGCATCCATGACTCAGGTAAAAGCTTTTCTCCGACATAGGTCATTTTCATCAATGCCC
>ERZ826146.3328-NODE-3328-length-10628-cov-31.264258_pt1 | contig 10628 bp, 9 predicted proteins | sample MGYA00519857_ERZ826146 | MGnify/ENA primary metagenome ERZ826146 (study PRJEB31778, sample SAMEA3449222) | human gut metagenome | biome: human gut; feature: human-associated habitat; material: faeces | place: United Kingdom | collected 2010/2012 ...
TTGCTCAGGTACTTAAAAAGTTATATTTGTAATAGTGTTGCGGAATTAAGGATAACAAAGGAATGGTTGGCTGACTTGATAGACAGGTTTGTTCACCCCGAAAAGTATAAGAGCATTGAAGATAAAGAGCATGACAAGTCTTTCTCCGAATTGTTCGACGAGTTCCTTAAGGCCAAGGAGTTCAGCGATGACAGGGAAAGAGGCATGCAGGTGTTGAAGCGAGACGTTTGGCGTTTCACCAAGTTCCAGCAGACCATGGGTAAGCGCAAGGATTTTACTTTCAACGTAAACGAGGTGACCAAGGACGACATAGAAGATTTCCGCGACTATCTGAAAAATGAGAAGGCACTCTCGGAAAGATACCCGAAACAGTATGCCAAGATGATAAAGGAACAGCCCAACGGTATAAGAAGGGGACGTTTGGACATAGAGGTACGTGGCAACAATACTATAATAACCCTGATGAAAAAACTAAGGAGCTTCTTCTCATGGTGCTATGATGAAGGCAAGACCAAGAATAGGCCCTTTGACGGTGTTAAGATAGGTGTAGAGAGATACGGTACGCCCTATTATTTATCATCGGATGAGCGCGATTATTTAACCCAAGTCCCCATGCCTACTAAACACCTGATGACCCAGCGTGACATATTCATATTCCAGTGCTTTGTTGGATGCCGTGTCGGCGATTTAATGAAACTGTCAACAGGAAACATTACTGATGGTGTGTTGGTATATACGCCACATAAGACAAAAGACGAAGAGAATGCTGCACAAGCACGAGTTCCACTACGTACATTGGCCGCGGAGTTGATTAAGAAATACAAAGGTGTTGATAAACAGGGACGTTTGTTCCCTTTCATTTCACAAGTTAAGTACAACGAAGCCATAAAGGAGATATTTACCATTGCAGGGATAATCCGTAAAGTGGAAGTACGTAATCCAAAGACCGGGGAGATGGAGCTTCGTCCGATAAACGAGATTGCAAGCAGCCACATAGCACGCAGGACCTTTGTCGCTAATGCATACAAACAGGCGTCAGACCCGAACATAGTAGGCAAGATGTCAGGCCACGTTGAAGGCAGCAGGGCTTTTGCAAGATACAGGACCATTGACGACGATATACTTAAAAACGTCATTGACAAGATGTAACGTCCGAACAGTTGAAAGTTTAATTACACAAGATTTATTACAGCCGTATTCCGAAAAGGAGTGCGGCTTTTTTGTTTGCCTACTGTACAAATTAAAGCATAACCTCAATTACATTCAGATTTGCGCCCACTTAATTCAATAAGCAATACAAACATATATTGTTTTCAATACAACAACCATACAATCAGTTACAACGACATTTCAACGGTTGCACGGAGGTTGTACAACAATACACTGAAAATCAACTACTTACATATATTTTACCTTAATTATTTCTTACCTTTGCATCGTCCATTGTGGGCTACAGTCTTTCTGTTTGACTGCAAGCAACATGGGAAATGGCATCATCAAGGATAATCCTTAAACAGAGGTGAGAGGCTAAAATAAAAAACAACAAATAAATTCAGAAATGAATATACAGGATATTCTTTCCGATGGCAGTAATAATATAAGTATTACAGTCGGAATAAGCGATTTGAAAGAGTTCGGCCTGTCATTAATAGAAGAAGGTCGGGCGATGGGAAGGGCTGAGAGGGTTCAAGAAACCTATCTTACCCCGGATGAAGTGGCAAAAATGCTTGGAGTGTCCAAGAGCACGTTGTGGCGGTGGAACAAAAACGGTTATCTGAAGCATACAAAGTGTGGGCGCAGACCCTTTTACAAAAAGTCAGATATAGATAAAATCATGGGCTGCCATGTGGATTTTAACAAAAAATTTAAAAATGAAAGAAAAAGTTAAAGAATGTCTTGTCAGCTCTCAAGGAGGGCTTCAGGACAAAAGTGAGAAAATTGAGGTTGCAGGCACAACCGTACAAGAATCAGATTCGTATGTTGTTGATGCAGAAGCCTGTAAGGACGCCGTTCAAAAAATCAAAGAGGTAGCCCCCGAGCAAATTTTGGAGGTTATGCCTGGGCTGTTGACAATTTTAGACTTTAACGGTATCATTAATGTCGGCAAGATTAAGATAGGCAGGCTTGTGATGAACAGGTGGCCTAAGCAAAAGTCGGTCAATAGTATGGCTTTATCGATTATGGCGGACGGCATTCAGGTAATGCTGCTTGTCATTCCGGGAACTGTCGCTGTCATGATGGGGTACGACGTGGAGGATTTCGACGGCAATCCCATACCAGAAGAACAACTTGTACAGACGGTCATTATTGTTGATGGGCAGACAAGGTACATGGCAATCAGGAAAATCATGAATGAACATCCAGACAAGGCTCCGACCAACGTGCTCGCTTATTTCCCGACCAACTGGATAAACTTGACGAGGATGCTACAAACCATAAACCTCAAGGTATTCACTTGGAAGAACAGCGACTTCATCTGTGGGCTGGAACGTGCAGGGAACATCAGCGATGAAACGGCGAGGGCATTGTCTTTCGTCCGACAGCTTGAAAGACAGGGATACAACTTCACCGCGGCTTGTGAATGGATGACTTTGGTCAAGGGAATCATCAGGAAACCGTCACTTGTCAAGGCTATGAACGCGACCGACTCCAAGTTGTGCTATGACAATTCCGAATACGGCATCAAGATTCATGAAACGGCAAAGTCTAAATTCACGGACAACAACGAGAAAGCCCTGAAGAACAAGACCGTGCCGGAGTTCATCATCGACAAGTGGAACAACGCCTGCAACGAACTCAACAAGAAGGAGGCTACCTCTTATATTATAGCCTACCTCAATGGACTGGCAGACAAGGACGTTGCTGAAATAGTTTCGCCCTCCGGTTACAAGCGTGGCAACGGGAAACCAAAGGCAGACTTCACCAAAACACAGCTGGAGGACTCGTTTCAGAGGTTCAATAAGGCCAATCCTTTTGCGGCGTTCAAGGACAATACAGAACAGGGAGAATAAACAACAAATTCATTAATCATGGAGGCCGTGGTTGTAACATGGCTGCGGCTTCCTTAAATTCTTATTTTTATATGAACAAACAACAAAAGCCGGACAAGATTATTGACGGACGCATGATGCGGTACAGCGCAAAGTTCAATGTCTGGGTAAACAGTGACGGTGATTATGTATACCGCGAGTACAACAACAAGGATTACAACAGGCCGTTGATAATCCACAAGAGACCTGACGGCTCTAAATATCTGAATACAACACATCCGGGTATCATTGAGCTTGACGAACTTGTTGCGGACTGCTATGTCCCCAAGCCCCAGGACGCGAAGAAGTACACACTTGTCCATAAAGACAATAATAAATGTAACTGTAAGGCTGCCAATCTTGAATGGGGGCTTGACATGGCGGCATATAAAGCTTATCTGCTCAGCAAGAAACGAAAAACATCGAACGGATTAACCGTTTCCTACACAGGCGAAGTTTATGACGGCAAAGACGAGCTTGCGATTATTGACCATGTTTATGACGGTGATACGGAACGCTTTGTTGCAATAGACCCGTATTACCGCTATTACAGGAAAAACAGCTATGGGCGTGAGGAACCGTTAAAGGCATACCCTGACGACTTGATGGCGGAGGCAGAGTTTGTGGAAGGCAATAAATCTGATTTTACCAATCCGAAAGTTTTGCACATAAACGGTGACTATCTCGATTTCAATGATGACAACCTCGTATGGACTGACATGAACTCGCCTGAATACCAAAAATACATGGCTAAGAAGCGGAATGATATTGCAGCCTTGACGGACAAACTTAACGAACACAACCATTAAGCGGTAGCCAAGAGCAAGTACGTCTTGAGGTTATTGTAAAACCCAATAATTTATGGACACCCTTTTAATCAGGGCGAGGATAAGGCCACCACCTGTCCTTGCAAGCCACCACTATGCCCTTATATTTTTAGAATGCATGGATGTAGTAGACTGATAAACAAACAGTTAACATAAAAAATAAAAATTCAAATTAAAAAAAATGCCAAAAGACAATTTTATAAGGCTGCAATTCGATGGTTTCACCAGCAGCCAGAACAACAATAAAACAATGAAAAGCGACAAGTACCAAGTAACTCCCAAAGCGGAATACAGTTCAATGGACGAGGTTGTGTATGAATACATGAACAACTTTGACACACTGATGGAAAAAGTTGAAGACGTGGTAAAAAACAATCCACAAATATTCCACCCTCAATGTCCTAACGACGGGAATTCGTATGCAGCAGTTACTGTGCCTATCAAAATGGGTGATGGCTATTCCGTTTATTTCGGAACGTTTTGGCCTGAAAAGGAAGGTGCCATAGCAGTAATTCCAATAAAACGATTCCGTCTTAAAGGGAGTAAAAGCCAAAACAAGTTGGGAATCATAGTTCCTGAAAACTGTGGCGATGAAAGCTTGGCTGTTTTCACAGAGGATTTCCTGCAAAAGGTGGATGGTTTGCCGGATTGTAACGAAGGCCTCTTTTTCTTTCTATCGTGTCATTCGGGGTTGCTGTCCGCTCATGGTAAAGATGTTCGCTGGCTCTTCGATAAGGGTATGGCTATCGGGCAAGTGTTTGATGGGTTCTACTATTTCGATGAGTTTACGGACACGATAAAGTTTCCGATGGGGAATTTGACCACTAAGGAAATCAAAAACCTCGAGATGAAGATGTGGAAATTGTAAACGGTTTGAAATCCACTTGACCTGACTCTAACTGCCTCTCCCTGTCATTCTCCGGACAAGCATGATGGGGAGGGGTTTCAATTCACGGCCTTTTGCATTGCGATTAGCCGTCTTTTGAGTGGTGATTGATGGCCTTTTACAAACCAATTGACGACCTTTTGCAAAGCGTGAAAATAAGACAAGTAAAACAACGGATAATTAACGACAAGAACGAAGGTATATGGCATCGGTAAGGATAAAGTTTCGCCCATCGACGGTAGAGGGCAAGGAAGGAACTTTGTATTTTCAGATTATACACAAGAGGGTGGCGAGAACAGTCTTCACCGATTGCCGTGTATTTACGTCTGAATGGGATAGCGTTTCTTCGTCGGTAATAATCGGAGGTACGGATGAGAGGAAGGCGTATCTTGAAATGGTGGCCTCAAAGTTGAAGTGGAGCATGGAGCGGTTTTCGAAGATTATAGCCGGGAAGGAGAAAGAAAAGGCGGACTACTCTGTTGACGACATCGTTTCTGAATACAACAGGCAACCGGATTGTCCTACATTCTTCACCTTCATACGCTCGATGATTGCAAAAAAGACGGTTGCAAAGAGGGACGGCACCGCAAAGACATACCGTGATTCGTTGGCCAGTTTTTCCTCTTTCAGGAATGGTAAGGATATAACATTCTATGACCTCAATGAAGACGTGATAAACCAATACGAGGCATGGATGAAGAATAAGGGGCTGAAAAGGAACTCATCTTCGTGCTACCTTAGAACATTTAAAACCTTGTACTTGAAAGCTGTAGATATGGGATTGACCGATGACAGGGATATTTTCAGACATGTGTTCACGGGATTTGCTACAACAACCAAGCGTGCCATATCAATCGACGCGATAAAGGCAATAAGGAAACTCAAATTCAAGGACGGCTCTCCTCTTGCTTTTGCCTGTGATATGTTCATGTTGAGCTTGTACTTGCAGGGAATGTCTTTCGTTGATATTGCCTACCTAAAAAAGTCAGACATAAGAAACGGGCAACTGCAATACTCACGCAAGAAGACGGGACAGACACTAACTATAAGCTGGGAAAAGCCGATGCAGGAGATAGTGGACGCTTACTCACACCTTACGAAAGACACACCTTATTTATTGCCCATCATAACCAAACAGGATGGTACGGAAAGGAAACAATACGAAAAAGCGGAGCACAACGTCAACCGAAACCTGAAAAAGATAGGTGAAATGGCCGGGCTTCATATTCCGCTTACTACCTACGTGGCAAGGCATTCCTGGGCTTCGATAATGAGGGACATGGGTAACGATATAACGGTAGTGGGTAAAGGGCTGGGACACAGTGACATAAAGACAACACAAATCTACCTCTCGACCATAGACAACTCTACCGTAATGAGGGCCAACAAGCGGTTTCTCGGCAGGATCTTGAAGTGAAAAAACGGGGTGGAAATGTTTTACTAACGTGGAGGTTTCATAAGTATGAAGCGGTGTTTTGCTGTAAAGTGTTTAATATCAACACGTTAGTTTATGGCTTGTTGGTTTTTAGTCAAACAATGCGCATTTTAGTCCAACACAAAAGAAAATTTTTCATCAAAAAAGTCCTCCGAAAGTGCCGTAAATCCGCTGTTTTTCGTAACTTTGCAGGCAAGTGGAGGTTTTATACTTATGCAACGGTGATATATCCTCCATAGGAACAAGAACTAAATTAAGGAAACAACAAGGAATTTTGTGGTATGGAAATGAGAAAAATGAAGCCTGCAATGCTTTGTTCGTCACGCCACATAACAACGGTAGGTAATCGCCGCTGAGTTTCGTCCGGGATACCCTCCGTTACGCCTGAAAGATAATGCGATAAAGCCAAATGGAAACAGGCCGCTTTACACTGTCATTCATCTTGAAAAGGTATTTGGGAACTTTCATGCGGTTGTCATGAAGGGAACGTGGAGAACGTGCTTTCCGCAAGACCTTTGACTACGGTTTCATATATTAAACTCCGACCTTACTTTCCTCGCTTTCATGAAGGACAAGCTTAACAACGTAGATTTCCGCTGGTATATTGTCCGTACAAGGCCCCACCGGGAAAAAGCTACCGTGGAACTTCTGGAGAAATACAAGGCGGAGAACAGCAACATACTTGAAATATACGCCCCTGACCGTACTACCGTAGATGTCGGTTTAGGTAAGGAAATGAAGAAAGGGCCTCTTTTTTCAGGTTTTGTATTCGTCTTGGCTACACAAAAAGCATTGTCGGAATTTCTCGGACGGTATTCAATGGAGGAGTTCATTCAGTACGAAAGAAAGACGGAAAACGGAAAGAAAGCGTCGATGAGCGTAATTCCTGAAGACCAGATGAGACAACTCAAGGATTACAATGAGAACTACCCAGACACTGCAATACCACTCGAACGTCCTTACACCGACTACGCATTCAACCCCAAAACAAACGAGCCTAACGACATAGTAAAAGTAATCGATGGCCCACTTGCAGGAACTGAAGGATACATCACCAAGTTCAGGAGGGACAAAAGACTTGTATATCATTTGAAAGGACTTGACAGGGCTGTATCAATACCTAATATCTGGAACTTTCATGTAGTAAGGGTTCACAATGCCGAGGGTGATAAGCAGACAATAGGGACAATCAAGGAAAGGGCTGTTGATTTGTTGATAGGTTTAATACAAGGTTGCGGTTATGGGGACAAGACGCTTCCTATGCTCTATGAATTTATCGAAGAGTTAACATTCAAGCCCTCTTTGGTGGATTTTTGCAAGAGTTTGTATAATAAAGGACACAAAGAGTTAAGCCAAAGGTTCGCTAAACTTGATACTAAGAATGCCGAGTTAATCCTGAACTTAATCCGTTACGAAAAAGACAATCCGGGTTATGTAAAAAGCAACTGGAAAAAACTCATAATCAGACCATTCCTCACTCCTACTCCCGGTATTGAAATGAATGAAGGTCAAGACGAGGCTGAACTTAAACATACCAACTTCACCGAGATAATAAGGAAAGTATATATAACAGAGCAGGTATATTATCCAAGCAAGGAAGAGGAAGGGACAATTACGACCACATACTATGCCCATATCGGAATAATACAAGACAAGGACAAAGAAAGTTTTACCATCTTTGCAAACTGGGATTACTTCTTGGCCGAATACTTTATGACAGCTGGTAAGGCAAACGAGAAACTGGTGAAAGGAACGAAAATACAAGCGACGAACAACCCTGAAAATCCTGAAAGAGAGGTAAGCAAGGAAAAACTGATAGAGTCGTTCCACAATTATTCACCCTCCTTATATAATATCCTTACCAACGAAAAATCAAAAGTCAAACCAATACAAAACTTTAATATAGGAAAAGAACGGCTCAATGTAATGGCAATAACTGTAAAATCAGAAGAAAATATCAACGAAGCGAAAGATGAACTAATAAAAACCTGCACCGACATCTGTAAGGAAATCAACACCACTACCCACCTTGCTGTCTGGAGAAGGTATCTTAGGACTGTTTGGCTGCATATATGACAAGGTGAAAAGACAATCATAACCAAGCACAAAAAATTACCATGTACACGGAAAAGGCATTCAAGCAAAGGTGGCAGAAACTTCATCATCCCACTATGAGTATTGATGGTGACGTGGCTTTTTATTACGGTGTCTACAAGCAATTCCATGGCATCGCAAAAGGAAGTGCCAAGAATATGAATGACTACTACCTTCTCCAACTGGTTATGCTTGTTGAAAATACAGCGTCCGTAGATATTGACTGCACTTATGAGGTAATGTACAGAAGTGTGGGTAACATGGCGTTTTATTGGATTGGCAAATTAGATGTTAACGAAAAAGCCACCAACCTTCTTTATAATGCCTATACCCAAGCCGTAGCAGGTGCACCCGAAAGCAGCCTGAAACAATGGATAAAGGAATGTGTCTTGTCCGGGGATTTCCAACGGTTGAAGGATATCGCTTTGTATTTCGCCATCCAAGATAAGACAGTAAGAAAAATATACCCCAACCTACAATACAGAAAAGACGCATTCCTGGAACTTGTTGGTAGTGATAAAGTCAAGGCAAAAGAAATGCTTGAATCTGACTTGGCTTTCAACTGGCATGACAAGGAAGGCGATACATTACTTTCAAGATTGGCAGATAGTTTCAAGATGGACAAAGACGGAAAGGAAGTAATAGCAAACATAGAAACTGTCGAACCACACCCTCTTGATTCTTATCTGCCGTTGGAAAGCAAGGATGACGGAAGAACTGTGACGATAATGAAAAAGGACAATAACACCCTTGATGTCATATTTCCAACCCGTGTTTCAAGAAGGAAGATTGCGGATATGTGTTTTATAGGCCAGCTTGTAACATATCTCGGGAAAACATACATAAACGGCCCTGTAGCATGGTTGGATAAAAACGAATTCGACTTATGGGACAGCGATATTTTCTTTGACAGCATACATGAGGACGAGGAAGAGGATGCGAAACATAAGTCCTTCACCACAAAATTTGGAAATAGATACACCCTCTATCAAGACCTGTACGGAGAATTCGAGAAGGACATCAACGGTTTCTATACTGACGAGCCGAATATTCTTGACTTCCTGAACTTCTTAGGGGAAATATCGGAGCGGAGTAAAAGCAACGAAATGACAAGCAGTGAAAACAAATAATATACAAAAATAATATGAAAATAATCGCTGCACGAAAAATTAGCTTCAAACAAGACGGCTTAACATCAGCATCCTTCATTGGAGTAGATGAAAATACGAAAGAAAAGGTTGTTATTGAAAATTGCCATCTTATAGACCCTCCGTTTGGACTTAATATGCGTACACCTTGCCTATTTGGGAACTTGATAAGTCAGCGTGAAATTTATTACTATCAAATAGCTTATTTTTGTCCAATGAACAATCATCTCTGGAAAATCATTGTAAAATAGTGGTATCTCGGTAGTATGGAATATAAGCACTAACCGATTGCATGCTTATGACGATTATGCAATACAAAACAAGTGCAGGCAAATTATAAAATCAACCGGATTTTAATCCTATTTTAGATATGCCACTTGAAAAACAGGGGTTATGTCTGAATTGGACGCTTACCATAGACTCAATGAAATGCAATATTTAAACGACGATAAAATCATAAGGCATCCGATTTGTATTGTTCCGCCTGAGCAGCATTATGAATCTTGTAACGACCTATTGAACGACATCAAAAGATACGAGAAGACCAGAGCGTATTTTTATCAAGAACATCCAGAAATAAAGCCGCCCAAAGGTAAATTTGAGGTTGTGAAGGACTGTAACGGGAAAGGTTTCATCCTGCTTCCAACATCAATGGATTACGGTGTCTTGTATCGTGGCCAAAGTGATTATTATCCTAAATGCCTGCCAACTATATACCGTAACCAGTTGAGTGAAGAAGAATTGTTTGCTGAGCAGGTGAAAATAGCCGAATTCAAGTTGTATTTAAGTCAATATGACATAACCAAGAGGTTTGAAAAGGCAAAGTACAATGTCGATTACATCGGTTTGGCTCAACACTATGGCCTTAATACGGGCGTTCTTGACTTGACTTCGGACGTGGAGATAGCCTTGTTCTTTGCGATGTGTGACAAGGACGGAGATTGCTACAAGCCTAAAACAGAGGATAAGGAATATATCGGTTATCTCTACGCAATACCTGCCAATGAAGGCATTAAAAATCAAAATAATGCTTTTGAAACTTTTTCTGACAGGATAAAGGTTATAGGCCTGCAACCGTTCAAAAGGCCTGGACTGCAAAAAGGCTATGCATTCCATGTTGGGAAAGAAGGGCTGAATAATGGATATTTGTATTCTTCCTTAATTCCGCAACACTATTACAAATATAACTTTTTAAGTACCTGAGCAACA
>ERZ826146.3330-NODE-3330-length-10617-cov-4.092028_pt1 | contig 10617 bp, 8 predicted proteins | sample MGYA00519857_ERZ826146 | MGnify/ENA primary metagenome ERZ826146 (study PRJEB31778, sample SAMEA3449222) | human gut metagenome | biome: human gut; feature: human-associated habitat; material: faeces | place: United Kingdom | collected 2010/2012 ...
ATAACTGCCCACAGCGGCACAATCGGTGTATTCAACAATGAAAACGGCTGCACCTTTACCTTTACCCTTCCCAAGGAAAGAACAGAAAACGAGTAAAGAATTTTATGAGAAAGGATTTTTCAAAATGACACTGAAATCATCAATTCTTCTGATTGAAGATGAAGAGAATATCCGTTCCTTTATTGCCACTACACTGAAAAATCAGGGATATAAGATCACTACTGCTTCTACCGGAAGGGAAGGACTGCATCTGTCCGCCTCCCTCTGTCCTGATATTATCCTGTTAGATCTCGGGCTCCCGGATCTTGACGGCATGGATGTGATAAAACAGCTCCGCGACTGGGGATCCACTCCTATCATCGTGATCTCTGCCAGAAGCCATGAGCAGGAAAAGGCCAAAGCTCTTGACCTTGGTGCTGATGATTACATAACCAAACCTTTCGGCACTTCCGAACTGCTTGCCAGGATCCGTACCTCCCTGCGGCACAGCAACCGGATGCATACTGATCAGGAGTTATATATCAAAGCCTACAGACATGACAAAATGACACTGGATTTTTCCAAAAGGCTGCTCACCCTGGAGGATGAACCCGTTCATCTGACACCTGTTGAGTATAAGATTGTTGCCTATCTGGCACAAAATTCTGGAAAGGTTGTTACTTATGCCTCGATCCTTTCCAATGTCTGGGGACCTTATGCAGATGATGACAATAAAATCCTGCGTGTAAATATGGCGAATATCCGTCGCAAAATTGAGCTTGATCCTGCCCAGCCACATTATATCTTTACAGAAGTCGGTGTCGGCTACCGCATGGCAGAAGATGACGGGCAGGTCTGATATCAGGCCTGCTAAAATTATGCTAAAAAGACTTTCTTTTTATTCCTTTTCACATTCTTTTTTTCTAAAATAGACACTGTTCAGAATACAAAAAGGAGTGTGCAACATTATGAATATCGGCTTAATTTTACTTATGATTATCGGTGGGGCTGTCGGTGTCTTCTCTACACTTTACATCCTGGTTTCTTTACCTGCGACCATCATCTTTAAGATAATCCGCAAGGTGAGTCATGGTACGCCACTGATGATGTAAACAGCTTATATTAATTAACAATACCAGATACCTCTTTCCTATTTCCCCGGAGCAATTCATTTTCACGAGAAAAACGGTTTCATAATGGACTTGGGTTCATAAATAACTTTATTTCGCAAGAAACTCATTTCCATGACGGATTATTTTTTCAGAAAATGTTCTCTCTGGGGATATTCCTGTCTGAAGGCAGCAAGAGCTGCTTTTTGAAGCAGTTCAAACTCCTTATCCATATGCAGCATATGTGGAGCGGCAAATGCGATCATACTGATCTGATCGGCAATTTTCTTTGCCACACTTTCTTCTGATAACTGTCCCATTCCAAATACGATTGAAGTGAATCCTCTTCCTTTCCGGCTTACATCAATCAGCTTTAGAAAAGCATTTTTCAGTTCCTGCAGTAACAGTTCCTGTTCCCATACATTTCTCTTCTCTGCATCAAATAAGCAAAGCTTCGTAATAATTTCTATTGCAAGCTTTCTCTTTTGCCCGCCAAGATCTACAGAGCCTCCTTCTGCAATATATTTTAATTCCATAAGACTTCCTACAAATGCATCTTTTTTTGGTCTTCTCTTCCCGTATCTTGCAATCCACAGCTTTTCCATAAACCGGATTTCCGCGGTAGTTCTATCTGCATTTTCACCAATGTTTCTTACTTCTTCCCTCTCTTTGAGCATCTGCTGCCTTTTTACTGCATCCAGCTCCTGATAAAATGCCTCTCTCCACAATTTCTCTTCTCGGTCTTCCTGTCTGTCAGTTTCCAGTCCGGTTCTTCTTTCCAGACCATTTCTTCCTTCCTGCCCATTTCTTCCTTCCTGCCCGATATTCTTTTCTCTGTGTTCTTCTTTCTTTTCTCTGTCCTGCATTTTCTTCTCCGTCTTCTACTTATATTTCTGTTTTCCTAAAAAGATCTATTTCTCTAAAAATTCATCTACATTCCCGGTTTCTACTTTCTGATATAAAGACATATAGTATCTTCCATCTTTCAGTTTATGCTTACTGATATCATTTCCTTTAAAAAGATCAACAGCAAGCCGGGCTATCTCTCCTGCCTGGTCTACATTATCGTTGTATACTGTTCCCTGCATTGTTCCTTCTTTTACTGCCTCCAGTGCATCCTCCAGTCCGTCTATTCCGAAAATAACCGGTCTTTGTTCCTGACTGTATCCTGCATTTTTATATGCCTCTACTGCACCAAGTGCCATCTCATCGTTATTGGATATAACCAATTCGATCTCGGTCCCATAATGGTCGATCAACTGGCTCATACGATTCTCTGCCTGCCCCCTGTTCCAGTCTGCGAACTGATAACTTAATTTTTCAAGCTCTATGCCATTCTCAATCAGCGTTTTTACCGAGCAGTCCGTCCGGCTGATAGCATCCTGGTGTCCCGCTTCTCCCTCTAAGAGTACATACTGGATCTTGCCATCCTGATTCTTATCTGCTCCCGGATGAGCTTTCAGATAATCTGCTGCAATTTCTCCCTGCATTTCTCCCGACTGCTTTGCATCGCACCCTACATAGTACAGTTGATCCCACTGCATCAGATCTTCTTTTACAGGTTCTCTGTTAAAAAAGATCACCGGAATCTTTTCCTGTCTTGCTGCTTTGATGATATCTGACGGTGCGGTTCTGTCAACCAGATTCACGCACAGCACATCACACCCTGCTGCAATCATTTCTTCCACCAGTTCATCTTGGTCTCTCTGATCATTATCACCATTCTTTACAGAAACAAGAATCTTCATATCTTTTGACTCTTTTAATTTGAGATCCTCCCGGATCTGCTCTGTCATGGTATTGATAAAAGGATCGTCCTGTGTATACGTCACAATGCCTACCCTCAGTGTCCGGTCTGAGGTATTTTCTTTTTTTCCACACCCCGGAAATGACAGAGCAAGAACGGACACCGTCAGAAATATCATTGCTTTTCTTCTCTTTTTTCTACTCATAAGAATACAAAAACCTTTCTATATCTTCCGAAAATAAATCTTTTTTGTAAACTACCTGTATTTCTGTTTCATGACTTTCCATCTGATACCAGGAATTTTTTAACTTACTGGCAATCTCATTCATGCTTTCATATCCGACCTCATACAGATCCGGCACGATCAGGCATTGTATCTTTCCTGCATCCAACAGCGAAAAGGCTTTGATACTTGTCCCAATCCCGTAAATTTCTGCTCCGCTATAGAACCCATTTTCTGCCTTTTCTCCTACTTCATCCAGAATATATGGATCGAGGACTGCCAGATAATCTACTTTTTCTTTCGCTTTCAATATTTCACCGGCATCTTCCTTGCTCTCCTGATTATACTTCCATATGATCCTTCCACCTCCGGCTTCCATCACCTCACAGAATCCTCTGACACGGTTCCTGCTTTCTTCAGTCCTTGCATTTCCTGCTACAACTCCGATTCGCTTTCCATTCATAAGACCGGATGTATTTTTCAACATCTGCTCTGCCAGTTCCTGCCCCATTTTATAGTTATCCGGCTTGACTGTTACAAATGAAGAGGCGGCATCCGCTTCATAACTGTAAATATCCTGCATGATCAGCACAAACGGTTTCGTTCCCTGCAACTGCTCTAAAACCTGCTTCGTATCCTGTCCCGGAGCAGGGTTGATAATAAATGCATCTACGTCATTCTCCAACTGCTCCCGGATCATCTCCTGCTCATCCTCAGAGCTTTCCTGTTCGTCCGTATTACAGATAATCAGCGACAGATTCTGGACTTTGGCCGCCTGCTTCATTCCGTTAAGCAGGCTGTCCCATCTCTTGTCTCCTGAATTTTCTACGATCACCGCCACTTTTTTAGGTGGCACATCTCCATGAAAGATACTGTAGAAAAAATAGGCTGCAAGAACCGCAAGCAACGCTTCTGCTATCAGGAAAGTTATTTTATTTCTTTTCGTCATATGCTTCTCCTTTCCTGTAAGTCTGTTCCTCCAGTTTTTTTCTGTTCTCTTCTGAAAATGGGATTGCAGGAATATGGATTACAACTTCCGTTCCCTCGTCTGGCTCACTGTATATTTTCAAACCATATTCTTTTCCATACATAAGCTGGATTCTTGTATGTACATTGATCAGTCCCACGCCCGAACCATGCTTTGGTACCTTTCCATTATCCAAAAGAAGATTCTCTACAATCTCCTCACTCATTCCCATTCCATTATCAATAACAGAAATATAAATATCATTTCCGTCCTTTTTTCCTTTGACTGTGATCTTTCCGCCGTCATCTTCGTCCATATTTCCTACTCCGTAATAAATGGCATTTTCCAGAATTGGCTGGATGATCAGCTTAATCGTACAATATTCTTTTATCTCTTCCTCTATAAGGAACTCTGTCTCAAAACGGTCTTTGTAACGAACTTTCTGAATATTCATGTAACTTGTGCTATGTTGCAGCTCATCTGCGATTCTGATGACGGTTCTTCCCTTCGACAGACTAATCCTGAGCAGCTTCGCAAGCTCTGATATCATAAAGACTGCTTCTTCATTTTTGTTAGCCTCTACCATCCATGTGATTGATTCCAGCGTATTATACAGGAAATGTGGATTGATCTGACTCTGCAGGGCATCCATCTCACTTTTCCGCTTTTCATTCTGCTGCCGGATGATTTCTTCCATCAGGACTTCTATCTGCTCATAGGATTTTTTCACAGAATACCCAAGGTGTCTGATCTCAGAGAATCCTCCGATATAAATATCTTTTGTCTTTCCCGTCTCGTAAGCTTTTACAGATTCATTCAGTTTAAAAATCGGATTTGATATTTTCCTTGCTACAATGCGGTTCACTCCCAGAAGCATCATGAAGAAAATGAGAGTCGTCACGACAATATAATACCGGAACTGCTGAATTTTGGATGTCTGAACACTGTCAGGAACTACTCCTACCAGTCGCCAGCCCGTATAAGAAATACTTCCAACTACAACCGAGCCCTTCTGCCCATTGACCGGCAGTTCATACGTCCCATCCTCATATTCTTTGATCTGTCCACTTTCCTCTGTCAGAAGTCCTCTGTCAATTTCTGCCTGTCTTGGATGATAAATCATTTCGCCATCCCGGTTGCAGAGATAATAATAGACTTCATCCGAAGACTGGTTGATACGTTCCAGAATTTCACGGATCATGGAATATTTCATATCCACCAGTAACACACCGCTTACCGGCTTCTCCCCATCGTTAATATCCACCGATCTGCTCAGAGAAATGACCCAGTAATACCGATACGTTCCATCCTCGAACAGATTCTGGATATGTGGGGAGGAAAAATGAATATTTTCGATCTCATCCGCTGCATTCCGATACCAGTCCTGCTGTGCTGCCCCGGCATCCGCTTTCTCGTTGACAAGTGGTTCTGCCGCCACCAGATTGCCTTCATTATCATACAGTGCCATGCTCTGGATCTTGTCTGTATTAATCTCATAAAGCAGACTAAACTGTCGTTCAAATTCCTGACTGGATATATCATATTCCTGAATGATATTATAATTGACTGCATTGGAAATCTGTCTGACGTTCAATAAATCTGCCTCCAGCCTGTCTACCGCACTCTCCACAACACTTTCCGTGTTCGCAACCGCTGTCTGCCGGATTGCCATTTTAAATCTGCTGTAGATCAGGAATCCCATCAGAACCGTGGTTACGATTGTCAGTGCAGTAAGTACAGCCATAATAATTGACTGAATATCCCAACTGATAAACCTTCCCCGACAAAACCATCTCTGCATCCGCAATTTTATTGAATATCCATAATTTTCCTTTCTCTTCGTATCGTTTCTCTTCACTTCGATCCCCTTTTACCACTTCATTCTGCTTTTTCTTATCTCATTTCTTATGTGATGTCTGGGTCAAAAGCCCCCGACTTTAATGCTCCGTCCGATACTTGGATGGTGACATCCCAAACCGTTTCTTAAAGACATAACTGAAATAGTTTGCATCCTGATATCCCACACGTTCCGCAATTTTATAGCTCTTCTCATTGGTTTCAAGCATAAGATCTGCTGCATGATCCATTCTGTAATCTGTCAGCCAGGAAATAAATGTCTTTCCCGTTTCCTTTTTAAAAAGTGATGAAAAATACGAATTTGATACTCCCAGCTCCGAACATACTGTATCCAGGGAAAGATCTGGCTGCATATACCGGTCTCTCACAATTCCTTTTGCCTTTTCCACGATACGTCTTGAAGTCGTATTTCTTGCATTTTTCAGTTCTTCACTGATCGCCACTGCTGAATTTACAAGCCAGCCCTTCAGGGTACTTTCATCCATCTCCGGCACTTTTTCATAAGGATTTTCTACCTCTGCACAATAATCTTTAAAGTCAATAAAATTATTTGCACAGAAACGATAAAATGCCCCAACCATCTCCATCGTTGCCAGCTTGTACTGGCTCACTGTCTTCGCATTCCGGTGCAGCTTTTCGATCTCACTCTGAGCTGCCTTCTCGATCTCTTCCCTGCTTCCAAGGTTGATCGTCTTGAATAAAGCATGCATCTTGGTATCCTCGGACTGAACCGAGATCTCCTGCTCTGTCGGAGCGATCTCACCAATGTTGATCGCCCTCTGTGTCCCGTACAGCACCCGGTAAGACACCGCTTCTCTCGCTCCTGCATACGACTGGTTGATCGTAAACAAACTGTCGCAGGCTCTTCCGATCCCGGCTGTCACAACCGCTCCCATCACTCTGTACGCCCATCTGCAAAATCTGTCGCAATCATCCGTAAACGCAACCGCTTCCTCTTCTGAATTTAATTCCATCACAAGCACTGTATTTCCAAGATAAGTAAACATCTGGCTTTTCCATTTCTCTGCGATCCTTTCCCGGATCTCCTGCTCTACCGACATGGATAACAGCAATGCATTCATCCCTTCCGGCACATGATGTTCGGAAGTATGAAAGACGGCACATCCAAAAAGTGGCCCGGTCATATGGATCTGATATGCTGCAAGAAATTTTTCACAATCTGCCTCCGTAATCCGTCCTTCGATCAATGAGATAAATAAATTTGTCTGAAACATCGGCAGTGATGCATTAAAATAATGCTCCAGCTTTTTTACATTCAACTTTTCTTCCCGTTCATTATCCAGCGTCTTTTTCAGCCTTTTCAGGCACTCCGACAATTCCTGGGAATTGATCGGCTTGAGCATATACTCTTCAATCTCCAGATGAACGGCTTCTTTGGCATATTCAAATTCATCAAATCCGGTAAAAATAATAATATGAATATTCTGATAGTCCTCATTCAGGGCTCTCGCCAGTTCCAGTCCGTCCATATAAGGCATTTTTATATCTGTGATCACTACATCCGGCTGTAGCCGCTCCACAAGTTCCAGTGCTTTTACCCCGTTATTCGCACTGCCGATCACTTCAAATCCAAGCGTTTCCCATTCCAGTTTGAGTCTGATCGCCTCTATTGCTTCTTCTTCATCATCAACAAGAAGTACTTTATACTTATCCATTTTCAGTTCCTTTCTTCCTTTCCCTAACTGCCTCTTATTATAGCAAAGAACCGTTCCATACTGAATCCCCTGATTAAAAAGAATGTATCCCTGCCCGTTCCGGGATTAAAAAAGCCGCCCCGGTCAATTTTCATCTGACCGGAACGGCTCACTGGTCAGATATTCTCTGCCAGTTTCATTTTTACATGATCGTCCTCTCTGCTACCGTTGCTTATTTCTTCTGTACATATTTCAGACAGTCAAGAGTTACAGCGGCAAGAATGATGATACCTTCAAAGATGAACTGAAGGTTTGTATCAATACCCAGAATCGTCAGAGAGTAGGTCAGAGAGGTAAAGATCAATACACCCGTTACAACTCCGGAAATCTTACCGATACCACCGGTAAAGGAAACACCGCCAACTACGCAGGCTGCGATGGCATCCATATCCCATCCCTGTCCATAAGCTGCACTGCCGGAACCAACCATACGGTTACATTCCAGCCAGGAGCCGAAGCCATACAGGATACCTGCCAGGATAAATGCTCCCATCGTTACTTTGAATACAGAAATACCAGATACTGCTGCTGCTTCCGGATTTCCGCCTACCGCATACAGGTTTTTACCAAATGTTGTTTTATTCCAGATAAACCATACAATGATAACTGCTGCAACTGCCCACAGGATGATCGTCGGGAATTTGCCGATCTGCGGAATGAAGGTGTTAGGGATCGCAAAATCGATGGCACCGAAGGATACACCCTTGGTAGCATAGGTTACCAGGCCAAAAATGATCAGCATATTCGCCATTGTAGAAATAAACGGATGCATTTTGAATCTTGCCATGAAGAAGCCGGCAATCATGGAAAATACCGTTGTAAAGATCACACACATTAACAATGCAAGCAATGCTTTCGCAGTAGGAGCCATAGCAGAGAAGTCAAATATATGCCCGAATACGGCACCTGTATTGATTCCATTATGCATGATAATGGTTGCTGTAACCATACCCAGACCAACCATACGTCCTACCGAAAGGTCCGTACCTGTCAACAGGATCAGGCCGGCAACACCAAGTGCAAGGAACATACGCGGGGATGCCTGCTGCAAGATATTCAGGATGTTGGTAACGGTCAGCAGCTGTGTATTTTTAACAATCGGTGTGATGATACACAATGCAATAAAAATCAGGATGATTACGATGTACAGGCCATTTTTGTACAAAAACTGGGATAAATTGAAGGAGTATCTGTAATTTTCCAGTTTCTGTGCTCTCTGCTGAGGGAATGTGAACTTGGAGGTTCTCAGCAGATCGATCAGATGATATTTATGCATGAATGCTTCATGTCTTCTGTCTTTGATCTCCTGCATTCTGGATTCGTGAGCCATCTGTGCATCAAACAATTTGTTTTTCAACACATATTTTTCAGCCTTGATCTCCTCTGCATCCTTCAAAGAAGCGATCTTTTTCTGATGCTCGCTCTTTAAATCTGCTTTGACTTTCTCATATCTGCTGTTTTCTTCTGCCTTTGCAGCCTTACAGCTATTGTTTACTACATCGTAGTAATCCTTCTTGTAATGCTTCGCCAGATAATCCTCTGCCTCTGCGATCAGCTTTTTAATTTCTTCCTTGTTGTTTGCTTCTACCTTTTTCGCATTTTCCAGCTCTTTTTTGCTGTTTTCAATGATCTTATCTCTCTGTGCTTTGGATAAGTTCTTATTTTCCTTTGCGATAGCGATCTGGTTTTTCAGATCATTCACCTTGTCCGATCCGTCTACGCGTAATGCGTCAATTTTCTTTTGGATCTTTTCCACATATTCATCGATGGGCTTCAAAAGCTTTGCTTCTTCTTCAGCCGAAATAATAACGCTGTTTTCTGCCATTTCCACTTTTCCTCCTGTTACAGATATTTCGCACTGAGTCTCAGTAATTCTTCCTGGTTTGTTTCTTTTGTATTTACAATTCCAGCCAGGCGTCCGTTGGACATAACACCGATCCGGTTGGTAATACCAAGAATTTCCGGCATCTCGGAAGAAACAACGATGATCGTTTTTCCCTGTTTTGCCATATTGATGATCAGTTCATAGATTTCATATTTTGCTCCAACGTCGATTCCTCGTGTCGGATCATCCATCATAAATACGCTCGGAGAACGCTCCAGCCACTTACCGAAGATGGCCTTCTGCTGGTTACCGCCGGAAAGGTTGGAGATCATATCATCCGGTCCCATACATTTTGTATGCATGACCTTGATCTCATCGGCTGTTGCACGTACCATCTTATCATTGGATAATGCGATCCCGCTTTTATAATGATTCATATTTGCAATGGTAGTATTGAATGTGATATCACCCTTTAAGAACAGACCATTGGCTTTTCTTTCCTCTGTGATCAGTGCAAATCCATGATCCATAGCATCCTTCGGAGAGGAGAAGTTCATCAGTTTTCCGTCATACACGACCGTTCCTTCTGCTCTTGTACGAATTCCGAAGATCGTCTCCAGGAGCTCGGTACGACCGGCACCAACCAGACCATAAAATCCAAAGATTTCTCCTTTTCTGATATCAAAAGAAATGTTCTGCAGTTTTGGTGCATATTTTGTTGATATATTTTGTACGGAGAGAATGGTTTCTCCCGGTGTATTGTCTACAGGTGGAAATCTGTTATCCAGAGAACGACCAACCATGGCGGCGATCAGTTCATTCATATCTGTTTCTGTGCTCGCCTTGGTCATAACCAGGCTTCCGTCCCGCAGCACCGATATTTCATCACAGATTTCAAATATTTCATCCATTTTATGTGAAATGTAAATCAGAGAAATTCCCTGAGCCTTCAACTGACGCATCATCTTAAAGAGTTTTTCAACCTCCGGTGCAGTCAGAGATGAGGTAGGCTCATCCAGTACGATAACTTTGGAATGATAGGAAATCGCTTTTGCGATCTCACACATCTGCCTCTGAGATACAGACATTTTTTTCATTGGTTGGGTCAGATCCACTGTAATTCCCAGTTTTCTGAACAGATCTGAGGTTTCTTTTTTCATTCTTCCTTCGTCGACAACCCCAAGGGAATTCTTTG
>ERZ826146.3331-NODE-3331-length-10614-cov-5.160621_pt1 | contig 10614 bp, 7 predicted proteins | sample MGYA00519857_ERZ826146 | MGnify/ENA primary metagenome ERZ826146 (study PRJEB31778, sample SAMEA3449222) | human gut metagenome | biome: human gut; feature: human-associated habitat; material: faeces | place: United Kingdom | collected 2010/2012 ...
TTGTCCACATTGCTGCGCTCGATGGTGATCTGGACGTGGTCGACGGTATTGACGACCGATTCCGGGCCCTCGATGGTGATGGAATCAAAATCAAAGCTGGTGCTGTCGAGCATATAGCCCTCGGCGATCTTGACGCTGGAGAAATCGCCCCGCACCTCGACGGACTTGCGGATCTGCCGCTCGACGGTGAAGGTGATATTGGCAGGGGATTTGTCCATCTTTGTGATGGACGAGGCGGACACGGCGCTGGGGAGCGTGATGTCGTAGGACATGGTGTAGTCCTTCGTGCTGCGCACTTTGGACACGTCGATCACGGCCTTCAGCTCGTCCTTATGCTGGTCGAGCGTCTTGAGATCAGCGTTTTTGCCGTAAAAATGCACGGAGACGAACTCCTGATAGTCACCGGTGATGACAAGCCCGTGATCCTCGCGCAGGACCTCCGCGCCGGAGAACGTCACGGGGATATTGCCGATGGTCAGATCGACGTCCGGGTTCACGACGGTCATGACGTAGACCCATAGGCACATGGCCGCAAGGACGGAGACGATCAGGGAGAAGAGCTTACTTTTCATTTGGAACCGTCCTTCCTGCTGAAGCATCCGGCGAGCCGTTTGAGCAGCGTCTTCTTCTCGGCCTCGTCTGCGAGCAGCTCATTGGACAGCAGCCGCTGCAGCGTCTGGGGGGCCAGATGGCGCTTGAGCATGCCGCCGATGGCGACGGAGATCGTGCCGTTTTCCTCCGAGACGATCACGACGACCGCGTCGGAAACCTCGCTCGTGCCAACGCCTGCGCGGTGGCGCGTGCCGAGGTCGCTCGGCAGGTGCGGATTGTCGCTCAGCGGCATGACGCAGCCCGCCGCAGCCACACGGCCGCCGCGGACAATGACCGCGCCGTCGTGCAGGGGTGAGTTTTTAAAGAAGAGATTGCGCAGCAGCTGCTCGGACAGCTGCGCGTCGACGATGGTGCCGGTCTTGAAATACTCGTCGAGCGGCGTTTCGCGCTCGAAGATGGTGACGAGCACCTTGAGCTTCTGGGTTTCGGGCATAATCTCGGAGATCGTGGCCGACATAGTCTCGAAGGGGCCGTCGGTGACGGTGACGATCTCGTCCACATACTTCTGGCACATCTCGAAGGTCAGGCTGCCGGGAGTCAGCACATGGATGCCGTCAGCCAGGGTCGCGGCATCGGGCACAGTGGTGACCTTACCGGCCTGACGGGAAGCATACATGGAAGCCACAACGCCGGCCTGCACGCCGATGACCTTGCAGGAGGGCTTGAGCTGCTTGATGGCGAAAGCCACGCCGGAGATCAGACCGCCGCCGCCGATGGGGACCACGACCTGCTCCACTTCGGGGAGCTGCTCCAGGATCTCCAGACCGATGGTGCCCTGACCAGCAATGACATACGGATCGTTGAAGGGATGTGCGAAGGTGTAGCCGTGCTCCTTGGAGAGACGCTCGGCCTCGCGGGCGGCGTCATCGTAAACGCCGGGGACCAGAACCACTTCAGCGCCGTAGTTGCGGGTGGCCTCCACCTTGGAGATGGGAGCGCCCTCGGGCATGCAGATCACGGACCTGATGCCCAGCTTCGTGGCGGACAGAGCAATGCCCTGAGCATGGTTGCCGGCGGAGCAGGCGATGACACCGTGAGAAGCTTCCTCCGGAGTCAGGGAACGGATCTTGTTGTAGGCGCCGCGGATCTTGAAAGCGCCGGTGAGCTGCAGGTTCTCAGACTTGATGTAAATGTTTTCGCCCAGCCGATTGGCATTTTCCAGCGGAGTCTTGCGAGCAATGCCCTTCAGAGACTCCTGGGCTTCCTGAATCATCTGTAAAGTTACCATAATAATCCCCCTATTTGTCTATGATTCAAAAACCACAATTAACTATACTGTCATTGTATGACGGACAGCGTTTGTTTTCAATACACATTTCCGCCAAATGTTCTTTCAATAAACACGCATTTTGCACAATATTGGCCTGATTATGGCCCTTTTTGGTTTCATTTTTGGCAAGAATGGCGTTCACTGGCGGACATTTGTGCATCATATCAAAAAGCAGGGAGGAAAATTCAAGTTACATCGTGCACTTTTTCAAATGCACTTTCTTGATAATGCAGGGAGAATTAGCGGGATTTTAAGGCGGCCGAGCCATCGGCACAGCTGACTGCCGGACAACTCAAGTATGACTGATCCATTATATCAAAAAAACGGCACACTTATGTGTGCCGTTTTTCTGGTGACCCGGCGGGGATTCGAACCCCGGACCCACTGCTTAAAAGGCAGTTGCTCTGCCAACTGAGCTAGCGGATCAGATTTGGCTGGGATGGCCGGATTTGAACCGACGAATGCCAGAGTCAAAGTCTGGTGCCTTACCGCTTGGCGACATCCCAATGTTGGCGCGGCGCCCTTCGGCCGGACACACAGAGCATTATAACATGCTTTGCACCGTTTGGCAATCCTTTTTTTGCGAATTTTGCGGTTTCATCCGTTCTTTCTTCCCCGATGGCCGCCCCGGAAGATTGGGACTTGAAACCTTCGCCGTTTTGCACCATAATAACAGCAAATCCCGAATCTGGAGGAACCTTCATGAACATTCAAGATTGGACACTGTACTATGACAACTTCGGGCCTTTGTCCTGTCAGGCGCCCTGCACCATGTACAGCGTGCTCTATGACCACGGAAAAATTCCCGACCCCTTCTACGGCACAAATGAGCGGGAGCTGCAATATCTGGCCGAAAAGGACTGCGTCTTTGAATCCGTCTTTTCCGCCCCGCCCGCTCTGCTCACGCGGGAACATATCGAGCTGGTATTTCATGGGCTTGACACCATCTGCCATATTTACCTGAACGGCACCCTGCTGGGCAAGGTCAAAAATATGCACCGGGAGTACGTCTACGAGGTCAAGCCTCTGCTGACAGCCGGGGAAAACACCCTCCGGCTGGAATTCAAGTCCCCCCGGCGCTACTTCGCCCAACAGCAGCACAAGCACTACCTGTACATGAACGACGGCGACACTCTTCCCGGCGCCGCCCATCTGCGCAAGGCCATGTACCAGTCCGGCTGGGACTGGGGCCCCACCCTGCCGGACATGGGCATTTTCCGGGGCGTGGAGCTGAAGGGCTGGAACGTGGACCGTTTCGACGGCGTGGCCGTCCGCCAGCACCACGAAAACGGCAGCGTCTCGGTGGAGCTGGACGTGACCACCAAATGTCACGCCGGGTGCGAGATCTACGCAGACTTCGACGGCAAGCGCGTTCTCCTGAAAAACGGCCACGGCATTATCCAAGTGGATAACCCGAAGCTGTGGTGGGCAAGGGGCTACGGCGACCAGCCCCTTTATGATCTGGATGTGGAGCTGGTCTGCGGCGGCGAGGTCATCGACCGCTGCCACAAGCAGCTCGGCCTGCGCACCCTCACCGTCAGCACGGAGCCGGACGCGGACGGCAAGGGCAGCGAATTCTGCTTTGTGCTGAACGGCGTGAAAATTTTCTCCATGGGCGCGAATCTGGTTCCCATGGACAATTTGCTCAGCCGCATCACCGACCAGCGGTGGGAAACCATCGTCCGTCAGGCTGTGGACGCCAACTTCAACACCCTGCGGGTCTGGGGCGGCGGGTACTACCCCGACAGCCGCTTCTACGAGCTGTGCGATCAATACGGCCTGCTGGTGTGGCAGGACTTCATGGTCGCCTGCGCCAACATCTATCTGACGTCGGAGATGGCCGAAGAATTCACCCAGGAAGCCATTTGCAACCTGAAGCGGCTGCACCATCACGCTTCCCTCGCCCTGCTGTGCGGCAACAACGAGATGGAAAGCGGTGTCATCAACTGGGGTTCCCGGGACAACCAGCTGGTGCGGGACGATTACACCCGCCTGTACGGCCATCTGCTGCCGGAGCTGTGCGAGACTTATGCGCCGGACACCTACTACTGGCCGTCCAGTCCCTCCTCCGGCGGCGGTTTTGACGACCCGGACAACCCCGCCAAGGGCGACACCCACTACTGGGAGGTCTGGCACGGCGGCGTCCCCTTCACCACCTACCGGCAGAAACGCTTCCGCTTCTGCTCCGAGTACGGCTTCGAGAGCTTCCCCTCCATGAAGACCATCCGCACCTTCGCCCGGGAGGAAGACCTGAACTGCTTCTCCCGTGTCATGGAGAACCACCAGAAGTGCCGGGGCGGCAACGGGAAGATCCTGCGGTATCTGGCGGACAATTACCTGTATCCTGCCGCTTTCGAGAATCTGGTGTACGCGTCCCAGCTGCTGCAGGCGGACGCCATCAAATACGGCGTGGAACACTTCCGCCGTCAGCGGGGGTACTGCATGGGCTCTACCTACTGGCAGTTCAACGACTGCTGGCCGGTGGCCTCCTGGTCCAGCGTGGACTGCTTCGGGCGCTACAAAGCACTGCACTACGCCGCCCGGAAGTTCTACGCCCCCGTGGCCATGGGCCTGTTTCTGGAAAACGGGGCGCTCACCGTCAACATTGCCAACGAGACCCGTGCCGGTTTCCGCGGCCACATTCATCTGGCCATGTGCCAGGGGAATCTGACCGTGCTGGACGGGCTTCGCCGGGATGTGGAGGTGGAAGCACTGTCCTCCCGAGATGTGCTGACCTACCGCGTGGACAGCCGCGACCCTTACGACACCTTCCTGTATGCCGACCTGTACGATGAGCAGGGCCGCTTCCTTATGCGCCAGGTGGAACTGCTGGTGCCTGCCAAGCATTTCCAGTGGCGCAAGCCGGCGTTTGACGTCCGGATCGCCCCCGTCCCCGGTGGGGCGGAAATTTCCGTTCAGGCCGATGTATTTGCCAAGGGCGTTTTTCTGGACTTCCGGGACTTTGACTGCGTTCTGTCCGACAACTTCTTCGCTCTCACCGCCCCCGCGCCCTACCGCGTGACGGTGCAGACCTCCCGCAGCGTGGAGGAGCTGGAACAGAATCTGACCATCAAGTCCGTGTATGACATCCGCTGACCGGTAAGGTCTGCGGATATCCCGGTAAAAACCGGGCGGGGCATATCGCCGCATTGCTGCGCGATATGCCCCGCTCTTTTTTTGCAATCTGTCGAAATTTGTGCTACGCTATCGGTGGTGCTGCCAGTACCCCGGTAGGCGGTTCCCCTCGATTTTTTCGGGGGTGATGCTTCTTTGCCCCCAATCGTAAACGAGAGGGGGTGACAGGTATGGATGTTACATGGGAAGGAATTTTCCAATTCTGCATGCTCATTGCTGCTGTCATTGCCCTGGTTCTCCAGGCAAATAACAAGAAGAGATAACCGCTGCCCTCCAAAGTAACGATTATCTCTTCGTAACGCATGGGGGAGCCGTCCTACTGGCAGCACCCCTGTATCCATACTATATCCCAAATCTTTCATTTTGTCAACCGCCCTGCCTTCCGGCAGGGCTTTTTTATTGTGCAGGAAACCCCCGCCGCGCGGTCACGCCGCACGGCGGGGGTCAAATTTCATTTTCCGGGCTGTTTATTTCTCCGCCGCGGCGATGTAGTCGTTCCCATAGCAGAAGATATGTCCGCCGATCTGTCCCCAGATGTTGCTGTTGGTGGGCTTCGTGGCGAAATACACCACTTCCTTCGGCAAGATATAGGGGCCGTAGATCGCTCTTTCAATGGCCTCGTACTGCGCCTGGAAGGGTTCCGCCTTGTCCAGACGGGGCACGGAACGGAACTGTCCCTGCCCGTAGATCACGTCATGGAGGTTATCGGGGAAGCTGTCGGAGGCGATCCGGTTCAGCGCCACCTCCGCGACGGCCTGCTGACCCTCAGCGCACTCGCCCTGAGCTTCTACCCAGACGACCTTCGCCAGGAGCTTGATATCGTCCTGGCTCAGCGTAATATCGGCGTACCGCGGCTCGCCCCGTTCGGGCTCCTCCTCGTAGTAAATGAAGGGTTCCTCCGGCATGGCGCTCTTGTCGTAGATCCACGCGCCGTCGTAGCCCAGCAGAATGTCTTCCGGGTTAAAGCCTTCCTCGAAGCCTTTTTTCAGCTGCCAGAAGTCGTAATTGTCCCGGTTGGAGTCGTTGACGATGATCTTCCCGTTTTCATTGATGCCGGCGAGAACGATGAAGTGCTGGGAATTGGTGAAGATGGAGTTGTGGTTCATCAGCACGATGGCGACCTGCCCCTCCTGCAGCGCCTTGTAGACAACGTGCCAGTTCGCTGCCTTCTTACAGGCAAGCTGAAGCGTCTTGTTGCCGTATTCCAGCCGGGCAATGTTGTTGATCGCCCGTCCGCCGAAATAGTGCGCCAGCTCGTCGGGGGTGTATTCATGGTCGGTCAGGTAGCTTGCCACCATGGCCAGAGAAACGATGCTGCATCCGCTGGTCGCAATGGTGCCGCTGCCGTACATGGTGTAGGGGTAGTCGTTCTGGAAATACTGCGGAATAGTGGAAATGACCGTCTTTTCTTCGCTCTGCGTCTCCTCCGGAACGTCCTCTCCGGTGGTCTCCAAAGCTGCTTCCTCGGTAACTGCGGGAGCCGTCTCCTCGACGGCCGCCGCCGGTTCCGCAGGGGCCTTCACCTCCGCGGGGATGTACAGGTATTGCAGCACGAGTCTGCAATCCTCGTCCTGCGCCACGTCGGCATAAATCTCACAGAGCCAGTTTTCAAGCCCGCTGTCGGCAATGGCGAAGCTTCCTTCCTCTCCTGTTACGTACCAGCCGTAAAAAACAAATCCGTCAGGGGTCTTCTGCGCGGCATCCTCCCGCAGACCCGCCATCTGCGCCTCATTCGGCACGGCGTAGGTCGTGATCCGGATATCGCCGGGAACCGCGTTTTCCGGAATGCCCGCACGTACCACTTCGCCAACAGACGCGGCGGTGGCAGGGAGGGCGGCGATGCCGCAAAGAAGCGTCAGCGAAAGCAGAACCGCAGTCAGCCGCCGGCAATTTCCATGTACGCGCATTCCTTCGCCCCCTGTCTGTAAAAAGCGTTCCGCGCCCCCGCGCGGCGGGGTACGGATGCGTATATAAACACGGATACAGTATAAAGCATTTTTTGTCAAAAGTCAAGATATGTCGAAGGAGGGAAACCGTTCTCCCCAAACGGATTTTCCAAGAAGCGCGGTCTGTCTATTTCCTTTTCCGACTGTGGGATATCCACCGGGCCGAGCAGCCCAGCAGCGCTCCCAGCGTGTTCATGATGACGTCGTCCACCTCACATCTTCCCAGACTGTAACGGTACTGCAAATATTCAATTCCCGCCGAAGAAAGGCACGCCAGCACGAACGGCAGGGACAGCCCGATGGGGAAAAACAGCAGAACATTCATCAGCATCGACCGGTACAGTTCCGGCTGCTCTCTGGCCTCCCGGAAGTTCTGAAATGGAACAAGCACAGCTTCCGCCGTTTCTTCCCCTCTTGCGCAGACCGTCATATAGAAGATCACCGCCGCGATCCCGGCAAAAACGGCCGCGTTGAGTATCCGCCACCGCCTGCTGCCCTGTTCCCCAGATATCCCCACAGCACCGCCGCCAGAATCATGAAGATCATGATTCTGTGCAGCGGCTGTATATAGGGTCTATCTGAAAACCGTCAACACGCCCAAACAGCGGGTCTTTTCCGTCTGCTGTGCACCATTTTCCCTTGCAATACACAAAGTATTCCTGCGGAAAAATGGCTTCATCAGACGAAAAATCCCTCGCTGTTGGTCATATTTCCGGTTTTCAGATAGACCCTAAATCAGCCAAAAAAGTTTATTCATGCTTTTTTCCGTTTCCCAATACGGTTTGCCGCGCTTTCCAGCAGCCCGCGGAGGTACTGGAATTCGCTCGTCTTAAAATAAACCAACAGCAGCAGACCGTTGGATAGCGCCAGAGCGAGCAGCGCCTTCACACCAAAGCTCAGCAGCACATTTTCCAGCGACACCAGTGAAACCGCATACCACGTTCCAGCGGCAACCAGAACGGAAACCACAATCTCCCGCCCCTCCCGGACAGCGTATCTGGCAAAGGAGACCTCGAATACGTCCCGGCAGACAAAATAGGGCTTTGCCCAGAAGGACAGGGCAAGGAAACTGACCAGCGTGCCAAACAGAACACCGGCAATGCCGTACCGCTTTGCCAGAACGATAGAGATCACCATGTTTGCAATGGCTTCCGCCATCGGGATAAACCGGTCCGGGTAATACAGCCCGGCCGCGTTTTTGGCAATGTCGATCCCGGAGTTGATCCCCTTGAAATAGTATATCGCAACTGCCAGAATCAAAATGGCCTTTGTCAGCACAAAGGCCTGCCCCAGCCAGATCGCGACGAACGGCTCTACCAGACACAGCAGGCAGGTCGCCGTGAACGTATACAGCCAGTAGTTGATAAAATCTACCCGCTTGTACACTTCGTATGCCCGCTCCTTCGTTTCGCTTGCGATCAGGTTGCCCATGCTGGCTGTAACACCGCTGGAGAAGGTGGTCACAAACCCGGAAACAGAAGTGATCAGGGTCGTGTAATTGCTGTACATACCCACGGCGGTCACGCTGACCAGCGAGGAAATAACCAGATTGTCGGAACACTGGGAAATGATATAGCCCACCTTCCCCAGAAAAAGCGCCTTGATGTTTGTAAACAGGCTCTTGCGGACTTCGGGGTCAAGCTTCCGGACGTTCTTGTCCTTCAGATATGGATACCGCCTGTCAACAATGCGGCAGAAAATCAGGTTCTTGACAATGGTCGTGCCGATGTCAACAGCAAGGTACAGAATATAATTCTGCGCAAAATACAGTATCAGCACCTTCAGCACCAGCACCACGATCTGCGCAATGGTGCTTGCGATGGTATAAAGATACTTATTCTGGTCCGAGGTGTTCAGCGTCGTTTTATAGACCCACAAATAGGAGGACACCGAACCAAGCAGGAACAGCCAATACACGAGATTGGCATCCGGCGCGGTATTGTCTTTCAGGAAGAATGGAAGCAGCGGGTAAAATGCTATCCCGATCGCAGCCGTTCCTATCGCCAGAGCGCGGTAAGTATACTTGAAAAACCGCATCAGCGATTTGACCTGTTCAATATCGTTTTCCGCCAGAGGTTTATACAGCGCATAACCGATCGCCAGTCCTATACCGGACTCCGCCAGCGAGAAAATGGTCAGGATGTTGCTCATCAGGCCGTTGATGCCCAGATATTCCACGCCCACACTGTAGATCAGGACCCGCCGGGACAGGAACCCCAGCAGAATCACGATCAGCTGCGAGGCAAACGATACCACTGTATTTGTGACAGATTTCTGCGTTCTGGACCCTTTCACTTTTTGATCTCCTTAGCTTAGACATTGGGAAAGCGCCGTCTGACGGCACAGTCATGTTCGTATGCTTCACCGCGAATGGTTCCGCAGGGGTCGCTCTTCCGTCTTCCTTTTCATTCTTCCAGAATCCGGAAAACCCGCTGAATTTCCCCCTCGTTTCCCTTTTCCTCGGACTGCTGGTACTGGCGGATATGGGCATACAAAGCAGGGTCGCGCATCAGACGCAGAATTCCCTCCGCTACGGCCTCCGGGGTTATTTCCACCACAAGGCCGTTTTCACTCTGTACCATCTGGTCATATACGACGTCAAAATTGGTTGCCACGCAGGGGCGGTTCAGAATTCTGGCCTCGGTCAGCGTCAGGCAGTAGCCCTCAAAGCGGGAAGTCTGCACGTAAATATCTCCCGCTTTCATATAGGGGTAGGGGTTTGCCTGCACTCCCAACAGAATGAAATCCTTCTGCAAACCATATTGGCCGATCTTTTCTTCCAGCATTTTTCGCTCCGGGCCTTCACCGCAGACCATCCATGTAAAGTCCGCGCCGCGTTCCTTCAGAATGCGGGCGGCTTCGATCGCAATGTCATACCCCTTCTGCGTCACCAATCGTCCCACGGTCGTTATCACCGTCCCGTGAAGGGACGGCAAATCGGCCGGTTCCTCCGCCATGCTTCTTATGAGCTTTTCGCTGTTGATGTCGTAAACCGTTACCACTTTTTCGGCGTATTCGGGAAAGACCTCTCTGAATTTTTCCGACAGCTGCCCCGAAACGCAGGAAATATAATCATATCTCCCATAAATTTCCCGGTCAAAGCCTCTGTCAAATCCAACGCCCTCGTAGTCGGCATTGACCCATGCGATTTTCTTCTCAGCGTTAACTTTTTCCGCAACAAAATGCGTAGGCGTCCCCTGACCCCATGCAATGGCCACGTCATACGCCCCGGGAAGCAGGTCAAACGCATTGCGCGCGCCATTCCAAAGCACCTGCGTGGCATGGAGGGGTTTACCGGCGCGGTCATTTCTTCTCAGCTGTTCGCTGACGGCCAGGCGTGCCTTTAAGAAGCGGATGTTCCCGGCTGTCAGCTGCTTTACAAGGGGCAGACCGCAGAACTGAAAATAGGGTATCGACGGCAGAATCTTCACCTGCGGCGGCAGCAGCTTTTCAAACGTGCCGCCCCGGTTTATCATCTGCAAATACACGTCATACCGCTGGTAGTCAAACAGGTTCAGCAGGGAGGACAGGCTCTTTTCCGCGCCGCCCACACCCATGGAATTGATCATGAACAAAATCTTCTTCATCATTTTCCCTCTGATACTATTTCCTGATTAAAATCTTTGATTTTAATCAGGAAGGCATCGCCTA
>ERZ826146.3337-NODE-3337-length-10600-cov-3.276814_pt1 | contig 10600 bp, 4 predicted proteins | sample MGYA00519857_ERZ826146 | MGnify/ENA primary metagenome ERZ826146 (study PRJEB31778, sample SAMEA3449222) | human gut metagenome | biome: human gut; feature: human-associated habitat; material: faeces | place: United Kingdom | collected 2010/2012 ...
TTTTTTATGCCGAATTTCCAATTAATATTTGAAACATTTTTCGCATACACTAATAAGTAATCTTTTGTTGGTTTAAAGAAATTGCCTTTATTAGAGGTTCGTTTTGCGATACGTGTGCAACAAGAAATTAAATTAGATGAACTGAATATTTCATCGCACATATATTTTAAATTTGCAAGTTCGTTATCATCAATACTGATAAATATGATACCTGTGGGTGTAAGCAGCTTTCTTAAAAGTTGCAAGCGAGGGTACATCATGCATAGCCATTTATCGTGGCGACAAAAGTCCTCACCTTCTGGACCAACAACCTCACCAATCCATTTTTTAATACGGGGATCGTTTACATTGTCGTTATAAATCCATTTTTCGTTCCCTGTATTGTAGGGCGGGTCAATATAAATACAATCGATGCGGTTTTCATATTCAGGAAGAAGAGCTTTAAGCGCTTCAAGATTATCCCCATGAATAATCATGTTTCCGCAATCAGAGCCGTTACTATCAAGAACGCCTTTTTCGGGGATATTTTCTAATACGCGGTAGGGTACTTTCTGGTGGTAATTGATAACCTTGTCTTTCCCCATCCAATCAAGAGTTGGCATTACCAACACCTCCGACCACGGTTAGAAGTGCTGGCATGAAAAGAAGAGCTACCTGACTTTGCTCTCTCTCTCTCTCTCTCTCTCTCTCTCTCTCTTATAAAGCAAAGAAATCATAATCATATAACCCCGAATCTAATCAATTGTCACACCATTGTATCAATAAATCACGGTATTAAACTACGAACATATGTTCTATTATTATGTTCATGGTTGCAGGAGTATTTGACACATACGACGGTCGTAAACGACGTAGGCACAAACAATACGTTGATGTTTTGCTGCGTAATACCGCAAGCGGTGAGGCGGTACCATATGCGGTGTGTTGGGTAGATGGCAGGACCTATTTCATTGACGAAATACTTAACGTCACACAAATACCAAAGGTTCGCTATGGCACATGGACATGGGCGAGAGAATACGAAATTCGTCTAGCAGACCATACCACCAAGTTAACAATGGAATATTACGAGGACAACCAAGCACGAGGTGAGCTAAGCTATACTCGCTGGTATGTAAATGCTTTGGATTATAAAGACTGTGCCAAGACAAGAAAGTAGGTAAAAATGGCACGTATTGACGATTATGGTTTACGTGGTTTATGTGGTGATCCGAATCATATGCTTAAAGGAAATGAAAGCCAAATACGTTTTGAGCGTTTTACTAAAGCATATAAGGACTTCCAGGAGCTTTATAACAACAATGATCTTGGAGCCTTTTATGATTGGCTCTTCGAGCGCGACAGAAGAAAGATGTAGTCAGAGCACCTTCAGTAAAATTACTTCAGAAATTTTAACTCTCTAATCAAGCTCTCGAAAATTCGAGAGCTTGATTAGAGAGTTAGAGAGTTTTTTAGAGGCTCTATTTTAAATTGACACTAAATACCATGACTACTTAGTCATCCTATCTCAAAACCCAACCTTAGATCGCCTTACAACAACCCGCCTACCTGGGGTTTTATAAAGAGCGATTCTTGCGATGAATAGTGGTATTTTCAGGCCTATTGTGGTTCCGAACATTCGCTTCATGCTTCGCATAAGCGCTTAATTCTTTAACAGACAAACGCTCGTGTTTTAGCTGTTTAGCCAAAGACTGAGCATATTGAATTTCGTCATCAGTTGGCAGCAAACGCTCTATTCCTTTGGTTCGCATCTTTTCAGAAAAATAGTCTTGGCACTCGTGAAGGGTTTGTTTAAAGAAACGACTATCGCCCTGAGTTTGGGCAACTTCGAGCCAAGCTTTGTAGGGGTTATTGTATTTTTCGTCAATGACAATTAAGTCAACCTTATTTTCAATACATTGCTTGAACATTAAGAATCTACCAATTCGACCATTTCCCTCTTGAAAGGGGTGAATATGCTCGAAGCGTACATGAAATTCAGCAATCGCATTAAAGTCACGAGCTGAATTATTCCAATGGTCAAGCAAGCTATCAATTGCATCAGGTACTTCCGATGGAAGAGCAACCTGCACAGATGAATTCCGAATACGATTAGCGAGAACCTTAAAGTGCCCAACAAAACCATTCTGGTCATTAGTAGTATTGCGAAGCAACTTCGTATTTAAATCAATAAGATAATCGGCGGTAAGAGGCATATCAAGCGTGTCGATTACATAGTCAAACACGTTGATAGAATTACGTGTTTCAATTACGTCATCAAAAGTATGGGATCCTTCAACAATTCCATCTTCAATTAAACGCTCAATTTCCTCTTCGGTGAATGTAGAGCCTTCAAGCTTATTAGAATGAAACAGGAATTCAGGTTTAATTAAGTTGTACGCGGAATTTGGAGCAAGTTTCATTGCTTGGAACTGCTCTTTAGTAATAATCATTGTTGCCTCAATTCAAGCTCCGATTGACATAATAACCCTTGGTATAAAGCGATAAAGTTACCACATATTGTAGTAACTTTATCCACATTTGCTAGTATGGTCACTTGTCAATAACTAATGGCTCTATACCAATTTATTAGAACGCACCTTAATCCATCGTTGCGATCGTGGCGAGCGAGAATACGCCTAACGTCATCAAAATAAGACCAAGAACAATAAAGATTCCAGCCCAAATTAAAGACATAATGATTCGGCTCTTCATCGAAGGTGCGGTATCATTACGAACAGCAATAACGATATAAATAATGAGTGCTGCAATAGAGCCAACAATCGGAATGATATTCAGAAGCGATACCAAATCGAGTACAAGCCATTGCTTGATACCAATAGTTGCGCTTTGTCCATTTTCTTGAGCAATTTCATCTTGCCTAAACATAATACGGTCCTTTCTTTTTTGATTGGATTCATAGCGCCCAACCAACTAAAGTGGTTGAGCGCTTACAGGTAATTAAGAATTCTTTCGACTACGCAAAATCCTTCTAGCAACTAATCCAACACCAGCACACAAAACAGCAAGCGCTCCAATTCCAAAACCAGCACCGCCAGTTTTTGCTAATACGAAAGAAACAAAGTTTTCGAAGGTATAGGGATTAAGTGAGCCGTCATACGTCACATCGCAGGTAAGGGTTCCGTCGCCATTGTCAGTAACGGCAACTTCAACGTCAACAACATGATCGTCGTAAGCTACGTTCTCGTCAGTGCCAGCGATTTCTCTGATTTGGTAATTAAAAGTCTTACCAGAATCCTCGGTGCTGTAAGTAATAGCATCAAAGACAATGTTGCCATCTGAATCATTGGTCGCTTGACGTATAACGGCACCGAGATTAGATGAGTCGGCATTATTATCAAGAACAACAAACTCGAATTGACCATCAGTTAAAGTGCCGCTAAAGACTTTGTAGGCTTCAAGTATCGCTTCACCGTTTGCGCTATACGTGTTCGTAAACGTTGCAGTTTGAGCAGAAGTTACCGTGCCAGACGTATTGGAGGTTTGCGCTGAGTCAACACTCCAACCAGGACGATCAAGTTCAACAAAGCTATATGTTGTTCCATACGGAATACCTGTCAGTACAGCGTATTGATTGGCGCTAAGCTCAATAGTTCCGCCATCGGTTACACGGCTTGTGGAAACCTTATCTCCGTTTTGCTCAAAAACTGAATATGAGACATCTTGCAAAGGGTCTCCATTCGCATTTTTGAGATCAACCATGAATTCAAACTGAGCGTTTGTTTTCGCGGCATTGCTTAGAGCTTCGTAGTCTTCAACCACTTTTTCTAGGGTCAGTTCGTAAGTCTGCGAAGTGTTTGTAAATACGGCTCCATTAGATAAAATTTTGCCATTCTTTGAATAAGTGATTGTACTTGTAAGGTTTCCGATGCCATCATCAACAACCGAAACACTCACATCGATTGGATCAGAATCATAAGTAATACCATTCTCAGGGGAGGAAGGTATTACTTCCTTGATGGTGTAATGGTAATCCCCCGGAGTGGTGTAACTAATCTCAGGGAAGTAAATCGGAGCCTGTCCATAATGAACATCTTGCTCATCAAGATTCGTATTAGGCATACCAGACTGAGCAGTACCTAAAGATTTACCCGAATCATCAAATAATTCAAAGGTGAAGATATGCTCATTGAGGTTGCCATCAACGAATTTCTTATACGCCATAATTTGAGCGCTACCAGAAGGTGAGTACGTATTCTCAAATGAAGCAGTACTTGTAGTATTGGCGCTGATAGTGCCTGTAGTATTCTCGGCACCTGTTTGGCTCCATCCAGAAGTGCTGTCCTCAACAACCATATACGTACTACCTGGTTTAAGGTTTGAAATAGTTGCTGTTTCATTACCGTGAAGGGTAATTATGCCATTGTCGGTATGATAAGTAGCGTTGCCTACGGAATAGTCTCCGCTATACGAAACACCAGCAATCGTTACCTTAAAGGCAAACTCCCTGCTAAGAGCAGCATCACTAACTGCACCGACTAGGCTCTTAGTAATAGCTAAAGAACCTGGTTTAGTGGTGTTTTCAAACGTCAAAGGAGTACTGCTTTCAGCGCTAGTCTGATTATTAGAAACTTTCTTGTAGGTAGTATTAGCGACAAGGCCGCCACCAGTACCCTTTGTGACACTTACCTTGGCTTCAATTACTGAAGAATCATAAGCGATAGAAGAATCGGATCCTTGAACCTCTCGAATTTCGTATGTGTAGGTTCCTTCAGTATCGTAGGTAATAGGATCAAAGTAAATTACACCTCGATCGCTAATGCTTTTAGTCTGAAGAACTTGTCCCTTAGTAGGTGAGTCTTCGGTGGTATCAGTAAGAGTAAAGCTGAAGCCGCTGTTACTATCGAGATACGCACTCGTACCGTCTAAGGTCTTATAAGCCACAAGAGCGGTATTGGTCTTGCCTGGTGTGTATTGATTGGTAAACGAGGCTAATAGCGTTTGATCGGGAGCGATAGTTCCAGCGGTATTGTTGCTATCGACAAGCGACCATCCTTCTTGAGCGTATTCGCTTACCTCATATAACGTGCCAGCAGGTAAATCAGGAATATGTGCAACATATCCTGCGGGCATAGTTATTTCAATAACGCCTTTTTCAACTTCAACGATCTTTATGACCGATTCCCATTGAGCATACAAAGTAACTTCCGTCACGTCATCAAACGTGTTGGCTGGAATACTAGCGCCATCAGAATATGAAGTCCCTTTTCCATTCGCTTTGGTATTCCATCCTATGAATTTATATCCTGCGCGATAAATCGCACCATTGTTGGCAATTAAAGTGTTACCAGAATCGTAAAGAATAGTCTGATTAGGGAGTGTTCCTGCTCCACCATTAGCGTCAAAACTGATAGTCACACGGGTATCCCAAACATACGTGCCTACACCCGTTGTGGGATAGTTATCGCGCAATTCAATAGAGGTATATGTATTGTCAGTCGGTTGTCCATTTTCGTCCAAAAGTACCCAATTCTTAGAAGGAACAGAAGGAGTTAGTAATACGGCTTGATAAGAAGTGTTACTTATATTGTTGCCCCTAAACGAGAAATCGGTCCCGAGAGTTACTGATTTAAGTTTGGAACAGCCTTGGAACATGGAGGCCATGTTCGTAACTGATTGGGTGTTGAAGCTGCTCAAGTTGAGGTCAGTGAGGGAGGAGCAGCTACTGAACATGTAGGACAGATTACTACCAGCCGTAGATCCCTCTTCAAAAGAAACCGTAGTAATCGAAGTCCTACTTGAATACCATGGCCAAGAGGAGCTTGCCCTTCCCGGAATTTCGATGCCAGTACCGCCAATGGATAATTCACCAGTATTAGTATCAAGCGACCAATGCCAGGTTCCCTCATCACCGTTTACGGTATCACCAAGGACATCAGCGTAAGCTTTTGTAGGGGTAAATAGCCCCATTACAAAGTCACCTATTGCGGAAATGCCGTCCGTAAGAGGATTAGACTCATTTTGAGTTTCGGTAATATCAGATGCGGCAAGAGTATTGCCACTTACTTTCTCTTCGACGGTAATGTTATTTACAAGCTCTTCAGTTTCTAATGGTTCACCTTGTTCGTTCGTCAAACTCAAACGGAAAGTAAACGTTGCATCCTGATCTTGAGAGCCTTCTGTAACAGACTTTTCAATATCTAAATTACCGTCATGATAAGCATTTTCAAAGATGTAAGATTCACCTGAAGAAGCGATTACTCCGCCATCACAAGAAGGGCAATCTTCGCCGTTGACGCTACCGCTACCCTCACAAATCCAACAAGAGGCAGTTAATGGGCTGGATTCGTCTCCATAGTTAGTTTGTAAAGAAAGTGTTCCGTCGTCATTATCGGTAACGGAAACCTCTACCAAGAACCAATGACAGTCGTAGTCAAGCGTAGAATCCTTACCTGCAACCTCATGCATGGCATACGTGTAAGTTTTACCCGCATTTAATTGGGTGAAGGCAACATCGTCAAAATATATGGTTCCATCAGCATTGTTGGTAGCACTCTGAATGGGGTTAAAAGAAGTTTTACCGTTGTTGGTGGATACTTTTCCGATTTCAAACGAGAACTGATTATCTTGCAGTTGTCCGCCAGTAAGTTCTTTCAAACCTTGAAGAGTAAATGAGCCTTCGGCATGGTACTCGTTGCTAAAGATAACCTCGCTATTTTTGTCAGAGCCGCCTGTAATGAGCTGATCTTCGTCATCGTAATAAGCGACATCACACGACATAGTACCATCGCCGTTGTCGTGAGGGGTAATTTCAACCTTATATTTAGTATCGTCATAGGTATAGCCTGGTCGATTAGAGTTTGTTTCGGTCAGATAATACGTATGCGTTATGCCATCATCGTCATTATCGAAATACAAAGCACCAAAAGTAATAGGTGCTTGCTCTTCCATATCAACGGTTTCCGTAGCGGGAACTTCGCTATCAGGCTGAGCGTTTGAAGCGGTACGTACTACGTTGCCATCATCGTCAGTTAATTGATACAAGAATTGGTAACGATTGAGATCGTGTCCCGTAAGAAGCTTACGAGCGCCAAGGTTTACACTAGCTGAAGTTGAATATGTGTTAGTAAAGATTGCCGATACCTCATTATTAGGCACGACAGTACCTACAGCGTTATCCGAGCTGATACTAAAGCCTGGTTGCTGAGACTCACTAATGTTGTAGGTAATATATTGAGGTAAATCATAAATGACTGCATATTGATTATCTTTTAGTTCAAAGGTTCCATCGTTTCCGATAGATCCGTCATATAAAAATGAATCATCATCAGCATTAAAGACGCTATATTTATACGTTCCCTCTACAGGAGACTGTATTACAGTACCATCATCGCTTGTAATTTCATTATAGAAACGAGCAGTAAAAGAGTAAGTATTATCGGAAACCGCAGACGTGGCATCAACTACGTCTTTGCTTACTTTAAGATCACCATAAGGATAGTAAATATTAGTAACGTTTAAGCCTTCTTCGGAGGGGATATACGAATCCAAACCTTCGGAATCTTCCGTAACGGTGTAATTAATCTCAATACCACCATCACGATACTTATTAAGTTCGCCAAAACTATAACTCCAAGTATCAGATTCAGGATCACCTGTAACAGAAATACTACGAACAAATTCGCCATCTGCATATAAGTTTAAACGAATAGAAGAAGGACGATCAGCCTTAGTATCTTCATTGATCCAAGTTTTAGTGCCTTCGATGCTAATCTTAATAGGATCATGCACATTGGAAATAGTGATAGATCCATCATTATTTTGGTGATAATCAGCCGTATACCCATCGATTGTGCCGTTTTCAATTTCAGCTTCACGAATGGTGTAATTGATATGGTTTCCTGCTTCATCAGCATACGGAATCATACTAAATTCGCCTTGCCACGAATTATCCTCTGACAAGGAAATACTTTTGCCTGTATCGCTTCCGTTAGCATAAAGCTTCACAGTTACAGAATCGCTACGCAATCCATCACGATTACCGTCATCGTTCCATGCTTTCTTAACCGAAAGGTTGTAAGGGGTGATACCGACTTTAGTGTAGGGATACATTTGCGCAGCGTTATACGAGTCTCCTAATTGAGAAATTTGAGAAGATAGGTACACAGCGTTATAAGCATGAGCATTGTTCTCGGATGGAGGAATAGCAGCTTCTCCGCCTGGTGCGCGCATATTAAGATAGACAACCAGAGAATCATCTTGAGTTAAAACATAATTGCTGCCATCGGTCTTTTTAGAAGCATCAATAGCAATAGCCTTAACGCTCGATAAGTCCGTTTCCTCTGTGAGAGGCTGCCAAACTTCGGTATTGCCTAATTGCGCGTTGTTATTAAAAATAACTTCATTTCCTGTGCCTTCACCTATGGTGAGATTTTCAACAGTTGAATAATAGATAACAGGTTCAATTCCCTTAGATTCAAGCATCGAGGTATCGACGCTCTCTAAAGTTCCTTTCCAACGGTCTGATTCATCAATATATTCTTCATCGTTTTCAGGGGTATAAGTTTCTAAAACATCATAGAAAACAACGTTAGATGTTTGACCGGCATCGGAACCAGACATACTCAGGCGATATTTATAAACTCCACCTTCATACACATCAGGTGCGCTGCTCCAAGCATCAGTCCAGGAGCCGTCATTGTTTACCATGACGTGCTTGTTTAGTCCTGTGGCACCAGCTTGGAGAATGTCTACGTTGGTTGAAACACCAGCGTAAACAAAACTTGGAGAATTCGATGCTGGATCAAGATCGGTAAGGATTTCTTTTTCTTTATCGGTTGCAAAAGCGCCTGCGGTTTGTTGGTTATTAGAGCCGTAAGGATTGTCATTTTCGCCCATATAACCATCAACGCTGCCTAATGATGTATTACCAGATTGATAAGCGATAACGTTATGAACTGTTTGTCCGTAATCGCTCATGGAAATAAGATCATATTTTGCATCAAAAGAAATCTTTAATACGTCTTGATAAAAGTCGAGTCCATTTTCGCGATACGTTGAAAGTTCGGGACTAAGGTTGGCCTTAACGACAAGAAGGGTGCGACCAGAGTTGTTGTAATTATCGACCGTATAAGCTTCGTCAATAGAGTCTCCGCTACGCAAAGATATGGTATCCATTACTGGAACCATACCAGCAGGTAACAAATCATAGAATGTACCAGAAGTTTCAGAAGATAAATCTCCTTCTTCAACGGCTTTGTTATATAGCTCGCGATCAGTAATATAGCTTTTAATATCTACCTCGCCCGAATAATGAAGCAGAGCATAATTATCAGCGTAATTTACTTCGCCTAAGCTCCAATTACATGCCTTGGAAGAAGTAACACGCTGGTCAGTTGTGTATCCTAAAAGACGATCAGAACCTTTTGTCGTTATATTACCAATTTTATTATTGTCTTGACTGATAGATAAAGTAGTTCCGATTTGAACTGATCCCATTGGATTAAATGACTGAGAAAAGCCGTCAAGAGCCGCTTTTCCCATAGCTCCATCAGCCAAAAGGGTAGTGTTAACGCGTAAATAGTAATAAATACCACTAATGTTAGAAGTGAGTTGTGAACGAACGTTTTCTGTGCCTTCAGGAAGGGTTACTACAGAGCTTTTTTGTGTCGTTCCGTCTGCAAGTGCTACAACAAGTGAACCACTAGTCCAATCAGCACTTGCAACGTCAACCCACTTTCCATTAACTAAAGCCTGGACAGTAATAATGGGTATTTCAACAGAACCATCAGTATCACGGGTGTAATCAACGGTACCATCTGCGTAATTTTCAAAGACAGCGTTACCGTTTTCATCGAGATTTACGGTAGTTGCTTCAAGGACAGTTGGTTTAATCGCGAAATCTACTGAAGTGTAAGTGTAATCAGTACCAACAGTAAGCTTTTCATTGTTGTAAGTAAGACCTGTATATTCGGTAGTTAAAGTGACGTCTTTTTTGTTGTAGTTTTCTATCATGCCTAAAGGATTAGTCCCTGGCGTAGTAGTTTCTGGCGCTTGATAAGTCCAAGGCAAAAGATGTCCAACACTACTGAAGGTATAAGAAATCTCAGTATTTTTGCCTTCAGCTAAATCATTAAATGCACGAGGGTATTCACCATAATAGTTCGTATAAGGTGAATAACTTGTCGCATTAACATCTTGGGTTGAAGTATCAAAAGTTGGTCTGATGGTTTCTTTGCCAATACCGTAATCGGTATTAGAGTTGCCATAGGTGTAGACCCAATAATGCCCTTCAGGATTTTCAAATTTAGGAAGACTTGCAACCCAACTAACCGTAGAGGTTGCAGACTTCTCTTGAACTTCGTCGCTATCTTGCTCAGTCAAAGTGTACGTTGCGGTGTTTTCGAATTTATAAGTCTGTCCTTCAACGAACTGCCCATTCCAAGGGAATGCCGCCTTAACCGTAGTAGTAGCAGACTCTTCAGTACGCAGCGCGTTTTCAAACAATGTACGCGTTGCGCTAACTTGATCATCTTCTAAAGCAAGATTGCTTTGATTATCAAGGATAAAACCGTTATACGTATTTCCTGTAAGCTGGTCAGTTAGGCTTAAAGTAAAGGGTTGGTTAGAGCTTCTGTCAACATAGCTATAGGTATACCAG
>ERZ826146.3348-NODE-3348-length-10571-cov-4.122005_pt1 | contig 10571 bp, 8 predicted proteins | sample MGYA00519857_ERZ826146 | MGnify/ENA primary metagenome ERZ826146 (study PRJEB31778, sample SAMEA3449222) | human gut metagenome | biome: human gut; feature: human-associated habitat; material: faeces | place: United Kingdom | collected 2010/2012 ...
GCTTAGCTGCCTTTCTTTTTGTCACCGATTCCTGCAGGAAGGGTGGCAATTATGCTGACATTAAGAACACTAAAAGAACTGATCGACACACCAGAGAGAGGAGAAAAACTTCCTACACCGAAACAGCTTCGTACTGGAGAATCTCCAGTAGTTGCTCATAAGACAACCGGAACAGGGGTGAATGAAGTACATATTATCGTATATCAGTCAGGATACGCAGTTTATGGCATTGGAAACAGAGCTACTGTGTTTCCGGTAAATTTGGAACTTGGTTATGGTTATTCTTCTGTGACGGAGAAGAAGCGAAAGGAAGATGAAAAGTATAATACCTGGAATCCAGAAACAGGACTTCGTGAGAAGAAGTGTTTTTGTGAATTAGAGGAAAGTTTTTTTGAAAAGGAAGAATGGTATCTGCGATTGATGCTGATTGGTGAGGATCGTCTAGCACATAACCTGGCTACTCGTGATAGAGGTCGTTGTATCTCATATAGTGGCATTTCTGAAGAATTTGAAGGAATGGAAGATGAGCTTATGGATGTAGAAGAACGTGTGAACCGTCAGCAGATTACAGAAGAGATGATGAGTGTACTTAGTGATAAGCAGAGAAAAGTGGTTCAGGAATTTTACTGGAACCAGAAAACACATAAGCAGATTGCAAAAGAAAATGGAGTAAAGAGAAATGCCGTAACAGAAATATTGAAATATGCTCTTAATAAAATAGAGAAGAATTTTGATGAAGATGGCAGAAAAAGATAAGTAAAATGAGGAGGGGAAGCTGCATGTGTAAAGCAGTTTCCCCGTAAGTTTATTTTCAATTCTAAATAGCATTTATATTCTAAAAAATTTTTTTGAAATTTTTTGAGATTTTTTCAAAAAAGTTTGTTCTTATCGCAGCATCGTGCAAAAACTATACTTGACATCCTTTTGCGGTTAGCGTACATTTATATATAGTAGAATATATAAGCAACGGGAGGTTTTTACAATGGCGATTCGTGTTGGTATTCTGACTTCCGGCGGCGACTGCCCCGGCCTGAACGCTACCCTGCGCGGCGTAGCCAAAGCGCTGTACCACCGCATGGGCGATAAGGTCGAGATCGTCGGCATCATGAACGGCTACGACGGCCTGATCAACGGCAACTTCCGGGAGATGTCCCCGGACGAGTTCTCCGGCATTCTGACCGTGGGCGGCACCATTCTGGGCACCAAGCGCACCCCGTTCAAAAAAATGCGTGTGGTCGAGGAGGACAAGGTGGACAAGGTTGCCGCGATGAAGAAAAACTACCGCGCCGCCAAACTGGACTGCCTGCTCTGTCTGGGCGGCAACGGCACCCACAAGACCGCGAACCTGCTCAGCCAGGAGGGCCTGAACATCATCGGTCTGCCCAAGACCATCGACAACGACATCTACGGCACCGACGTGACGTTCGGCTTCCACACTGCTGTGGACATCGCCACCGAGGTCATTGACCGCATCCACACCACCGCGGGCAGCCACAGCCGCGTCATGTGCATTGAGATCATGGGCAACAAAGCCGGCTGGCTGACGCTGTACTCCGGCATTGCGGGCGGTGCGGACATCATCCTGCTGCCGGAGCTGCCCTACGACATCAAGAAGGTCGCCGCTGCTGTCGAGAACCGCGCCAAGGCGGGCAAGAACTTCTCGATTTTGGCCGTGGCCGAGGGTGCCTTCTCCACCGAGGAGGCCAAGATGAAGCGCAAGGAGTGGACCGCCAAGCGCGCCGAGGCCGGTTACACCACCGCCACAGCCCGCATTGCGAAGCAGATCGAGGAGATGACCGGTGCCGAGACCCGCATCTGCGTGCCCGGCCACATGCAGCGCGGCGGCAGCCCCAGCGCCTATGACCGCGTGCTGGCCACCCAGTTCGGCTCCTACGCTGCCGGTCTCGTGGCGGACGAGCACTACGGCGTGACCGTCGCCATGGTCAACCGCCATGTGACCGCCAACCCGCTGGCCGACATTGCCGGCAAGACCCGCGGCGTGCCCGGCGACTGCGACATGCTGAACGTCGCCCGCGCCATGGGCATCAGCCTGGGCTGATTTTCCCTGCAAATCACAACCGCTCCCCTGCCATTTTCCGGCAAGGGAGCGGTTGTTTTTATTCCAGTTATTCCAGATAAAAATCCCGCAGCGCCTTCAGCCTTGCGGCGTCAAGGCCGAATTCATCGGCAAAGTAGGCCTCATAGCTCGGGTAGCGCCGCAAAATTTCGTCGATGGCTCCTGCGCCCATCGGCTCGCTGACGCCCTCGACGGGCAGCAGCAGCTCGCGCTCGGCGGCGGGCTTATCCGCCAGGAAGCGCTCAATGATTTCGCGGCGGTAGACATTGGTCAGCATGTAATCGGCCAGCGCGTCCGTGCGGGAGACGCCCAGCGCCAGCAGGATCAGCATAGCCCCGATACCTGTGCGGTCCTTGCCGCAGGAGCAGTGGAACAGCACCGGCACGCGGCGGCCCTCCAACAGGGCAAACAGCGCGTGGTAGGCCGGATTGCGGAACGGCATCTCCCGGTACAGAGCGCTGAACCACTCAAAATCGTGCACCGGGCGGCCCACACTGCGCTCAAAGGCTTCCTTTTCCTGCCGCAGGCGCTCGATGCCCTGACCGGAAAAGTCCATCTCGGTGCCATCGACGTTGCGCATACCGCAGACGCGCTGGTAGTGCGCCCCCGGGACCGCCGGATCGGGGTGCGCAGCGCTCTCCCCTGCACTGCGCAGGTCCAATATTTCCCGCAGGCCCAGCGACGCCAGCCGTGCGTGGTCGGCCTCGCTTTTCAGCAGATCAAGGTTGCCGCCGCGGTAGAGCAGACCGTATTTTACCTGCCGCCCATCCGCCGCGCGGTAGCCGCCCAGCTCACGAAAGTTATTTGCGCCCTCAAATTTTATCTCAGCACCCGGGGAAAACACGACCTGCATGAAACGTCTCCTTTTGTGTTTTTTGTCATTATACCATGGTTCCAAACAGACGGCAAGGCCGCCCCCATCGCACGGGAGCGGCCTTGTACCGTTTTCTTATTTATTCCTCGACGTACTCCTTCTTGAGCAGGCTCAGGATCACAGCGCCGACGACGCTGCCGACGATCAGGGCAACTACGTAGAGCAGTGCGTGGTCAACCACCGGGAATACGAAGATACCGCCGTGGGGTGCGCGCAGGGCGCAGCCGAACACCATGGAGAGCGAACCGGCCAGCGCGGAGCCGATGATGCAGCTGGGCAGGACGCGCAGCGGGTCAGCGGCAGCATACGGGATCGCGCCCTCGGTGACAAAGCAGAGACCCATAACGTAGTTCACGATGCCGTTGCGGCGCTCGTCGGGGCTCCACTTTTTGGGGCAAAAGGTCGTAGACAGGGCAATCGCAATCGGGGGCACCATGCCGCCGACCATGACCGCGGCCATAACCCCGTAGTTGCCGGAGGCCAGCGCCGCCGTGCCAAAGACGTAGGCTGCCTTGTTGAAGGGGCCACCCATATCAATGCTCATCATGCCGGCAACGATTGCGCCCAGCAGGACCTTGGACGTGCCGCCCATAGCGTTCAGCCAGTCGGTCATTGCCGTGTTGATGATGCCCATAACCGGGTTGATGCCGCACATGACCGCACCAATAATGAGGATGCCGCCCAGCGGATAGATCAGCATCGGGCGGATGCCGTTGAGGCTGGCAGGCAGCTTCTCGGTGATCTTCTTGAGGAACTGCACGATGTAGCCCGCGGCAAAGCCCGCCAGCAGCGCCGCCAGGAAGCCGCCGGAGATGCCGGTGGTCTCACCGTGGGCAAGGCCGGCAAAGTTCGTACCGTTCATGGCCAGCACGCCGCCCGCAAAGCCGACGGCCAGACCCGGACGGTCCGCAATAGACATGGCGATAAAGCCTGCGAGGATCGGCAGCATATAACCGAACGCCGCATTGCCGACGGTCTTGAAGAACGCCGCCACCGGCGTGTTCATGCCGAAGTTGGACGGGTCAATCGCGTAATCGTCCAGCAGGAAGGCCAGCGCGATCATGATGCCGCCGCCCACGACGAAGGGCAGCATGTGCGATACACCGTTCATCAGGTGCTTGTACAGGCTGTGGCCAAAGCTGTCGCTTGCGCCGCCCGCGGCCTGCCGGGTCTTGGCCCCGGCTTCGGCGTGGTAGATGGGAGTTTCACCGTGGGCAATTTTCTTGATCAGCTCCTCCGGCTTGTGGATGCCATCGTCCACGCGGGCAAACAGCACCGGCTTGCCGTCGAAGCGGGCGGTCTCGACATTCTTGTCCGCCGCAATGATGATGCCGTCACAGGCGGCGATCTCCTCGGGGGTCAGCACATTCTTGGCTCCGTCGGAGCCGTTCGTCTCGACCTTGGTTGGCAGACCGAGCTTGTCGCCCATCTTGGTCAGGGCCTCAGCGGCCATGTAGGTGTGGGCAATGCCGTTGGGGCAGGCCGTGACGGCCAGCACACGGTAGCCGTTCTGGGGGATCTCCTGTTGGGTGAAGCTCTCCTCGCCAAATTGGGCATCCTCCTGGGCATCGATGGCGTCGAGAAATTCGGCGGGCGTCTTGGCGGCGCGCAGCTTTTCGACGAAATCGTCGTTCATCACCATCTGCATCATACGGGCCAGCATGTCAATGTGCAGGCTGCCATTCTCCGGCGCGGCAATCGCAAACAGCAGGTCGGTTTTGCCGTCGTCATCGGCGTTGTACTGGACCGGGGTGCTCAGCCGCAGCGCCGCCAGGCTGGGGCGGGTCACGCAGGCTGTGCGGGCGTGGGGCACCGTGATGCCGTTGTCCACGTAGGTGGATGCCTCGGCCTCGCGGGCGTAGAGGGCCTTTTTGTAGGCGTCCTTATCGGTGATATTGCCGTGGGTCGCCTGCAGATCAACGAGCTTGTCAAGGATGGCGGCCTGATCCGGGGCAGCGACATCCAGCGCGATGGACTGCGCAGTGAACAGTTCCGTGATACGCATAGGACAGTTCTCCTTCTTCATTTAAATAACGATCTTTGCAGGGGCCGGGCATGCCCGGCCCGCTGCTTTACGGTAAATGGGTGCTGTTGGGAAGGCTGAGGGGCGGCTGCCGTTTTTTGCAGGGGTCGATGCAGGCATCCTCCGTTACAGCGCCGCGTCACATCGTTGCCAGCAGTGCATCAATATCCGCCTTCGTCGCCAGACCCAGGCTGAACGCGGTGGCGCTGCCGCAGGCGGTGCCCAGGCGGAGGGCGGCCTCATAATTGCCGCCGCTCTGCTGGTAACCGGCCACAAAACCGGCCACCATGCTGTCGCCCGCGCCGACACTGTTGACGACCTTGCCCCTGGGGCAGCCGATGCGGTAGACCGTGCCGTGCTCATCCAGCAGCAGCGCACCGTCGCCCGCCATGCTGACCAGCACATTGCGCGCGCCCTTGTCCTGCATCATGTGGGCAGCAGCGGCAATTTCCTTATCATTCGTCAGCCTGACGCCCGTGATCTCGCTCAGCTCGTGGTTGTTCGGCTTGATGAGGAACGGCTTGTAGGGCAGCACGTTCACGAGCAAATCGCGCGTGGCATCGACCACGGCGCGGATGCCGCGGCCCTCCAGCCGGGCCAGCAACCGCTCATAGGTCGTCTGGGCCAGGCTGGCCGGAATGCTGCCCGCCAACACCAGAATGTCATCCTTTTGCAGGGCGTCGAGCTTTTGCTCCAGCGCCTGCATGGCGGCTTCCGGGATGTCGGGGCCCGCGCCGTTGAGCTCGGTCTCCTGCCCGGCCTTGATCTTGACGTTGATGCGGGTCATACCGTGGTCGAGGTGGACGAAATCGGTTTTCAGGCCCTGCGCAGCCAGGCCGCGCTCCAGCCAGGCGCCGGTCTCGCCCGCCACAAAGCCGAGGGCGACGCTCTCGCACCCGAGCTGGGCCAGCACGCCGGACACATTGATGCCCTTGCCGCCCAGCACGCAGTCCTCGCCCCTGGCGCGGTTGACGTCGCCCACCTGCAGCTCACGGTCCAGCCGCACAACGTAATCAATGGCCGGGTTGAATGTCACTGTGTAGATCATTGCTCTGTCTCCTTTACCAGTGTCAGCTGTCTGTATTTTGGGTCAGGGCAGCGGTTCGTCAGGATCGCGCCGCTGTAAATCTCCCCGATGACGGCCGGATAGACCCGGCCGAATTTGCTGTCATCCACCAGATACCAGGTCTCCCGCGCGCGGCGGACAGCAACGGCCTTGACGGCGGCCTCCTCCGGGTCGGGCGTTGTGAATCCGACGTTCAGCGCCACGCCGTTGGCCCCGATGAACGCCTTGGTGAAATTGAACTGCTGCAGCGCCGTGATGGCCGCCGCACCGATGATGGCCTCTGTCCGGGGGCGCAGCAGACCGCCCGGCACGCAGACGTGGCAGCTTTTTTGTGCCAGCAGCCGCGCGTGGGCGATGCCGTTGGTGACGTAGTGGGCCTCCAGCGCGGGGCCGCTCAGCGCCCGGACCATGGCCAGCGTGGTTGTACCGGCGTCGATGTAAATGAAATCCTCCGCCCGGATCAGGTCTGCCGCGGCCTGCGCGATGCTGCGCTTCTGCCCGACGGCAAGCGCCTCCTTGGCGGCCATCGTCGGCTCATCGGCCAAAAACTGGCCGTCCGGCAGGGTCGCACCGCCGTGGACCTTATTCAAACGGCCCTGTCGCGCCAGCTCGGTCAGGTCGCGGCGGATCGTGGATTCACTGGCGTTTAGTGCCTCGCACAGCTCCTGCACGGTGGCGGTGCGTTTTTCCGCCAGCAGGTTCAGGATCAGGGCAAAGCGTTCCTCAGCTAACATAGGGGGTTGCTCCTTTCCCGGTCTTTGTTTGACCGATTTTGGTGTTTTGTGGATGTTTATGATTGACTGTAGCTTTATTATAGCAGATTATCCGTCAAAATCAATCAGTTTCGGTCATTTCCACTCACCAAAAATGAAGGGTAATTTTTGTGCAGGATGTACAAAACAAAAAAGGCTTCCCCCTCGGGGAAGCTGTCACCGAAGGTGACTGATGAGGGGCGAGTTTGCGCAGCAACCCTTTTACGGGCAATCACGGCAAGCTCGCCCCTCATCCGGCCTACGGCCACCTTCCCCCAAGGGGGAAGGCATGATACGTTTCAAATAAATTTTCCCGTCCTGCTCTCCGGGTTCCGCTTCACCTCGGCGGGGGTTCCGCAGGCGACGACACGTCCGCCCTCCTCACCGCCGCCGGGTCCCATGTCGATGAGATAGTCCGCGCTGCGGATGACGTCGAGGTCATGCTCAATGACGATGACCGTCGCGCCGTTTTCGATCAGGGTTCGGAATACGCCCAGCAGCGTGCGCACGTCCAGCGGGTGCAGGCCGATGGTCGGCTCGTCAAAGACAAACACTGTGTCATGCTGGGCCCTGCCCATCTCGCTGGCCAGCTTCAGCCGCTGTGCCTCGCCGCCGGACAGGCTCGGCGTTTCCTCGCCCAGCGTCAGGTAGCCAAGGCCCAGATCCTGCAGCACTTTTAAGCGCTGTGTCACCAATTTCAAGTCTGTACAGACGGTCAGCGCCGTGTTGATGTCCATGTCCATGAGCTGCGGCAGCGTGCAGGTCCCGCCGTGCCTGTTCACGTGCCGCACGGCGTCGGCGTCGCGGCTGTAGCGGGAGCCACTGCACCCGGTACAGGGAATTTCCACATCGGGCAAAAACTGCACGTCCAGGTTCACCTCGCCGGTTCCGTTACATTCCGGGCAACGCAGCGATCCAGTATTATAGGAAAACGCTCCGGCTTTCAGCTTTCGTTCCTTTGCCGCAGGCGTTTTACTGTAAAGTTTTCGCAGTTCATCGTGCACTCCGGCATAGGTCGCTACCGTCGAGCGGACGTTGATACCGATAGGAGTCGCGTCGATCAGCTTGACATGCCGGATGCCGTCTGCGCGAAGTGTCTTTACATGATCCGGCAAAGGCTTCTCCACAAGCTGCGCCTGCAGCCCCGACACCAGACTTTCCAGGATCATGGTGGTTTTCCCGGAACCAGACACACCGCAAACGGCCGTCAGACGGCTTTTGGGGATCTGGATTTCAAGAGGCTTAACCGTATGGATGGCTCCCGTTGAAAGATAAATGGATCCTTCCTCGAACATAGCGGCAGGATCGACCACATGGCGGATCCTGCTCTCCGCTTCACCCGACAGGAACGGGCCGATCTGGGAAACCGGATCTCTCATAACAGAATCCGTCGTGCCCTGTGCGATCACGTATCCGCCTTCTGCCCCCGCCTGCGGGCCCATCTCCACGATCCAGTCAGCTTCCGACAGAATCTGCGTATCGTGATCCACCAGAAGAACCGAATTACCATCTGCGATTAGATCATGCATTACGGCATTCAATCCATTAATATTGGAAGGATGTAATCCGATGGAAGGCTCGTCCAACACGTACAATACACCTGTCGTACGGTTTCTTACAGCTCTCGCCAGCTGCATCCGTTGCCGCTCCCCGGTAGACAATGTCGCGGCTGCTCTGTCAAGAGACAGGTAAGAAAGTCCCAGATCCATCAGTCTTTTTGCAGCTGTCTGAAAGGATTCGCAGATTGCCTCTGCCATCGGACGCATTTCCTCCGGCAGAGAATCCGGAACATCGGCAACCCATACAACCAAATCTTTTAAAGTCATCTGACACGCCTCCGCCAGTCCGATGCCTCGAAGTTTCGGTGCTCTCGCTTTTTCGGAAAGTCTGCTTCCCTGACACTGCGGGCAGATCTCTTCTTTCAGGAATTTTTCCACACGTTTCATGCCCTTTTCATCTTTTACTTTAGCAAGGGCATTTTTCACAGTATACACCGCATTATAATAGGTAAAATCCAGTTCTCCTGCCTGGTTCGAATTCTTTGCTTTATAAAAAATATGTTTCTTTTCCGCCGGCCCATGATAAACAATATCTTTTTCTTTCTCCGTCAGCTCGCGAAACGGAATATCCGTGCGCACACCCATTTCCCGACATACATCCGTCATCAGTGACCACATCAGACTGTTCCACGGTGCAACCGCCCCGTCATCGATACTGATCGAATCATCAGGTACCAGAGAATCGATATTTACCGTCCGTACCCGCCCGGTACCACCACATTCCGGGCATGCACCCTGAGAATTAAACGCAAGTTCTTCCGCACTCGGCGGCTGCACCTGCTCCCCACAGATTGGGCAAAGAATCTCCTGCTCCGCTGCCACTTTTAATGTCGGCTCCACATAATGCCCATTGGGACACCGATGCGAAGCCAGCCTCGAATACATCAGCCGCAGACTGTTCAAAAGCTCCGTTCCCGTGCCAAACGTACTCCGGATTCCCGGAATTCCCGGCCGCTGATGCAGCGCAAGTGCCGCCGGTACATACAAAACTTCATCCACCTGTGCCTTCGCCGCACCTGTCATACGTCTTCGCGTATAAGTAGAAAGCGATTCCAGATACCTCCTGGATCCCTCCGCATACAACACCCCCAACGCCAACGACGACTTCCCGGAGCCGGACACACCTGCGATGCCTACGATCTGGTGCAGGGGGATATCTACGTTTATGTTCTTCAGGTTGTGGACTCTGGCACCTCGGATTTGGATGTATTTGGGGTTGTTATCGTGATTGTTCATTGGTTGTTCTCCTTTATTTCTTACATCTTTGATTGACTTTTGATAGAAATACTTTATAATGAAGTTAAGAAATGGGTTTTGTGTCGTGTACGGTCTTAGGATCCAAGCGGGTTGCTCGTTTCTTTTTTATTCTATACAAAACTTTTATCCAGCTCACACAATATCTTTATATCATAATCCCATAATGAGCCGATAACCATCGGCTACCGGCTCATCGTTACTCAATTCCGTATTCATATAATTTCCAGAATTTTTTATTTTTTAAAAAGTAATCACTTCCGGTTCATGCGTAAATGCAGAAATCGTTGCGGTTGCATTCTTAAAATAAAAAACTTCTGTATTGCCATCATCTGCGGCATACATTTTCTGCAAACTCGGATATGCATCCAGCATGGACTGTCTTGCTTCCACACGATCATCCTCTACCAGTTCGCCAGCCACACGGATCCACTCACCGCCCTTAAAAGCACAGATCTCAGCTTTCGGATTGGCATGTAACTGTTTCGAAACATCTTTTACTTTTCCGGTCTGGATATACAGTTTCCCTTCAAAAATATGAGCCGTTCCAAAAGGACGAACTCTCGGCTGATCACCTTCTACCGTTGCCAGATAATATGTCTCTGCGTCTTTTAAAAATTGTAATACTTTCTCCATGATTATGCCCCCTTCTGTGTTGGTATGTTGTGAGATAAGTATAGCATTGGAAAGACGGATGTGCAAATTTTTATGTATTCATATCCACCTTTCATCTTGCATTCATTCCACCAATTTCTTTTATTTTCCTGTGGATTTTTCATAAAATCATGTATAATCAAATCAACAAGTATTTTGGTCGACAAGACCATACATTAAAAACACTTTGACCGACGAGGTTTCTCTGGTTTTCCAGAGCGGTGGATGGTTAGCGCCATCCCCCTTTAAATGTCAAATAATTTTTTCTTCTGATTCTCAGGAATAAATTTCTCCAATTCCCCATACTTTTCC
>ERZ826146.3351-NODE-3351-length-10566-cov-2.916944_pt1 | contig 10566 bp, 9 predicted proteins | sample MGYA00519857_ERZ826146 | MGnify/ENA primary metagenome ERZ826146 (study PRJEB31778, sample SAMEA3449222) | human gut metagenome | biome: human gut; feature: human-associated habitat; material: faeces | place: United Kingdom | collected 2010/2012 ...
TGTTCATAGCCAGGTAAGCGCTTCCGTAAGCTTTTCCTACGATCACGTTTACTTTCGGTACAGTAGCATCTGCAAATGCATAAGTCAGTTCAGCAACTGCTTTTGCCATGTTTGCCTCAGAGCATTTTGTTGCTTTGAATCCGGTAACATTGGTCAGTGTCAGAACCGGGATGTTGAAAGCGTCACAGAATTTTACGAAGTCTGCTGCTTTTCTTGCTCCTCTTGCGGATAATACTGCATCCATGGTTTCTGTCAGGTTTCCTTCTGCATCGTAGATCTCTGTTCTGTTTGCAACAGCACCTACAGTGGAACCGTTCAGTTTGATGAATCCACAAACCATATCTTTTGCATAGTCTGCTTTTACTTCAAAGAATACGTTGTTATCGCTGATCTGAGACAGTGCGATAGAAGTATCTCCTGCACAGTTTGCCAGATCTTTGCATACTCTGTTCAGATCATCTGTGCATTCTTCGTAAGACATATCATCTTCGTTGTTTGCAGGAAGCATAGTTACCAGCGCACGGATCTGTGCCAGAACATCTTCTTCGCTTCCTTTGAAATCTACCAGACCTGCTTCTTTTGCCTGATATGCAGCTGTGGAAGTGTCACATTTGGAGATTTCATTTCCTTCGATGGCGTTTGGAGAATTGACAAATAATTTTGCTTTTTTCTCTTCCATCAGAGTAAAGTCTGTCAGTGCCGGAATCATAGCCATTCCACCGCCGCAGGTTCCGAAGATACCTGTGATCTGTGGAATCACACCGCTTGCTTTTGTCTGCTGCATGTAGATCTCACCGAAACCGTTCAGTGCATCGGTTGCTTCCTGCAGACGCATACCTGCGCAATCGATCAGACCGATCACCGGTGCACCTGTTTTCATTGCAAAATCATACAGTCTTGCAATTTTCTTTGCATGCATCTCACCAACAGTTCCATTCAGTACGGTAGCATCCTGGCTGTATACATACACCAGACTGCCGTCGATCACACCATATCCGGTGATAACACCATCTGACGGGGTTTCTTTTGCAGATAAGTTGAAATCTGTACTTCTTGCAGTAATCTGTCCACCGATTTCAACAAAACTGTTTGCATCAAGCAAAGAGGCTATCCTTGTGCTTGCTGCGCTTTGTGCTGTATTGCTCATACTTCAGCCCTCCATTTTTATAAAAAATTTAAGTGAAAACAAAATTTCAGCCGATTATAATTCTACTATTTTTTGTTTTTTTTTTCAATAACTTTTTGACAAAAGCTTTCAGAAAAACTTAATAAAGGTACAAATGTTTCGGAATTCCGTTTTCGTAGATTATTTCTGTCTCACCATGAATCAACGGTTTTAAATATTCCATCATCTTTTCTGTCACATCATTTCCTGCCTCATTAATATAATCGTCCGGGACTTTTTTCTCCTGGTTAGACACTTCACAGACAGGAACTGCAGTATAGCGTACCTGATATGGATGACTGCCGAGTCTCTCCACAGAAGCCATCAGTCCGCTTTTTCCCTGCAACGCACAGCGGCAGGCTGTCATACCTAGCATCTTCGACTCCTGGATATCTGTTTTACTCGCAATATGGGAGGCGCATCGCTGCATCAGATTCAGTTCGATGGATCTTACTTTGCAGCCAATCTCTCTTCTCACAATGTCTTCCAATACTCTGGCACTTCCTGCGATATAACTGTGTCCAAAATTATCCACGGCCCCGCTTTGTACCTGCTCGGAGATATAAACACCATTTTTATCCTTGATTCCTTCACTGATCGCTACCAGTACGCTGTCCTGCTGTTCCAGTTTTTTCTTCACATCGTCAAGAAAACTTTCCACTGAAAAAGCCGGCTCACAAAGATAAATCAGGCTCGGACCCGCTGCACCGTTATTTCTTGCCAGTGCAGATGCTGCTGTCAGCCATCCTGCATTTCTTCCCATTACTTACACGATGGTAACAGCCTTGGTATCGTATACATGACAGTCTCTTTCAAGTTCTGAAAATGTAGTTGCTATATATTTTGCTGCGGAACCAAATCCCGGACAGTGATCCGTTCCCACCAGATCGTTATCGATGGTTTTCGGTGCTCCCATAACATGAATATCTTCAATTTTGTGTTCTTTACAGTATGCCGCCAGTTTATCTACTGTATCCATGGAATCATTTCCACCTGCATAAATAAAATACATAATTTCATGTTTGCGGAAAATCCGGATGACTTCCTGAAACTGGCTGTCGTCTTCTGCCGGATTTTTCAGTTTTACCCTGCAGGAACCCAGTGCTGCTGCCGGTGTCTGACAAAGAATCTCCAGTTCATCCTCACCGGGTACTTTCTCGCTCAGATTAACAAACCGTTCTTCCAGAACACCTTTGATGCCGTTTACCGCACCGTAGATCGTATCAACCTGATCGGATGCATGCGCTTCCATGATCACTCCTGCGATCGTCGCATTGATTGCTGATGTGGGTCCTCCGGACTGTGCTACTAAAAGATTTCTCATTGATTTCCTCCTTAAGAATGCATAAAGAAAGGGATGTTCTTTGTGTCATCGCAACATCCCCTTTTTTTCTTACCTGTGATTTTCTGCTGAAAACCTCATGGTCAGCCTGTACTCATAGATTTTATCCTACCTTCTCAAACTGACTATTATATAGATTAGCATAAAATCCGTTCATTGCCAAGAGTTCTTCATGATTTCCCTGTTCTATTATATCTCCGTCTTTCATCACAAGGATCACATCTGCATCTTTAATTGTCGATAACCGGTGAGCGATTACAAAACTGGTTCGTCCTTTCATCAGGTTATCCATTGCTTTCTGAATCCTCTCTTCGGTTCTGGTGTCTACCGAAGAAGTTGCTTCATCAAGGATCAGCAGCCGGTTATCTGCAAGAATCGCTCTCGCGATCGTCAGAAGCTGCTTTTGTCCCTGTGATACATTGCTGGCTTCTTCATTTAACACGGTGTTGTATCCTTCCGGCAGTGTCTGGATAAACCGGTGTGCGTGTGCTGCTTTCGCCGCTGCGATCACTTCTTCATCGGTGGCATCCAGTCTTCCGTAACGAATGTTTTCCATGATCGTACCGTTAAACAGCCAGGTGTCCTGCAGCACCATACCGAAACACTCTCTCAGATTTCTCCGGTCAAATTCCCTGATATCGTGTCCGTCGATCAGTATCCTTCCACTGTTGACATCATAGAAACGCATCAGCAGTTTCACCAGCGTGGTTTTTCCGGCACCGGTCGGTCCAACGATGGCGATTTTCTGTCCCGGCTGTACCTGTTCAGAAAAATCTTTGATAATGATCTGATCAGGCCGGTAGCCAAAGCTTACATGTTCAAAGGTTACGTGTCCTTCCACACCATTTTCCAGTGTCACCGGATGTTCCACCGTCTGTTCTTCTTCCTCTTCTTCCAGGAATTCAAAGACACGCTCGGAAGCTGCGGCTGCGGACTGCATCATGTTAGTAACCTGTGCGATCTGCTGTACCGGCTGGGTAAAGTTTCGGATGTACTGGAAGAAAGACTGAATATCACCGACTTCAATAACTCCTTTGATAGTCATAAAGCCACCGAGAAGAGCTACCATTACGTATCCGATATTACCTACAAACTGCATGATCGGCATCATCATGCCGGAGAAAAACTGTGATTTCCAGCCGGATTCATATAACTTTTTATTCGTCTCCTCGAAAGTGGCCATCACAGCATCTTCCTTATTAAACGCTTTTACAATATTTTGTCCGGCATAGACTTCTTCCACCTGCCCATTCACATCACCCAGATATTTCTGTTGCTGCCGGAAGTATTTTTGTGACCGTTTCATCACCTTGCTGATAATAAACATCGAGCACGGCAGAATCAGCAGTGCACATAAAGTCATCCATACATTAATGCTAAGCATCATGATAAATACGCCAATCAACGTTGTAACGGAAGTAATCAGCTGTGTAATACTCTGATTCAACCCCTGCTGCAGGGTATCCACATCGTTGGTAATTCTGGAGAGCACCTCTCCGTATGTCCGGCTTTCATAATATTTCATCGGCAGTCTGTTCATTTTTCCGGAAATATCTTTCCGCAGAGAATAACTGACATCGTTGGAGATTCCCGTCATGATAAATCCCTGCACAAAGGAAAAGGCTGCACTGCACAGATACAGTCCCAGTGTCCACAACAGAATTTTTCCGATTTTATCAAAATCAATCCCTCCGGTTCCGTTGACCTTTGCCATCAGACCGTTAAACAGTTCCGTAGTCGCTTTACCAAGAATCTTTGGTCCCACAATATTAAATACCGTACCGACAATGGCGAAAATCATCATGCCAATCAGACGAATCTTATACTTACTCATATAACGCAGCAATTTTTTTACTGCTCCGGAGAAATCCTTTGCCTTTTCTCCGTTCATTCTTCCCCGTCCCATAGGTCCCCGGGAGGGACGTCTGCTATTTTCACTCATAATCCAGTTCCTCCTGTGACAGCTGTGAACGTGCAATCTGCTGATATACCTCGCAGGACTGCAGAAGTTCTTTGTGCGTTCCCATACCGACAACTTTACCCTCATCCAGTACCAGAATCCGGTCAGCATGAAGAATCGTGCTGATACGCTGTGCAACGATCAGGGTTGTGGCTTCTTCGGTTTCTTCTTTTAATGCTTTTCGAAGTGCCGCATCTGTCTTAAAGTCCAACGCAGAAAAACTGTCATCAAAAATATAGATTTCCGGCTGTTTTGCAATGGCTCTTGCAATCGACAGCCTCTGTTTCTGACCACCGGACACATTGCTTCCTCCCTGTGCGATCGGGCTTTCCATACCTTCTTCTTTCTGCTCGATAAACTCTGTTGCCTGAGCAATGGCTGCTGCCTTCTCCAGTTCTTCTCTGGTCGCATTCTCTCTTCCATAACGAAGATTAGAATCGATGGTGCCGGAAAACAGCACACCTTTTTGCGGTACGTAACCGATCCGTTCCCGCAGATCTCCCAGTTTCATCTGCCGGATATCCACGCCGTCCACCCGGACACTTCCTTTGGTCACATCAAAGAAACGCGGAATCAGATTCACCAGAGTACTTTTACCACTTCCGGTACTTCCGATAAAGGCAACGGTTTCTCCTTTCCTTGCTTCAAAGGTAATATCGGACAGCACTTCTTCTTCCGCTCCCGGATAAGCAAAGCTTACATGATCGAAGACTACCGTTCCTTTCTCCTTTTCTTCCGGTTTTACACAGTTTTCAGGATCTTCAATAGAAAGTGGTGTATCCAGGACTTCCAGGATACGATTGGCAGCCACACCTGCACGGGGCAGCATAATAGACATCATCGTGATCATCAAGAACGACATGATAATCTGCATCGCATATTGGATAAATGCCATCATATCACCCACCTGCATATTACCGGCATCGATACTGTGTGCACCGGTATAAATAATCAGTACACTGATCCCGTTCATGATCAGCATCATCAGCGGCATCATAAAAGTCATCGTACGATTGACAAACAGGTTGGTCTTCGTCAGTCTCTGATTTGCTTCTTCGAACCGTTCTTCTTCATGTTTTTCCCGGCTGAACGCACGTATCACCGGGATACCGGTCAGGATCTCACGGCTGACCAGGTTCAGACGATCGATCAGATCCTGCAGCTTTTTAAACTTCGGCATAGAAACTCCGAAGAGGACTGCTACCAGAATCAGGATTGCTGCTACTGCGATGCCCAGGATCCATGTCATTGATGCATCTGTGTGCAACACTTTCAGAACACCGCCAATACCAAGGATCGGCGCATATAAAACGATACGGAACAACATGGTATATACCAGCTGTACCTGCTGGATATCATTTGTACTTCTGGTGATCAAAGATGCAGTGGAAAAGTTATCCATCTCCTGACTTGAAAAAGATAATACCTTTCTATACACCTTATTTCTCAGATCATGACCAAGTTTCGCCGCGATCCTGCTGGAAAAGAACGTTACACAGACAGAAGCGATCATGATCAGTGCTGCCAGAAGCAACATCTTAATTCCGGACCACAGCACATACTGCATCTGAATCTTGTCCAGATCTTCGCCCATTTCCTGATACTCATTTTTCAGATACCGGATGGCTCCCTGGGTTACGATAGATTCCGGCATACCATCCAGTTTTTCTGTCATTTGTTCCATTATCTGCCTTCTCGCCTCTTCCGGAAGCTGTGCGATTGCCTTCGGCACATCCGCACCGTTCGGAAGCTGCATCTTCTCTGCCAAAGCATTCTGTGTATCTGGCTGCTGCAGACTGCTTACTGCCAGCATCGACTTTCCGAATATAGTATTCAGAGAATCTCTTTCTTCTTCTTTCAGTTTTTTATGGGTATATACCCCATCTTTCAACGTATAATATTCTTTGACCTCTTGCTGCTGATCACTGTCCATGAATAAAAACAGCTGATCCATGGAGTTTTCCCGGATCTGATCCGGCACACTGTCCGGAATACCACCCTGCTGTACACCCACATTGATAATATCCGAAGTGTACGATGGCAACGCCAGATCACAGAATGCCTGTCCGAACAGCAGTGCAAAAATCAGTACGATATAACGATAAGAACCTTTCAGTTCCCTAAACATTCGTAACATACCTATTCTTCTCCTTCTTTAAAATATCCGTAACTGTTCGCTATATTCACAGTTACAGGTAATCCTTAATCTCAGTACTTCCCGGCATTTTTTCCATATTCTCCTGCATCTGAAGGATCTGTTTTTTCAGATGATCTACCTCTTCCGGAGTCATTCCCTGAAGCATCACACTACCCACTTCTTTTCGGATCTTTTCCACTTCCCGGTGAATTTCTTTTCCAGAATCCGTTAGGTAGATTCTCTGGATCCGCTTATCCTTCGCATCAGCCACCCGGTAAATCAGAGCTGCTTTTTCCATTCGCTGCAGGGACACCGTCACCGTAGACGGTTTGATACACAGACGGCTGCAGATTTCTCTCTGGCTGAGTCCCTCCTGCCGATAAAGAATATCCAGCATCGGCATCTGCCCCGGGTGCAGATTCACATGTGAAAGCTGATGAAATATCTTTGTCGCATACACATGGAGCAATTTTATCATCAGAAAATCTACGGAATGTTCTTTTTCACTCATTCGATTTCTTCCTTTCTTATTAGTTAGTCAGCTAATATTTCGTTGACCAACTAATAATATCACTTATTTTGCCGGATGCAAGAGTTTTTATAGTTTTTTTATAGTTTTTTCTGACAATAAAAGAAAAAACTCCTGAAACAGATGACCACACACCGTGTGTTTCTGTTTCAGGAGTTTCCTGTTTTTATTTCTGTTACTGATTCAGATTATGTGCTTTCTCATAAGCTGTGATCAGTTTCAGATTTTCAATTTCAATTGCATTCAGATATGAATTATCAAACTGATCTGCTGATACACTTGGCGTATACCAGCTTTTGGATGCAAAATAATCTGCCAGATCATCCGACTTGAAAATTCTTCCGTGACGGGCATAAATCTCGTTTCTTGCGATACGGATCTGCCATTCGGAAAGACCGGTCAGATCTGTGTTGGTAAGATAACGGGTACTGCTGTCCGGTATCACGTAATCGCTGTTTCCGGTATCACTTGCAGTTTCTGCATCATTGACTTCCGCTTCCTCATGCTGTTCCTGAACCGCAGCTTCCTGAGTCGGTTCCGGTGTGACCTGCTGTGTCGGTGCTGCAGTCGTTTCTGCTTCCTGCGCCGGTGATGTTTCCTGGGTTGGCTCCGGTGTGGCTGTCACTTCGGGGGTTACCGTCTCCGGTTCTTTCACTGTTTCATCCGCAACTGACGCATCCTCACTCTCTTCTGTATCTTTTTCATCTCTGTCCTGAATCTTCTGCATATCTTCTTTCATCTGTTCATTCAGCTGCGGCACTTTTTTCGTATCTCCGCTTCCTGCACCTACCAGCTTTACAACACCAAATACGATAGCTACCACCAGAACAACGATAATAATTCCAAGAATAGCAAAAGTGATCTTCTCTTTTTTTTCTTCTCTTTCCCACTCTTTCTCATCATCGTCATCATCGTCTTCCTGATGTTGCTCCATCTGATAACCATATCCCATTCCTTCTGTCATACGATTATCATATTCAGGTTCCGGCTTTTTCTTTTTGATGCGGGGCACTTTCTCTTCCTGTTTTTTATAAGAATCCTCAGTTGCAGTCTCCTGCATCGGTTTCTCTTCTACCGGATGTCCACATGCCCCACAGAAACGATCCCCGTCCTCCAGACGGTTTCCACAATATTTACAAAACATACTGTTTCCTCCATAATCTGTGTTGCTGTTTTCTCTTCTTACAGCATTCTCTCGTATGGAAAATTATATAACGAACTTTCCGAAAACACAACAGGCAAAAACTGTCTATCTTCTTACATTTTCCATACATTTTTGTCTGTGGTGGAAATTGCTACGGCACCGGCCTTCAGTGCAGCCACAATATCTTCTTTTTCGCTGATGAGTCCGCCAGCGATTACCTGACATCTTACACTCTTTTTTATTCTTTCGATTACTCGCGGCATCAGCCCAGGAAGAATCTCGATCACATCCGGACGATACCCTGCTGTCTGTTTCTGAATATTATCATATGCCATGGAATCAATTACAAAAAACCGAAGCACAGTGAACATCCCCAGTTCTTTTGCACACTTTATAAGAGCTGGTTTCGTGGTAATGATACCATCGGCACGGGTATATGTCTTCAAAAATTCCACTGCTGCATCTTTTCCGCTTAATCCCTGAATCAGATCAATATGTACCACAGCTATTTTTCCCTGATCTTTGATCCTTTTTACGATCTCACCGATCGTACATACCGTTCCATATAGAACAAATACCATACCTACATCCATATTCAGGCACTCTTCCAGTCCTTTCTCGTCTTTTACTGCCGCAATCACCGGACAGTCTTCCAGTTCTTCCATTATTTTTCTCATATTTCTTCCTTCCTGTCAGGCACAGTAAGCTGCCCCTATCTGTTCCAGACACCAGTAATAATCTCTCACATCCACCTGTTCACCTGCATATATCGGATATTCCTGCAGCAGCTCCTTGCCAAGAAAATACTGCGCCACTCCAATCTGTTGTCCCTTTCGGACCGGAGCTTCCAGCTGTGGCGGCAACTGATAGTGAACTGTGATCTGTTCATCTTTCCGTAACAGCAAAGACAGATGCATCTGTTCTACATCGGATCCGTATTCCAGACTGGTCGTTGCCACTTCATCGATGGTCGTCCCCTGTTGCCGGCCATTCAGCACTGCGATCCGACCAAGATCTTTCTGTTCAAACACATCCCGATATTCATAATTGGTCAGCCCATATGTCATGAGTTTTCTGGTATCTTCCCACTTATATCCACGGTTATTCGGCCATCCGCATGCAAGCAGCGATACAATCAGAGTTTTTCCCTCCCATTGTAAAGCACCCACATAACAATATCCTGCATTTCCTGTAAATCCTGTTTTTCCGGAGATCACTCCTGTTTCCATATCCAAGAAAGCATTGGTATTATGTACCGAATAATGCTTTTTTCCTGAGATATCCGTGAAAGTATAATCTCTAGTCTGGGTAATATGGACACATGTTGCATTTTTTATTGCATACGCCATGATCAAGGCAAGATCCCGGGCTGTTGTATGATGGATACCGCCTTCATCTTCTCCATCCAGACCATTGGGTGTAACAAAATGTGTATCTTTACATCCCAATTCTTTTGCTTTTTCATTCATCTTCTCTGCAAAACCTTCTACGGATCCGCCGATATGTTCCGCGATGGCCACAGCGGAATCATTATGGCTTTTCAGCATCAGGGAATAGAGAAGATCCTCCAAATAAAACTGCTGGCCTTCCCGCATGCCAAGACGTGTCTGTGGCTGAGATGCCGCATTCCCGGAAACCTGTACGTAATCATCTCCCTTTGCCAGCTCCAGAGCAAGAATACAGGTCATTACCTTTGTGGTGCTGGCATTCGGCCGTCCTTTGTATGCTTCTTTTCCGTACAGCACACGGCCGGTCTCCCCATCCATGAGAACTGCAGAAAGTGCATATAGATTTTCGTCATCTGCCGCCTTTACCGGAAAGATCTGACAAATAATAAGGACCGCTGTCATCAGCACGACAGCGGCCGTACACCGTTTGCTCATAATGCATCACCCCGTACACGGTTCATATAACTGTTTACAGTAACTGTTATATTTAATTTTATGCGGGGATAGCATCCGGATATCACTTGTATCTGTTGTCTGCCGGGATCGATCATCCGTTAAAGGTCAGGTCCCATCTGTCAGAAAGATGCCCTGGCCTGACTGCCAGTGCAGCAAGCTCTTCCAGCATATCCGGTGCCTTGGCAAGTGCCTCTTCCATCAGACTGTCCAGATTAAGAAGCTCCTCCTTACAGTCGATCTCCGGCTCCGGGCTCATAAAAAATTCGGTAATAAACGCAGATATCTTTTTTCCTGCGGGGGAAAGGGCATGTTCCGAAAGGCGTCTCTTCCTTCCTCCATCATCACATACCAAAATACAGGTGAATATCTTCATCATTTTCAATGA
>ERZ826146.3355-NODE-3355-length-10556-cov-3.279973_pt1 | contig 10556 bp, 11 predicted proteins | sample MGYA00519857_ERZ826146 | MGnify/ENA primary metagenome ERZ826146 (study PRJEB31778, sample SAMEA3449222) | human gut metagenome | biome: human gut; feature: human-associated habitat; material: faeces | place: United Kingdom | collected 2010/2012 ...
TTTATTGAAGATTATTGTAATGCTTATGTTAATGATTTGAATTTAAATGATTATAATATCAAAACTTTATTTAATACTGTTTCAATTTATATTATGCCAATGGTAAATCCTGATGGTGTTGATTTAGTTACAGGAAATTTATCTGAAAATTCTTCTGCTTTTATTCAAGCTCAAGACATAGCTTTTAACTACCCTGATATTCCTTTTCCTAGTGGATGGAAAGCTAATATTCTTGGTACTGATTTAAATTTGCAATTTCCTGCAGAATGGCAAAAAGCTAAAGAAATTAAATATTCACAAGGTTTTACTAGTCCTGCTCCTCGTGATTTTGTTGGGTTAGCACCTCTTATAGAACCTGAATCTAAAGCTATTTACAATTTTACTTTATTACATAATTTTGATTTGATTCTTGCTTATCATACTCAAGGTCAAGAAATTTACTGGAATTTTCAAAATATTAATCCTCCTAATGGGTATGAAATTGGCGAAAAATTTGCAAAAGCAAGTGGTTATCTTTTAACTGAAGTTCCATATAATTCTAGTTTTGCTGGTTATAAAGATTGGTTTATTTTATATTTTGATAAGCCTGGTTATACTATTGAAGCTGGTTTGGGCGAAAATCCTTTGCCTATTTCTCAGTTTAATGAAATTTATAATGATAATTTAGGGATTTTGATTTTAGGTGCTGTAAGTTAGAAATAAAAAAACATTTTGAATATATCTCAATTTTCTGTAAATACTAAATATTAATAAATAATTAGGAGGTATTTTATGGAAAATCAAAATTTAAATATACTAGATGAAGTAAACAAAGGTGCTACAATGGGAATGGATGCCATATCATATGTTTCTGAGAAAGTAAAAGACAATGATTTTAAAGAGGTTTTAGATGTCGAATACAATAAATATCAAGATATTTCTAATAGAGTTAATGATTTGTATGACAATTATAGTAATAAAGAGCCTCATGAAACTAATCCTATGACTAAAATGATGACTTGGTATGGAATTCAAATGAAAACTATGACAGATGATAGCACTTCAAAATTATCTGAATTATTAATGCAAGGTACTAATATGGGAATTATTGAAGGTAGACGATTGTTAAATCAAAATCAAAATGCTGAAAAAGATGTTAAAAGTATTTTAAATGATTTCGTTGTTATGCAAGAAGATAGTGTTGAAACTTTGAAAAAATATTTGTAATTTTTTCTTAGACTTTCCTATTTCGACAGACTTTTTGTTTTGTACTTGCTATACTATTTTTATCAAATTACAGAATGGAGGGATGATTATGACTAAGGAAGAACTTTTGAAAAAAACTTTTTCTTCTGCATACGAAGCAATGTATGCATTAAATAATTTTTTAGATGATATTGATAAGTCTTCTATTAATGAAACTAGAAGTAATTATCAAAATCTTAGAGTTGTTGGAAATCGGATATTCGAGGTCTAAAATGTCTAAATTATCAAATCTCTCAAAAAAGGTGGAAAATATTTTTCCACCTTTGTCTTTTTTTATTATGCTGTTTCTTTGCTCTTCTTTTCTGGAACACGTCTTTTTTGTTTATTTGGTTCATTTGCTGTTTTTTCTCCAGTAATTATTTCTGGTCTTGCCTTATTTATTACTGTATTTCTAGTTATAATGCATTTTGTGATATTAGGTGTTGATGGAATTTCAAACATAATATCTCTCATTATATCTTCTATTATAGAACGTAATCCTCTTGCTCCAGTTTTCCTTTCTATTGCTTTATCTACTATTGCTTCTAATGCATCTTGATTAAATTCTAGTTCAACGTCATCCATTTCTAATAATTTTTGATATTGTTTTACTAATGCATTTTTTGGCTCTGTAGCTATTTTTATTAATGCTTGTTTGTCTAAATCTTTTAATGTTGCTATTATTGGTAATCTTCCTATAAATTCTGGTATTAATCCAAATTTTAATAAATCTTGTGGTAATAATTCTTGGAATACTTCATATTTGTTAATTTCTTTTTCACTTTCGATTTTTGCACCAAAACCTATTGATTTTTTACCAGTTCTTTCTTTTATGATATTTTCTAAGCCTTCAAAAGCTCCTCCACAAATAAATAGTATGTTTTCTGTATTTATTTGAATCATTTCTTGATTTGGATGTTTTCTTCCACCTTGTGGTGGTACTGATGCTATTGTTCCTTCAATTATTTTTAGTAAGGCTTGTTGAACACCTTCACCGCTAACATCTCTTGTTATTGATAAGTTTTCTGATTTTCTTGTTATTTTATCAATTTCATCAATATATATGATTCCTTTTTGAGCTTTTTGAATATCTCCATCTGCTGCTTGAATAAGTTTTAATAAGATATTTTCAACATCTTCTCCAACATAACCAGCTTCTGTTAATGTTGTTGCATCTGCTATTGCAAATGGTACATTTAATATTCTCGCCAATGTTCTTGCAAGAAGTGTTTTTCCACATCCAGTTGGCCCTAAAAGTAATATATTACTTTTTTGTATTTCTACATCATCTTTGTCTTTTTCATTGCTTTCTTCATGAGCAATTCTTTTATAATGATTATAAACTGCAACTGCTAATGTTCTTTTGGCTTCATCTTGGCCAATTACATAATCATCCAATATTTTCTTTATTTCTTTTGGATTTGGTATTTTATCTAAATCATTTAATGTATAACCTAGTTCATCTTCTTCATATTTTTCTGCTTCTATAATGCTTGTACATAAATCTACACATTCATCACAAATAAATACACCTGGACCTGCGACAATTTTCTTTACACTATCTTGTGATTTGCCACAAAATGAACATCTTACATTTTTTGGGTTATCATTTTTAGCCATTTTCTATCTCCTTTAATTACATTCTTTTATCCATTATTCCATCTATTAATCCATATTTTAATGCTTCTTCTGCTGTCATATAATGGTCTCTTTCTGTATCTCTTTCTATTGTTTCTATAGATTGACCTGTTCTATCACTTAATAATTTGTTTAATTTTTCTCTTGTTCTTATCATATGGTCTGCATGGATTTTTATTTCAGTTGCTTGACCTGAAATTCCTCCACCTTGACCACCAATTAATGGTTGATGTATTAATATTTCTGAATTTGGTGTTGCAAATCTTCTGCCTTTTTCTCCATTTGCTAAAAGTACAGCACCAAAACTTGCTGCTAATCCTACACATATTGTTGATACTGGACATTTTATATAGTTCATTGTATCTACTATTCCCATTCCATCTGTAATAGATCCTCCTGGTGAGTTGATATATAATGATATTTCTTTATCTGGATCTTCTGATTCTAAGAATAATAATTGTGCAATGATTAAACTTGCTGATGTTGGGTTAACATCTTCTCCTAAAAATATAATTCTGTCTTTTAATAATCTTGAGAAAATATCATATGATCTTTCTCCTTTTCCTGTTTGTTCGATTACATAAGGTACTAAACTATCTTTTTCAAACATATTTTTTCCTCCTCTGTCTTTTAGACATAATAATTATACACAAAAAGGCTGGTAATGCTTTTTATAATGCTTCACCCCAACCTTTCTTTTACTATTTATTTTATTTTTGCATTTTTTACTAAAAATTCTAATGCTTTTTCAGATTCTACTCCACTTTTTATGTAATTTCTTACGTTTTCATTTTCCATAAATTCTTTGTCATCTGATTTTCCATAATTTTTAGCCATTTCTTTTACTTTTTCTGTTATTTCATCTTCTGTTGCTTCTATTTTTTCTGCTTTGATTACTGCTTCTAACATTAATCTTGATTTGATTGCTTCTATTGCTTGAGGTTCATATTCTTTTTTAACTTCTTCAGCTGTTTTTCCCATCATTTTTAAGTATTGGTCTAATTTTAATCCTTGATATGAAAGTCTGCTTTCAACATTTCTTAACATATCTTCTGTTTCGTTTTCAATCATTCCTGATGGAATATCAACTTTTACGTTTTCGCATACTGCTTTTATAACAGCATCTTCTGTTTCATATTTTTGTCTTTGTTCATTGTCTTTTTCCATTCTGTCTTTGATGCTTTTCTTTAATTCTTCTAATGTATCGAATTCGCTAGTGTCTTTTGCAAAATCATCATTTAATTCTGGTAATTCTTTTTTCTTAATTTCATGTAATTTAACTTTGAATGTTGCATCTTTTCCAGCTAAATCTTTAGAAAAATATTCATCTGGGAATTTTACTTTTATATCTCTTTCTTCATCGATTTTCATTCCAATTATTTGGTCTTCAAATCCAGGTATAAATGTATTGCTTCCTATTTCTAATTCATGACCTTCAGCTTTTCCACCTTCAAATGCTTTACCATCAACAAATCCTTCGAAATCAATAACTGTTATATCACCTTTTTCTACTGGTCTGTCATCAATTGATATTAATCTTGAATTATGTTCTTGCATATGTGATAATTCGTGGTTTATATCTTCATCTGATACATTATACTCTATTTTTGGTATTTCTATACCTTTATATTTTCCAAGTTCTGCTTCTGGTTTTGTTTGGAATACTGCTGTAAATATTAAATCTTTTCCTTTTTCGATTTGTTTTACATCGATATCTGGTCTGCTTACAGCTTCTATTTTATTTTCTTTTAATGCTGTTTCTAATTCTTCTGGTACTACTTCATTAAATGCATCTTCATAGAAAATTTCTTTTCCATAATATTTTTCTACTATGCTCATTGGAGCTTTACCTTTTCTGAATCCTGGTATATTAAAATATTTTGCACTTTTAAAATATACTTTTTGAATTGCTTCATCAAATTTTTGAGCCTCTATTGTTAACTCTAATTTTACTTCATTTGCATTTTCTGTTTTTTCAACTTTACATTTCATAATAATTTCTCAATCCTTTCATTTATTCATATAGCTTTTATATTATACCATATTTTTCCTATTTTGCAATGTTTTTTTAGAAATTTTTCAAAAATACTTGTTTTTTTTATTATTTTATGATAAACTTAGTAACAGTCAGCTTTAATAAAATTTAGGAGGTGCAAAGAAATGGCTAAATGTGCAGTTTGTGAAAAATCACAAAGTAATGGAAATAAACTTAGCATAACTCGTTCACATATAAGTAAAAGAAGTCCACGTACTTGGAAACCAAATTTAAGAAGCGTAAAAGCTATTATGGAAAATGGTGAAGTAAAAAGAATTCATGTTTGTGCAAAATGTTTAAAAAACGGAAAAGTTAAAAGAGCATAATGATCGCTCTTTTTTTGTTTATATAAAATATTAAAAGAGGGTTTGTAGTTTACTACTTTCCCTCTTTTCTTAGTCTTTTATTCCAAAAATTAATTTTACAAATCCTCTTAAAAATTTTGGAACTTTTTTTACTACGATAGTCATATGTACCCCTCCTTAATATTCTTATTATTAGCTATTCTTTAGCATGCAAGCCACATGATTCCTACACAAGCTAATGCTACTCCTATTATAAAAAGCCAACCTGTTAGTGGAAGCAATAATACTAATAATATTCCTAATCCTATTCCTATTAATATTACTCCTAATGTTTTTTTCAATGCACATAACATATTATTACCTCCTAATTGTTTTTATATATTATATTAGTTGTTTTATTTTATTGTTCCTTTTTATGTAAAATATGCTCTTGGTTAATTATTAATTTTAAAACAAAGTATGTCAAATAATATGAAATAATGGTTTTATTTGTTATTGCTTTTTGATTATTTTCCTTATATAATTATATTAAATTTATAAGATAAGAGGTTTATATATGAAAAGAAATGATGCAATTAATATAATTAATATTTTAAAAGATACTTACCCAGATGCACAATGTAGTTTAGATTTTAAAACTCCTTTTCAAATGGTTGTAGCTGTTATGCTTTCTGCTCAATGTACTGATGACCGAGTTAATAAGACTACTCCTGCTCTTTTTGATAGATGCAAAACTATTGAAGATTTTGCTAATATTGATATTAATGAATTGGAAGATATTATTCATCCTTGTGGTTTTTATAAGAATAAAGCTAAAAATATTAAATTATGTGCTAAACAGGTTTTAGAAAATTTTGGCGGTATTGTTCCAAATAATATGAAAGATTTAATGTCTCTTGCTGGCGTTGGTAGAAAGTCTGCTAATGTTGTTATGCTTGAAGTTTTTGATGATGCTCAAGGTATTGCTGTTGATACTCATGCTAAGAGAATTTCTAATTTGATTGGCTTTTCTAGTGAAAAAGAGCCTGAAAAAATTGAACAGGATTTGATTAGACTTATTCCTAAAGAGTATTGGAATGATGTTAATCATTTGCTTATTTGGCATGGTAGAAATATTTGTGTTGCTAGAAATCCTAAGTGTGATATTTGTCCTATTAGGGAATATTGTAAGAATAAAAATATTTAAACTAAAAAGACTCACTTTATACTGTTTAACTTATTTAGTTCAGTATAAAATAATGAGCCTTTATTTTTATTACAATTCCATTTCATCGTGATTGTTAACTTCATTTTGTCTTTCCATATTCATTTATTTTTGCATCTATTATTCCTTGCAATGTTCCCGCAAAACTTTGATAATTAATATTTTTTAAATTTGAATTTTCATTTATTTTTTTAAAGAAATCTGTATCTTTTATTTTTATACTTTTAGCTTCATCATCCCACATAATATTATCATCATGCATATCATCAAATAAAATGTTTTGATCTGTATTTTCTTTTAATATTTTATATACATTATCTCCTGATTTGTATATATTTGCACATTTTCCTTCTCCAATTTTTTCAAATTTTCCAAACTCCTCTACATTTACTTTTGAAGATAATTTTTGATTTTTCTCTAAATCAGAATATAATCCAGAATACCTTGTCTGAGCAATATCTCTTTGTATAGCTTGTTCATAAGTTTTTCTATTAGTTCTTTCTAAATTATGATCTAATATATCACTTATAGACCAATATGTTATTCCATCTAACTGTATTCCAGTTTCTTCAATAGCTTTTGAAATTTCATTCATTCTCATTGATTTAAACTCTGCTATACTTCCAATTGTAATACCACTTTTACTTATTTTACTATTAATAATTTCTACCAAATCGTGCTCAGAACGTATTTTTCCTTTTTCATCAAACATAAATCTTTCTGGTAAACACATATCAAATTCTGTTATTTGAGTTCCAATTCCTAATTGTTCTAATTTTTTTAAATCTCCAAAGCAGTGTCTAATATCATCTAAGTTTTGTGTCATCTCAATATGCATCTGATTTCCTATTGTATCAATTAGTCCTGGTGCTAGTTCATTAATTTCAGATAATTGCTCTATTACTACTTGTCTTCTTTCAGGATTTTCCAAAAATGGTTCATTATATACATACGTTACTCCATCTGGTTTGTTTTCTAATGCATACTGAAAAACACTAACTAATTCCTCGGTGGAAATTCCGTATAATTCTTCCCACATATTTCTGTATGGATCCTCAAAAGAAACTATCTCATTAAACAAATCTACAGAACTTATTACTCCTTTTCCATTTATCTTGTGATCTTCATTATATTTTGCAACAAAATCTATAGATTTCTGTACATATTCTTGTAATTCTCCCAAAACTTCATCTTTTGGCCTTCCTCTTAAATTTTCATTCCTAGTTTGTTTATCTAATAATGTATGATATCTTATACTGTTCAACAAGTTTTCTTTTTATATTTTCAATATCATTATCGTTCCAAATAATAAAATCTTCTTCAATCATATCTAATTGTGAACAATTGATTGCAAAATCTTTTAATTCTTCTACATTTTCACATTGAATTATACTTAATAATTCAATAGTTTCAAAATTTAAATAAATTCCATTTATTGGGCTCTCTAACTTTAATGAAAATTCTTGAATCTTTTCACCTTCTTTTGTTCTGTTCAAAAATATTATATCAATATTATTAATTTTTTACAACAAATAAAATCACATTTAATTAATTTACAAATCTATAATGAATTTAGTAAATTTTAGATAATTTAGTAGTCCATTCTTCTTTTAAGTCAAATTTTCTAAAATTTTCTAAAATTTGTATAAATTATGAATTATAAAGAATATTTGACATATAATAAAATTGATGTTATAATAACATTAGCTAGCAAATCAAATGAACTCACAAAGGTTTGCACGAGATATGTGTCCGCATATCTCTTTTTTATTGTTTAAAATAAAGAAAAGGCAGGTGTCCGCCTGCCCCAAAGATTAATCTTTGTTTGTGTCTTGGCTTTCATCATCATTATTACTTAAAAGTAACAAAACGATTAATCGCCAGATTAAATCAAATGAACTCACTCTAGTTGCACCTCCTTCCTCAAAGATTTCCTTTGAAAAGGATGGATTTATTATACTTTATTTTTATTTTAAAAACAATGTTTTTTCTACAATTTCAATAATTGTTTTTAGGTTACTTTATTCTTGTTTCTACTTTTATATACATTTGCTTGATTTCTACATTTTTTCAGACTACATTAAGATATGCACATTATAAAAATTTTAATTTTGGAAAAGTGTTAGAACTTTTGTTAGAACTTTGCACTATTTTTAAATTAAAACCTCAAGTATATCTTACGAACTACTTGAGGTTTTAATGGTGCCAACGACGTAGACATTTACAACTCGATGGCTCTCTTGACGATTGATATTAAAATCAATCAAGCTAATATTACTTTAGCATATACTTTTGTAATTTGCAATAAATTTAACCAAAATTTTTTGAATATTATTGTAAAAAAATATTATAAATGGTATAATTTATATATACAAAAATATTTACAAAAGAAAGCGAGGTGAGAACATGGAAGAAAAGAAGATAACAAAAATAAGCTTATCAACCTTTTTATTATTAATAGCTATAGTTACTATTGTTGTAATGGGTGTATTTATATATAAATTGAACAATGATAAAGCAATAGAAATAAAAAAATCTGGTGAACTTCAAACACAAGTTGATATCTTAAATGGAACTGTAAATGATTTGCAGGGAAAAATGAATAAAATATCTGAAACAATAAGTACCTCAAACTCTAGTAGCAATGATTTAGTTTCTAAAATTGATAGCACAAAAGATTGGGTATATGATGCTGAATATACAAAAAATGTGAATGCTGATTCTTATTCAACTTATTATGAAACTTATTACGTGAAAGATATTATTGTACCATATATAAATATAAATTCAACATATGCGAACAACTCTAATAGTGATATTAAAAAAGTATTTGATGATGCCATTAAAACTTATAATACTGGTGCAAATAGTAAAATAGAATATGTTGATGAATGTGGCTATAAAAAATATATTAATGATAATAGTTTGTCTGTTGTATTAACTTATGGCGTTGGTGCTACTGATGTTGTACATCCTAAATATTATACATACAATATCGACTTAAAGACAGGAAATCAACTTTCATATGAGGAAATATATAAAATTGCTGGTTTTAATTCTAGTACTATTACTTCTAAAGTTGAGGAAGCAATTACAAAAATTATGAAGGAAAAAATGTCAAGTTTTTCTGCTGATAATTATCCTACTGGAACAACTTTTGATACATATAATAATGAAAGTATAAATAATTATAAGAATTCTATTAATAATAATACTTTAGAATATTTCCTATCAGATAATGGTAAGCTAAATGTTATAGTAAAATTAAGTATTCCAGCAGGAACTGGAGAATTTGATACTATTGTTACAATAGATTAATTATAAATTAAAAACGACTGATGACCAGTAGTGAACTACTGGTCATCTTTCATAGCAATTTAACTGGGATTTTCATCCCTTTCATAGCAATCTTTATTGATTACTTTCTAATACTATGATACTATATTTTATTCCAAAAGTCAATAATTTATGCATTAAATTTTGGGCTTATTTAATCTATTTATTGCCTAATTCCATTGATATTTTTTCTGCAATTTTGTCCATATCTGCGCCATCTAATGTACCGATTGTACCAGAAAAATTTACTCTTAACATACTAATCTTTTTCATTCTAGTAATTCTAGCCCACCTTAGCATATTTCTAAAGCCATTTATTTTAGAAAGCTCAATAATTTCAGTAATAGCATTTTTTCTTTCTTCAAATTCTTTTTCAGATATAATTTTATTTTGTAAATCTTGTTCTAATTTTATATATTCTGTTGGTTTCTTAGAAGAAATAGGAACTACAAATAGGTCATTATCAAAATTTTTTAGTATAACAGCAGGGTGCATACCTCCAAATTCATTTCCAATATTAAATCCAAAATCTAGCCAAATAACATTCCCTCTTTTGAACAAAACATATTTCATAAGAAGTTTAACATCATCGTTTGATATTTTAATATTGCTAAAAGAATATTTATTATCTTTAAAACTATAATTTTTCTTAATTATGCTTTTTATAGTTTTATTTGCTTTATTAAAGGTATATTGAGTAATTACATATTTTGGCAATGTATAATTTATAACATTCTTGTATATATAATTGTCATCTTTTTCATTTATTACTTTTTCATTATCTCATGTATTCCCTCTTGTGTAAACTCTTACA
>ERZ826146.3359-NODE-3359-length-10546-cov-3.586026_pt1 | contig 10546 bp, 8 predicted proteins | sample MGYA00519857_ERZ826146 | MGnify/ENA primary metagenome ERZ826146 (study PRJEB31778, sample SAMEA3449222) | human gut metagenome | biome: human gut; feature: human-associated habitat; material: faeces | place: United Kingdom | collected 2010/2012 ...
TCCACCTCCAGTGTTTTCATTTGCACGGTCTTTTACGCCGCCCGGAACGTATATCCGTCGTCATTTTCGGGCATAAAAAAAAGACCTAACTTCCATGTCGCTCGTCAATTTTATCACAGAGCAGGTGTGCAAGTCAAGCCTTTTTCGCTTAAATATAAAGAATTTCACAGATTCCGTACGGACGTCTCAAGTGTGCAAACCCGATTCTGCTTCGCTGCATTTCGTTTTCGGGACGTCGCCCCTGTACAGAAAGTAATAAGAAGACCCTTATGTGCAGGCACAACATGTCTTCTTCTGTCTTCCTGCGCATTTTCAACTGATAAGCAAGCGGTTAAAAGTAGTCATAACCACCGTGGATATCCACCACACTGCCGTTCATATATCCGTTAGACAGCACTGCATAAGCCATATCCGCCACTTCCTCCACAGTTCCAAACCTGTGGAGTGCGATCTTCCGGTTGATACGGTCATAGCTCTCCTGGGTGCGGGCGCTGTGCCACGGAGTTTCGATGAAGCCAGGTGCAATGGCGTTGACTGTGATGCCCTTTGGCTCAAATTCCTTTACCAGGGATCTTGTCAGGAAATGGATGGCTGCCTTGGTGACTCCATATACAAGGGAGGAAGAATACGCCTGCTGTCCTGCATAGGAACCGGTAAAGAGCACACTGCCGCCCTCTACCATCATGGATCTCAGCTCTTTTACCATAAATACAGGTACGGAAAGATTGGTGTTTACGATCCGTGTCCACTCCTCAAAGCTGTAGTCTTCATATTTTGCGTAGGTACTGATGCCGGCATTGCTTACAAGCCAGTCAATATGGTCTGTCTGCTTTTTCAGCTCCTCCACAAAAACCATCATCTCTTCATAGGAAGACATATCTGCCTTTATCAAAGTCACCTGAGATCTTTTTTCCTCAGGAAGGCTCTCCTGAAACGACAGTGCCTTCTTCTCATCATGTCCATATGTTACGAAGATCCTGTCAGTTTTTGCTGACTCTGCCAGGATCTTTTCGGCGATTCCTCTTCCGATTCCGGAGGTACCGCCTGTGATCACAGTTATTTTTCCCATTTTACAGCTCCATCAGTTCATCAAATATCGGTTTCGGTATATAAGGCTGCTGATTGTGGATCGGCTCGCCCAGACAGGTCTTCGGGTATGCGTAGGTTCCATGCTCCAGCATGATCTCCAGAAGCTCCGGCCCGTTCTGCTCCAGGAATCCACCGGCATATTTTTCCACGTCTTCTCCCTGGATGCGCTTTGCAGGAATTCCGTAAGCCTGCGCCACATCTGTAAAATCGCAGGATGAGAATCCGCTGCCATCGGAGGTATCCGCATATACACAGTCAAAATAATCTCTCTGAAGATGACGGATCATTCCCAGCGCCTCATTATTCATTACGATCATCTTCACCGGGATATTCTCGCGCTTCACCCACTGCAGCTCCTGGATATTCATCTGGAAGGCTCCGTCTCCACAGATACATGCCACCGGCTTGCCGGTAGCATAATAAGCACCGATCGCTGCCGGAAGTGCATATCCCATGGCGCCATGTCCACCGGAAAAAAGTGTCTTCTGGCCCTGTCGGTTGTGAAAGGACTGATAGCTCCAGACCATATGCTGTCCCACATCCACAGCAACCGCTCCGGTATCGGAAAGCTGATCACTCAAATATGCGATCATGCGGTTCGGATAACGCTGCGGTGTCTCATCGTCCACTTTCCAGAGTTCCTTACGGATCTTCTGGCAGACAGCAAGCCATTCCTCATAAGAACCGATCTGTGCCTGCTGCTCTGTCAGCTTACGCACCACAGTTTCTGCGCTGACGCAAAAGCATTTCTCACCTTCTCTTCCCGCATGGATCTCTCTTTGAAGATTATAAGGATCAATATCCACACGGATGATTTCGGCATTCTTCGCAAACTCATGAACCTTAGTACCAATCTGACGGGTACACAGGGAAATTCCAAAGCAGAGCAGAAGGTCGCTTTTTGCATTGGCGATCATATTTGCATACCGGTGTCCGTAAGCACCTCCGATGCACCCGAAGTTCAAAGGATCATCAAAGCTCAGTGCGGACCGGGCAAGTACGCTTGTGATCACCGGAATGTGATGGGCACGCGCCAGATCTGTGAGCATTTTTTCTGCTTCTCCGGAAGCTCCGTGACCGATCATAAATACCGGCCGTTTTGCAGTCCTGATCTTATTCAGAATATATTCTGCCGCCTCTGCTCCATCAGAAGAATCCGCCTTTGCAACTGCATCCCTGTAAAAGGCTGCCCCGTTTTCCGGATCATTTTTTCCATATACAGCTGTCTCGATCTCTTCCTCGGAAAATTCCATATCATAAACCGGATCTTCCACCTCGCCTCTCTGCACGTTCATGGGAAGATCGATAAGAACCGGTCCCTTTCGATCTGTATTGGCGATCTGCCATGCAAGATTCAGTTCACGAACGATATTTTTCGGATCACGGACCTGCACCGCGTACTTGGTTACCGGCTTTGCCATGGAAACCATATCGATCTCCTGAAAGCCCTGCTGACGAAGGCCTGTAATACCGGAATATTCATAGGTATTCAGCTGTCCGGTGATAAAGATCACCGGAAGAGAATCGAAATACGCATCTGCCACACCGGAAAGCAGATTGGCAGCTCCCGGACCACTGGTGGCATAGGCACAGCCGCAGGCATTCTTTGCCTGAGCATAACCGCAGGCGGCAAAAGCAGCTCCCTGCTCATGATAGCTGGAATGACTTCTTACATGGGGATTCTTCTCAATGGAATCTACCAGATGTGCGATCATGGTTCCCTGGTATCCAAAGAAATCATGGATCCCTTTTTTCTGCAAAAATTCCACAACATAATCTGTAAGCTTGACCTTAGACATATTTTTTTACCTTCTCCATATACGAGATCCTTCCTGTTTTTTCCAGATACTTAAGATACAGGTCAAAAACCTCCGGATCTGTTTCAAATGCTTCTTCATATTTCAGACAGCGATCGTTCATCCTGGTATATCCCGCAAATGCTTTTTCCAGTTCCACATAATCTTCATTTTTGAAGAGATTCCGGATATAGCTGAGCTTTTTGCGATAAGCCAGTGCACAGGTATATTTTTCCCCGCAGAATTTTGCATAATCCCAGCACTGTGCAAGATATTCCCGGTAATTCATTCCAAACTGCCTGCGCTTTTCCCTTTTCTTCCTGACAGAAGCAAATTTCTTCAGTTCCTTTGACTGCTGCAGAAATTCCTCGCATGGGATCAGTGTGCTGCACACCACCAGCGAGCCGGGAACATAGTTTTCCATTGACTTATTTCGATAATTTTTGCCGTAGGCCCGGGTGAGATAGCTGTCTGTGTTTCCCGGGACCATAAAGGATTCTCCTCCAAGCATTGCCTCCCCGGGATTTTCAAAAATATGCGCAGGAAAATAAAGATTCTGGTCAAAATATCGGAGTACATAGGTTTTTGCGCCATCCTGCGGCTGCCGGAGCAGATCCCGGAATATGCTCTTTGCCAGCCAGCCTCGTCCGCAAAGAGAAAGGACTCGCACCATCCAGATACATCCCAGCTCACGCCGGTTCCGCCACTCGCCTTTTTTTCCGTAGATTCTTTTCCATCCCTCTTCGCGCATACGGTTCCAGAGATATTTTCCCTTTGGGCCATATTCACACTGCAGCGGAAGGATATTGATCCCCAGTCCCGGATGTTTGTATTTTCCATACTCGTCCAGCTTATAAAACAATGTATCTTTATCTGTATAACGCAGAAAAAATCCGGGGAAACGGCTGTTATTCTCCATAGATTCCAGAGTTCTACGCAACTCTGGTTCTTCATCAAAGATATTTTTAAACCGGGCCATATCACCGGTCTTCATATAAATATCATTGCTTGCCGGATTCATGGGAAAAGGGCGCTCCGTTACCGCACAGAGGGTAAGATACGGAGAAAGATAATATGTGATCTTATTTTTTCTGCATATGGTATCTATTTCTTTTAGAAGTTCCAGTACTTTCTGCTGTTCTCTGTTCAATACACTCTGCCTCGTTTCTGTTGATCTGTCATTACAGGATCCGCTTCAGAAGCTCCTGAAGCTCCTCCTGACTTTTATACTTATCCAGCCAGCTGTTCAGAAATTCTGTCACGTCTGCCTTCTTTGCGAAAAATCCGGTACGCCGGCTTCCATCGTAAAGATCCTCCAGGAAGATCCTAGAAAGCTCATTTTTTATATAGGGATGCGGCTCATGATCCAATGCTAGGAAATAATTTTCGAAGGCTTCCCGGGTACGCCCCTGTTTCTTCCGGATATCTCCCAGAAGCTTGTATACCTCTCCCTGCCATTCCTTATGGACCAGAAAGCTGCGGATCTCCTCTGCCAGATATTCCATCTCGCCCTCTTCATCACTGCACAGGATCCTGGTACGACCCTCTGCCAGTGCTTTGGGATAGCCGAATCTCTGCCATGCACAGGTAAGTGCCTCTTTGTACACTGGCTCCTCAAGGGTTCCCTCCCTTGGAGAATTACCGGTGATCCCCAGTTCTTTGCAAAGCTCTCTCACCAGCTCTTCCAGCTCCCCTTTTGTACGGACGGAATATACCTTCGCAAGATAAAGAGCGCCTCTGATCTCCTCATCCTCCGGCATCAGTCTGCTCCAAAATTCCATCAGAGAGAGTGCTTCTGATCTTCTCTGGCTTACAAGCAGATCCCGACAGTCTCGGATCGCCTGGGACTTCTGTTTTTTCAGGAATTTATCCAGTTCCAGCTGCACAATGCCGTTATTGGTGCATTCTCTGGCTTTCAGATACTCTGCCATTGCTTCGTTCCGGAGGCCCTTTTTCCAGAGAAGATCCCCCTTATATTTCATAAAATATCCATCCTGGGGAAATACTCTCAGGCAGTAAGACAGAAATTTCTCCGCTTCCGAAGCATTCTGCGGTCCTTCCAGGCGCTCCATCACAAACCGACATTTAAATTTCAGGAATCCCGGAGCATCCGGATATTTTCTGAGAAGATCATCCACGATCGCCTCTGCTTCCTGCATTTCTTTAAATTCATAGTGGCTGGCTGCTTTTCGGAAACGGCGGATATCCTCCACTGTCTGCTCCATTTCCGGAGTAAGATGATCCATTTTCTTGCGTACCTCGTACATACGGTATGCCTTGGAAACACGCTCCTGATAGATCAGTGTCAGCATAGCCGCCTGAAAAGCCTTATCCTCCAGCGGGATCAGGATCGGATGATAGAACGGACGGATCCCGTTAAAATCCTCACGCCCGATAAACTCCATGCTGAGCTGTACACGGTAATACTCCTCAAAGATCTCACCAAGCACATCATATCTTCTCTCTTTCAGCAGGGTCTCCGCTGTTTTTTCGGATCTCATCAGCCGGGCAGACACATCCCGGGCTACAACACCGGCTTTGATCCTTCTTCGTCTGTCATCCTGTTTATGGTCTCCCTTTGCCATAAGAAGGCAGTAGAATTTGCGGAAAAGCATCTGTCTGCGGATACGTTTTTTGTCGATCCTTGGCATATATTCATCCCGCACCTCCTGATAGCTGGCGCCCGGAACATCAACAGACTCATGAGATTCTCTTTCCCCATGAGGCGGTATATAGGACCATTCGTCCCCGTAATGCCAGATCAGATAATCGCTGGTCCTGTGAGGGATCATAACCTTTTCGCCCTCGAAGTCCATATATTTTACAGGGAACATCATATCCTTGTCAAAAAGAAACGGGCAGCCTCCCCATCGCATGGCATAGCGGCTGCACTCCTCTTCTTTATAAGAAAACATGATCTTCTCCAATTTCTTTAAGGTTCTGTCCTTTCCGCAGAAGGTATAGCGGAAAAGCCAGTACAGATACCGCCAGGGAGAAATTTCCCATCTGACTCCCACGACCATGCTGATATTCAGAAGTTCCGTATAGATCATCATATGGTCCCGGTATTTCTCATACTCACGGTCATCATCCGGAATGGGATCCAGAGTCAGTACGTCAATGATCTCACCAGCCTTGTCGTCCCCTATGATCTGATGCTTGTGGATCGCACAGGTATCCGTACTTCCGTAGCGCGGAAAACCGTTGGTATAATTACGATCCACTTCTGCACAATAAACCGCCCGGTTCGGCGGCATCTCGTTCTGACATATTTCTACAAATTTATCCCAGTCACTTTTGGGCATGTAAATGTCCACATCATCGTCCCATGGGATAAAGCCTTCATTTCGAAGAACACCGATCAGAGTACCTCCGGCCATTACATATCTAAGATCATGCTTTTTGCAGATCGCATCAACCTCCCGGAAGAGCTGCAAAAGAAGCTTCTGTTTTTCTGTCATCTGTCAACCTCTTTGATTAATTATTTTCAAAAGCTCAGCCAGAGTTTCTGATTCTTCATAAAAAAATCTCGTACATTCTGTCCGTCTGTCACGAATCATGATGACCAGCTCCTGAAGCAGATAGCGAAGACCATTTCCCTCAAAATTAAAGCTGTAGCGTTTCAGGAATTCCTGACCTTCTATTTTGGCTTCAAAATATCCGGTATTCCACCAGTCACCGGGTACGGTGATACGCCCCCTGGTTCCGATGATCGCAAGCTCGTTTTCCACATCCACCGTTGTTCCAATCTCAATGGTCGCCAGTGCCCGGAGATACTTCATCGTGATCATATCATAAATAAAGCAGCCGTCACTGCTTTTCACCGCATTGCTCTTCACCTCCAGGTAATCCTTACCGAGAAGCTTGATGCATGCACACAGCGCCTGGCTGACTGTTTCGCTGAAATTTTTTCCGCCCTCAAAATCATCCTGAGAAATCGCGCATTTTACAGCTACCACATCTCCCACAAGCGCTCCATGTGTCAGCCAGACAAGCTGTGTAAACGCGCGCAGATAGACCATGGTAAGCTTCTCTACCAGAACAACCTGATGTGCCTTTGCCAGTGCAAACAGCTCTCTTATCTCTTCCGGTTCCAGAGCCATAGGCGTGTCACTGATCACATATTTATCACATTCCAGTGCCTTTCGGATATAATCTGCCCTGTTTTTCAGACCGGATCGGATATAAATGATATCCAATCCTTCCAGAAACTGCCCGTAATCTGTACCATAAGAGTCAAGTTCGTATCTGTCACAGAATTCTCTCGCAACAAAAACATCCTCGGAATACACACTTTCTACATGCAGTCCGCTGACATACTTGGACTCCATCCCCATTTCGTTGTCCTCTGTATCATCCGTAACAATGCCCATGCTGTAGATCATACCCTCACTTCTGAGCTTGGTACTGGAAATATTTTTGGTACGTTCCAGATAAACGACCTCACAGTAATTCTTCAGATAATCAAATTTGCCACGCCAGTCCGAACCGACTACCAGAAGGTCGATATTGTATTTTGTAATGTCATTTAGCTTCTGCCCCTGATATTCCTCTACAATGATCTCATCCGCAAAACCAGTCTTGCGGACATTTTCGATACGCTTCAGAAGGCTGTCCTGTACATTCAGCTTGCCGCGTTCGATATCATAGCTTTCACTGGTGACACCCACAACAAGATAATCCCCCAGCTCCCTGGCTCTTTTCAGAATATTGTAATGTCCCTGGTGGAACAGATCAAAGGTACCGTAAGTAATGACTTTTTTCATTATTAATTTAATCCTGCGCTTTCTCTTCTTTATTTTTCAAAAGCACTTCCATTTCCCCCTGCGGTTCTGTGATCTTTAATATATCATCCAGGTCCTGGAGCTGCTCAAATTCCTGTGGAGCTCCGGCATCATCCATGCCTTCCTCCATCTCAAGATCCTCATCTACAAAGAAATCCTCGCCACGGATTTCTTCCGTCTCTTCTGTCTCATGTTCCAGTACAGCCGCCACATCGTCCTTCACCTTACGTGCATCCTCCTCGTCCAGAGTTGCCGCAAGCTCCTCAATGGCTTTCTTTCTTTTCAGTATGATCTCATAACGGTCATCTTCATCATATTCATCCTCAAGTCCTTCATCCTGCACCTGCCTCTCACGTTTGAACAGAATAAATGTAAGCAGGTTTAGTACCCCTCCGTAGAGGAAAGATACCGGCTTGCTTCCAAGGATCAGCACAAGCACCCAGGATACTCCGAAAAGCACCCAGACATTCAGCATCTGCGGGATGCTGAGAAGAAGCAGGCCGTTGAGTACGATCATGATCGGATAATGGAAAAAATAAATCCCCATGGTATTTCTTCCAACAAAGGTAACCGGCAGCTTCACATCCGGGATCAATGCCAGAAACGTCAGCACCAGCACAAAAGATACCAGATACATCAGAAGGCGAATCAGCATTCCTGTGATATCATCCATTCCCGATAACTGATACGTATGATTCCCACGGAAAATATCTACCGGGATCTCATTGGCGATCATAAAATTCGGAACTGCATACAAAAGCAGGGCTGAAACCAGGAGCAGGATCCATTTACCCTTGAATTTACGGACCACGTCTGTGTAATCACTCTTCCACAGATAGCCTGCCACAAAAAACGGAAAAAATACAACAATCCTGGAGCTTGAAAGATAGGTCGTAAATTCCGGTCTTGTTCCTGCCCACAATGCAAAAATAATGCTCAGAGGCACGATAAAACGTATCTTGCCAAGTGCTTCGATAGTCAGCCTGTAGATAAACAATGCCAGCACATACCACATAACTGTTCCGGACGGACGGAGCAGCTCATAATCCATGCTTCTGCCGGTCCAGATATAAGCATACCAGGTCAGACTGTATCCAAGAATATAAGGGATCAGCAGATTCTTCACATTCTTCAGTACATCCTGTGGCTTCTTGGAAAGATATCCAGATATAAAAATAAAAGCAGGCATGTGAAAAATGGTGATCCCATACCATACATAACGCACCACCATGTCCACCTTGACCAGCTGAAATGCGATCAGATGATTAAATACGACAAGAAAGATCAGTACTACTTTAATGTTATCGACCAGGTAAGAATACGGAACTCCCTGGCTATCCGTTCTCTGTTTCATTTGTTTCCACCTTGTAATATTTGATAAAAGTATGAATAAATAATAACATATATTTATGAATTTGGAAATAAAGAATTAATATATGTCAGAATTATTCACCTCTTCCAGAATTTTTCAACGGTATTTCCATATCCCGTGGAGCGCATAGGAAACAAAGAAAAACAGACTCTTCAGCGGACCATATCCCACATACCGATACACCTGATAAGTCATTGCCGCAGACTTCAGCTTATTTCTGGATTTTCCCCCTTCACTGAGCCGGTATTTCAGGTAAGGTCTGTTGATCCCTGCTGCAAATCCTCCCTTTCCCAATATCCGGAGCCAGGTAATGTAATCTTCATGGCTGTCATCATGCTCCATTGGAAACGCAAGTGCATCTTCTCTGCGTAGCAATACGGAAGAACAGTTGATGCTGTTATGCTTCAGAAGCTCCCTGTATGTGATCCGTTCCTTTACCGGAATATATTTGCCGGTAGTGCGCCCATCCGGCGTCATCAGTTCTCTTCCGGTGGAGCAGATCGCACAGCCGGTCTGTTCCATAACCTCTGTCTGGGCTTTCAGCTTGCCCTTTTCCCACCAGTCATCCGCATCCAAAAATGCGATATATTTTCCCCGGGCTTCCTTTACGCCCCGGTTTCTGGAACGGGCAGCACCCATATTCTGTTCATTTCGGATATAACGGATCTTTCCGCTGTCCATATATTTCATTACAGCAAGCTCTGTGCCGTCTGCAGAACAGTCATCAATGACCAGCACTTCTACCGGAACCTCCTGTCCCAGTGCTGATTCGATCGCTTTTCCAATATATCTTTCCCCGTTATATACGGGCATCACTACGGAAACCAACGGCTTTTCCATAAAACAACCTCCGTCCTCTCTATCTGCAAAATGCGCGTCAGGATGATCTTCCGCAGCCTGACACGCATTTCGTTTCGTTGCTTATTTTTTTTCTTCGGAATCCTTAAGAGCGTTCTTCTGATTATCATCCACGCCCTCGGAAACTTCTTTCTGGAAAAAGATCTTTACAGTCATAAACAGAAGCTTGATATCCAGAAGGAATGAATAATTTTCAATATAAAACAGATCCAGCTTCAGCTTATCATACGGTGTGGTGTTATATTTGCCATATACCTGAGCATAACCGGTCAGTCCGGCTTTTACCTTAAGACGATAGTGGAATTCCGGGATTTCCTGCTCATATTCCTGCATGATCACATCTCGTTCCGGACGTGGACCTACCAGAGACATATCACCCATAAACACGTTAAACAGCTGGGGAAGCTCATCCAGATGCAGGTTACGCAGAACATGTCCTACCGGTGTGATACGGGAATCGTGCTTGGATGCAAGACGCGCCCCGTTCTTCTCGGAATCCACACACATGCTTCGGAATTTCCGGATGCGGAATTCCTTTCCCTGATAGGTAAGACGATCCTGGAGATAAAATACCGGACCGCCGTCATAAGCCTTCACCGCAATGGCAATGATCAGCATGATCGGGGAAGATACAATAATTCCAAGGC
>ERZ826146.3362-NODE-3362-length-10538-cov-2.976533_pt1 | contig 10538 bp, 7 predicted proteins | sample MGYA00519857_ERZ826146 | MGnify/ENA primary metagenome ERZ826146 (study PRJEB31778, sample SAMEA3449222) | human gut metagenome | biome: human gut; feature: human-associated habitat; material: faeces | place: United Kingdom | collected 2010/2012 ...
GTTTCAGAGCCTGAACGATGAAGGAGTAAGCGTATTGATGATCACCCATGACAGTGAGATTGCAGCGAAAGCACAGAGAAAAGTAATTATCCGCGACGGCATAATGAAAAAGGAGGAGCAGCCATGAAGAAAAAATGGATTGTGGCTTTTATTGCTGCAGGAGTACTCCTGCTTGGAGGGGTGACTGTATATGCGGTGAAAACAAGCAGTCAGAGTACGGTAAAGGTGGTATCTGTCAGTGACATGTCAGGTGGTGGTGGATGGTCCGACAACAGTCTGTCAGGAAATATTACTTCAGATGTATCACAGAATATTTATCTGGCAGATTCACAGACAGTAAAGAAAATACATGTAAAAGAAGGAGATACGGTAAAGGTCGGCGATGATCTGCTCACGTATGATATGACCCTGGAGAATCTGGATCTGGAAATGAAAAAACTGGAAAAACAGGGAATCGAACTGAACATAGAGAAAGCAAAAAGAGAAATTACAAAATTAAAGAATACAAAACCGTCCAGTGATAACGGCAATGAAGATCCGGGATTGGATATACCGGAAGATCCGGGCGAGGAACCGGAGGATCCGTCCATGGAGCCGGAAGAGCCGGCAGAGGCTTATCAGGAGCTTACAGCGGAGGCAGAACCGTATATGGGAGAGGGAACGGTGGAAGAACCGTATCATTTCCTGTGTGCTGCTGATGGTGTGATTCTGGGAAGCTTTTTAAACCGAATGGCAGAGGAACAGTGTTTCTTTGTGATTGAGGTCCGGGAGGGCGATGTAAGCAATGGAGAACTGTTAAAAATCTGGGGACAGAAGATTACGGAAGAGGATTTTCAGGTAGCGGATACTGACCGGTTTCAGGTAAATCTTGAAAAAGAAACAGATGACAGTGATGGTCAACTGCCGGAGGATCTGAAAGCAGAGTATCTGTTGCCAACCCTGATCGGTGAGCTGCTGAGTGAACATCAACTGGAAGTCAGGGTATTAAAGTCTCATGACCAGTGGTTTGGTGTGACTTATCAGGAAGATAAAGCAACGGTAACAGAAGCAATTCAGAGATTGATTTCCAGGGGAATTTATCCATCCCGGTTGTTTAAATAGGAATAGGTGAAGGAATTCTAAGATGGAGAGACAACGAAAGACAGCGAAAAATACATCGCATAACAGAAGAGGCAGAGTGAAAGAGTCAAAAAGATCAAAGAGAAACCGGTTTGGAACGGTATGTATTGTGATTCAGACGATTGCAAGTATTGCTTTGATGATTGTACTGAATCTTTTGGGAATGATTCCGTTAAAATATCTCATTCTTGTAGCGGTATTACTTTTTTTCTTCTGGTGTATTACTTTAAATTCCCAGGTTGCGAGAAGAAAGAAAGGTACGTTTGGGAAAGTTTTTAGTTTATTATTAACGTTCTGCTTATTTATAGGATCTTATTATGTGGCAGAAGCCAATGATATGATCAGCAGGATCACCGGCGGAAATTATAAAGTTGATAAGATGATCGTTGCTGTAAGGGCAGATGATCCGGCAGAGACACTGGAAGATGCGGCTGATTATACGTTTGGTGTTCAGTTTAGCAAGGGATCTGACAATATGCAGGCAGCAGTATCTGATATTCAGAAGCAGATTGGTTCGGAGATACAGACAACAGAGTGTGATTCAGTACAGACTCAGGCACAGCAGCTTCTGGATGAGGAAGTGGATGCTATTATTTATAATGGAGCATACACCAGTCTGATGGAAGAAAATGTGACGGATTTCAGTAAGAAGATAAAGATCCTGTATACATTTGATATCCGTGTACAGCTTGATTTTGGAAATTCGGGTGCTACAGATGACAGTATTACCAAGGAACCATTTACCATTTATATCAGTGGAATTGATACCTATGGTGAAGTGAGTGAGACGAGCCGGAGTGATGTGAATCTGATCGCAGTTGTAAATCCAAAGACCTATCAGATTCTGCTTGTAACGACTCCGAGAGATTATTATGTTCCGATTCCTGGAGTTTCCGGTGGACAGAAAGATAAATTGACACATGCCGGAATTTACGGTATAGATGCCTCTATGCGTACCTTGGGTGAGTTATATGAGACAGATATTAACTATTATGCAAGACTGAACTTCACGTCCCTGATTGATATTGTAGATACGTTGGGTGGAGTTGATGTATATTCAGAACTTGCATTCCAGACGGGAACAGAGTCCGGTTGTATTGTGGATGTTCAGGAGGGGTGGAATCATCTGAATGGCGAACAGGCACTGGCATTCTCAAGAGAACGTCATGCACTTGCAGATGGAGATAATCAGAGAGGAAAGAACCAGCAGGCAGTTCTGACCGCGATGCTCAGAAAGTGTCTTTCCCCGACCATGCTTCTGAAAGCCGGTACGATCATGAATCAGGTAAGCAGTGAAGTGGAGACTAATTTATCCCAAGCACAGATTAATTCACTGATCAAGTATCAACTGAATAAGAATGCGACATGGACGATCCAGTCAGTTGCCGCTACGGGAACAAATGATAAAGGATATTGTTATTCCAGTGGAGATACACCGTTATTTATCATGGATCCGGATGAAGATGTTGTTCAGGAGATTATAGATCTGGCAAATGTTGTTGAAGAGGGTGGCACATTGAAAGACGGAGAATCCTTGAATTAGCAGGATTGAATAAAAAATCAGAGAGAGCTGTGAAAAAATGAAACTTTTCTCATTTTTTCATGGCTCTCTTCTTGTTATATCTGTGAACTTTCCAAAAACAAACTTTCCAAAAAAATAGTGCAAATGTTCAAAAATATGTTATAATGGAGGATAGTGTGTGAAAATTAAGTAAAAATTAAGAAAAACTAAAGAAAAGAGAACGGGAATGCAAAATAATAGTTCAAAAAGAAGGGAAAAAAGGCGGAAAAGAAAAATGGGAGAAAAGCAGCCGTCAAAATGGAAAGAGATTCTATTGAAGATTTTATACTGGGTGGGTGAAATACTGACTGTTTTTATAGCCGGACTTAGTGTACTCCTGGCATTAAGTGTAAGATGGATGTTTGCAACATGGACGAATTTGTCGATGGATGAACTGGTGTATCATCTGACAGCACCTTTAGACGGTACAAATACGGATATGATATGGGATTATGTCCGTGTCTGTGCTGTCCCGACAATTCTGGTGATTTTCTTCCTTATTTTGATCCTGATAGCATGGAGAAAAAAAGAAAAAGTACATCTGTTCAGAGGAATCATCAACCTGGTCGCACTGGTCGGGATTATTGTGATGTTGGGATATACCTGGACAGAACTGGGAGTCGGAGATTATCTGAAAGATCAGAATACAGAATCAAAGTTTATTGAGGATGAGTATGTAGATCCTACGGATGTTGAAGTGGTTTTCCCGGAACAGAAAAGAAATCTGATCTATATTTTCCTGGAATCAATGGAAACGACATATTCTGATGTTGATGATGGAGGAGCATTTGATGAGAATGTGATTCCTGAGCTTACAGAAATCGCACAGACCAATGAGGACTTCTCAGGAGCAGATCCAAAACTGAACGGAGGATATTCTCTGGCAGGAACTACATGGACAATGGGAGCGATGTTCGCACAGACATCAGGACTGCCGCTGAATATTTCTATTTCTGCAAATGATATGGACACGCAGGATAGCTTTTTCCCGGGAGTCACGACACTGGGAGATATTCTTTCAGATGCAGGATATACACAGACGCTGCTGATCGGATCTGAAGCACAGTTTGGTGGCAGAAAGCTGTATTTCCAGGAACATGGAAATTATGAGATGGAAGATTACAGCTATGCAATAGAAAATGGTCTGATCCCGTCAGATTATAAAGTGTGGTGGGGATATGAAGACCAGAAATTATTTGAGTTCGCAAAAGAAAAGCTTTTGCAGCTTTCCCAGGGCGATGAGCCATTCAATCTGACTATGCTGACAGTCGATACTCATTTTGAAGATGGATATGTATGTGAGCAGTGTCCGACAGAATATGATACGCAGTATTCTAATGTTATGGCATGTTCCAGCCGTCAGGTAGGAGAATTTCTGAAATGGATTCAGCAGCAGGATTTTTATGAAAATACAACCATTGTGATCAGCGGAGATCATCCGACGATGGACAGTGATTATTGTGCGGAGATCGATCAGGAAGGAAATTATGACAGAAGGGTTTTTACGGCTTATATCAATGCAGCAGCCTATGCACAGGATCAGCAGGAAAGAACCTATTCAACCTTCGACAATTTCCCGACAACGCTGGCAGCACTGGGCGTACAGATTGATGGAGACCGGCTGGGACTTGGAACGAATCTTTTCTCGGGAACGAAGACGTTACTGGAAGAATTTGGCAATAGTAAAGTGAATGCCGAGTTGAAGAAAAAGTCTGAGTTTATTGAAAAATTATCCGCTATGGATAAGACGAATGATGCACTTCTGATCCGTGAAGGAAAAATGAATGGAGCGGATGCGGATATTGATATGACGCATGTTGCAGAGGGATATATTCCGGTAGCGGTCACAAATGTGTCTGATTCCATCGTTAATAACCTGCAGGGACTGGTTCTGACCGTATGGACGGAAGACGGACAGGCAGATGTGACATGGTATGAACTGAATCCGGATGAAGAAGGAAATTATGCAGGCGTTATAGATCTGAGCCGGTTTAATTATAAGCCAGGAACTTATTATGTAAATGTGCGGGCAGTAGAACAGTCCAAGCGAGAATATGATATTAATTGTATGGAGATCAATGTTCCCTGATCTTTCATAAAATTTTTCTAAAAGAGAGCGTGTTATGCTCTCTTTTATGTTATAGTAAGAAAAAAGACGGATGAACGGGCAGCAGTCAGAGGCGGTACTTTTTTTGAAAAAGTCAGAAAATGGATGGGGGATTACCGAAATCAGAGTGTGATGGAATGAGAAGCACCGGTTAGACAAATAAAGCAAGTTAGTATATAATAAAAAAGTTACAGTAAAAATTGCTTTTGAAAAGTATCAGTAAAGAAGAAAAGCGTGAAAGGCAGGAAGAAAAGTTATGGAAGCAAAGCAGATGCAACTACAGAATTTCTTCATTTTTTTGATGGACTGTATCTGTATCGTTCTTAGTTACATACTGGCAAGTTACCTGAGATTTGGAAACCTCTGGGGTGGATATACGAAAGGAATCGTACTGTTGCGTATGGGGATTCTGCTGATGTCCATTACTCTGGTTTATTTCATTTTTAATCCAAACCGTAACTTTTTCAGCAGAACGAAGAAGCAGGAGCTGATTGCTGTATTCAGAAATATACTGATCATGGGTGCTACGATCAGTATGGCGGCCTTTTTAATGCAGGATGCACAGAAGTATTCCAGGCTGGTATACGGATATTTTTGCGGGATTGATTTTGTTGTGATGTATGTAAGTCATTTATTGTATAAAAAATATATGAATGATATTTACAGTAAGGGGATTGGTGGAAGAAAGGTTCTGATCCTCACATCAGCAGACCGGGCTGAAGGAATCTGTCAGAATATCCAGGTAAATAATTCGTGGAATATTAAGATCGTTGGGATCGTGCTGGCAGATGAGCAGGAAAAGAAGGAAATTGCAGGTATTCCGGTCGTATGTGAATATGGCGATATGATGGAATATATCCGCCGGAATGTGGTGGATGAAGTATTTGTACACCTGTCCTCTCAGACGAATCTGCCGATTAATAAGATCATTAAAGAACTGGAAGTAATGGGAGTTACAGTGGATCTGAACATCAATGTGTTTGAAATGGAAATCCCGGTTCAAAGAGAGATCGAGCGGATCGGAAATTATTATACCGTTTCGTTCAGTCCAAAGATCCATTCGTTTAAGCAGATCTTTTTTAAGCGGGTGATGGATATTGTCGGAGCGATCGTGGGACTCCTGATCACGGGGATCGTAACGGTGTTTCTTGCACCGGCACTGCTGATTGAATCACCCGGACCATTATTCTTCTCACAGGTGCGTGTTGGAAAGAATGGAAGACGGTTTAAGATTTATAAATTCCGATCTATGTATATGGATGCAGAAGAACGGAAGAAAGAACTTATGGCACAGAATAAAATGTCCGGTTTGATGTTCAAGATGGATGATGATCCGCGTGTAACACCAATCGGCAGGTTTATGCGGAAGACAAGTATTGATGAGTTTCCGCAGTTTATCAACATATTCAAGGGCGATATGAGTTTGGTTGGAACAAGACCGCCAACGGTGGATGAATATAATCAGTATGATCAGCACCATAAGAGTCGACTTGCTATGAAACCAGGACTTACAGGTATGTGGCAGGTATCCGGGCGTAGCGAGATTACGGATTTTGAAGAAGTTGTTCGATTGGATAATGAATATATTATGAATTTCAGTATTAGTTTGGATATTAAGATACTGATAAAGACCGTATTTACGGTGTTGAAGAGAAAGGGATCGGTATAGGTTGGAGATGACGGCATCCGTTGGAAATATAGTTTTATATATTTTGTTTTTGTGGATTGTGCCTGTATTTGTTGGTAATGCTGTATGTAACAAATTGAGCATGCGGGGGACGATTCCTCGAAGCTTCGTTATGGGATATCTGAGTATGTGGGCAGTGTTTCAGATTATCACGGTTCCGCTAATTCTGTTGAAGGTAAGCTTCCTTGTGGATGTTGTTGTGTATTCTATATTCCTTGTAGGGATTATTGCTTATGGGATTGTGAAAAAAACATATCGGAGTATGACAATTCCAAAGGCAGATCTATCTGCATGGGGCGGAATCATCGTTATGCTTGCGGTTGGAATATATATGATTGTACAGTCATACCGACTACAACTCACAAATGCGGATGATACACGATTTGTTGTCAATGCAGTTGATACAGTTCGTACGAATCGAATGCTGCTTACAGATGTGAACACGGGAAAGGAGATATTATCCTGGACCGGAGATTTGTTCAAGGATGTGATATCTCCGTGGGCGGTATTTGCGGCATATCTGTCAAAGATAACAGGCATTTCGGCGGCAAGCATGATGCATACATTTTTACCACCGGTATTGCTGGCGGTGATGATGTGCATCTTCTGGTTGATTGCAGGCGAGTTATTTGATAAACATATATACCGGTCTTTGTTTGTGATTCTTCTACTAGTAATGTATATGTATGGATATTTTTCAATCTACAATGCGGAAACTTTTACGATAATCCGGTTATGGCAGGGGAAAGCAACTATGGCAGCGGTTGGAATACCTGCACTTCTGTATGCTTTTTTGCGGTTGTATCGATTACTTCCGGATGATAGACGATGGAAAGAAAAGACAGTATATAATGCGGAACAAAAAGGAGCAATCTGTATGGTATGGCTTACGGTGTTTGCAGTTGCGCTTCTTACAAGTATGAGCTATATACTTTCAACGGTTATGATTGGATGTTTTGGATTCGTATATGGAATTGCAAAGAAAAGCTTACGCACTGCGATAATGGTGTGGGGCACTTGTCTGGTCAATATCGCATATCTTGGAATTTCAACATTGCTACATTGATTTCAGGATATGTATGGAGGAAGGAAAATTGAGTAAGAAAGACATAAAGATTGTAATAGCGGCACATAAACCTTATCGTATGCCGGAAGATACTATGTATGTACCATTGCATGTTGGCGCAGAGGGAAAGAAAAATCCGGATGGAACGCCGCTTGATCTGGGGTATCAGAAGGATAATGAAGGTGACAATATATCAGCGAAAAATCCAAATTATTGTGAATTGACAGGTATTTATTACGCTTGGAAAAATATACCAGCAGAGTATCTGGGACTTGTACATTATCGGCGTTATTTTAAAGGGAAAAATAAAAGTAAGGATCCTTTTGCGTGTATCGTTACTGAACCAGAGATGGAGAAGATCTTTGAGACGCACCGTATAGTAGTGCCAAAGAAGCGTAAATATTATATTGAGACATTGTATTCACATTATGCACACACACATTATGCAGAACATTTGGATTGTGTGCGGGAAATCATTGGAGAACAATGTCCGGATTATCTGAACTCTTATGATAAAGTGATCAAACAAACTTCTGGCTATATGTTTAATATGATGGTGATGGAGCGTGCATTGTTTGACTCGTATTGTGCATGGTTGTTTGCGATTCTTTTTGAGTTGGAAAAAAGGGTTGGTGAGAAACAACCGGAGATGTCAGCATTTCAGAGCCGTTTTTATGGACGGGTAAGTGAAATTATATTTAATGTATGGCTGGATTATCAGATTCAATCAGGCCAGATTTCACAAAAAGATGTGAAGGAACTGCCATTTATCTATATGGAGAAGATAAACTGGTTCCGAAAAGGAATTTCCTTTTTAAAGGCAAAGGTATTTCATAAGAAATATGATAGCAGTTTTTAGAGATAACAATAGGTGAAAACATGAGAGCTTGGATGCAGCCGATTATATATTGGGTAAATGAATATTATGGAAATCGCGGGTATCTGCTTTTTGCAATCGTCGCATATATATACCTGTTTTTTGCAACGAAGGAAAGCAGACGGAAAATAGTGTATCCAAGTGTGTTGCTGGCTTTTTTGGTATTGAACCCAATTCTGTACAAATATGTATATTCCAAAATCATTTATTGGCGTTTGATGTGGCTGTTGCCAAATACCCTTGCAATTGCGTATGCTACAGTTTTGTTTGTGAGAAAACGAAAGCATATTGCCGTAAAGGTGATTGCATTTGTACTCGTGCTGGCAGCGGTTGTATGGAAAGGCACAAATGTATATACACATTCTGGGATGGCTAAGGCATCCAATCAACAGAAGGTGGATGCCAGAGTACAACAGGTATGTGATGAGATGCTGGCGGTGGATGAAACGCCAAAATGTATTGCCGCACTTAATTTAAGTTATGAGATACGTCAATATTGCGGAGACATTGAATTAATGTACGGCAGAAATGTGGAAGGATATATCAATGTCATTGACGATCTGAGCCTTCGAATCGCGAATGAGATGCGTTCTGAGAATCCAAATTATGACTATATTTTTGCACAGGCAATGGCGAAAAATTATGATTTTGTTGTGCTCGAAGATTATAAAACGGTGCCGGAAGACCTTTTGAATCAATATGGATACCAGATCTATAAAAATGTAGCCGGATATAATCTGTATTACTGCGCGGATGTTGAACAACGGGATCTGGGTGGATGGATTGTAACACAGTATGGGCCGAATACAAGTGAAGTAAGTATGTGCTATACAAGCGAGGATAAAAATAATAATCTGATCATCATTGATGGTGGATATGGCTGGTATGAACAAAAGCTGCGAGCAATCATCCGGGCGCATGATAATCATGTAACGGCTTGGATTGTGACAAGCCCGATTGATAGCAATGCACATGCATTTTGTGAAATTCTACAGGACAAGCAGGGAATTCAGATTGATCAGATCTACACGATGCATATAAACGACGAGCAGTATGCAACTTATCTGAGGGATGCAAAAGAATGGCAGAACACGGATTTTGTGCAAATGTTCCGGGAAACTTTAGAAAAAGAAACGAATGTAAACTATGTAAAAGAAGATGATCAATTTGAAGCATTAGGGCTTAGTTTCAAGGTATTACATGCGTGGGATGATGAAACGGATGCAATTGGGGAATATCAAGAATACAACGGTTCTATTTGTTTTCGAATCCAGGCAAATCAAGAATCCATGTTATATTTATCAAAAATAACCCATCCATTAGAGGACCATATTATAGAGAAAAATTATGATAAACTAAATGCAGATTATGTGCAGGCAAATAATAATGGACGGTGGACACTGAGTGCGGAGTTTTATAACATGGTGTCTCCGAAATATGTATTCATGGATTGTAGTATGGAAACTGTGAATGCGGATGAGGAAGAAAAAGGGTGTGGGGGTGTATACAGATATGTAACTGGTATTTTACAGGTGCCAATTGGTATGTATGATACAACGCCGACTTGGATTATATTGAAATAAGGAATAAAATAAAATGCAGACAGATGTTTTGATATCTTTTATTATTCCGGCATACAATGCTGCGGATACAATAGAAAAAGCTGTGCAATCTTTGACAGATGTACCACGGACAGAAGTATTGATTGTAGAAAATGGATCTACGGATGAGACCAAGCAGGTTTTGGAGCGACTGAAAAAGAAATATAGTAACATAAAAATATTCACATCCGACAAAGGGGTGTCCAATGCAAGAAATCTGGGAATTCAGAATGCAACGGGCGAGTGGTTAGCATTTGTTGATGCCGATGATTATCTGGCAAGGTCAGGCGTTACAACGATGATGAATGATGCGAGACATGGGGAATATGATTTTTTCGCATATGGACATGTAGCTGGACAAAAGCAGAATTCGATTACTGATCGAAAAAGAGTGTTTGACGGGGGAAAACTCGATGAGGGTAGAGTACAGATGATTCAAAATCCTACGCGGTATATGCAGGTGTGGGCGAAGCTGTTTCGAAGGGACATCATTGAGAAAAATCATATTCGATTTGATGCA
>ERZ826146.3368-NODE-3368-length-10517-cov-2.773370_pt1 | contig 10517 bp, 5 predicted proteins | sample MGYA00519857_ERZ826146 | MGnify/ENA primary metagenome ERZ826146 (study PRJEB31778, sample SAMEA3449222) | human gut metagenome | biome: human gut; feature: human-associated habitat; material: faeces | place: United Kingdom | collected 2010/2012 ...
TAATAAGACTGATAAATGCTATTATTGACTTTTTCATATTATATACTCATGTCGATTCAGTGAGCCAAATATAGCTATTTTAGTAACCTAAGCCAAATCTCAAATTTATTTTCACTTGGAGAATAGATAAAAGCAACACAGATAACGTCTGTTTATATCATCGACGTTATCTGTGTGCCAAACAATACATTTACCTCATTGTCTTCAGACAATTAATCGTGTAATCCCTTTTTTCTCAAATAATCCAGCATGAACCCCGGACGATCAGTCTGGAGAATCCGTGCCCCCAGCTCTTCAATCAGATATCCATAGTTTCCATCCGGATCTTTTAAAGCCTGATCGTCTTCATGCCCTCCCGCAAGAGAAGCCCACAACGTATTGTACCAAATCCGACTCTTTCCCAGAATAATCGATTTCACTTTTCGAGGCAAAGGACTGGAAGAATCCGAATAAACCAATTCGAAGGCAGCAGGATGCAGCTGTGTCATATAGTCCCTGACCTTCTTTTCGCCATCCTTTCCGTCAAGTCCTATCACCGGTATGTAAATCACTTTATCCAGATAATCTCCAAACTCACTTTTGACAGTTTCCACCGGCTGGCCTCCTTTCATTATCACCAAACTGGCAGTTCCGGTTTTCTCGAGCACAGCGTATACCTCGTCAAACACAGAATACGCCTTATCCAAGTTAAACATAATCTGACCTTTGCCTGCCAACAATGCCTCTTCCAATGTTGGAACAATATGTTCTGTCAGATTTCCATCCTTATCTTTCAGTTTCAACTTCTTGATTTCTGCCAATGTATAATCCTTAATCAATCCTTTACCATTGGTTGTCCGGTCTACACGGTCATCGTGCATCAATATTAATTGTCCGTCTTTAGTCTTGTGAATATCAATCTCCACAATATCCACTCCCATTTGTATGGCACTATCAATTGCCGCTACGGAATTTTCCGGTGCACTCCGCCAGTTCCCCCGGTGTGCCACGACTAACACCCGATCGGACTTCGGATCTAAAAATGCCTTACGGATCATTTCTCCCCGTTGCGCAAACAATATAAGAGGTTGCAAACAACAGAATATCCCTAACCATATCAGTTTGTAGTTTTTCATTGTCATTCGTTTAAATAAATTGTATCATTATTCTTGATAAGCTCCCGGCCACATCGCATTTTTATCACGCGGATTCCCCAACTGGTCAGTGGAAAAAGCATCCATCTCATCCAACCATTTTCCAAACTCCTCACCTAAATTCTGGAAAGGACAACTATCCGGTTTAAAGCCGGTTGTGATCGCATTCTTAACAGCGTCGGCAGCAGTCCGGGTAAACTCATTCACATTCCCGTCCCAAGTATAGACAGAACGATTGGCATCCCATACGACATTTAAAGAGCTAATCGTACTGTTATACTTATCAAACTCTGATGTTGTAAACTTGTTGGTTGATGCAGGCATGATCGTACCGCCCATCAGATTATACCCTTTGGATGTCAAATGGCGAGTATCATCACCGGACATTTCAACAACCGGATTAGCTGCATTTTTATTCAGGATGATATTATTCATCAAGAATGATTGCCGGGCCGGCCAGGATTCACAACGAATAACAGCCCCGCTATTTTGAGCACCATCCTCGATAATGGTAGAGTTTACAATCAACATACTCCCCGCGCCGTTAATGGTTCCATCTCTACCACTATTATTGGTAACAGTTGTATTATTCATACATAAATGACCGTTTGACATTTGAATAGCATAACCGAACTGTCCGCCTTCATTGCCTGTAATGGAGCAATTATTCATAAAAAGAATACTCCCACTGTCATTGACGCGAATTGCGCCTCCACGCGAAGATGCCTTGTTGTTTCTCAACTGCACATGATTTAGTTTGGCTGTCCCCTTATACATGAATATACCGGAACCACCAGCCTCACCTGAACCATTTACTCCCGCATTATAGCACTTTTCAATGATACAATGATTCAACTGTAATGTTGCATTGCCACTGCTACCATTCGCAATCAGGAATCCACCACTATAGCCATTTATTTTCTCATTGGGATGATAACCGCAAGAGAACGTACAACCTTCAAATGTAATATCTATCTGGTTTCCTAATGTAAACAAGGAATAATCACCCGCATCCGCAATGCCGTTATTATTTGCATCTCCTGTGAAAGTAGTCAGATACCGGACAGGATCACGCTTGCTTAAATCCTTCCGGGTACTTTGAGGATCATATCCACACACAACCTTTATTTCGACTTGTTTACTATATCCGCTATACTCTATTTTCAGACCGGCTTCCTGATCTGCTATCAAATAGGTACCGCCTGCCACATAGATATTCTTACCATCCAATTTCTTAGCATTCGCAGTCGTGATCGCACTGTTAGTGTTAGTTCTCAATAGATTGCGTAACCCGTCTACTCCCATTGCATTATCCCAATCCATACCGGTAGCATTCCCTGTAGCATGCTCTTTCACATAATAAGCGTCCAATTGTAATTCCGTTGCATCTCCCCCATTGATTGTACCAGTCTCCCATGGAGTGACAATCGGTTCACTCAATCTAATGACCGAACCTTCTACTTTCAAAGTAAATTCATAACAAAATCCGGCCTTTATTGCAGGAATGCCCGGCAATACCAGATCTTCCCCCTTGTAATTTAAAGAAACGAAAGTACTATTAGGATTTGCAGTTCCCGGAGCTACGATCGCCGTATATTTACATCCGCTTTGTCCGGCTTTCCCTCCTTCAGGAATGGTGACATACGGTGAAACAAGTGCAGTTCCCGATGAAACATTTCCGTCCGTATATCCCTGATAGGAACCGATTTTAACTCCTAGAGCTTTACTTTGTGAGTCTATATCGTCCAATGTCATGATAACTTTCGCCATTCTCCGGTTCATATTCAGATGAAGGACACCTGATCCCTCATTTATAGCATCTTCTACTGTGCAAGTCATGTAGTCTGCGCTCGCCAGATTTTCCAAACTCTGCTGATTAATAGGAAGAGAGAAGTTGGCTACGCTTGTTCCTTCAGTCACCGGATAAAAGGCAGAATAAGTAACAGGTTCATTTCCCCACCTAAGATAATAGTTATCCGTAGGAGCCCATTGCCCTCCAGACAACATATAAGTCACACTACCATCTTCGCAACTCAACAGAATCTGGTCTCCATTATTAAATTGCATTTGCTGTTCATTTGTTCCTGTAGGATTACTACGGGTATATGCAGCATCAATAACAGCATTGATCTTGATTGCACCGGAGTCTTCATTGAACACGGCTATCTCTTTATCCGTATCACAAGCTGCCATACCCGTTAATATACATGCAGCCAATATATGTTTAGTAATTTTCATAACTCATCTCCTCCTTTTTATTTCTGATCGATAATCTGACCGGTTGCCCGATATTTCATTTGCATGGTAGCCAACCGTGCCGTTTCATTTACATTCAGTGTCAGCGTATGCTCTACTCCCTTTTGCAACTCAATGGGCTCTTCGGCAGTCCATATATACAATTTTCCGTCATAACTGAAATTGACAGAAAAGCCTTCTATTATTGTTTGCGGGAGAAGAATGCATTCATACCCATCCGTACCCTTATAGGGGGCGATAGTTGTAGCTACAGCATCTTCCCGTGGAATGACTACCGGTTCCGGCACTGACAAATCACAAATACCACCCGCTATTGTACCATTTACAGCCATATCGCCCAATTTACTGATCGCCGCATCTTCCATACCATTATTTACCGTCACTTTTATAATCAGCTTGCTCATGGCATGATCCAAAGTAACTTTCAATCTACCATCTGCGGTGAGATCCTGTTTCGGATCAACTATTGATTTAGTCAACAGGAAATCAGAAGCAATCACATTTTCTTCAGTAGTTTGGTTGCTTTGTATGTTGATAGCTAACGGAGTGTCTAAACTAGCTTCCGAAATGTAAGGAGCATACGCCACTACTGTTACCGGAGTTCTTGCATTATCCCAAAGCATTTGTTGCCCGTCCGCCGTATTCCAGTCATTATTAGATTTTACCATTTGCGAATTATAATCATAAGCAATGTTTTCACTGTTATGAATGATCAGTCCAAAACTCTCCAGATTACTTGCATCATATCCGGCACGCGACACAGGCGCATTCACTTCTGTCACAATACGGATTATATGATCTTCGGGAAAGTTGCCGGTCGGCTGCGTCCCGTCTTCAATGTTTGAACAGCCTGTCAGACTAATGACCAAAGCGGTCATTATATAAAATTTGTTTTTCATATCACAATTACTTTTTAAAGATTCAGTTGGACAATACAGCATCATAAGCTCCCATTTGCATCTTATCAGGATTGCGTGTCACGCCACGCTGATCCAATCCGAAAGCATCTTCACCCATCCATTCCACGAATACCTCACCTAAATTAACCATAGGAGAAGCAGCAGGATTGAAACTTTTCACAGCATTGATTACAGCTTGTTTGGTAGCATAACCACCCACCTGTCCGATCTGGTCAATATTCCACTTATAAACACCCTCTTCCGTCAGGTTGCCATTCACAAGGGTAGGATAAGCAGTATCAGAAACGTCCATTGTGAAATTATTAACTCGCTGATACAAGTTATATCCCATGGAGTAAGCTTCTTTATTCGCTCCATTCAAAATGAAGCTTGGAGCGGTAGAATTCTCGGAAATCAACAGGTTATTAATAAACTTAGTATCACCATCAATAGAGGTTTCACATCGAAAGGCGCCATACTCCTGATCAATATCATGCCCTACAATCGTACTATTAGCGAGCATGAAACTACCTCCCCCGTTTAAAGCAGCACCTTTTCCCGGATTTCCGACAATGGTTGTGTTATTCATACAAATATGTCCCGATGATATCTGAATACCGACCCCAAAAAGTTCTCTTACTGAATTGCCAGTTATCAGGCAATTATTCATAAACACAACAGCCTTATTGCTGTTACACCGTATTGCTCCGCCACGGCTATCCGCCGCATTATCCAGGAACTTCACATTGTTCAGTTTCGAGCTCCCGGAAGCAATAAGAATAGCTGTACCTCCCGCTACTCCTCCTTGCCCGTTGACAGCTTCCGTTTTACAATCCCTGATAATACAATCCGTTAATTCGACAGAGGTGCTATTGACGTTACCATTGATATAAATTCCGCTACCACACTCGTTAGACTTGGCATCATTATTAGAAAGGTACCCATATTGAAAAGTAACTCCTTCAATCCCAATAATCCCTCCTTTCACCAACAATAGTCCGCAATCACCGGAATCAGCCTGATTATTACCGTTTACATCTCCGCTGATCACTGTCTTATACGTATCAATACGACGATTAGTCAGATCTGTCCCTTCGCTCAACAAACTATATCCTCCTTTGATCGCTTTAATGTCTTTGCGGATAATCACCCCGAGTCCTCCGGTCTCGGACATCACATATTTTCCCTGGCTCATGTAAATAGTACTCTTGGACAGATCGATAGATCCACTCAATAATTTGCGAAAACCAGCTACATCCATTGCCTGATCCCATGAAGTACCATCCATGTCCCCTTCACCGAATTGAGTTACAAAATAACTTTCCAGTCCTTTTTGCAAGACAACTTCTTCATCCAGATCATCATCATAATCAGTAATCATCGGAGGATCAACCATCTCATAATCTTCCTGACACGCCTGGCTCACTAAAATAGTGAAGGCCAAAAGCCCAATCTTTGATATTGTGAGCAACTTATTTTTCATTTTTCTTCATTTTAAACTTGTACACTAAATTGAAATAATTACAGTTCACCGCTTAACGGGCAATATCCGGATAACCGGGATTCTGTTTCAGATATTCATTCTGCTCCAATTGGGTCTGTGAAAACGGGAACAATTCATAATGAGTATCTGCATCCCGTTTCTTGTCCCACCATGCATCCTGAAATCTTCCGAAGCGGATCAAATCCGTACGACGACGGCTCTCCGCAAGAAATTCCCGCCCCCATTCATCAAGCATTTCTTTTAGATCAAGTACCACGTTACCTTCCGGCTGATAAGCGATATCTGCAGTAAAGTTTTCATAGTTGCGTTTACGCACGCTGTTCAACAGCTTGCCGGCCTCGCCTGCCTGTCCGAGACGAAGAAGGCATTCCGCCTGCGAATAAATAATCTCCGCCAAACGGATTTCCGTATAATCCGACTCTATAAAATATCCTCCATCAAACGGATAGAAAGGATACTTCACACAGTAAAGCCCCGAGTTGAAATCTCCGTTTCCCAGTTTAGACTCCTGATAATTCGGGTTGGCAATATAACCGGATTCTGCGTTACCTTCAAAACGTCCCACTTGATCAAGTAGGTAAAGGACATATTGATTATCCGGATTCTTGGCATATCCCCCACTAATACTGGAATTAGCTATTTTCCCTTCCATGAAGAACATACCTTCCCGTGTATTATTACTCGTATTTACATATTGTTTATAACGTTTATCGCCCGCATACTTGGCGAATTTCTGCGTAACCATGCCCAATTCATAATCAAACAATGCACGTGGTTGCTGGTTATTATAACTTGGCGAAAGTGCATATTTGGGATTTCGGCTGCCATTTCCTTCAATTTTCAGGTATTTCTCACAACCATAAGGAAGGGCCCGTCCGTAAACAGTTCTCTTGTCATTTTGCAGATGCCAGCTAGTCAATCCATAAGAACCGGGAAAACCGAGGATTACTTCATTACACATTTCATTATTCCAGTCAAAAGGTTCGTACCAGTTATCAGCGATTGCATAATAGCCGAATTCTCCTCCGGTAATACGCTCACACATATCAATACATTCCTGCCATTTAGGCTGTCCAATCCACTTTTCCGCATTTAAATAAAGACGTACCAGCAATGCAGCAGCCCCCGCTTTAGTAAATTGTCCTTGTTGACCGCCATTACCAGATTGTCCGATTTTGGAAGGTAAAGCTACCAGACAGACATCTCTCAACTCACTTTCGATAAAATCAAACATAACCTGTGGAGATACCTGCTTCCGGTTTTCCGGCTGTTCATTGACCGCTTGGTCAGAAGTCGTAGTTAAGATACAATTACGGTAACTATTAAGCAGGCGAAGATAACAATAAGCTCTCATACAACGTAGTTGCGCTTTAAAACTATCAAACTCACTGTCACTTAAATTAAATTTAGAAGGATTCAATTGAGACAAATCATCCAACACCAGATTGCATTGACCGATACCGCCATACATGCCTTCCCACTCGTTTGTCCAGTCTTCCTGATTAATGTCATCGTATTGATGATAATGATATTTTTCCCATTTACCGCCATCATACCACCAAGTTCCCCGAGTAGGCGTTATCAACTGATCCCCTGTCAGTTCTTCGTGTTCATGACGTCTGACAATGGATTCATAGATATGCTCAAACGGACGAAAAACGGCGTTGATAACATCCTGTTTGGTATTATAATAGTTTTGAGACATGACCTGATCATACACCGTTTCCGACAGATCTGTACAGGATGGCAAACTAATGACTGTACCTGCCATTATCCCTAATCCAATGATATATTTTGTTATTTTCATAATCGTCTTTTATTAGAAACTTACTTGTAATCCTAAAATAAACTGAAAAGCAGACGGATAATAGTTATATCCTCCTCCGAAAGTACCCGGTGTCAGTCCGTTCACTTCGTAGGTAGAAGGATCTACACCGGTAAACTTCGTAAACGTATAAAGATTGTTGGCCGTACCGAACAAACGTATCTTTTCAATATATTTCTTATTCAGGTTCATGGTATATCCTAAAGTGACGTTGTCTATCTTCAGATAATCACCCGGTTCAATGAAATAGTCGGTAATCACATTCTTACCTGTCGTGATATGTGCATTCTTCGAATAAGCGGTCGTCAACTGGTTGGTAGTCATGCTCTGCAATCCGAAATAGAAATCATGCACGTTGAATATGTCAAACCCGGCAGCACCACGGAGGGCAACAGACAAATCAAAGTTCTTATAAGTGAAGTTATGCGTCATAGAGCCGGTGAATTTCGGCAAACCGTTTCCGGTCACAGACTTATCCTCTTCCGTACCTTGGGCTACAGGAATCACATTCCCCTTTTTATCATAAATCAGCCAGTCACCTTTTTTATCCACTCCTGCATAACGATATGTAAAGTAGTTACCAATACGTTCCCCTTCTTCAATCCGCTGCAAATATCCCGGATTATTCGGATTCGCCATGCTACAGGTAGAGTAATATTTTTGTCCTTTATATATATCGTTGGAAAAACTAACAAACTTATTGTTATTAGTAGCCCCCACTAATGTGAAACTATAAGTGAAATCCTTTGTCCGGACAGCATTTACTGTAACATCAAGTTCGAAACCGGTATTACGCAATGTACCTACATTGGTATAGATGGTGGAGAACAAGTTAGGTGGTACCGGTACAGAATAATCTCCGAGCAAATCACTTTGTTTACGATGGAAATAGTTAAATGAACCGGTCACTTTGTGTGAGAAGAGTGAGAAGTCCAAACCCACATTCTGATTATGTCCTTTCTCCCAGCGCAATTCCGAGTTCGTATTTTTGCTCGGTCCCCATACATGAAAACGGTTACCATTGTATTGATACCAACCGAAAGCCCGGTAAGTAGCCAGAGAATTATAATTTCCTATTTCCTGATTACCTGTCACCCCATAATCATAACGTACTTTCAAGTCATCAATCCATGAAAGTCCTTTCATAAACTTCTCATCCGAGATACGCCAACCGACAGATACAGCCGGGAAATTGCCCCATTTATGATTCTCGCCAAAGCGGGAAGACCCTTCGTGGCGTAAAGAAAAAGTAAACAGGTAGCGCTCTTTCCAATCATAATTAACACGTCCGAAGAAGCTGATTAACTTATGGTCATTCTTATAGGAGCCCATCATTGTTTTTCCATCTTTTGCCGCTTCCAGCCCGGAACCCAGATTATTATACGTCAATCCATCCGAAGAGAAATTCCAGTTTTCAGCAGACATTCCGGAATTTACACCATAATTATAGCTATACCCCACCATTGCACGGATCTGATGATTCTTGATACGTGTAGAGAAATTTGTTACCCATTCCAGATTGTTAGTCGTACTTTTGTCGAAGTCACGGCTGGCTTTTCCGGTGACCCCATCATTTACGTTAGAACCATAAGTAGACGGTGTAAACCATCCGTTAAATTTATCAACTTGATATTGAGAAATAGTGACCTGCGACTTCAATACCATGTCCGGATTCTTCGGATTAAACAGAGGCAGCAGATTAACGGCAGCCGTAGCATTCCATTCCAGCAACTTAATTTCCGTACCATTCTCTTCTTCATTCAATTGCTCTACGATATTAGAACCTTCCGTTCCACTGGGAAAACGATAGTACCCATTAGCCGATTCCGAATCATAAATAGGCATTGTCGGATTGTTTTTAATAGCATTGCTATATACATTGGCTGATTTGTTCCGGTCGATAACACGAGGAGTTATATTAGCAGAAAACGTGAATAGCCCGTCTTTGGTTGTATGGTTAATATTGGCACGTGCTCCATATTCACGACGGTCGGAACGCAAATCAATACCACGGGCATTACGATAGTCGGCGGTCACCCGATAGTTGGTTCTCGCATTACCGCCGGAAAATGTCAATGTATGCATGTGAGTCACCCCCAATTGAGTAACGGCATCAAACCAGTCTGAATCAGCTCCCATATCGGAAAGCGGATTAGACACTGTGCGATAAGCACGGTATTCTTCCGCATTCATGATGTCGAGTTCTTTTTTAGCTTTATTAAAAGTAACGGAAGTACTATAGGTTGTATGAACCTGTCCATCTTTGGTTCCTTTCTTTAGATTAATCAGGATAACCCCGTTACTACCCCGCGTACCATAGATCGCAGAAGCAGCACCGTCTTTCAATACATCAATCGATTCAATATCGGCAGGGTTAATATTCGTCATATCTCCTCCCGGCACTCCGTCTACCACAATTAACGGTCCTAAACCTGCATTACGGGAAGAGACACCACGAATCTGAATACTTCCTTGATTGTTCGGATCGGCCAAAGCTGTGTTAGAAACCGAAACGCTGGAAACTTTCCCCTGCAAAAGCATGGAGGCATCGAGGCTGGATATCTGATTCAGATCTTTCGCACCTATATGCGAAATAGCCGAAGTCATTTCTTTCCGTTTCATCGTACCGTAACCCACCACTACCACTTCATTCAAAGCGGTCGATTCTTCTTTCAATACGATCTTCAATAACTGGCCGTTTTTAACAGCCACTTCTTGTGTTTCATAACCGATATAAGACACTTTCAGGTGTCCATTCTTAGGTACGTTCACCAGAAATTTACCGTCTATATCTGTAATAGTACCCTGCTTCGATTCTACGACTACTACGGAAGCGCCAATAACTGGTTCGCCCTTTTCGTCCGTCACCGTACCTGATACCTTACTTTCCTGCTGAACTT
>ERZ826146.3376-NODE-3376-length-10502-cov-2.880061_pt1 | contig 10502 bp, 10 predicted proteins | sample MGYA00519857_ERZ826146 | MGnify/ENA primary metagenome ERZ826146 (study PRJEB31778, sample SAMEA3449222) | human gut metagenome | biome: human gut; feature: human-associated habitat; material: faeces | place: United Kingdom | collected 2010/2012 ...
CAGAAAGCCTATCCTTTCTTTAATGAAAATTATCAGAGTGCAACAGGATTTGAAGAGCAGACCATGTCAGACTGTTATTACCAGATATGTTCTTTTTATAAAAAGTACATATTAAATACGACCACAGTGGAAGAAGCATCTAAAGAGAATTATGATGAGATTTTTACCGTGATAGATGACGCTATTAACTCTGTAAAAGATGCCGGTGCATATGATCAGCTGACATGTGTTTATGCTTCTTTATGATCAAAGAGCAAGTATGGCTCAGGTTAATGTTGATAGACAGAGAATATTGGATTTGTACGATGATATATACAAAAGAACAAATGAACTGACAGTACAAAAAGAACAGTCAAAAGTACTTCAATCAGAGATTCTTGATAAGTATGAAACATACAAAGAAGCAATTGAAAGAACATACACTAATATAGAGGAAAGGAAGTAAAAATGGCAGAGATATTACATACACTTTCAATTATCTCATTTGTTTTAGCTGTATTGTTTGTGGTAATAGCAATTATATTTTGGTTTGTTTTTAAAATACCAAATGTAATTGGTGACTTGTCAGGTCATAATGCCAGAAAATCAATTGCTCAAATGAGGCAGAACAATGAGAAAACAGGAGATAAATCGTATAAGGCAAGCAAGAAAAATCTAGATAGAGGAAAACTGACTAGAACTATGGAGGGTATTGGCGAACCTGGGAACAAGAATGAAGAAACTGGGTTGTTGAACGAGAATTTAGTGAAAGAACGAGAAATTGAAGACACTGGGTTGTTGGTGGATCAGGATGCGACGGGCTTACTTGATGAATCAGGAGAAACTGCTTCATTGGGGAATGAGAATAATATCAGAAATCGCGAACTATCTTCTGTGACTATTAAAATATTAGAAGAAGTAATCATAGTACATACGGAAGAGGTGATTTGATGAGAGAACGAAATAAGATAAATATGTATTTTATTATTTCAGAATTCTGTTTAATCATATTTCCAAGTACATTCCTGTTTATGCCAATTACTAATAGTGATACTTTCTGTTATGCAAGGTATGTCACTGTTGCTATTGGTATTGGATGAGTGGATTTTTGGGATATGGAATAATGATATATCTTTATTTAACAAAAAAGAAAACAAGGAAGACCCAGAGAAAATGCTATATATTTTCAAACAGTATAGTATCGGTGGCAGACATAGTATTCGTCCTAGGTATTCTGGGGATGATAACATCATGCTTACTTAGTATGAGTTCGACATATATGGGGTATTTGTGCTTGTTTATTATTGTATTCTCACTGAATGCGCATCTATTATATAGCAGAAAATACATAAGAGAGTAATTATACAAATAGAATGGAGGAATTAACAAATGAAGGAAATGAGCAAAAGAAATTTCCGAAAGAGGGGATTAGCGTTCATTATGGCTTTATTGATGATTGTATCAATATTCCCACCAGCCGGAGTAACAGTAAGCGCACAGACGGATAAGCACAAGGGCTTTGTGACTATTACGGTAACAGATGCAGATGGTGTTGCTATTAATGGTGCTACAGTTACATACACAATTAAGGAAAAGGAAAATGGCATTAATAATTTTCAAACAATCAATCAAAGTGGCCAAACAGACAGTTATGGTACTATTGAAGTGTTAGAGTCATCTAATTATTATGATGATCTTATTATTACAGCATCAGTATCAAAAGAAGGATACACGACAGATACAACTACTATAAATGAAGCAGATGTAACTTCTGATACACAAGATTTTTCTGTGAAATTAACAGCTGAATCTAAACCAGAATCTACGCCAGATATTGAAGGAGTAAGCATTGAAGTGCTTAATGCAGATTATAACGGAGAACCACAGAATTTAGTTAGTGTTTCAGTTGCAACAGAGAATGTAGCTATTGAATATTCTAGGGATGGAAACACATGGGTGGATACTTGTCCGTCAGAGACCAATGCTGGTGAGTATCCTGTGTATGTGAAAATTACAAAAGATGGATACAGTACATATTTATCTGGCAAACAAACTGCGAAAATAAATAAAGGTGATATAACAGGAATAGACATTACAGCCAAAGAGGTAGAATATAAAGACGCGACAGAGCAGGAATTGGTTTTAATGACAGGTGCTTTTGATGAAAAGGATACTGTAATATGGTATGTAAATGATAAAAGCACAGGAAGTCAGGATATTCCTAAACAATTGGCAGTCGGTGAGTATAAAGTTAGATTAGTCGTAAAAAGAGATAATTATAATGATTTTGATAAGACTGTAACAGCTAAAATTTCAAATGCGAAAATTAATTTGGGAGAGTTAAAAGTAACAGGATTAGATAGTGTTTATAACGGAAAGGCTCAGGAGGCAGTCAAAGTTGAAAATCAGGGAGATTACACATTATATTATCAGTTGGATGATGGAAGTCAGACTGCAAATCCAGATGCTTGGGATACAACAATTCCGACAATAACAAATGCTGGTTCTTATATCGTCTGGGTAAAAGCTACTAAACAATACTATGATGATAAAAATGTAGATGTTATAAAGGCAGAAAATGCAGTTGCACCATACAATGTATATCTGGCAAAGGCATCACAGGTAATATCTTTTGATAAATACACTGGAGAGGAAACTAGTGTTGAAATTACGCAGGCTGAAATGGAAGCCGGAAAAGAATTTATTTTTACAGCCACAGATAAAGAAAAAAAGCTGGTGGAACGATTACATATAGTGTTGCCTTTGACGAAGGCGACGATGAAATAGCAGATATTGATTCGCAGACAGGAGTACTGGTTGTAAAGGGCGCAGGTAAAATTACGATTAAAGCAGTTCTTTCTGGAAATGATAATTACAATGAATGTACAATTGAGCATGCGTTATATGTGAAAGGAAAAAGCGCAGCTGGAGAATGGATTTCTTTCCCTGAGAATACAATTGAATACATATTAGGAAACACCAAGGGAATAACTGAGAATATAGCTGTGAAGAAAGAAGATAAGGATAAGGGGGCAATCTCTTATAGCATAAAAAATGGTTCTGATTTAGGTCTCAGAATTGACAGTAAATCAGGAGTGATTTCTATTGCTGATTATAGCAAAGTGATGAAATCACTTGAATCTGGCAACGGAATTTTGAATGTGACGGTGAAAGCTGATAAGGCAGAATATAGTAAAAGAGGATGGTGGAGTAAAGCAAACTATCCGGCAGATAGTACATCCTATACATTGAAGATTTCTATGTCAGAGGCACCTACTTTATCATATAAAATATATGCCGCTGATGATTTGGAGACTGAGTTAATAAAACCAAATGGAGAAAATGATTGGTATAATAAAACATTGTTAATTAAGCCAGCAGATGGATATTCCATTATCAGAGCAGATGAGTTGACAAAAGATAAACCTTCCTTCAAAGACTCTGTAAAATTTGGTGAAACTGAGGCAAAGGATCAAGGGGTATCGCTCAGTCACTATATATATCTGGAAGAAAATGCTACAGGTAATATTACAAAAAAGGTTGAGATAAGTAATCTGAAACTTGATACGATTGCTCCATATAATGTGAATATAGATTTCCCGGATGTGGAGGAGAAGAATTCTGTCAAGTATTATGGTGATTATATTACAGTAACATTTACAGCTTATGATGTAACTTCCGGAGTAGACCATTTTGATTGGAAGTACACAAGGGAAAATGGTGCAAGTAATTCTAATTTGGAATCTGATAATGGAACGGTAAGTGCACAGGTAGATAAGGATGACACGAATAAATATTCTGCAACATTGACATTGCCAAGAAAGAAAGCTGAACAGCTTAGAGGTAATCTGCAGGTTACAGCAATTGATAAAGCAGGAAATAACTCTGTTTCATACACAGACGATGGCGTATTTGTTATTGATACAATTGCACCAACACAGAAAGTAGAATACAAATTAAAAAATAATGATGGTTCAAATCAGATTGTTGGAGAAAAACATTATTTTTCTAATGATGTTGAATTCACTTTTAAGATAGTAGAGGCAAATTTCTATTCAGAGGACGTAACTATTACAGTTTCTAAAAACAACGGTTCGGCTGAAAAACAGAGTGTAACATGGACCGATACAGAAAACTCTGATGAACATCAGGCAACGCTTACACTTTCCGATGATGCTGAATATACAGTATCTATGACTTATGAAGACCGCTCAGGAAAGGAAATGACTGCCTATACATCTGAAACAATTGTCGTGGATAAAACTATTCCAAAGATAGAGTTTGGTTTCAAAGACTATAAGGATTCACAGAGTCCACAGTCTGCAACAGTTAAGATAACAGAACGTAATTTCAGAGCAGATGATCTTAAATTAGATGTGACGGCAAAGGATATTAATGGAAAAGCGGTAAGGACTAATGATTTACAGCAGTATCTAAGATCATGTGAATGGGCAACAGAAGGTGATGCTCATACAGCAACAATTGATAAACAATTTGTGGATGGAATTTATGAATTAACATTTAATTATGCGGATTTAGCAATGAACAAGGCAGCTGAGGTAAAGAGTTCAAAATTTATTGTTGATAGAACAGCTCCGAATACAGCAGAAATGAGCATAAAATACTCAAATCCGATAATGCAGACGATTTTAAATAATATTACATTTGGATACTATAATCCAAATGTAGAAGTAACATTTACTGCACATGACAGTATTTCTGGTATTAAAGAGTTTACATGGAGTTATTTAAAGGAATCTGGGGCAAGTGAATCAAATGTAGCAGAATATGCTGAAACAAAAGTTACAGCGAAGCAGGACTCTACAGATAAATCAAAATATACTGCGACAGTGACTCTTCCGAAGAGTGTGGCTGACCAGATACGAGGTACGGTAAGCTTTGCTGCGACGGACAATTATAATAATTCAAGCAATAAATTGACAGACACTAATAATGTGATTGTAGTAGATACAATAGCACCTACGATGAATGTTGAATACTCTGCAGCAGATAATTCTTACAATGGCAAGGATTATTATAAGCAGGATTTGACTGCTACATTTACAATTACGGAGGCGAATTTCTACAAAGAAGACGTCAAAGTTAAGGTAAAGAAAAATGATGGCTCATTTACAGAGATAACACCAGTATGGACAGATACAAGCACAGATGTACATATTGGAAAAGTGACAATTTCTGCAGCAACAGATCATTCAAAAGATGGTGATTACACATTTTCGGTGGAATATAAGGACAGAAGTAATAACCAGATGAATACATATACATCTACAACCAAGGTTATTGATACAACTAAGCCGGTTATAGAAGTAAAGTATGCGAATGAAAGTCCTGCAAATACAATGACGGATGTTGAAAATCATCAGAGAAAATACTTTTCATCAACACAGACTGCAACAATTACTGTAAAAGAACATAACTTTAACGAGGCAACTGCAAAATACACGGTAGTTACAAAAGATGTATCAGGCAATGAAATAAATGCTAGTGGTCTGTATTCGGTATCAGCTTGGACAAAAAATGGGGATGATAATATTCTGACCATTACATATCCGGGGGATGCCAATTATACATTTGATATTGAGTGTACAGATCTGGCTACATTAAAGGCAGATGATTATGCAACAGAATATTTTACAGTTGATACATCAAAGCCTACAGATTTGAATGTGACATATAGCAACAGCATTTTAGACACTATTCTGAATACTGTTACATTTGGATTCTATAATTCTAAAGCTACAGTTACAATTACTGCAACTGACAATATTTCAGGAATTAATTCTATGAAATATAGTTATGTAAAAGCTGATGGAGTAAGTGGAGTAAATGCAGAACTGGTAGATGCAATAGTTGATGCCTCTTCCATCACAAATTCGAATGGAGGTGCAACAGGTACAGTAACATTTGAAATACCGAGGGAAGCGTTGGCTGCTAATAATCAGTTTAATGGTACGATAAACTTTACAGCAACTGATAGGGCAAATAACGAATCTGATTATTTGCGAGATACAAAGAGAATTATTGTAGACAATATTTCACCAACAGCGGAGGTTCAGTACAGTACTCCAGTACAGACTTCAAATGGAATTGCTTATTATGATGGAGATATTAGTGCGACTGTTACTATCAATGAAGCAAACTTCTATTCTGGTGATGTACAGATTACAGTAACAAGGGACGGTGTAGCAACTGCAGTAAATGCAAACTGGACTGATAATAGTACAGATGTACACACAGGAACATTCACAATCTCAGGAGATGGAGATTACACTGTAGGAATTACATATACAGATAAATCATCTAATGCAATGCAGGCATATACATCAGAACAAATGACTATTGACACAGAGATAACGGAGGCAAGTATTACAATTAATGGTCAGGAAGCAGATGGTAAAGCATTTAAAGATGAGGTGGTTCCGGCAGTAAGCTTTAATGATACCAACTTTGAATCATGTGAAGTCAAAATGTACAGAACCAGCTATGCAGATAAGAATGTAGATGTAACAGATAAGTTTATCACAGGTCATATCTCTACCAATGAAACTGGTGGAAATGGTGAATTTGATACCTTTGATAAGATTGCTGAAAATGATGGAATCTACACGATTACAACTACATTAAAGGATAAGGCAGGACATTCAGTTGACAAGAGTATTACATTTACAGTCAACAGATTTGGCTCAGTGTATGAATATAACGATTTCCTTGTTTATCTTATTGGAGACGGCGGAGCATATGTACAGAGTGTAGATGATGATTTAGTTATCACTGAGTATAATGCTGACAGATTAGTGGAAGATTCACTTGATATTGAAATCCTAAGAGATGGCAAACCTCTTGACAATGCTGATTATAGTGTATCTCCGGAAATAAATGAGACTGTAGCAACAGGTTCAAGTGGATGGTATCAGTATTCTTATACCATTGCAAAGGACAATTTTGCATCCGATGGAGTTTATAAGATTGCAGTATCGTCTAGGGATGCAACAGGAAACAGCCCTGAAAATAATAATTATGATGACAAAACAATTCTCTTTAGAGTAGACAGCACAGCACCGGAGATTACGAGTGTTACTGGTCTGGAGAATTCTATTGTCAATGCAACAGAGCAGACAGTTAAATACACAGTCTATGACACTATTGGACTTGCGTCCGTACAGGTTTATGTGAATGACAAAGAAACAGATAACATTGCAGACTTTAGTGCTGATGCAAATAACTATGATGGTGCATTTGTATTAAAAGAAAGCTCTAATGCACAGAATGTAAGATTTGTGGTGACTGATAAGGCTGGAAATGTCACAGATACTAATTCTGATGATTTTACAAGCTCTTATATATTTAACAATGCTGTAACTGTATCAACCAACTTATTTGTACGTTGGTTTGCTAACAAGGCATTATTCTATGGCTCAATTGCGGGAACTGTTGTTGTAATTGGCGGAGGAGCTGGAGTAATAGTTTTCTTTAAAAAGAGAAAGCTTAAGGCTGCAAAATAAAATAGAATCTTATGATTTCTGCACAAAATGTGCAGAAATCATAAGATATTTGTTAGAAGTAAATATTTAATGTAGATTAAGTGTTTACTTGTGGCAAATAGCATCTAGGAAGAAGGTAGGATATGTATACATTAAAAGATAATGATGTGATTTCAGAAGTTATGTGTGGTAATAATTTTGAATACATACTAAAGGATAGCTCACAATTTGTGAACACTGATTATAAGGTATTGCAGAGTCAGAATAATGGCATATTTATAAAATGCATGAAAATGACAAGGAATGGGTTAGTTGATTTGTATTATGTGACTGATGAATACAGACCAATGTCTTCTATGTTTGCAGGTATAAGTTCGGATACATTTATTAATGTTATAATTAATCTTTTTGCAAGTGTGATTGAAGTAAGAAATAATGGGTTTCTGGCGTGTCAGTGTATAGATCTGTCATGGGATAAAATATTTGTAGAGCAGAATACACTGAAGGTAAAACTGGTATATCTGCCGTTGAGAGTCAGAGCATTTGACAGCTATGCAGAATTTGAAAGTGAATTAAGATCAAGCATTGTAAAGCTGGCAGATAAGGTAATTACATCTTCAAATGCGAGATTAGACCAGTTCGTACAGGATTTGTGTAATGGCTCAATGTCACTTGAGGATGTGTACAACAAATCAAGAGGAGTAGGGACGGCACCTATTACAAAATCAGAGGAACGAAATCAGATGATGCCGGGAATAAGTGCTAATGGATCAATTAAACTTGTTGCTATGAATGCGCCTAGTCATTTTGAACTGGTAATAGATCGTGATGATGCAGTAATAGGCAAGAAACAGGAATTGGTAGATATGGTAATTCCGTTCAATAGGATGATTAGCAGAAAACACTGTCGCATAACTAATCGGACAGGTATTTATTACATCAATGATGAAGGAAGTGCAAATGGAACATTTGTAAATGGAGTTCGATTGAATCCGGGACAGAAAGCACAGATTAATCGTGGAGATATAATCCGCATGGCAGACAGTGATTTTCAGATTGTATAAAGAGGTGTAAGAAATGGCAAGACCGAAAGTGATTATCGCAGACGAAGACGCAAGTTACATAGTGCCGCTTCAGTTTAAGTTTGTAACAGATTTTTTTAATAAAATAGATTTAGAAATTATTACTGATAGAGCATATTTTGATGAGTATTTTTCCAGACCGCAGAATGCTGAAATTTTGATTATATCTGACGACTTGTATGATTCATCATTGCAGAGACATAATATTCAAAACATTTTTGTAATGATGGAGCAGTATGATGAAGGCAGTACGGGAGAACTAAACGTAAACCAGATTTTTAAGTATACAAGCATTAAGGAAATCTTCAATGAGATTATTGGAAAGAGTGCTGGAGCATTAAATATAGCAGCAGTTGAGAAAAAGGAGACTCAGATAATACTGGTCACATCTGCAGCTGGAGGTGTAGGGAAAACTACTGTAGCAATGGGAGTGGCAGCTTGCTTGGCACAGAATTATAAGAGGGTATTGTATATTAATGCAGCTAGATTGCAGAATTTTCAACATATACTAGATAACTGTTCTCCTGTTACATCTTCAGATGTTTATGCAAATTTATTAAATGCGCAGAATGATGTTTATAACAATATAAAACATATTATAAGAAAAGAAATCTTTAGTTATTTGCCTGCGTTTAAGGCGTCACTAATGTCGATAGGCTTAGAATTTAGCATTTATTCAAAACTAGCATTGTCTGCGAAAAAAAGCGGAGAATACGATTTTGTGATAATAGATGCAGAAAGTACATTCGATGAGTTTAAAACAGATTTAATAGATATGGCAGACAAGGTTGTTGTTATTACAGATCAAAGTTTTAGTAGTGTGCATTTTACTAATTTATTATTATCGAATATTAATGGCATTAATTCAGAAAAATATATGTTTATATGCAATAAATTTGATAAAGATGCACCAAATGCTTTAATTTCACCACAAGTATCTTTGAAATTTAATGTTAATGAGTATGTGGAAAAAGTTGAAGTAGATGCTATAGCCAAGTGTAGTGAAATAGCCCAAATAAGTGGCTTAAAAAAAGTTTCATTTTTAGTTATTTAGTTTCGGAGGTGCTACATGAATAATATAGTAATTATATTTAATAATAATCTGAATAATACAAGTACGGATCTTGAAGTACCTTTGGATATTTCAGCAAATGATTTGGTCATTGCTTTAAACAAAGCATATGATTTAGGAATTGATATTACAAATCAAAAGCATTGTTTTTTAAAAGCAGAGAACCCACTTGTTTTATTAAGAGGAAGCAAGAAATTATCTGATTATGGACTACATGATGGTTCAATCATTAATTTTACTAAGTAAGGAGGGAGGCTAGATATGGATAATAGATATAAAATAATACTATCTAATAGAAATATTTACAAAGAGATAGAACTTTCTCCGGAAATGCAGTGTGTAAGAATCGGAACGAGTATAGAAAGTGATGTTCGATTAAGAAAAGAATTATTCTTTGAAGAATTTGAGATGATTTTTTCAAAAAATAGAAACTGGAGTATTGTATGCTCGGACAATCTGTATATCAGTTTGGGAGATTCAAAAAAATTGTTGGCTAAGGATTTGAGTCATGGTGATTTATTTGCGATTAAATATCAAGACTCTAATAATGAACTTCTCAATATTGAATTTTTAATAGATTTTGAAAACGAGGAAAGACAATATGATGTTGCTATAGATGTTAGCGGATTAGTGCATATTACAATAGGTGGTGAGAGTAATTCTAATATTGTTATAGAAGATGAATATATTGGACAGGATACTTTGACCATAGCTAATAATAGTGGAGTGTATTCGATAATAAATTATAATACAAAATATGGTATAAGAGTTAATGGAAATAAGGTAGAAGAAAACAAACGATTAAGTGATAACGATTTTATATCATTTTAAACTGTCCCCTTTGTCAAGGACATTTTGAATTAGTGT
>ERZ826146.3379-NODE-3379-length-10496-cov-8.749258_pt1 | contig 10496 bp, 6 predicted proteins | sample MGYA00519857_ERZ826146 | MGnify/ENA primary metagenome ERZ826146 (study PRJEB31778, sample SAMEA3449222) | human gut metagenome | biome: human gut; feature: human-associated habitat; material: faeces | place: United Kingdom | collected 2010/2012 ...
TGAAGGACTATTTGATTAAATTTTTAACTCGTCCATTTTTATTGGACACTAATGATGTCCATATTGTTTCGAGAAGAACAAACAGTCTGCTGTTATGTCAAACGAAACTTGTGACAAGGTGATAGATTTTGTTAAAAGTCATCCTTGCGCAAAGAATCTTTCTCTTGTATGGTATGGTGGAGAGCCTATGCTTTGTGTGAATGTAATTAAATACATATTATCGAAGATTGATGAGTTGGGAGATATAAAGTTGAGATCACACAATATGGTAACCAACGGCACTTTGTTGTCGGGAAGCAATCTTGAAATATTCAGAGAGCATACGCTGGATTCAATACAGGTAACGCTTGACGGGAATAAAAGCACTCATGACACAAAGCGCATTTACGCAAACGGGGTTGGCAGTTATGATAAGATAATCGAAAATTTAAATGCATTCATTAAGTCTTACCCTGAAACATTTGTAGCGATACGTGTAAACATAGACAAGAACAACGCAAATGAGTTCATGGATGTTTATGAGACAATAAAAGGGCTTTTCCCTGGTAAAAAGAATATAAATGTTTATCCTGGAATATTGAAGTGTTGTGGTAAGCAAAGTACCGACTCGCCTTTTATGATGAATAAGGATGTAGTAAGGATAAATGCGGAGTTCAGGAAGCGAGGTTATCCGCCAATGTTCCTTAATACGTTCGATTGTGGGTGTTGTGCTACGGGTCTAACGAGTTATGTGATAGGCCCTAAAGGTGAGATATATAAATGTTGGGAGGATGTAGGTGAAGAATCTTTGATTGTAGGCAATATAAACGAAAAGACATATACAAACATGCCTCTGTTGGCGAAATACATGTTGCATGGTTCTCGTATTTTCGAAGATGAATGCCGAGAGTGTCCTTTGTTTCCTGTCTGCTCAAATGATTGTGCGAAGAACAGGTTAGGCAACAAATTCATGGACAAAGGCTATGATTTGTGCAGTATTTACAAGAGCAAGGATTATGTGGAACTTGGCGAAATGCTTTACGATTTCTATCAAGGCTACGTGAAATACAAAGAATGTAATGAGTGTAAGCAATGTGATTGAAAACTGTTTTGTTAAAAATCATTTGATAAATGTCACAGGTCCCATACTTTTACGTATATAAATAAAAAACTAAAAATGTAATGCCATGAGACAGCTTATTTTATTATTAGGAATATTGGCCGGACTGCTTGTGCCTGTGGTAGCCTCTGCCCAGTCGAAGACATTGAAAGTATCAGGAACAGTGAAGGACGCACATGATAAAGGTCTTGCCGGAGTAAGCATACTTGTCAGGACGGCCGATGGCACGTTCGGCGGCGTGTCGGGGCGCAATGGCGGATATGAAGTGAATTTTACAGCTGCTGACACCGTGGCTGTGAGTTACAGTTATGTAGGGTTCCAGACGTACACGTTCAGCACTATTGCCGCTGAAGAGATAAAGCGCGACGTAGTCCTTACAGACAAGAGCCACACGCTCGGCGAAGTTGAGGTTACGGCTTCAAGCATTAACATGAAAGGCGACCACGTAACCTACATGCCAACGAAAAAACAAGTTAACGGCGCCAACAACGGAGTGATGCTGCTGTTCAACATGATGATACCGCAGCTTAAGGTCAGTCCGATGGAAGGTAGCGTTGGCACTATGGACAATACGAATTTGGGCATATTCATTGACGAGCGTCAGGCTGACGCAAACGAGCTGGCACGCCTTAGACCTAAGGACATAGCGTGCGTTGAATACTACGATATGCCGACCGGCGTGTTCGCCCGTGCCGGTATAGACCGTGCGTTAAACATAGTTACAAAAAAATATACGTGCGGCGGCTACGTGGACGTGCGCACAAACACCCAGGTAACGTATTTGCAAGGCGATTATTCGGTTCAGGCCAGTTTGGATAGAGGTAATGTGAACATGTTGGTCATGGCTGGTTCAAACGTAGCCAAGAACGATGGAACAGGCACAACGACAAAGAATGATTACATGTTTGACACTCCGTTTACAAAATACTCTCATGATGATTTCAATGAGACAAAGAATCTTTCCGATTATGGCCTGTTGCGCGCGACGGTGCGTGGGAAACGGTCTTACTTTCTTGTACAGGCCATGCTGGCGTGGAATGAGACCCCGGACAATACAGCTATAAGGAGCGTAAGCTATTCAGATAATTTTTATCCGGCGACAAAGTCGTTTACAAGCAGTTCTTCCAACGGACTTACCCCATCGTTCGTTTTACATCATCAGATAAGTCTCAATGAAAAGAACATGCTTAATTGGAACGTCTCTTACAGCTACAGCCGTAACAGAAACCGCAGCCGTTACGAAGAAGGCGACTTTGCTCCCGTAATAAATAACGCCAAAGACAAGTATCACGATTTGAAAGCTGGCTTATATTATATGCACATATTAGACAATGGCGGCCAACTGGGTTTCGAACTTGGCAACTTTTTGAACAAGAGTCATTCTGTTTATCGCGGTACGTCACCAAGCGAACAGACGATGCTGACCAACGAATTCATATTCATACCGTCTTACGCTCACAGATTCGGCAAGAAACTTTCACTGATGTTAAGGTTCGGCGTGGACATCAATACATATAAGGTAAATGGGATGAGGAATGTAACAAAATTATACACTCGTCCAGGGCTGAACGCAAACTACCAGATAGACGGAACAAGCAATCTGTCGCTTACGGCTTATATGGGGTCGTTTATGCCGAGTCTGTCGAGAATGAACGAAGCCGAGCAACGGTTATCCGAATACGAGGTGTTGCGCGGCAATCCTTATCTGAAGTCTGGGAAGCCAGTGACAGGAGTCTTGTCGTATTCAAAATATTGGGAAAAGCTCACTCTTTCTGCATATGCAGAGTACAACGGCATAATCGATAACAACGTACGTTCTTACACGGCTGAAGACAATACTATGGTAAGCACATTCATTAACGGCGGTAATTCCAATTCATATACAGTCGGTATTAGCGGAGTCTTCAGGCTGTTGTCTAATTCACTACAGCTAAGGCTTACGCCAGCGTTCTGTCATGTTGACTTGACGGGGACATATAAAGAGCACCACAATCAACTTAATTTGTATTCGGAGATCTATTACAATATTGGCAATTTCAGTTTTTCCGGATATTACAATGCTCCAGAATACTCGTTAAGCAGTACTCCCTGGTATTATAAGGCAAAATGCAATTACGGCTTGTCTGCTTCATGGAGTCACCGCGGCTTGTTTGTCCAAGTAGGTTGCAGCAACATCTTCAACGGCAAGAGATACTACGCTGAAAACTATTTCAACTACGGTACGTATAATACTTATCAAAAGACTTTCGCAAGGCTTATCGGCGCCCAGGCTTATATCAACCTGTCTTACAGCTTTGACTTCGGGCGAGAAGTGCGGCGGCAAAATGTTAATATTGACACAAGCAGCAAGTCGGGAATATTGAAATAGACATTGACGTTTTAATGGAGAAAATAACAATTAAATAACAAATTCAGTTCTCAATAACCATATAAAACAGTGTACATGGGCAAGTTCAAGGTTTACCATCAGCACGACGCAATGCAGTGCGGACAGACATGCCTGCGCATGGTGTGCGCCCATTACGGTAAGGAATACAGCTCTGAATACCTTTCTGAGTTGTGTTTCGCCACCAACGAAGGCGTGTCGCTGCTCGGCATAAGCGACGCCGCCGAAAGGCTGGGCATGCAGACAGTATGCGGCAGGCTGACGATGGACGACCTGCGCGTGGCGCCCTTGCCTTGCATACTGCACTGGAACCAGAACCACTTCGTGGTGCTTTACCGGGTAAGCAGGAACGGCCGTAAGTATTACATAGCCGACCCGGGCAAGGGTCTGGTGACATATACGCGCGACGAGATGGCCGACCACTGGGTGAGCACCAACTCGGGAGGCAAGGATAAGGGGGTGGCCATGCTGCTGTCGCCGACCCCGGCTTTTGCCGAAGGCTGTCATGACACGGGGGCGCGTAAGAAAGACAGCCGCTCGCTGCGCTTCCTGTTCGGCTATATTAAGATGTACAGGCGCTATTTCGGACAGATAGCCATAGGGCTGCTGCTGGGCTGTGTGTTGCAGCTCCTGCTGCCGTTCCTTACGCAGGCCGTTGTCGACGTAGGCATACGCGACCGTAACATCAGCTTCGTATGGCTGCTGCTGATAGGACAGCTGGCGCTGACGCTAAGCCGCACGGCCCTGAGCTTCGTCAGGGGCTGGCTGCTGCTGCATATCAGCATGCGTGTCAACATATCGCTGATAAGCGACTTCTTCATAAAGCTGCTGCGCCTGCCAATGTCGTTCTTCGAAACGAGGTTGATGGGCGACATACTGCAGAGGATGGGCGACCACTCGCGTGTCAACAACTTCCTGACGGGACAGACGCTCGGCGTGATGTTCTCGGCGATGAGCCTCGTGGTGTTCAGCATAGTACTGCTTACCTACAACGGTCTGATATTCATGGTTTTCGTAACGGGCAGCGTGCTTTACGTTGTGTGGATGACGCTGTTCCTGAGGCGGCGCAAGGTGTTAGACTATGCCATGTTCGAACAGCAGGCGATAAACAGCAACAAGACCTACGAGCTGGTAACGTCGATGCAGGAGATAAAGCTGCAGGACTGCCGGCAGAGGCGCCGTTGGGAGTGGGAAGACGTGCAGGTGGACCTGTTCGAGGTGCAGATGAAAGGGCTGAAGCTGCAGCAGACCGAGCAGGCGGGCAGCATACTGATAAACGAGTTGAAGAACATCGTTGTTACGGCAATGTCGGCGGCGGCCGTGATAAACGGGGACATGACGCTCGGCATGATGCTTGCGGTGCAGTACATCATAGGCCAGCTTAACGGCCCTGTTGACAACCTGATGGGGTTCTGCTATTCGCTGCAGGACGTGAAAATAAGCCTTGAACGCATTAACGAGGTACACAACGCCGGCGACGAGAACAGCAACGGGCATACGGCCTTCCCGGCAGACGGGCCGCACGAGATAAGGTTGGAGAACGTGGTGTTCAGTTATGACAGGCACGCGCGTGAAAAGACCATAGACGGCGTGACGATAGACATCCCTGCCGGCAAGGTGACGGCTATCGTGGGAGCATCGGGCAGCGGCAAGACGACGCTGATAAAACTCATGCTGGGCTATTATCCGGTAGAGTCGGGACGGCTGACGGTGAACGGGCGTGACATCAACGAGGTGAACCTGGACTGGTGGCGCAGGCAGTGCGGCGTGGTGATGCAGGACGGGATGATATTCTCGGAGTCGATAGCACGCAACATCGCTGTTGCCGACGGCGACATAGACGTAGGGCGGATGGCCGAGGCCGCCGGGATAGCCTGCATAAAGGACTACGTGATGCGTCTGCCTTTGAAATTCGACACAAAAATAGGCAACGACGGCAAGGGGCTGAGCCAGGGGCAGAGGCAGCGTATACTGATAGCCCGCGCGGTTTACAAGAATCCTGATTTCATATTCCTCGACGAGGCGACCAATTCGCTTGACGCCAACAACGAGCGCAGGATAGTGGAGAACCTTGACAAGTTCTACCACGGCCGCACGGTCGTGATAGTGGCGCACAGGCTCAGCACTGTAAGGCACGCCGACCAGATAATAGTGCTGGACAAGGGGCGCGTGGCCGAAACAGGCACACACGAGAGCCTTACGGCAAGGAAAGGCAAGTATTACCGTTTAGTAAAAAATCAGTTGGAATTAGGCAACTGAACCGGCGTAACGCCTGCAGGGCAGGCCTCTGCGTGGTGAAAAAACAATCTAAATAATGTTCTTATGGAAGAAGAAAGTACGATAAGATTGAGAAGCGAGAAGGCGCGGCACGTAATAGGACGCATGCCCAAACGGCTTGTATGGACGGGCCGGGCGGTGCTTGTGGCGGTAATTATTGTAATAGCAGCCTGTGCATGGCTGATTAACGACAACGGCACGCCTCTTATAAGCCTGTTGTTTGCGTACATATAATATGCCGGTAAACGATGGGGCGACGTGTATTTAATTATGTATCTAAAATAGGTTAATTATATAATGCATGCTTTTCATGAATAGGATTATGGGCCGTGGCGACCGTGAGGCCGTCACGGTTTTTTGTCTATTCGAATCGCCCGATTGGGGTTAATGGGAAATGTTTTTATGTATGTGGAGCCTCAAGGCGTAGCATGGGAATTATCAATGACAGGAGGGGTTGGCGTCCAATTTGACGCCAACGATGTAAGGAAAAACGAAAAGACGTGGACGTTTGACGCTCCAGGAAGGGCCGCGCCCGCCGCGGTTACGTACTTTTATAAGAAAAACGGCGGAAAATGGAGGTTTTAGTTAAAGTGTTGACAGATAACGAGTTAAGGTTTTCGAGATGGGATTCTGTGCGTGAATGGAATGCAAAATGCGGCGTTTTGTGCTGCAAAAGGCATGCTTTTAGCACGCAAAAGGCATGGTTTCAGCCATTAAAACAGTTGATTTGAGCATTGAAAACAAGCGGTTTTGTATTGGTTTCAGGGTGTGAATGCAAACGTGTGTTAACAGAACGGTATTGCAGACCGTCGGCGTTTAACACACGTTAGATGTTGATTTTCTATTTTGAAGAAATCATTTGTCAAGATATTTTACCCGCACCGTGTGGTTCGGAACAGCCAAACTGAAAAGACTACCGTTTTCGTTTGTTTCTTCTCTCGCCTTTCACTACCTTTGAATAAGATTTCAACAACCGCCAGGCAGCATCACGCGGACTTTACCTTCTGTACAAGCGCCGCGGCGTAAACGACTCTATCACAAAATATGCCGAGATGTGGAACACCGCCACAGATTCGGCTTACGCCAACATGTCAACACGCCATCTGCAACAGATGAAGGCTATGTACGACTACAGCCGTTACCAGCTCGAGTCGGCAACGGCTAAGGAGGATGCTGCCAACGCCCGCCTGCTCAACGTCGTGGTTATTATTTCGTCGGCGGTTGTACTTTTAGCAATACTGTTTGGCGGAAGAACATATATATTAAGGAAGAGAAGGCTGCGCCTTGCCGAGGTAGCCAGGTACGAGCGCAACATCGACGAGCTGAAAAAAGTACAACGCGAATATGAAATACTGACGGAAAACCGCGAGGCAAGAATAAGCAGCCTGCTTGAGGAAAAATCAAAGGAGATAGAACGCCTGCAACGCGAGAAGGCAGAGTATGAGAAGAAAAACAATACAGTCGGACAGACACGTTTCCACGACGCCCCAATAATAAAGGTGCTGGCCGACCCCATGCACGCAGAAGCCACAAGTGCATGACGGTGGCTGAATGCGCAGAACTTGTAAAGCTATTCTCCGGCTACACGCCGCTAAGCCAATGGCAAAGCCGGTTGAGCGACAGCGAATACCATGTCTGCCTGCTCGTACGCGCCGGCTTCTCACCTGCCGACATAGGCATACTTATGCAACAGTCGCCGTCAAACATATCGAACATACGCAAGCGCCTTTACCAGAAGATGACGGGAAAAGACGGCTCGCCAAAAGATTTTGACAAGTATATAAAGTCTTTATAATCAAGACTTTACTTTATTCCGAAGCCCGTGTTTGTGAATTTTTTTCACAAACACGGGCTGATGTTTTTTACCCTTTGTGAAATTTTTGTGAAAAATCTTTTCGTTGAATATTTGTTCGTTAACCTTAAAATCTGTTACTTTGTGACAGGTAAACTAATCATTTTTTTATTGTCCGGTATTGTCAAAGATACCTATTGAATAGGTATCAAACATACTGATATTCAGATATGGACAGCTGTCGGTACGATAAAAATATTGAAAAAAGCTTATTTATTAATGTCACAAAACGAGCTGTCCTGCGTATAGAAAATAAAGCACATAAAAAACACAAAAATATATGAGAAATATTATCTTTATCTTAACTTTACTATTTGTTACTGTTGTCAATGCTCAAAACAACGTGACGGGCAGTGTGACAGGCAATGACGGACTGCCGGTAATTCAGGCTACCGTAACGTTACAACAGAAATGTGACAGTGTAAAAGAACTGCGTGTTGTAACAGATAATGACGGCAAATTTACTATAAACGTAGACAAAGGAAAATATATCCTCAGTATTTCTTCTGTTGGGTATGAAAAGTATGAATCTGACTTGTCTGTTGACGGCAGCAAGGATCTTGGCATTATAAAACTTGATTTGTCGTCAGAATTGCTTGATGAGGTTACCGTTATGGCAAACTATTCGGAAGTGAAACAGAACGGTGACATAATGATAAAGGTGAAAGGCAACCCTTTGGCAAGAGGGAAAAACACAATAGACTTTTTAAGACTAATCGGCGGAATAGCTGTAAGCGATGACGGAATAAGCGTGCGCGGACGCAAGGATACAAAAATATATATAGACGACCAGCAGATAACGTTCGACCAGCTTAAAGCCATAGACCCGGAACTGATAGCCCGGATAGAGATTGTACCTCATGCAGATGCATCGTATGGAGTAAATGCAAGTGGTGGCGTGATAAAAATTCATCTTCGTGAAAAACTCGGCTTGTTAGGTTCAGCCTCCTTGAACTCAAATGCCAACCACGATGGCATAAGAGACGCCGCACCGAGTCTGTCACTCTTATTTTCGAGTGGAAAGTTGTCTATAAGAAACTACGTGTGGGCACGCCCGTTCAGCCACTACATTACAACCAACCGCCAAGATGAATACACTGGTGATGCCTTAACCAGTCAGACATTTACGAAGAGTACAGCGGAAGACAAATCTTTGTATGAAAGCCTGTCATTGAAATATTCGTTTAGTAAGCTTGACCGGCTCGATATTTACGGTGGCATGAGCCTTTTGTGGAACGACAAGGTACAAACTGACAAATACGATGATAACTTCCTGAAGACGCAAAACGGCGGAAAACCTTCATATTACAGTGTTGGATTGCAATACAAACGATGGTTTGGCAAGGATAGTCTTAGCTATTTTCATTTCCGTTCAGATTATAACAGTAGCAACGAGTACTCAAAATTTAACTATCTGCAGAATGGCACAGCCGACATAGCGAGGATGCAGGCATATTCTGACGTGTTTTCAGTAGAACCATTGCTATACATTCACTTCAAAAACGGTGCAGCCTTGAAAACTGGTATTGATTATCAGTATATGAGTGACCGGCACGAAGATAATGGTACAAAGATTCTTGACTACATACCGACAGGACATTACACGCATGAAGGAACGGACATCGGAGCATGGGCGGATTATAGCATGAGCATAGGCAAAAAGTTTTATATACAGGCCGGACTTAACTATCACGGCACTAGAAGCAAGCACTATGATTATCTTAATAGTGGCAACAATATAAAATACTGGGAAGACGGACTCTATCCAACTGTAAATATGCAGTGGACTGTAAACGATGAAAAATGGAGTTTCCTTAATATTGGTTACCGTCACATTTATTCGCTGCCGAACTACAATTATAAATTGCCAACTGTGACATGGATAAACAAAAACCGATATAGTGTCGGCAATACGGAACTTACAAAGGAAAGTTATGACATGTTTTCCGTTTACTATGCTTTTAACCGAAATTGGGGTGTATGGTACAATTTAAATTATGGTGACAACCTTGTAAGAGTTCTGATGCATCAGGATGAAAACCGGCCTGGAGTTTACTATACATCACCTGAAAATGCAGGATGGGAACTGTCTCACAATATAGGTTTATCATATTCAGGCCAACTATTTGACTTTTGGTACACAAATACAAGGCTTGAAGCTGTCACCAGCCGTGAATGCATGCCTGGTGAGCGTATTGACAACATCTATGTTAATATCAACAGCAATAATAACTTCACCGTGACAAAGAACCTTGGATTCTATATTTGGTTTTTTGCCAAAAGCAAGACGAGAAGTCTATCGTATGAGGCAAGTGCAAGTTATGGATCAAGTGCAGGTGTGAATTGGTCGTTGTTGAATAATAAGTTGAAAATAAAACTTGCCTACAACGGCATATTCTACAATTACGGTAAGACAACGACACGTGGAGATGGATGGACTGTCTCACGCAAGGATCTTTCTCATCTGACCAATGTGCAATTATACGTTTCGTGGAATTTCAGCATAGGTAAGAAAATCAGGAACCAGAACATGCCATCGGCAACACCCGGCTCGGACAGGCAGATTCCTACATTCTAAATCATACCAAGCAGTTTCAATGTACATAAATTTTGGTGAAACATATATAAGGTACAAACGCATGGGCAAGTTCAAGGTTTACCATCAGCAACTGCATGGCTTATTAACGGCAACGGCACGCCTCTTACAAGCCTGTTGTTTGCGTACATAAAATATAAAAAACGATGGGGCGATGCGTATTTAATTCGATATTTGAAATAGGTTAATTATATAATGCATACTTTTCATGAATAAAATTATGGACCGTGGCGACCGTGAGGCCGTCACGGTTTTTTGTCTATTCGAATCGCCCGATTGGGGTTAA
>ERZ826146.3382-NODE-3382-length-10484-cov-2.270112_pt1 | contig 10484 bp, 7 predicted proteins | sample MGYA00519857_ERZ826146 | MGnify/ENA primary metagenome ERZ826146 (study PRJEB31778, sample SAMEA3449222) | human gut metagenome | biome: human gut; feature: human-associated habitat; material: faeces | place: United Kingdom | collected 2010/2012 ...
CAAGGGCGATACCGCATCGACCAACTCGCTCAAACCCGCCACGGTCAATACCGGCGCAACGGTCCGCGTGCCGCTGTTCATCAACACGGGCGACAAGATCCGCGTAGACACCCGCACGCGCGAATATTACGAGCGTATCAAGTAAATCGCCGGGCGAATGCCGGTTCCGGGCCGAACGTCCGGATCGGAAATAAACGGGGGCTGCTTTTGAAAGCAGCCCCCGTTTATCGGTTTGTGCGGCGGTCAGTCGCCGACCTTATACATGACGTAGAAGAGTTCCGTCGAACTGCGCCACATGTTGTCGTAGAACGAGTCGCGTCCCGGTTCTCCGGCGGCGCTGGGCAGCAGGAAGCGGAAAAGCCGGTTGTTGCCTTCCGTGCCGAAGATCATGGTCGAGGAGACGTTGTTCTGCGTGATCTTCATCTGGTTGGTGGTCAGGTCGAGGGTCCACTGCGATTCGCCCGGCGGAAGCAGGTGACGCAGACGCGGGTTCATGTCCAGCGGGGCTTCGACGCTGTAAGGCGCGTAGACACCCCAGAAATTGCCGTACGCCCCGTCGTCGCCGGCCGAATGGACGAGCGTTCCGGTGAGTTCGTTGTCGGAGATCTCGCCGAGCGTGATCGTCACCCGGTCGTCGTATTCGGGAAGTCCGTAGGTGCCGAATTCGCCGCTGCTGAGCTGCGTCGTCCAAGCTCCGTCGCCGACGCCGCTGACCCGCTGGTTGCACGCCAGCTTGACATCGACGATGCGCCATGTGCCGAGGAAGAACGGATCGTAGGTTTCGAGGTAGATCCACCAGTCGAGCCTGTGTCCCGACCGGGAGGTCACGGTGATGCGCGCCCGGCGTTCGGGGTTGCTGAAATTGAGCACGTCGCCGTTCCCGACGCTGGCGCTGGCGCCCTCCGAGACGACGATTCCCTTGACGGGAACCCGGTCGTAGGCGAAGCCGGGAGTTTCGAGGATATAGACCGTTGCGGTGGCCCGGCTGCCGTCGCGGTCGATGATGGCGGTTCCCATCTGTCCTTCGACACGCAGTTCGAGCAGCGAACGTTCGTTGCCGGAAAGGTCCTCGTCGATGGTCTTCGTACACGATGACAGGGCCGTGACAAGCAGAAGGGCGGTCGGTATGAGGTATTTTTTCATCTTCGTAGTGTCTATTTAACGTTCGGATTCAAATCGAGTTCGCGCTGCGGGATCGGGTAGAAGGCCGCCTGCTCTTCGGAGAGTTTCGTGGCTTCGGGAACCGTAGCGGTGACCGACGCCGTGCGGCGCAGGTCGTAGAGGCGGTTGCCTTCGAACGCCAGTTCGAGGGCGCGCTCCTGAATGACGGCTTTGCGGAATTCGGCGAGACTCATGCCCTCCGGCAGCTCCGGGATTCCGGCGCGCCGGCGGATTTCGTTGACCAGCGCCAGTCCTTCGTCGGGACCGGCCGCTTCGGCGAAGACGAGCGCGATGTCCGAATAGCGGATCAGGAAGGGACGGGCGCTGGTGCGTTCGCCGATGAAGTCGGGATCGACGTATTTGGCCGAGAAGTAGCCGCGAACGGGAGAGGGGGTGACGAGTTTGCCGGTCTGGTCGTAGATGTCCTTGTGGATCAGCTCTGTGCGCCGTTTGTCGGTGGCGAGGAAGGTCTTCTCCACGAAGTTGTCCTCGATCAGGAAGACGCCCCAGCCGTTGCCGTTGCCCTTCTGGAGGCTGCCGTCGCTGTAGCGGATGTAAATCGGCGCGGAGCCGTTGTTGGGCAGGAACTGGAGCGGGATTTTCGAATACATGCCTTCGTGCGTGCCGCTGCGGTCGATGCCCATGATGAAGATGTGTTCCGGTCCGTCGGGTTTCGTAACGTCGTAGATGCTGCGCAGGTCGCTGTCGAAGTTGTACGTCTCCTTATAGTCGAAAACCACCTTGCGCGACCAGTAGGCGGCCTGCGTATACATTTCGTCGGCGTTGCGCGGCGCCGAGGCGTAGCCGGGAGCCTTGCAGGCGATGCTCGACGCGAGCGTCAGGTAGACTTTCGAGAGCAGGGCCTGCGCGCCGACCTTGTCGATGCGGCCGAAGACCTTGTTTACCGTGAGCATCTTTTCGGCCGCGAGCAGGTCCTCCAGAATCCGGTCGTAGATCTTGTCGATCGACTCGGCCATCTGGGGCGTCGTCTCTTCGAGCGACGAGATCGTCTCGGTGTAGAGCGGAACCCGGCCGTAGGCCCGGACGAGGTTGAAATAGTTCCATGCTCTCAGAAACAGGGCCTCGCCGACCACGCGGTTTTTCACCGTTTCGTTCAGATTGCCTCCCGAAACGCGTTCGATGACCGTGTTGGCGCGGTTGATGCCGATGTAGCAGTATTTGAAGTAGTACATCGTCAGCTCGGTTTCCGAATTGACGGTCCATTGCTGCAGCATGTGGATGTCGCCCGGCTCGTCCGATTTGGGATACATCGTTTCGGTCGGGATGTCGCCCAGATACCAGATTCCGCGGAGGTATTCGAGGTAGTTCAACGCATTGTAGGCGTACATCAGCCCCGATTCGGCATCCTCCTCCGTCTTGTAGAAGTTGTCGCTCGAATAGAAGCCGTAGGGGGTCTCGTCCAGCGAGCAGGCCGAAAGCATGCCGACCGCAGCGAGCGTGAATATGATCTTTTTCATGGCTTGTCAGAATTAGAAGTTAAGGTCGATACCGACGGTGTATTTGCGGAGTTTGGGATATCCGCCCCAGTAAATGCCGTCGAGTCCCACTTCGGGGTCGTATCCGTCGAATTTGGTGAAGGTGTGTACGTTGTCTATGTTGGCGTAGATGCGCATGCCCTTGAGGAACCTGCGGTTGAAGTGGAGGTTGTAGCCGAGGGTGATGTTCTGGATGCGCAGGAACGAGCCGTCCTGAAGGAAGTAATCCGACAGCCAGTATTGCCGGGCGTTGTTCAGCCGCGGGAAATCGTTGGTCGGATTGTCCGGAGTCCACCGCTTGGCCTTGACGCGCGGGCTGAACGTATAGTTGTTGTACAGTACGTCGTTGCCGTAGACGCCGTAGAGGAATACGGAGAGGTCGAGGTTCTTCCAGCGCAGCGAGAGGTTCAGGCTGGCCGTGAAGTCGGGATTGGGGTCACCGATGATGCACCGGTCCTCCGGCGTGATGGTGTAGTCGCCCGTCAGGTCTACGTATTTCAGCTCGCCGGGGCGGTCTTTCAGTCCGTCGGGGTCGATGAATCCGGGGTCCTGCCCTCCTGAATGATGCCGTCGACACGGTAGCCGTAGAATACGTTCATCGGATGGCCTACCGCATAGATGCTGGCGTTCTGGTTGAACATGGAGACCGGTTCGCCGGTCACTTCGTAGTACATGCCCGTCAGGTAATCCTGCGAGAGACCACTCGAAATGGCGTCGCCCAAGCTTACGACCACCTTGTTGCGGTTCATCGAGTAGATGAAGGTGGCCGAGAAACTCCAGTCCCTCGTGTGGACGATGTCGCCTTCGAGGCTCACCTCGAAGCCCTTGTTCGTCACTTCCCCGTCGTTGACCCATATTTTGTCGTAGCTCGACGACAGGGACAGGTATTTTTCATGCAGCAGGTCGGTGGTCTTTTTGTAGTAGACGTCGGCGGTCAGCCGCAGGCGACGGTCGAAGGCTGCGAAATCGACGCCGAAATCGAGCTGCCAAGTCGATTCCCACTTCAGGTCCGGATTGGCGATGCCGCCCCATACCATGTACCGGTTGTTGGCGCCGGTGCGGCCCACCTCGTAGCCGGGGCCGATCACGGTCGTCCACTCGCCGTTGTGCCAGAATTTCTCCATGCCGTAGCGGTCGAGGGTCTGGTAGCTGCTGATGCCCTGATTGCCGGAGGCTCCTTAGCTCAGGCGCAGCTTCAGTTCGCTCAGCCAGCGCGATTGCTTGAGCCACGGCTCGTTGTGCATCTTCCAGCTGACGGCCCCCGAAGGGAAGAAGTAGCCCCACTTGTTGTTTTTGCCGAACTTCGTCGAGCCGTCGGCGCGCATGGTGGCCGTCAGCAGGTATTTGTCCTTGAGCGAGTAGTTGATGCGCCCGTAGAAGGAGAGCAGCTTGCTCAGGTAGTACCCGTCGTTGTATATCTGGCGCAGGTTGGGATTGCCGGCGTTCATGTTTTCGTTCTGGAGGACGTCGTTGACGAATCCGCGGGCGGTCGTGTAGAGTCCGCGGCCCGTGTCCCAGTTGTAGGAGTGGCCGGCCATGACGGTCAGGGCGTGGTTCTCGTTGAACGTGCGGCTGAATGTCAGGTAGGTCTCCGACATGAGGTTCTGGTTGAACGAATTGTTGATCTGGGCGATGCCGCCGTTGTCGTTGGCGTCCTGCGAAGTGTTGCTGGCGCGGTACACGTCGCCGACCGAGGTCTGGTAACGGTAGTCCAGCTGCGAGTGGATCGTCAGCCCCTTGACCAGCTCCCAGTCTACGGCCAGCGAGGTGACGAAGTCGCGGCCGGTGGTTTTGTTCAGCACGTTATCCAGAATGACCAGCGGATGGCCGAAGTCCTGCGCCCCGGCCAGATAGTAGTTGCCCTCCTTGTCGTAGACGGGCCAAAGGGGGTTGCGGCCGTATTCGAGTCCGTTGCTGATGTTGCGGTTGGTGATCGAGAAGACGTTGTAGGAGGTCAGTTTCAGGTTCTTGTAGAGGTTGTAGGTGACGCCGAGGTTGGCGTTGATGCGCTCGTAGGAGTCTTTCTTGTACAATCCCTGATTGTTGTGGTAGTTGACGTTGAGGTTGATCGAGGCGCGGTCGTTGGCGCTGCTGATGGCTGCCGTCGTGCTGTTCAGGACGGGGGTTCTCAGGCAGAGGTCGCGCCAGTCGGTATTGGCCCATTCGCCGTTCTGTATCTCAAGCAACGAGGGATAATAGATGCCGCCGATGGTCTGGCCGATGTAGATGGGGTTGAGTCCGGCGTTTACCTGCTCCTCGTTGGTGACCTGAGCCATGAGCATCGGGTCGTACCAGATGTCGAGCGGGTCGGAGAGCTGGCTGATGACCGTCTGGTGCTTGACCGAAATGTTGGTCTGCCCCTTTGCGGCCGACTTGGTCGTGACGAGGATCACGCCGTTGGCGCCCCGCGATCCGTAGATTGCCGATGCCGAGGCGTCCTTGAGAATCTCGATCGACTCGATGTCCGAGACGTTGATCTGCGAGAGGTTGCCCGCATCGCCCATCGGGAAGCCGTTGACTACGACGAGCGGCGTGTTGGAGCCTTCGAGCGAGCTGTTGCCGCGGATGCGGATAATCGCTCCCGCACCCGGATCCTGCGAAGTGTTCAGCACCTGAAGACCTGCGGCACGGCCCTGAAGCAGTCCGTCGACCGAAGTGGAGGAGAGGTTGTCGAGCGCCCCCATTTTGACGGACGCCACCGAACCGGTGAGGTCGCTTTTCTTTACGGCGCCGTAGCCGACCACGACCACCTCGTTCACGAGTTTCGAATCGTCTTCGAGCGTGATCGGGTAGAAGGTCGCCGTGGTGACCTCCTTTTCCGCCGTTTTGTAGCCGAGCATCGTGATTTGCAGGGTCGCACCCTTTGCGGCGCCGAGTTCGAACGTTCCGTCGGCTTTGGCGGAGGTGCCGTTGGTCGTCCCTTTGACGATGACGCTGGCCCCCGCGACGGGCTGACCGGCCGGATCGGTGATTTTACCCCGGATGTTCTGGGGCTGGGCCCAGACCGTTCCGGCGGCCAAGAGAAGAACGGCTCCCAGCAGGAACCGGCCCAAGTTGGTTCGTAAGTTTGGTTTCATAGGGTTGTTATTTTGTTGGTTGTCAGTAGCTCATGTATTCCGAGGGCAGCGGGTCTGGCTGCATCTCCCCGGCCAGATAGTCGTCCAGACAGATGAAGGTGCCGGCGGTCCAGCCCAGCATCGCGGGCATCTCGTATTCGTTGCTGACATCGGTCGTTCCCGTTTCCGCGTTGTACTTTTCCCAGAGGTTGCCCGTCGTCTTGAACGATTCGGTGACCGCTTTCATCCATCTGACGGCAATGCGTTCGGCCTCTTTGCCGTATCCGTAGCGGGCCAGTCCCATCACCGCATAGAAGCAGACCGGGGGCCACGTGTTGGGATAGGACCACTGGTAGGGGTAGTCGTAGGGCTTGTCCTCGCAGGCGGCGATGCCGTAGGGGAATGAGCGCCTGTACGATGTCGCCGGCGTATTCACGGGGTACGGCGCCGGAGTAGAGGAGCGCGAAGACCGCTCCCGAAAGCACGTCGGAGCGCCGGCCGTTGACGTAGTCGTAGTCGTAGAACTGTTTCGCTTCGGGGTCGTAGCAGTATTGGAGTATCCGTGCCCGGCGAAGCTCCGCTTTGGCGATCCATTCCCGGATCTCGTCCGTACGACCCAGCTCCTGCGCGAAGCGGGCGAAGTTCACCTCGTACATGAAGAGGTTGGCATTGAGGTCCAGCGGGCAGAAATCCGTACACCGGCGGTCGTAGCGCGGGTTGAAGTCCCAGCCCGATTCGGCTTCGGCGACGAAGTCGAGCCCCAGCTTGTGGAGCCGTTCGGGGGTGTAGCCCTTGTCGAAGAGGTCCGTTCCGAGGCGTTTGCCGCCGGTGACCAGAAATTCGTCGACCAGAGCGTCCGATGCGGAGCTTCCGTAGCGGTTCAGTCCGGTGGGCGTCAGGCGCTCCCGCATCCAGAATCCGTACTCCTCCTTCAGAGTCTGGTATGCGTCGGCGAGCCACTGCTTGTCGCCGGTCAGCCGGTAGATGCGGTCGACCATCATGGAGAGGTAGGGCGTCTGCGACCGCGCTTCGTAATAGGTCCTGCTGCCGTTGTAGACCTTGCCGAAGCGGCGGACCATGTAGAGCAGGTTGTCGGTATTGCCTTTGGCCAGTTCGGGATGGCCGTCCCGGACGAGTCCCTCGTTGGTGAAGAAGGTGTCCCAATAGTACATTTCGCGGAACATCGCCCCGGCCGTGGGAACCGTGTAGGGGTAAGGCAGCCCGATGAGCGTGGCGGTGTCGGCGGTGCAGTGCTGGACGGTCGTGTGCCAGTTGTCGCGGATGAACTCCCGCACGGCCGGCGCGTCGGGGTTCTGCGGGCGGCAGCCGACGAAAGCGAGACCTGCGGCGGCTGACATGACGATAAGTATTTTTTTCATGGGTATCTGTTTTTCGGGGTTAATAGGTGTCGGCCAGCGACATTGATTTCAGGCGCCGCGCAAGCTGCTTGGCGCTCAGTTCCGACGCCACGCGGACGGTGCGCGTTTCGCCCGGCATGAGGTCGAAGAAGTTGTCGGAGAAGTGCGCCGTTTCGCCTTCGACCGACAGATAGACGCCCCGCGCGAAGTTGTCCGACCGGACGGTGACGTCGTACTCCCCGCCGGCCCGGTCGACCTTGCAGTGCAGGGTCGCTTTCGGGTAATTCATCGTTTTCTGCTGTACGAGGAAGTAGTTGTTGCGGTATGTCTTCCCCGCAGCGGTGAATGTCGCCTGAATGACGACCTCCTCCGGAGCGGCTCCGTTCAGCAGCGTCCGCGTGTCGATGGCGGCGACTTTCGTGCTGGCGTTGGCCGGGACGTCGATCTGCTGTTCGAATTCCCCGGTCCGGCCGCCCGTCAGACGCACCGCCCGGACGCACAAGGTGCCTTTCTCCGGAGTGAGCAGGTCGGAAACGGCGTAGATGTCGAGTCGTCCGCCGTCGAGGATCGGGGAGATCAGTATGTCTGCGAATGCGTAGCGGGCGAAGTAGTGCTGCGCCTTCCAGACGCCGTACCAGTCGCGGCTCGACCACGAAGCTACCGGCCAGCAGTCGTTGTGCTGCCAGTAGAGCGATCCCCAGCAGTAGCCCTTGTCGCGGCGGTGCGCCTCGATCGCCGTTTTGATGGCGTCGCCCTGCAAGATCTGGGAGGCGTAGAGGAACGACTCGAAATCGCGCGGTTCGTGGTATTCGTTCAGCAGGTAGCTTTTGATCAGGTTGTTGGCGTGCTCGCCGCCCCGCTGGTGGGACATCATGACTTCCGACGTGATGTCTTGGTCGCCGGGCAGCGGCGCGTAGCGCTTCACCGTTTCGAAACACGGGAACGACTGGAACCCGTATTCACTGAAGAAACGGCTGCGCTGGCGGTTGTACTCGGTGATGGGTTTTTTGGCGTGCCATACCTCCCAGTAGTGCCGGTCGCCCTCGTGGTCGTTGCTCATCGCGCCGTAGTCCGAGAAGGGCGAGGTGGGCTGGTAACCCATGTCGGGGGCGTATTCGGCCACCACTTGGGCCAGCATGCGGTAATACTGCTCCTCGTACTGTTTCCAGATGATGTCGGAGTATTTCGGGTCGACTTTGTCGACGTCGTATTTCCAGCCGCTGAGCCACGAATCCTGATTCTCGTTGTTGCCGCACCAGTAGACCACGCAGGCGTGGTTGCGCAGGCGTTTGACGTTGTCGACGGCCTCCAGACGCATGTTCTCCAGCAGCGCCCCTTCGGCCGGGTAGACCGCGCAGGCGTACATGAAATCCTGCCAGATCAGGATGCCCTCGCGGTCGCAAAGCTCATAGAAGAAGTCGTCTTCGTAGATGCCGCCGCCCCAGACCCGGAGCATGTTCATGTTGACGTCGACCGCGTCCCGGATCGTGCGTTCGTAGGTCTCGCGGGTGACGCGGGGCAGGAAGCAGTCGCAGGGGATGTAGTTGGCGCCCTTGCAGAAAACGGGTTCGCCGTTGAGCAGGAACCGCAGGCTGCGTCCGTAGGCGTCGGGCTTCTTCTCGACGGTGACGGAGCGGAGCCCGACCTGTGCGCTGTGGCCGGCCAGCACACGGCCGCCAAGCTCCACGGAGGTACGGAAAGTATAGAGGTGCGGTTCGCCCATGCCGCGGCACCACCATAGTTCCGGATGCTCGATCGTGAACGGGACGCTGACCCGGTTCATGCCCGCGTGGAGCTGCACGCTGCGCGAACCGAGCACCCGTTTGCCGTCGGAGACGGTGACGACGGCGTTTTCGACGGGCGCTGCCGCTTCGATCTCCACCTGCGTCTCGACACGGGCGGCTTCGGACGAGACCTCCGTCTGGCGGTGGAATACGTCTTCCAGACGCAGCTCGTTCCAGCCCTGAAGTTTTACCGGACGCCAGATGCCCGACGTAACCAGCCGCGGACCCCAGTCCCAGCCGTAATGATAGCCCGCCTTGCGGGTGAAAGGGCTGAGTTTTTTCCGTCGAGTCCCCCGTTGTCCGCCTGATCGTTCCAAGCCTCGTAACGGTAGGGCAGGGATTCGTACTGCGGCAGGGCCTTTTTGATCGGGGAGTGGAAATAGACGCGCAGCACGTTGCCGCGCTCCTTGAGCAGGGGTTTGACTTCGGCGGCCCAGCGGCGGAACATGTTGTCCGCCGTCAGGATCTGCGTTTCGTTCAGGAAGACGTCGGCATAGGTGTCCAGACCGAGGAACTCCAGCCGGACGTGTTCATAGCCGCGCGTCAGCGCTCCGGCGTCGAAGGAGACTTCGTAGATCCAGTCTTCCTTGTCGATCCACTGCAGGGCGCGTTCGTTGAGCCGGTAGTAGGGATCTTCGATCAGCCCGTTGTCCATCAGGTCGGTGTGGACTACGCCGGGTACCGTCGCCGGATGCCATTCGTTTCGGTTCGCCTGTCTGAACTTCCAGCCGGAGTGAAGCGGCATCGTGTCGTTGGCGGCCGATCCGATCGTCGCCGATCCCGCTAAAATAATGTCATAATTGCCTTCAGGGTTTGTTTGTGCATGACTAGTTCTCTTTGGTGAGGGTGAGGGGCATCGTGTTCAGGTTCAGGTTGATGGTGTAGGTTCCCGACGCATACCCGAAGCGCGACGGATAGAACTGCGGGGCGCCCTTGGCGTCGCTTGTGGCCTGATCGTCAATGCGGATCACCGTGCCGAACGGCGCGTCGGGGGTCTGTCCGTACCAAGGCCACCAGCCGTCGGACGAAGCGAAGATCTTGAATCCCTTGTAATCGCCGTCGAAATTCATGGCGACACCCGTGGCTTCCCATTCGTTGTCGCCCTTCTTGGGCCGGTAGGTGCGGCTTTCCCAGCCGCCCGGAGTGGCTTCGCCGGTCATCGAATAGGCGGTCGAGTAGTCGATGCTTTTCGCGGTGAGCGTCATCTTCATCGTGTTGAGGTTTACCTCGATGTCGTAGACGCCGTTCTCGTAGCCGAACGATCCCGGCTGGAACTGCGCTTCACCGCTTTTATATACGGCGATCTTTCCGAACGTCTCCGCCGAAAGGTCCTGTGCGGCGAAACGGGGATCGTCCGTGTCGTTGACGTTGCGCGAGAAGTAGAATTTGAAGCCGTTGTTCAGGCTCATGGGCTGCACGCGCAGCTCGACGCCGGAGGCCTGATACAGGTGGGAGCCTTCGCGGCTTTCGGGCAGTTCGAGGCCCGCGTTCAGATCCCACTGCCACGGGGTGGCCGCACCCACCATGATCAGCGAGGGCGGGAAGTTCGGATAGGTCGTCTTCGGCGTTATTGCGCAGTTTTTGATCTCCGACAGCTGGGCGTCGAACTCCTCGTCCGCGTTTTTCGCA
>ERZ826146.3385-NODE-3385-length-10474-cov-2.402150_pt1 | contig 10474 bp, 6 predicted proteins | sample MGYA00519857_ERZ826146 | MGnify/ENA primary metagenome ERZ826146 (study PRJEB31778, sample SAMEA3449222) | human gut metagenome | biome: human gut; feature: human-associated habitat; material: faeces | place: United Kingdom | collected 2010/2012 ...
GAAGAAGATTACGGCAATGAATACGAACAGCGGACTGAACAGGTTGGCAAAATATGGCACGAAATTCATGTAATAGTCTACTACGATAGCCCTTAACGGCGCATGATATTGCGTGAATTTTGCGAGGTTCTCATTGATGTCGAATACGATCGAGATTGAGATAATCAAGGCAATCGAATAAAAATAGGTGCCTATGAATTTCTTTATTATATACCAGTCGAGAATTTTCAAGTATCTGAATGGATTAATGAATTTCATCCATTTCATTTTTTTCCCGAGCCATGAAAATGACACGAAAAGCCAGTTAAGACGGTTTCTCATCCGCCTGTTAAATTTTAGAATCCTCCTGAATCGTCTTATATTTTTAGCTTTCATGCTATTACGTTATATTCTTTTACCAAGTTGGTCGATAACTGAAGATTTCCATTTAACAAAATCACCGGCTTCGATATGCGTGCGTGCGTCGTCGACGAGCCTAAGGTAGAACGCCAGATTGTGTATGCTGGCAATCTGCATGGCGAGCAGTTCCTGGGCTTTGAATAGATGATGGAGGTATGCCTTTGAATATATTTTATCTACGTCACAGCCATCAGGGTCAATGGGCGAGAAGTCTTTTTCCCATTTTTTGTTGCGCATGTTCATCGTTCCATTGTATGTGAACAGCATGGCGTTGCGTCCGTTACGTGTCGGCATAACACAGTCAAACATGTCTACACCACGCTCGATTGCTTCAAGTATGTTTTGAGGTGTGCCAACCCCCATCAAGTAGCGTGGTTTATCCTTTGGCAATATTTCGTTGACTACTTCAATCATTTCATACATGATTTCTGTAGGCTCGCCTACAGCCAAACCTCCTATGGCGTTACCGTCAGCGCCTTTATCTGCTACAAACTTTGCCGCTTCACGTCTTAAATCCTTATATGTACATCCTTGTACGATCGGGAAAAGTGTCTGGTCATAACCGTAAAGTGGTTCTGTCTCGTTGAATCTTTTAATACACCGGTCAAGCCAATGCTGTGTTAGCGTAAGACTTTTCTTCGCGTATTGGTAGTCGCTTTGTCCTGGAGGGCATTCGTCGAATGCCATTATGATGTCAGCCCCGATTGTCCGTTCCGTATCAATAACGTTTTCTGGGGTAAAGAAGTGTTTTGAACCATCTATATGTGACCGGAATTCACATCCCTCCTCCCTAAGTTTCCTTATGCCTGTGAGTGAAAAAACTTGGAAACCTCCGCTGTCGGTCAGTATCGGTCTGTCCCAAGTGTTGAACTTATGCAGTCCACCTGAGGCATTAAGGACCTCAAGACCAGGACGAAGATACAGGTGGTATGTATTTCCCAATATGATCTGGGCCTTAACCTGTTCACGCAGTTCGCTGAAATGTACGCCTTTTACACTTCCGCATGTTCCAACGGGCATGAATATCGGCGTGCGTATTTTCCCGTGCCCGGTTGTGATTATACCAGTGCGGGCGTCGCTTGCGTTGTCTGTATGTAAGAGTTCAAAAAACATGTTTTCAGTCTTCAATGTCGAATGTTACCGGATTTTTGACCATTTCGTCCGTCAACGCGAAATCCCATACCTCTTGGATGTTTTCAACGTAGTGGAAATTAACGCCGTCAATATATTCCTGTGATATTTCGTCAATGTCTTTCTTGTTGTCCTTGCACATCACGATCTCGGTTATTCCGGCACGTTTGGCTGCAAGTATCTTTTCCTTTATTCCACCAACAGGGAGCACTTTCCCACGTAGTGTGATTTCTCCCGTCATGGCCGTTTTTGCGCGTACCTTGCGTTGTGTCAGTGCGGATGCTATTGACGTGGCGATGGTTATACCTGCCGATGGACCGTCTTTAGGTGTAGCGCCTTCGGGAACGTGTATGTGGATATTCCAGTGGTCAAAGATTCGATAATCTATTTTCAATATACCGGCATGTGCCTTTACGTATTCAAGCGCAAGTATGGCAGACTCTTTCATTACGTCGCCGAGATTACCGGTAAGGGTGAGTTTCGAGCCTTTACCCTTGCTTAAGCTTGTCTCTATGAAGAGAATCTCGCCTCCAACACTTGTCCATGCAAGTCCAGTTACCACTCCGGCGTACTCATTACCTTGGTATATGTCGCGGTAGAATGGTGGATTGCCAAGCAATTCGAGTATTTCGTTGGGAGTAATCCGCATGTATGGCAGTGCGCCTTCCTTGGCTTTCATGTATGCCAGTTTTCGCAAAGCCTTGTTTATTTGTTTTTCCAGTTGGCGTACGCCGCTTTCCCGTGTATATTGCTCAATAATTTTCTCGATTGCCTGCTTGTTGAACATCAGTCGCTTTTCATCGCTAAGTCCTGTGTTGCCTTTTTCTTTCGGTATTAAGTGGCGTTTGGCTATTTCTACTTTTTCTTCGGTAATATAACCACTTACCTCAATCAGTTCCATACGGTCGAGCAATGGCCGCGGAATGGTGTTCAGGTCGTTGGCTGTTGCGATGAATAGAACTTTTGACAAGTCGTAGTCCACGTCAAGATAGTTATCGTGGAATGCATGGTTCTGTTCCGGGTCAAGAACTTCAAGCAAAGCAGATGCAGGGTCGCCGTTAACCGTATTCTGCGTTACTTTGTCTATCTCGTCAAGTATGAATACGGGGTTGGACGAGCCGGCCTTTTGTATGCTCTTTATTATTCGTCCTGGCATTGCGCCGATGTATGTCCTGCGGTGACCGCGTATTTCGGCTTCGTCATGCAGTCCTCCGAGGGATATGCGTGCGTATTTGCGTTTCATTGCCGCCGCGATACTCTTGCCGAGGCTTGTCTTACCAACTCCCGGAGGGCCATACAGACAGATGATAGGTGATTTCAGGTCTTTCCTTAAACTCAACACTGCCATGTATTCCAAAATACGCTCCTTGACCTTCTTCATGCCATAATGGTCCTTGTCGAGTATTTTCTCGGCGCGTGCCAGGTTTAAGTCGTCTTGGGTGTAGCTTTCCCATGGAAGGTTGACCATAGTCTGCAAGTAAGTCAGCTGAACGCTGAACTCTGGGCTCTGCGGGTTAAGGATGTCAAGTTTATCGAGTTCCTTGTTGAATGTCCTTGCTATGTCTTCAGGCCATTTCTTCTTTTTGGCCTCGTCAAGAAGTTCCTTCTTTTCCGGACAGCTTTCGCCGCCTGACAGCTCTTCCTTGATGTTCTTAATTTGCTGTTGCAGGAAGTATTCGCGCTGCTGTTCGTCAATATCCTCGCGTGTTTTTGTCCTGATATCGTGTTTTATCTCGAGCAGTTGCATCTCACGGTGCAGGATCTTGAGCAGTTTGAACAGGCGGTCTTTAAGCGAGTTGGCTTTAAGCAGCTTGATTTTTTCCGCCGTCTCGAACGGTAGGCTTGTGCACACGAAGTTAAGCAGAATTACTGCGTTGTTAATGTTTTGCAGGGCAAATTGTGCCTCGTCAGGTATTTCGTCGTTCTTCTTTACGTAATCGATTGTGACGTTCCGCAGATCCTCTACGGCCGTCATGAATTCTTTGTCTTTTGTATCGGGTATCTTCTCCGGTGCGACCTCTACCGAGCCCATAAGGTATGGCTCTGTACTTTTAATCGCCGTAAGCCGGCATCGGCCCAGACCTTGCAGTATGACGGTCAGGTTGTTGTTGCCGCCGGGCATTTCGAGCACTCTTATTATTTTCGCGTATACACCGTATTCGTACAAATCCTCTTTCTTCGTGGGATTGTCTTCGTCTGCGTTTTTCTGGCAGAATACGGCAAAGGGCTCGTCGGGCAGTTCCTTAAGACGGTTTACCAGACTGAGGCTCGCAGTGCGTCCTATAAGTACCGGCGACACAACGCCGGGGAAAAGTATGAGGTTGCGTGTCGCAAGTACTGGCATGTCGCCGTCTTTGTTACCCTCGAACAGTTTAGTTATGTCTCCTTCGTAATCGGCTATCATCGAAAAGGCACCGTTAGAATCTTTTTTCATATTGTCTTTAATTGTTGCGGACTTGCGCATGAGGCTGTAACCGGCAGCATATCCGTCGTAAACAACCTTTAGCCCGTAATATCGTTTCAAAAATACACTATTGGGGTGCAAAGTTACTTATTTTAATCGACATAATGTCGGCGGTGCTTAATTATTTTCATTTAATTAAGTACTATTTAAATGAAGGCGGACAAGGCATGTACGGGTGTTGCCGTGGCTGTGCATGATAACTGGCATGTTTCCCGAGGATAGGAAGTCTGATTACGTGGTATGCGGGTGCGTCGGTAATGACATTTTACATAAAGTAAGCGTTTCTTTGTTTTTACTTTCTTTCTGGATTTTGTAGGCGTTCTGTTTTTGCGTTATTTTTCACAGTGAAACCATTTTGCTGAAATATCGCATGAAAATGTGTGTAAATATAATCGGTTGTGTATCAGTAAGATATATGTAAAACTATGCATATGTGCAATAAAAAGTGACTGAATGATGGGCATATTGCGGCTGAAATCTCTTAATATCGCATGTTTATGTCCATGAAAAGTCGGTTTTTTCTTGTGCAAAAGACCGCTTATTGTCTTGCTAAGAGCGGTCTTTTGCAGTCGAAAGGGCCGTCTTTCGGTTGCTAACCAGTCTGTATTCGTGCTCTGGAAATTCTATTTCGTTACTTTTTGTTGATGTTTTTGCTGTGCCGTTATGTTGCAGAAAACTTTTTAAGCCTTACATTTTGTTATTTGAAAAGTGTGACGGCGAGTATGTTGGCGTAAACAGGTAAATGTCTGTTTTTTAGCGTTTTTCGCCGCTTTGGCGTAATGGGTGTGGAGCTGCCATATTCATTGCCCGGAATTATATATGCCTTCGCGATTATGCAATGATATACAGCTTGTTGTCATGTTATGTTTCGCGGTTTGCTAAATGATGTGCCGTTGAGGCTGTATAGTCTTGTATTCGTTGCGATTACGGCCAAAATACGTTTTACGCACTTGCAAAAATAAAAACTTTTTCCCTTTTATTTCGCTTAATCGAAATTTTACACTATCTTTGCATTTAAATGTAATTATATTGCAATGGAATTTACCGCAAAACAGATAGCAAGTTTCATCGGAGGCAAGGTTGAGGGTGACGAAAATGCCACGGTACATACTTTTGCCAAGATCGAGGAGGGTACGCCCGGGGCAATATCGTTTCTGTCGAACCCGAAATATACACATTATATTTATAATACGAAATCGAGCATAGTCCTCATAAACGACGACGTAGAGCTGGCCCAGCCTGTTGAGGCTACGTTGATAAGGGTTAAAAACGCTTATGAATGCGTGGCTAAACTGTTACAGCTATACCAGGCTTCACTGCCGAAGAAAACGGGCATAAGTCCGCAGGCTTTCGTTTCTGAAAAGGCCAAGATAGGCAAGGACTGTTTTATAGGGGCGTTCGCTTACGTTGGCGATGGTACGGTGATAGGCGATAATACGCAGATTCACCCTCATGCCGTGGTTGAGGATGGGGTGACAATAGGCTCGGGATGTATCATTTATCCGAATGTCACGATTTATGACGGATGTAAGCTGGGCAACAACGTGACCATACATGCCGGCTCTGTGATAGGTGCCGACGGCTTTGGTTTTGCGCCCAACACCGAGGGGTACGACAAGATACCGCAAATCGGCATAGTCACGATTGAGGATAATGTCGAAATAGGCGCCAATACTTGTGTTGACCGTTCGACCATGGGCACTACGATAATACGCAAGGGTGTTAAGCTTGACAATCTTGTACAGATAGCTCATAATGTTGAAGTGGGCGAGAACACGGTAATGTCGGCCCAGGTAGGAGTAGCCGGCAGCACCAAGATTGGCAAGTGGTGTATGTTCGGAGGGCAAGTGGGCATATCCGGACACATCAACATCGGCGACAAGACGTTCCTTGGAGCGCAGTCGGGCGTGCCAGGCAATATCAAGGGTAACACAACTCTTATCGGCACACCGCCAATGGAACCTAAGGCTTACTTTAAGTCGATAGCCATAACACGCAAGCTGCCGGAGATATACAAGCAGCTCGGAGAATTGCAGAAACAAGTTGAAGAATTAAAAAACACAAATAATAAATAAAGGACATGTCTAAACAGAACACCTTAAAGGGTAGCTTTGCCTTATGTGGAAAAGGACTACACACCGGGTTGAGTCTTACCGTGACTTTTAATCCGGCAGCTGAAAACACAGGATATAAGATACAGAGGATTGACCTTGACGGACAGCCGGTAATCGACGCGGTAGCCGAAAATGTTGTGGATACACAGCGCGGGACGGTACTTGGACGTGGCGACGTAAAAGTCTCTACGGTAGAGCACGGACTGGCAGCTCTCTATGCTCTCGGTATCGACAACTGCCTTATACAGGTAAACGGACCGGAATTTCCGATACTTGACGGCTCTGCTGCCCAGTATATAAAGAAAATCCAGGAGATAGGCATTGAGGAGCAGAACGCGCCGAAAGATTATTACGTAATTCGCCATAAGATTGAGGCCAAGGATGAGGAGACCGGCTCGTGCATAACCATTCTTCCTGACGAGGAGTTCAGTATTACGGCTATGTGCTCGTTCGACTCGAAGTTCATAAACAGCCAGTTCGCTACACTTGACCACATGGAGGATTTTGCCAAGGAGATAGCTCCTGCGCGTACTTTCGTTTTCGTGAGGGACATTGAACCGCTGCTTAAGGCTAACCTGATAAAGGGTGGCGATATGGATAATGCCATCGTAATCTACGAGAGGCAGACATCACAGGAACAGCTCGATAAGCTTGCCGATTTCCTGAACGTACCTCATCTTGACGCGACTAAACTCGGCTACATTCAGAATAAGGCATTGGTGTGGGAAAATGAATGTACACGCCACAAGCTACTTGACATCGTAGGTGATATGGCGCTTATCGGAAAGCCTCTCAAAGGCCGTATCATAGCGACCCGTCCGGGCCATACGATAAACAACAAGTTTGCCCGTTTGATACGCCGTGAGATACGCAAGCATGAGGTTCAGGCTCCGATATATAATTGCAACGAAGCCCCGATAATGGATGTTAACCGCATTCGCGAGCTTCTTCCGCACCGTTATCCCATGCAGCTTGTCGACAAGGTTATAGCCTTGGGACCGAGCAGTATCGTAGGAGTGAAGAATGTTACAAGCAACGAACCTTTCTTCCAAGGACATTTTCCGCAGGAGCCTGTAATGCCGGGAGTATTGCAGGTTGAGGCAATGGCACAATGCGGCGGACTGCTTGTGCTTAACACCGTAGAGGAGCCAGAGAGATGGTCAACTTATTTCATGAAGATAGATGACGTTAAGTTCAGGCAGAAGGTAGTGCCAGGTGACACTTTACTGTTTAAGGTGGATCTTCTTGCGCCGGTACGCCATGGAGTATCATCAATGAAAGGATACGTATTTGTCGGGGACAAGATTGTGTCTGAGGCAACGTTTACGGCACAAATCGTAAAGAATAAGTAATATCGGAATAACCGGAAGGGCAGAGTATAGGTCTGCCCTTTTTCAAATAAAAATATATGAACCAAATAAGTCCGCTAGCGTATGTACATCCGGAAGCAAAGCTGGGTGACAACAATATAATAGGGCCGTTTTGCTATATTGACCGAAATACTGTAATTGGTGACAACAATGTGTTCCAAAATGGTGTAACCATTAACTTCGGGGCGCGTATAGGCAACGGTAACGAGATTTTTCCAGGTGCAAGTATAAGCACAAAACCGCAAGACCTTAAGTTTAAGGGCGAAGAAACAACATGTGTGGTCGGCGATAATAACAGTATTCGTGAAAACGTAACGATATCAAGAGGTACAGCCTCAAAAGGAACCACCACTGTCGGGTCGAACAATCTGCTTATGGAAGGTTTGCACATCGCACATGACTGTGTAATCGGGAGCGAGTGTATCATAGGTAACTCTACCAAATTCGCGGGTGAGGTTATTGTTGACGACCGTGCAATAATAAGCGGCAGTGTACTTGTACATCAGTTCTGTCACATCGGAGGGTACGTAATGATTCAAGGTGGCTGCCGCTTCAGCCAGGACATTCCTCCGTATATTATTGCAGGCAAGGAGCCTACAAGGTATTGCGGAATAAATCTTGTAGGACTTCGCCGTAGGGGATTCAACAACGAGTTGATTAACAATATCCATGAGGCTTATCGTCTTCTTTATTCTAAAGGTGTACTTAAGGAAGGTATAGACGAGATACGCAGGAATTTGCCTGACTGTGAGGAAATCAACTATATAATAAGGTTTGTCGAGAACTCGAAGCGAGGCATCATAAGGTAAGTTGTTTTACTTATGAAGACTCTGATTGTGATAGTAGGCCCTACCGGGGTGGGGAAAACCGAGTTATGCCTGAAGGTTGCTGAAGCGTTCGGCACAGTGATTGTCAATGCGGACTCAAGGCAGATATTCAAGGAGATTCCTGTAGGAACGGCAGCGCCTACTATAGCAGAGCGCCGAAAGATCAGGCATTATTTTGTCGGAAATTTGCACATTGACCAATATTATAATGCGTCAATGTTCGAGAATGACGTTATTGCGTTGTTGGATACTCTTTTTAAGGAGAAAGATTATGTCATAATGTCGGGAGGCAGCATGATGTATGTTGATGCCGTGTGTAACGGCATTGATGATATTCCGACCGTTGATACCGCAACCCGCAGTAAGGTGATGCGTGAATATGAGGAGAAAGGCCTTGATTATATATGTGGCAGGCTTGAGGAGCTGGATCCGGAGTATTATAGTGTTGTTGACAAACGCAATCCCAAACGTGTAATCCATGCTGTTGAAATATGTCTTTCCACCGGCAGGACATATACGTCGTTCCGGGTTAACGCTAAAAAGGACAGGCCGTTTAATATAATAAAGGTGGGGCTTACGCTTGATAGGGAACAGCTCTATGAGCGCATAGACGGACGGGTTGACCGTATGGTGGCTGTTGGATTGATTCAAGAGGCTGAAAAAATGTACCCTTATCGTAACCTTAATTCATTGAATACTGTTGGCTATAAGGAGCTTTTTGATTATTTTGACGGTAAGTGTACGCTTGAAGAGGCCGTTTTCAGGATAAAGTGTGACACGCATAAGTATTGTAGAAAACAGCTTACTTGGTTTAAACGTGATAAGGACATACATTGGTTTTCGCCGAATAATGTTGAAGAAATCATAAATTACATACGTTCTTGCAAGTGATATGTGTCTTTTTCACTACTTTTGCACAAATAAGCAGAGATAATAAATAATTTTACTCAATATGTTCGAAGGATTCAAAAACTCGTTTATAGGCAGGCTGTTAGGCACATGCCTGCGTAAGGCTAAGGCGTTTGGCCATTGGTATGTCGGCCTGTATAAGGGGCGCAGATGGTATGTTAAGACGCTATCGGCGATAGTGTCTTTAATCATTGCGTTTATCCTTTATTTGGGTATGGTTGACATCAACTTTCTTTGGCTGTTCGGTAAGTCTCCTGGATTCTCGCAAATAAAGAATCCGTCGACAAGCGAGGCTTCCGAGATATATAGCGCCGACAGTGTGTTGATAGGTAAATTCTTTAGCGAGAACCGTACGCCCGTAAAGTATGAGGATGTGAATCCTGTGTTCTGGAAGGCTCTGATTGATACTGAGGACGAACGCTTCTACAAACATCGTGGAATTGACTTTTATGGTATGTTTGCCGTTCTCAAGGACGTCATTGTCAGCCATGAAGCCCGTGGCGCCTCTACCATTACGCAGCAGTTGGCCAAAAACATGTTCCGTGTAAGGACGCAGTATTCTACAGGATTGCTTGGATATATTCCGGGAATCCGCATTCTTATAATGAAAAGCAAGGAGTGGATTATTGCCACGAAGCTTGAAATGCTTTATGACAAGAAGGATATTCTAACGATGTACGCCAACACCGTAGACTTTGGCTCGAACGCCTACGGAATCAAGACGGCTTGCAAGACGTATTTCGGTACTACGCCGGCTAAGATAACGGCCGAGCAGGCAGCAGTGTTGGTCGGCATGCTGAAAGCCACTACATATTATAATCCGATAACGAATCCGGAGAACAGCCTGCAAAGGCGTAATGTCGTCCTGCACAACATGTTGGAACACAATGACATTACGGCTGCCGAGTATGACTCAATTAGCGCCATACCGATAAAGCTCAATTACAGTGTGGAGAGCAACTATGACGGCCAGGCGATGTATTTCAGGGAGGCGATAGCCGATTACTTGAAGGATTGGTGCAAGGAGAACGGGTACGACCTGTACAGCAGCGGCTTGAAAATCTATACGACGATAGACACAAGGATGCAGAAATATGCCGAGGAGGCGGCGAGGGAGCAGATGCGACAGGTGCAGCGTAATTTTGACCGCCATTGGAGCGGACAGGATCCATGGCGGGATGAGAACCGCCAGGTGATACCCGGGTTTATCGAAAATATAGCCAAGCGTCAGCCTTACTACAAGTTCTTGCAACAAAAGTA
>ERZ826146.3387-NODE-3387-length-10470-cov-2.947000_pt1 | contig 10470 bp, 14 predicted proteins | sample MGYA00519857_ERZ826146 | MGnify/ENA primary metagenome ERZ826146 (study PRJEB31778, sample SAMEA3449222) | human gut metagenome | biome: human gut; feature: human-associated habitat; material: faeces | place: United Kingdom | collected 2010/2012 ...
TATAATGCTGTTACAAATCATTCTTGGCAATCACTTGAAAACAGATGCTGTAATTTCAAGTTGCTAGAAGAAAAATGTATTTATTATCAAAGTCAAAATATAAATTATGAAAAACTTAATATAGATCATTTACCTTGGTAATACCAAGGTATTTTTTTATGAAAATGTTATAATTTTTGTAACATATTTGACCTTTAAAAAGTATTACTAATGAAAGGAGGTTTTTGTATGGAAGAAGTGATTCAACGAGAAAAAGAACTGGTTTATCGTTTAGCTTTTAGTCAATGTCATCAAAAAGATCAAGCAGATGATATCTTCCAAAATGTGATGTATCGTTATATGAAAAGAAAACCAGTTTTTGAATCTTTAGAACATGAAAAAGCTTGGTTTATAAGGGTAACACTTAATTGTAGTAAAACATCTTTGAAGTCTTTTTGGCATAATAAAATAGATGAAATCGATGAACAAACTTATATTTTTGAAAAGCAAGAAATTGATTTGACCCCTTATTTAAATAAGCTTTCTAAAAAGTATAATGTAGTTCTTTATTTATTTTATTATGAAGGATATTCAACAAAAGAAATGGCAGAATTATTACATATCAAAGAAAATAATGTTCGTGTTTTATTAAACCGAGCAAGAAATCAATTAAGAAAGGAGATAGAGGCTGATGAAAAATAAATCATTTAAAAATTATTATGATGAAATTCAAGTTGATGAAAATCTTCTTCAACAAATTCCTATAAAAAAACATCATTACTATAAACCTATTTTGATTATTTCTTGTGTAGTTCTTTTATTTGTATTAGGTATTCAAAACAAAGAAACAAAAGATACATTTGAAATTCTTGCTTATAATCAAACCTATAATTCTATTACTACTCAAGCAACACCGATGGATTATTATTTAATTCATGATCAGGTCAATATAATGGATAAAGTGCAATTGAAAAAGAAATATGAAGAAAAGTATTTTTCTAAAAAAACAGATTTTAAACAATCGCAATTAGATTTAAAAAATTATGATGGAAAATATTATTTAGATGGGTATCTTACAACAAGTTATTTTACAGTAGATGTACAAAGTGATGAAATTGAATCAATTCGTATTGTTCAAGGAGGAAATCCTTTGGAGATTCATCTAGGCGGAAAAGTCTATCAAAGTGATACTACGATTTCTTATGATCTTTATAAAAAATATTATCATACAAAAAAAGGCTTAAAAGTTATTTGGAAACCAGAAGATTATCTTTTTAACTCTAAGATAAAAGATATTTCTGATAATTTTAGAATTGAAGTGAACTATAAATCAAACGCAAGTAAACTTTTTGAAGTAGAACTTTCTTTTAATCAAAAAGGACAAATGTTTGTTCAAAAAAGAAAAGCAAAACGTACAGAAATTAATACTGAATTAAAGCAATCAAAACATAAATACTTACGTTTTAGTACTTTAAGTGAATCAGAAACAATCAAAGAATTAAAAGAACTCCTTCCTCAAGAAGTTATAGATGAATTGATGAAAAATGGTTATGTTTACGAAGATAAAAAAGAAAATTATTTTAATTTCAGTAATGATAAAGATGAACCAACTTTAAGACTTGATGTTAGTTATGATAAAAATAACAAAATCATTCAATATGTTTCAAAAGAATATGGTTTTACAGATAGTATTACATCAACGCTTGAAAAAGACCCAATAGAAATTATTAAACATGCACAAGATATTTTGATGAATCAACAACTTCCTCTTACAGAAGTCATCCTTCCTAGTCATTATAGTGGAGGAAACTATAAAGCATATATTGATGATTCTTATCAATATGTTATTCAAACAGATATCAATATGCTTGTTCGTATAGAAAAAAGAGAAGAAAATGATATTGTAGAAAAAGAAGTCACTTCAAATATTTATAGCTATGATGATATCACTTCAGCAATTAATACAGTTATTGATTATTTTAATGAAAATTTTAAAGGCTGTACATTAAAAGAAATTTATTATGCGGGAGATAATGAAAATTATTTTAAAGAAATACTACAACAATATGGTGCAGATGAAGCTATTGTTTTAACATCAACATTTGATGTTGATGGAAGTGGTGGAGATGGTTCTTTAAATCCTAATAGTACTTATAAAGATTGGATTTGGTTACTTGTAAGAAATAAACAGGGTGAATGGAAACATGTAGATCATGGTTATTAAAATGGTATAAAAAAGATGAGCATCCATCAAGGATGCTCAATCTCTATACAAACATTACACTTCCAACATGGTTATTATAAACTATTTTATTGAATAAATTAAACAAAATAATTAAAAAAATTAATTTTCACATAATCCATTGATAGAAGAGTATAAAATAGAAAAAATAGTTATTTTGATAATAAGTTTTTTATTATTTATTATGTTATTTTAGTTTGTAAAAATGAATCAGTATAATAATATAATTCCTTTTTAACAAATTATTTCCCAAGAAATAATTCATAAATTGGAAGATTTAAAATAAAGGAGAAAGATGATGACGAAAGAGAAAATAGAAAATAAATTATTTTGGCATTATTTATCAGGAGGAGTATTAGCACTTATTTGGATTTGTATAGAAATTGATATTTATCCTGTTAGAAATACTGATGAGTATTATTTGGGTGGATATAATCAATTAAGTTGTTTATGCTTGATTATTTTAGGAATTTTGGTTTATAAAGTAATAAAGATCATCTCTTTGAAGAAACAATTAAAAAAGGCACAGTTGTGCATAGAGCATAAATAATGCTTGTTTGTTTTTTTGCGATAGATGCACAAGAAAAATATTTTTTCTTGTCTTTAAAATAAAATATCTCTAAAATACACCTAGACACTAAATGTCACCTTGCTACTGTCAAAAGGCGAGGTGGCATTTATTTTTTTAGGAGGAAATTTATGAAAAAAGAATTAAAAATGCCCAAAACAAAATTTGAAGCTATTGTTTTTACAGCTATTACAGCTTGGATGGTGGTTTATGTGATGAATTACATAAACATCACTGTGTTAGTGAAAACTATAAAGAAAGTATATTTCGTCGAGAAAAAATCATGGCTACTGATTTAGGTAATAATATTGCTATTCCTCATGGTAGTGAAAAAGAAATTATAAAATCTAAAATCGTTATAGCAACCTAAAAAAACTATTTTATGGAATCAACATCAAGTACAGATTATTTTTATGATTGCTATGAATATGAAAGAACCTCAAGTAACTAAAAATACTTTAAAAGATCTTTATGCAGTTATGGATAATAAACAAGCCATGCAAGTTTTATTAGAAACCAAAGATGCTAAAGATGTTATTGAATATCTTAAAGCTTAAGAAGAAATTCTTAGGCTTTTTTCTTAATTTAGGGAATCCATTGTTTCATTTCATTGTAAAGATTATTTTAAAGATGAAATGGAGGAATAATGATGAAAAAAGCAGCAATTATAATAGCATCAGGTTTTGAAGAAGGTGAAGCTCTAACAATTGCAGATATTATAAAAAGAGCACATCTTCAATGTGATTTAGTAGGTTTTGAACAAGAAGTTAAAGGAGGACATGAAATCATTGTAAGATGTGATCACATCTTAAATGAGACACTTCTTGATTATGACATGGTTATTTTACCAGGGGGTTATGGTGGAGCAGAAGCGATGAAAAATAACCCAACACTTATTTCATATTTACAACAAATGAATGAAAAAGGTAAATATGTTTGTGCTATGTGTGCAGCACCTATTGTTTTAGAAAAAGCAAATTTATTAGTTGATAAAAAATTTACAGCTTATCAAGGCTATGATCAAAAGATAAAACAAGGAACTTATTTAAATGACAAAGTGGTCATTGATAGCAATATTGTTACAAGTAGAGGACCAGCAACAGCTTATGGATTTGCTTATAAACTTGTAGAATTATTAGGTGGAGATGATTTAGCAGTTAAAAAGAGAATGGTTTATTTTAATGCATTTGATGTCAAGGAGGATGAATAAAATGGGACGTGTTGCAGTATTAATGGCTGAAGGATATGAAGAAGGAGAAACATTAACAATTGTGGATTTACTTCGTCGAGGGGGATTAGAATGTCATACGTTTAGTTTTAATGAAGAATTTGTAAGAGGAATGCATGATATGTATGTTAAAGCAGATAAGCTTTTTAATGATGAAATTAAAAATTATGATATGCTTGTTTTACCTGGAGGAAGACCTGGTGGTCAAAATTTATTAGAAAATCAAGATGTGATTTCACTTGTTCAATATTTTAATGAGCATCATCAATATATAGCAGCAATGTGTTCAGGAACAGTTGTGTTAGAAAAAGCCAATGTCATTAAAGGTAAAAAAGTAACAGGATATACAGGTTATCAAGATAAACTTGTAAGTGGAGATTTTGTAAATGAAGTCGCTGTTTTTGATCAAAACATTGTAACGAGTCAAGGACCAGCAACACCTTATCCTTATCCTTTTGCTTTTAAAATTTTAGAAGTCTTTGGTAAGGATGTTACTGAAATGAAAGAAAGACTAATGTATAATTTTGCTGGAGGAAGATAGAAAGAGAGTGATTGTATGCTTTATGGAAAGTTACCGATTGTTTTTTTAGTACTTTAGCGAGTGAAAAGAAAGATTCAACGAATAGTCAAATTGCAACGTATTTATTAAATCATTTAGATGATATTAAGGATATTGGTATTCAAGAGATGGCAAAGGAATGTTCTGTAGCGATGAGTTCTATTTCAAGGTTTTGTAAGGAAATAGGATTAAATGATTTTAATGAATTGAGAGAGTTATTGATTTCAATAAAGATGAATTTTGAACAATATTCTTCATCTTCTAAGGCTAAAAATCGTTTAGAAGAATATAGTTTAAAAGTTAAAGAAAGTATTACAATGGTAGAAAAATCAATAGATATGCAACAAATAAATGCATTATGCAAAGAAATCCAAAAATATCAACAAGTAGGTATCTTTGGTTTATTAAAAGCAGGAGCAGTTGCTTTTAATTTACAAAGTGATTCACATATTTCCTATAAGCAACAATTACAATATATTTCATCAACCAATGAAGATGATTTATTGATTATCTTTTCTTATACAGGATGTTATTTTGATTATCCTGATATAAGCACTTTAAAGAATAAATTAAAGAAACCACAAATTTGGTTGATTTCAAGTAAACAAGAAAGTTATCCAGATTTTATTGATCATGTGATTACCTTTGATTCTAAACGAGATCAAAACAGTCACCCTTATCAATTACAATTTATTGCAAGTTTAATAGCTCAAGAATATGCAAGGAGGATTTGATCCTCCTTTTCTTAATTTAGGAAATCTAATGCGTTAGAGATTATAAAGTTATATGTTTTTATTGAGGTGAAAATTATGATCAATAAAAGTTATAAACATTGGATGATTGTTTTTTTTATGTGTTGTTTAGCAGCCAGTTCTATTGGTTTATGTACCAATGCGATAGGTGTTTTTTATACACCTGTAGCTAAAAGTTTAAAAGTGTTAAAAGGAACTTTTGCGATGCATGCCACACTTTCAACTTTAGCGACAGTATTAACTTCATTAAAGATATCAAAAGTGATTAAAAAATATTTCTATAAAGAGGTCTTACTAATAGGTGTTATTTTATCAAGTGGTGCAACTTGGTTGATGTCTTATAGTACATCTGTTTATTTATTTTATATTTTAGGTATTTTAAGAGGAATCGGTGTAGGTATTTATGGAATGGTTCCTATTACAGTTGTTATTACAAATTGGTTTGATAAAAAACATGGCTTAGCGACGAGTTTAGCATTAAGTTTTAGTGGACTTTCAGGGGCTATCTTTTCACCTTTATTAAGTTCATGAATTACTTGTTATGGTTAGCAAATGACTTATCGTTTCATGGCTATCTGTATTCTTGTTTTAGTTCTTCCAGCATTAATTGTTCCTTGGAATATTGATCCTCGAAAAGAACATTTACTACCTTATGGTTATCAAAATAGAAAAGAAACAACTAAAGTTCAAAATAATAAAATAAAGTTACTAACCATCAGTTTCCTTTGTATGTGTTTATTTACTCTTTTACATACTTCAATTACAGGGATTTCTCAACATCTATCAGGTATTGCTGTAAGTATTCATTTATCAGTTACTATCGGATCAACTTTCATGTCATTTACCATGATAGGCAATATTAGTACTAAATTATTAATTGGATTTTTAAGTGATTTATTAAGTCCTATAAAAGCAGTAATCATGATGATTCTAATAAATTGTCTTTCTTTAGTTCTATTATTTTTGGGAGTGATTCATCAAGAAACGCTTTTACTTTATATCGGTTCATTGATGTTTGGTTCTATTTATTCTGTGGGTGCTGTAGGGATTCCGATGTTAACACGTTATTTCTTTGGAAATGAAAACTATGCAAGAACTTATTCTGTTATTGGTTTTCTTACAAATGTAGGGAGTGCCAGTTCATTAACATTAATTGGTTATTTATATGATTTTACACAAAGTTATCAAATTGTTTTTATTATCGCTTTATGTTTTCATCTTATAAATTTAATATTGTTAGTTATTATTTGTTTACGTTATAATGGCGTAGGTGATAAATAATGAAATATTGTAGTGAATGTGGAACTAAACTTATAGAAAAAGAATGTGGCATAGATGGACTTGTGCCTTATTGTCCAACATGTAAACAATTTCGTTTTCCAATGTTCAATAGTGCAATTTCAACAATTATCTTTAATCCTACAAAAGATAAGATTTTGCTTATTAAACAATATGGAAAAGATTTCAATGTATTAGTAGCTGGATATATTACAAAAGGTGAAAACGCTAAAGAAACATTGATTAGAGAAATTAAAGAAGAAGTGAATTTAAATGTAGTTGATTATACATATAATGATAATGAATACTATCAACCATCAAATACTTTAATGCATAATTATGCAGTTGTTGTTGACAGTGAAGATTTTAAACTGACAAATGAAGTTGATGAAGCTCATTGGTATTCAATTGAGGAGGCAAGAAAACAAATCAAACAAGGCTCTCTTGCTCATTCATTTTTAGAAAGATATTTAAAAAAACAGCATTAGCTGTTTTTTTAATACAAATCTTCTCCATTTGTTTCAATGACTTTTTTATACCAATAAAATGAATCCTTTTTAATTCTTTGATAAGTTCCATTTCCTAAATTATCTCGATCTACATAAATAAATCCATATCTTTTTTTAACTTCACCTGTACCATTAGAAACTAAATCAATACATCCCCAAGTTGTATAACCTAGCAAATCAACACCATCTTTTTCAACAGCATCTTTCATGTTATGAATATGTTGTCTTAAATAATCAATACGGTAATCATCATGAATAGAACCATCTTGTTCAATAATATCTTTCGCTCCTAAACCATTTTCTACAACAAATAATGGTTTTTGATAACGATCATAGAGTTCATTAAGAGTACTTCTAAATCCTAAAGGATCAATAGCCCAACCCCAATCACTTTCTTTTAAATAAGGATTTTTAGCAGAAGCAAAAATATTACTTTCTGATTGTTTTCCTTTAGATAAATCACTACTACTTACTCTTGATGAATAATATGAGAAACTTACAAAATCCACGGTATTCTCTTTTAATAATTCTTTATCTCCTTTTACAAAAGGAATAGATGCATTTCTTTCTTCAAGCCATTTTAATGCATAATTATGATAATAACCTCTTGCTTGAACATCTGCAAACATATAGACTTCTCGATTATCACAAATTGCTTTCCAATAATCTTCTGGTTTACATGTTTCTGGATAATAAGAACCAGCAGCTAACATACAACCAATTTGATTATTTGAATCTATTTCATGAGCAAGTTTTGTGGCCATGGCACTTGCTAGAAGTTGATGATGAACAGCTGTAATCATAGCTTGTGTTTCATTTTCACCTTCTTCAAAACAAAGACCAGCAGCGACAAAAGGAAAATGTAAAATCATATTGATTTCATTAAAAGTCAACCAATATTTAACTAATCCTTTGTATCTAATAAATAAAGTTTTACAAAGCTTGTAGAAATAATCAATCATTTCTCTACTTCGCCAACCACCGATTTTTTTAATTAAATATATTGGACAATCAAAATGATTAATAGTAACAAGAGGTTCAATACCATATTTATGGCATTCTTTAAAAATATCTTCATAATATTTTAATCCTGCTTCATTTGGTTTTTCTTCATTAACATTTGGGAAAATACGTGTCCAAGCAATAGATAAACGAAAAGTTTTAAATCCCATTTCACCAAATAAAGCAATATCTTCTTTATAATGATGATAAAAATCAACAGCAGTTAAAGCTGGATAAAAATGTTGATCATCAAAATCATACATTTTCATTTTACCAGTACCAACTAAATAACGATCTTCACCTAAAGGCATAAGATCTACATTAGCAACACCTCTGTTTCCTTCATTTGCTCCACCTTCACATTGATTGGCGGCTGTCGCACCACCCCATAAAAAATCTTTTCTAAATCCCATTTGTTGTTTCTCCTTTACTTTTAATTACAAAGGTATTATAGAAAATATATAGAAATTAAATAAAAAAGTTTCCAAAATGGAAACTTAATACATCAAGATAAAATCAAGAATATGTCTTAATAAATAATCATTATATTTATCATTTAATGTTGGAATATATAAATAGTTCTTTGAAAAGTTTATATTATCTTTACAACTAATCAGCCAAGTATTAACTGAACACTTTAAAATATGATGCACCACTCTTTTATCAAAGTAAAACGTATTTCCATTGATACTAATGAGTAAAAGAAGATCACTATCTTGAAAATTATATTCTTTTTCAAAATCAACATCACAGATAATAGTTTCTTTTTGTTTTGCGGAAAGTTCATTTTGAATATAGGTACAAAGAGTTCTTGCATGACCATGACCATAAACAAAGATACGTTTACTTTTCTTTATATCATTTACTAATTTTAATAAATTGATTTCATCAATTTGATTCATTGTATAATGTAATTCATCAATGATGTGATTTGTAAAAGATGAAAATTGTTTTTCTATACTATTCTGTAATGAAAATAAGGTTTTATTGGTTCTTTCTATACTAGAAATATTATCTAAACAAGCATCTTTAAAATCTTTCATAGTTTCATAACCTAAAGATTTTACATATTTAGAAATTTGACTTTTTGATGTATGACAGGAAAGAGCAATTGCATCAATAGACATAGTTGGAATATCATTTAAGTTATTTTTAACAAATGAACTAATAATATATTTAGGAGAAAATTCATCGTTAGAATTTAAAATAATATTTAACTTATCAATAAGCATCTTTATTTCCTCCCCTCAATATCATTTTATCATATTATTTCTATTTACCAACATTTTCAATAGATGTTTGAATTGTCTTTTCACCTAATTTCCATTTAGCAGGACAAACATTATTTCCGTGTTCGTATACAAACTGACAAGCATGTAAACGTCTTAAAAGTTCTTCAGCATTTCTACCAACATTTCCAGCATTGACTTCATAGACAACGATTTTACCTTCAGGATCAATAATAAAACTTCCTCTTTGAGCTAAACCATCATTTTCATCAAAGACATCAAAATCATAGGTCAGTGAATGTGTAGGATCGCCAATCATTGGATATTCTATTTTAGAAATGTTTTCAGAAATATCATGCCATGTCTTATGAGCAAAATGGGTATCTGTAGAAATGGCATAAATTTCACAGTTCACTTTCTTAAATTCTTGATATTTTTCTTGTAGATCTTCTAATTCAGTAGGACAGACAAAAGTAAAGTCAGCAGGATAAAAGAAAAATAAAGTCCATTTTCCTAGTAAATCCTTCTTTGTGACTTTCTTAAATTGTTTTTGATGATAAGCATAAACTTCAAAATCATCTACTTCTTTATAAAGTAAAGACACAAAATCACCTCCATCTAAAGTATGTGAATAAAAACTTAAGATTATCATCACATAATTCACAATAATTCTTTACATGTTTGACACAAAAAAGTTGTATAGAGTTCACAAAAGCTGGGTATATTAAACATGTAAAAGATAAAACAACCTTTTACAATATGAATAGTTTTTCATATTCCCTTCCCAATTATATATATCAAAGAGAGCCGAGAGGCTTTTTTTGTGTTTATAAACTTGTTAAAATAAGATGAGGTGATGATAAAATGTATTGTGATTATCATGTACATACAAATTATAGTGATGACAGCACTTATTTAATGGAAGATGTCATTAAAGATGCGATTAAGATGAAGATGGACGAGATTTGTTTTACAGATCATGTGGATTATGGAATCAAAAAAGATTGGGATGAAGGTCCGATAGAGTACCTTTACGGACAACCGCAAGTAAATGTAGATTATCCAAAGTATTTTAAAGAAATAGAAAGTTTAAGAAAAAAATATCCTGAAATTATAATTAGACA
>ERZ826146.3391-NODE-3391-length-10464-cov-4.867999_pt1 | contig 10464 bp, 10 predicted proteins | sample MGYA00519857_ERZ826146 | MGnify/ENA primary metagenome ERZ826146 (study PRJEB31778, sample SAMEA3449222) | human gut metagenome | biome: human gut; feature: human-associated habitat; material: faeces | place: United Kingdom | collected 2010/2012 ...
GGTAATTTTCTATCGGTCTGCTCCTGCGATAAATATTTATGAGAAGCCTTAAATAAAATAATTTCCCGTTGGTGTTCCTTTTCAAACTTTGCCTTGTTATTCGACTTGACATATTTATCATATACAGGACGGAGCGCCTTATATGTGCTTATATGCTTTCGTAAAATATTTATGTCGTTCAAATTCCGTTCAACTGATTTGAACTTGTCGGCGGTATCGTCAAACTGTTTGCACGTTTCATCAATACGGCTTTCCAATTCCGAATAGCTGTTTATATTATGCTCGGTCAAATAATTAAGCGTCTTTGAAGCCTGTTTAAGATTATTGATTTTAGCCCAATGCTCGTAGCCCTTGCTTTCTTGCGCCTTAATGCAATTCTGAATATCAATAATAAGGCTGATACGGTTATCACGAATAATCGGCTTGCGTTTGCGCGATTTTTCAATCCGTTTTGTAATTCCCTCAACACTGTATCTTTCGCCCAGCGTTTGAGCTTTCAGACGTATAAACCGTTCCTGCCCTTTGGCGCGGACAGATATATATTGACCTCGTTTTATCTCATAGCCCTGTAATTCCATAAGACGCAAAAAATCCTCAAAATCTTTTACTTGCGGAATTATCTTGTCAATCTCGGTTTTCAGTTTCGCCCTCCAGCTTGTCGGTTTATTCTCATACTTGGTATTTTTATTTTTCCTTTCAGCGTTTGGTTCGACAACGGATAATCCGTATTCCTTGCATAGTCTGTCATTTATGCGGCGTGAATGGTTATACCACTTTTCATTGATGTGGATATGCTTGTAATCAACAAAACTGACGTCATTACAAATTATATGATTATGAATATGTCCCTTGTCAATATGCGTTGTCAAAATGTATTCAAATTTACCGCCCAGCAGTTCATCAGCGAAACGCTTTCCGATTTCGTGAGCCTGTTCGGGTGTGGTTTCACCCGGCGAAAATGCCTGTATGATATGACGCGCGAGATGTTCTCCCTTATTATATGCGTGTTCTCTTGTGCAATCAAATTCAATATCTGCAATTTCAGGAGTACAGGCGTATGCGTGAACAAGCAGCTTTGCGTCTGTCTTATCGGGATTTAAAATATAGTCAATGGCTTTTCTTAGGGTAGTGTCAATAGTATGGTTCGTTGTAATTGCCATATTTTATTTAACCTTTCTTGAATTTCCTTTATATCTTCCTCATAAATGGAGCCAGTTTCATTTACGCGCTTTGCAATTTGATTTATATTAACGCCGATAGAATGTAATTCCTTGTTCATTTCCTTAATGTTGGTTGTGTCAGTATAAATAATTAAACCGTCAATCGCCATTTTCCGTAAATACGCGCCTATCTGTCGTGTCGGTAGCTGCGCCATTTTCTGCTCAATTAACTGTTTTTCTTCTTCTGTTACTCTGAATTTGATTTGAATATTTCTTTTTCGCTTTTCCATATATTTACCTCCGTTTTTTATCTGGGTTTGGGATTTGTTCCCAAAATATTTTTTGTGACTTTTGCAAGGCATAGACAAACAAAAAATCGCCGTTCGGGTACCCGGCGGCTTTGCTTGCTGGTAGCAAAAACCCCTTATATATGGGTAACAAATAAAAATAAGTTTTTCTGCACATCTTTAATGAAAATATAGCAAAACAGTGTAAAAATCTTGACAATTTATAGCTTTTATAATAAAATTTATTTATTGTGATTGTGTTGTAATATACATAAAGATATTACGAATTTACTGAAAAATATTTTTAATTTACATTGAAAGTGAGATGAAATAATGACACTGTGTATAGCTTTATGTGATGATGATAAAATAGCCTTAAATAATGAGTTAAGGCTTATAAAAGATGTTTTAAATGAAAAGAAAATAAAACACTCAATCGACATTTTTAGTTCACCGCAAAAGTTGTTACAGTCCGACACTGTCTATGATATTATATTTTTAGACATTGAAATGGCTGAAATGGACGGTATTAGTTTAGCTGAAAAAATAAGTATAACAAATAAAAGCTGTTTATTCTTTTTTGTAACCAATTACGAAGCATATTTTGATAATGCGTCTAATGTGCGACCGTTCAGATTTTGGACAAAACCAATAGACAGGCGCCGCTTGGTCTATGGAATTGACTCAGCTATACAGGAGCTATACAAAAATAATCAATTCATCAATGTAATGGTAAATTCGGAAAACATACAAATATTTATCAGTAATATTATTTACATATATGTTCAAAACAAGAAAACACATATTATAACGACCAAAGGTGAAATTATTGTAAGTATTCCGTATCAGACGGTTTTTGAACAAGTAAAAGATTACACAAATTTTTTTGAGCCTTTTAGGGGATATTGTATAAATTTCAGTTATATAAAAAGATATGGCAAAGATAAAATCTATTGCGGATATAGGGAGACAGAATATGAAATATATTTGTCGCGGCGTAAGCAAGAGGATTTTCAAAAAAACTTTGCTAAATGGATTGGAGAAAAATAATGCGGATTGATTTAGGAATGGTATTAGCAATAATATTTGAATATATAATTTTTATTTATTATGCTGACACTTTATTTTACAGAAAAAGAAATAAGTATCTTTGTTATGCAATAATTGCATTAGTTTATATTGCTGATTTGTTTATATGTGCACGCGGAAAGATAGTTGTAAATACTTTAACTTTTGTTGTAATACACCTTGTTATTTTTGGCGTATGTTATCGCATTAGCTGGAAAAGCGTATTGTTTCAAAGTATTTTACTCGCGGCTATAACTTCGGCGTGTGAATTTTTAGTTATATTTATTCCATATATTAGAATTATACCTGACAATACCATAGCAATGACATCTTCACAGTCGCTTATATTGACATTTGCAAGCAAACTCTTATATTTAATTGGAATAATGATAATAAGCCGCGTATTCTGCAAAAAACAGAAAAATGTACAAGCTACCTCTCTTGGACTTTTATCTATTCCTATTTTGACTGTTATTATAATTATGCTTGTGATGAAAGTCAATACAACATCACACTTATTGTCATTGGTGTGCTTCATACTAATAATAATGAATATTATTATTTTTGCAATAAATCAAAAATTGATGATAATGGAAACAGAGAAAGCAGAGTTGGAAGCTCAGCAATTAAAAGAAAAATTTGATTATGACGAATATATGATGTTAAAAGAAAATAATCAGCAAGCCTCAATACTTAATCACGATTTCAAAGAACATATAGGTGCTTTAAGCTCTTTAATCGGAGCTGATAATGAAACCGCTCAGGAATATATAAAATCTATTTGCGGCAAATTTTCTCAGCCTAAATTTATTGAATATTCAGATAATAAAATCTTAAATGTGCTTTTATCTAAGAAGAAAGAAGAATGTGAAAATCAAAATATACAATTTTTGATAGATCCCATACGAGCCGAGCTGTCGTTTTTTAACGATATGGATATTGTAACTATATTTTCTAATTTAATAAATAATGCTATGGAAAGCTGCGCCCATTCATCAGAGAAAAAAATTTATTTGAATATACATACTGAAAATCAAAATTTTATAGTTATAAAGATAGAAAATACATCAGATATAGAGCCTATTGTAATAAACGGCAGACTAAAAACTCACAAGGATAATGCGAAGCTGCACGGTATAGGAATGAACAGTATCAGCAGAGCATTATCAGCTTATAATGGTTCTTTGGATTGGAAATATAACAAAGAACAAAAGATATTTTCCACAACGATAATAATACAAAATTTAACCGCTTAGGCAAATATACGACCGCTTAGGCAATTTGGGTTGACTTAAATAACATTATTTGCTAAAATAATTTCATCAAAAGAGAAGGAGGAATTTACTATGCTATTAAGTAGAGTAAAAAAGTTGTGTCAAAAAGGAGCGTCATTTGCAATCAAGGCATTGCCTGTTATTGTACCTGCATTTCTTCTTTTTCACACAAACTCAACCTGCTGTATTGTAAACGGTCAGCCGACGCCGCCGAACAGCATAAAAAAGTACAGAAAGTTTTAAGCTATGATACATAAAATTTCAGAGAAAGCAATTATGTATGCAATCCTCAATAACTACATAAAACAGGAACAATATGACGAATATGTATATGCCCTTGAAATTATCTTAAATATATTGATTACAGATATTACTATGATAATTATAGGACTTGCTATGGGTATGATATGGGAATGTATTTTATTCTGGCTCGTATATAAAATCTTGCGTAAATATTGCGGAGGGTATCATTTCTCAACATCGCTGAAATGTTATTTATCATCTTGCATTATGTGTCCGGTTGTATTGGCAGTTGTAAGGTATGTTCCGTACAGTATGACCGTATGGGGCTTGCTTACCTTAACAGCGCTGATAATACTTTCTATTCTTTCACCTGTTGAAGCGGCGAACAAGCCGCTTGACGAAAAAGAACAGCGGATATTCGGAATAACGGCGAGAATTTTAATAATCATAAGTGCGGTATGCTGGAGTGTAACAGCCATAGTCTTTCGTCAGCTTATATTATCTAAAATCATATCGCTTAGTATTATAAGTGTTGCTGTGTTTGTTATAGCCGGTAAAATGTATTTAACTGTACGAAAACACAATTAAGAATTACCCTTATCCAAAAAAGGATAAGGGTAATTTTTTGTCAAATTTTAACCGCTGGGGCAAATATACGACCGCTTAGGCAAAAGCTATTGACATCAAAATTTTCCTGCCGTATAATGCAGATATAAGCAAAACAGCTTATTATATATCCCCTCACAACCAATCACAATATAGTATTCAATACTATGGGATATATGGTAAATTGTTTATGATTTATAAACAGGGATTGAGTACATACGAAACGGTGCATTGTCTGATACGGACAGTTTGTAAAATCTGAATATGCGCGATAAATGCTATTTCTCAATGTTAGTTTAGTGAGCTTATCACATAGGGGCAAACCCGATATTTTGATGTTGCAGAAAAGCATATATCAAGCCGGCAAAATGATACGCGTATCGGCATAGGACGGTCTTATGGATTTTCTGTATGGATAATGCAAAGTTTCAAAAACAAAAAAAACAAATATAATGCTGATTTTATGTTAGACATAAAACAAGAGATACCCTCAATCTTAAATCTACGCACGCAAGCCTGATTAAAGATAAATAGAGTACCTCTCTTATTACCTCAGTATATACAAATTCCTTTGATTTGTCAAGTGATGTATAAGAGCTTGTTTTATGAAAGCAGGCGAATTGGCGTTATGACAAGAAAGGACGATTTATTATGAAATTGAGAAAGATTATTACAATGGGTTTGGCTGCTATTATGGCAGTATCGGCTATGAGCATTTCGGCATTTGCGGCAAACATTCCTATGCGTTCTGAAGTGGACACAAAAGCTGCATCAGCGGATAACCCAGTAACCTATCGTACCGAAGACGGAATAAAAATCACGATTTATGACCCTAATATATCGCTTGATTTTGCAGAAAAAGAAGAGCCGGAAATCGCATTAGCTAATGCGAGCGGAAGAGTTTATATTCCTAATATCCAAACAGGAGTAGGAAATAAGACAAACTCTTTCTCTGCTGACGGCAATAGCATTGTAAAATTTGGACTTTCAATATGGGAAGGCGGTCCTAAATACAATGTAGCATTATACAATTCAAAAAATGTTTGCTTGGCAGTAGCTGAAGATGTCCCTAAGAGCAGCGAGGGTACACTTGATGGTACAGGAAGTGACGGGGATTATTACTTTAGAGTAAGCACATACTACACCGCAGGTAATGCCTCATATTACGCATATACTATTTCAAAATAATACAACAGTTTATGGAGTATGCTTGTAAAGAGCATACTCCATTTTAATTAAATATATGTTCTCTAAATTTTATAGAAAGGATTATTTGATTTTGATGAAAGCAACAAAAATACTTATTATTTATTCATTGATATTTATATTGTTAAACTCTACCATAGTTCTTGCTGAACAGCGTAATGGAATATATGAACCATTAGACTATCTAAATGACAATACGCCACTCAGTATTGCCATTCCGTCAAGCAATGCGTGGAAAACGGAAATAGCAGCGTCAGAAATCAATTCGGAGTGGAACGACAACGACGAATTCAGCATTGTCAATTTTGACAATGCCGATATGTCATTTGATAATAACAATGTTTTGACAATGACTTTTAATAATGTTGACTATGAAAATGGAAACCTTGTTGTTTTACTGTTCCATAACAAAACCAAAGACGAATATTCGGCATTGCAGATTGATTTTTCAGAAACAGGCATACCCACTTTTCAATCTGAAATCCAACGCGACAGAGTTATGAAAAACAGCCTTAGCCGTTCGGGTTCAATTATTGTTGACGACAATATCCCCGACGGTGTAAATGACGCAAAACAGGAATACAACAAAAATGTTGAGCCTCCTATGGATATTGTCTTAGCGGACAGTCAGGGCGCAGAATATAATCCTGTTCCGTACACGGACGCAGGCAGCCGCCAATCGACAACCACATCATCAACAAAGTTTTATGTTTATAACGCTAACGGTATAAAACAGGATAATTTGACAGCAAATGAACCGTTCTATGCTATTCAATACCTGTCAAAGAACAGAAAAACAAATTGGTATGTGGCGCAGTCTAATGACGGAACGGTGGTATTTAAGTACGAGCCATACAATACAAGTAAATTTTATTTGTTTCAATTCGGCAATTTCTACGGAACGGCAACAACAGCCGCAGAGGTTAAGGATTGGACTTCTTATGCTTTATATTCCCATTCCGTAAGAGCAGACGGCGTTTACGGCAGCAATACAAGCGGCAGAAGCGAGCCTCAGCCGTATTCTCATTCTTATTCATCAGCGATAAGAGCGCCGGAAGTGTGGGCGTTAGAGGGTAATACAGGCGCATATGTTTATAAAAAGTCAATAAGCTATGACGGCTACAAGTCAATGTCCTCAAAAGTTCTGCTTTCTCAGGCAAAATTGAAATTTGACAGCGATACACCTACAAACGCATATATCTATATGTCCTCTAACAGTAATCATTCATCAGGTGCGATTGCTTGTGACATAGGCTTGATAGGTGCGCCTGCAAATAACGGTGGCTGGTATCTGATAGCAAGCCGAAACAATAATAACAGCAATACCACATCATCAGCCGGAATGAAAACCTTTTACAGTTCCCCCATTGTGCAGTCAACATTAGTAAACGGCGAATACAGACCGAAGCATGATATATATTTATACTATACATACGGCGACGGAACGGTATATTGTCAGGTGCAGAATGTAATAACGGGAGTAGCGCAAGAGGGATATGTGGACGATTACAGATTTAACACATCAGCGCCTAACATCTGTCTTATGACAGGTACGTCATTAGTTCCCGATATTTACGATAGTACGGGAACGCAGACGGCAGGCGATATAAAATGCGGCGCATATTTAAAAAATGTAATCTGGAGTGAAAATAAAATTTATAAGCAATCTTTATGGAAAGGTACAGCGTACAGCTTCGCAGGTAATAATTCATCTACCACAAATTATTTACTGACATACGACAGAGATAATGCAAGCTGTACCGCTACAAGCGACAGAGATACTATAAACATTTTTTATGACGCTGCATATGAACAATAATAACAAGATAAGTTAAGAGAAAGGAATGTTTTACTATGAAAAAGGTAATTTTAGGTTTAATAATTGGTATAGTTATATCGACGGGCACAATATATGCAAAACAGATAAATGACACAATAGAGATTGCGTATAATAACATTAAAATATCAGTTTTCGGACAAGAGTGCATTCCGAAAGATACGGACGGAAATATTGTTGAACCATTCATATATGAGGGTACAACATATGTCCCTATTAGAGCTATTTCACAGGCCTTTGGAAAACGTGTGGATTGGAATGACGAAACAAAAACCGTTGAAATCTGCCAACCATTTTCCTATCAAGAAGTTATGAAAGCTCAAGATGTAATTAAAACATTTTTTGATGATTTTGCAGAAAATAATTATACTGAAATGAAAAAAGTTCTTAGCGAGCCATTTTCTCAATATGATATTTCTAATGGTGTATATGGTATGAAATCAGCCACATTATCGGGAATTGAGTATATAGAAGAAAGTTCAGATTGGTCTACTGATACATTGATTTTTAATTGCACTTTCGATAATGTGGAGTTTACTCCTAACGCAAGTAATAATAATGGGAATAACAAAGGAGCTTGTTATATATTAGTTCATAAAGATAGAGATACATACACTATAAGTAATTTTGTTTCTGGACTTTAAAATACTTTAAGGATAAAACCTCAATATTTTTCTTATACAGAATAACTTATTTACAAAATCAATATAATATGGTACAATATGGTTACTTTTATAATGTTTTTGTAATAAGGAGTGAACAGCGTACAGCCACAATGTGTGGATTGTCAAAAATTTATGCGCTATTATAGGATTATAGGGACTAATAAAAAGTCGGACTTGTCAAAAAAATTTGTTTGATAGGTTCGGCTTTTTTAGTTTCTAATGCGAAAAATGACCGTTTAAGACTAAATAATATAGAAAGCGTAATATTATGTGTATTTATGACAGATAGTATTATGCTTTTTTCTTTTTATACGGCAATGCTAAATATATATCAAAATTTTTTTGGGTATCTTTACGAAAAATCGTTCATTCAATATTATAAATCGTTTTTTTGTTTTATTATATCAAAAGTGTATGAATTATATCTTTTTGTTTCGATAAATAAAATGATATGTTTTTTTATAAGACCTCCGCCCGATATGCTTGATTTTTCTTACAAACTTTTTGCTAAAATACAGAGAATTTTTATTAAATGTTTTTTCTGAAAACAAGCAGAAATTTATCTAATTATTTGTTCCCCATATGAGGGATAAAAAATCAGTTTTCGGTGTTAGGAGTTAAAACTATGAGAGAATTTTCAGAACAGGACAAGCAGCGCATATCAAAACAATTTTGTTCCTTTTGTTGCAGCGTCCTAAAAAATGAAGCAAACAATATAAGAGCTGAATATAAACACTATGCAGATTTGGAAATGGATTTTAGTTTCCTAAGTGACAAGGAACAGGCAGAATTATATACATTTGATTGCTATTTTGTAACCGATAATGTTTTCAATGTATGTGATATTCGTATCATAGTATCTAACAATATGTTGGCAGAAGCTATAAACAAACTGCCTTGTGATTTAAGAGATATTGTTTTACTATCATACTTTGCAAATATGCCTGATATAGAAATAGCAAAACAGCTTGATTTAAGCTATTGGATTGTTTTTCGGGCGCGCATACGCGCATTAAAACGATTAAAGGCAATTATCAGTACGGAGGGCATTAAGTGAAAAAAACTTTATCAGACATTCCTTTTTCAATAATCGAAAAAGCAATAAATGAAGACATAGAAGCCATTGATTACATACTTGCTCATTATAGAAATTACATAATTCGTTTGTCTACGAGAGTTGCCCGTGATGAAAATAATAATGAATATATGTATGTAGATGATGATATGCGTTCAAGACTTGAAAGTAAACTAATTTATAGTATTATAAAAAAGTTTAAAATCTTGTCTTAAAATAATGCGGGGTGCTTTAAGCACTCCGTAAAGTACACGATTTATCCGATATAAACGCATTATATCTCTAATGCGCTTATATGGGCTAAAATCCCCTTTGTTCTTTGACAACTGAATAATCCAATCATCAAATACTTTCTTTCCGAGCAGGAGCCGGCGGCTCGCCGTAATGAATGTAACAGCTTCTACCATACAAACAGTATGCCGAGTACGGACGTTTTACATTTTAGCGATAAGACCGTCAATAACTATCGGCTTGCAACCGATACGGCCACGATTGACGAAAAGTATAATGATACTCCCGCCTTGAACGCGTCACTGCATTGGGTGGCTGGACGAGAACCGTGCAGGGGTGAAATTCCCGTGATACTGATTAGCTATCAGTAGTTTGATGATTGTTTGAGTGATTGGGTTATTACTCTCGGTAGGTGGATTTAACATAAAATATTTATGGAGGTTCACTATTTATGAATGACACTACTCAAAACTTAGAACACAAAAATATTTGTAATAAAAAATCGCTTGACGCTGAAATTACATATCAAGTCAATGGAACCTCATTTGTTGTACAACCGATATTCAAAGAGAAATCTTTCGAAACATTAGGCTCTGTTTTATTACGGCTTATGACATCAAGCGAATAAAATTTTTAAAACAGGCTGACAGACGGTTAAAAGCGCGGTATAATATAAATGTAATACTGTTTATTTGACTGTCTGAAAGGAGGAAATAATGAAGCGGTCAAATAACAAACAAAAAGAAATGACAGCGGCTTTGATATGCACCCCAAAAGTTAGACACTTTTGGAGGTGCATATTTTTATGGCAA
>ERZ826146.3392-NODE-3392-length-10462-cov-14.163832_pt1 | contig 10462 bp, 7 predicted proteins | sample MGYA00519857_ERZ826146 | MGnify/ENA primary metagenome ERZ826146 (study PRJEB31778, sample SAMEA3449222) | human gut metagenome | biome: human gut; feature: human-associated habitat; material: faeces | place: United Kingdom | collected 2010/2012 ...
TCGCTGTCTTCACTATGCCTATGCGCGGCTCATTGCTCGCGTAACTTTCCAGTTACCGTAAAAAGCCGTCTCACATTTTTGTGAAGCGGCTTTTTTAGTGCGCCCGGCGGAGCAGGTTGCTAATCGGTTATTTTTTACTATTTAGTCTGCATTCAGCTGTCCGAGAATCTCGTCTACCATATCCTGGGTAGTCTTAACATAATTGTCCATAGCGGCATCTACATCTCCGCCCTTTACAACAACCTCGGCGATGACTACATTCTTAGCATCATTGATCGTACCGCCGTAGTTGGTAATACCGTCACAGGAAGCAGAGTGGGGAGCGTCTACGCTGTGTTCGGAGAAGAACTCGTTACATTCCTTGGTCAGATCGGTAGCGGATTCAAAACCATTCTCTAAGGAGCAGATCATGGAAGAAGGATCGATAGCATTCTTTTTCCATAATGCACTGGGATCGGAAGGATTCAGACGCAGATGGAACTCACCGTCCTTGTATTCATAGGTCTTTTCCTTATCAGTGCCTTCGCCGGTGACAATGGTCTCAGCTTCGGTAGACCAGTGGTAGCCTTCTGCACCGTATACCCACAGGGTTTGTACAGTACCGCCGTCGAACATGGTCTCGAAGACTGCATCGAAGATTGCCTGTTCTCTGGAATCATCGCCGTCACCGTCATCAATGATGCAGTATACAGGAGATTCTCTGTTCAGGTAGCCATCCATTTCAGCGATGGGGGCCAGTCTTGCCAGTCCGGAATCTACACCGTTCTTATCCATGTTGTTAACCAGGTTATCGTTCCAGTAACCGGACCAGTAGGTGAAAGCACCGAAGGAACCGGACTGATCGGAAGACCACCATTTTTCACGGACATCCTTGGTACCCATGGTCAGGGATTCAGGATCAATGACGCCGTCAGCGTAAGCCTGCTGTAAACGAAGCAGAGCATCCTTGGTCTCCTGGGTGTTGAAACCGTCATACCATACACCATTTTCATCATAGGTGAAGCTGGGGTATGCGTTCTGCCAGAACTGAGGCAGATAGTTGGTGTAAGGAGCCTCGGAACCGATAAAGCCTGCTGCAGCTACGCCGTAGGTATCGTTCTTGCCATTGCCGTCAGGATCCTGCTCGGTGAATGCCTTTAACATTGCATAGTAGGAATCCCAGTCGGTAATATCCTCAGCCTTCATGCCGACTGCATCCAGCCATGCCTGCTTTACATAAGTGATACAGCCGCCGCCAAGACCGGTGGACAGACCATACTGTCTGCCGTCGATACGGACATTCTCGTTTACTGCGGGCAGTACCATATGGCTCTGGAACTTTGCATTATCATAAGCATCTGTCATATCCCACAGAAGACCGGTTTTGGCATATTCGGCATACTGACCGGCATTCAGCAGAATGACATCGGGGTAATCACCGCTGGCAAACAGACGGCCAACGCCATCTACATAGCTGGAATGGTCTAACTGCTGGATATTCAGACTGATGGGATGCCCCAGTGCTTCACTGACAGCTGTGTCCCATTGTTCGACAAATTTGTCCTGATAAGCATCCACAGATGCATTAAAGGTACCGTCTACGACGAGAGTGACCTTGTCCAGTACATAACCGTCATCGGAAGAAGCGGTACTCTCGGCAACAGAAGAAGCGGTGCTTCCGCTATCGGTGGTGGATGCTGCGGGGGTGCCGGAACCCTGGCTTCCGCAGGCGGTGAGTGCAGTCAGCATGGAAACTGACAGCAACAGGCTTAAGATCTTGTTTCTTTTCATTGTAATCCTCCTTGTTTTCCGAAGGAAAATCCGAGCCCCTATGGCGAGGAGAGGATTTATCCTCCTTGTTTTAAAAATACATCTCTCTATAGCAAATGGTTTACCACCATAATGCTCATTATAAAGTGACCGCGAATACCTGGCCTCTGTTGCCTGTATAGATCTTCTGATCTTCTTCTGTGAGATCCGGCTGGGAAAATCCCAGATAAAGTGTAGCAGAAGTGCCATCAAATACTCTGTTGCCGGAATTGTCTACCGTGGTAAAGGCCATGGGCGGAATGGTGATCCGGAATTCTTTGCTTTCTCCGGCATCCAGACGGATCCGTTCGAACGCAGCCAGCTTGTGGTTGGGAACTTCGTTGGAAGAACCGTTTACATGGACATAGACCTGTATGACATCACTTAAGTCACGATCCGTGGGATTCTGGCAATGTATTGTGATTTGTGCGGAAGGAATCTCTTTCGTGTAATCAACTTCAGTTACTTTTGCTTCTGTGATCTGCAATTCTCCGTAGGTGAGTCCGAAACCAAAAGGCTTCCAGGGTCTGCCTTCAAAATAACGGTAAGTGCGTCCGGTCATATGATAATCGGTAATGTCTGGCAGCGGTCCGTCATTATAATAGAAGGTAAGGGGCAGCTTGCCGCCGGGAGATACTTTGCCGAACAGGATGTCTGCAATGGCCCGTCCGCCTTCTCCGCCGGGATACCAGGCATGCAGTATTGCAGGCACCTGATCTTCGTAAGCGGACAGATCGATGGGGCTTCCGGCCAGATCAATCAGAATCACCGGAGTACCGGTAGCGATGACCTGTTCTACCAGATCCCTCTGGATCTTGGGAAGCAGCAGATCTGGCTTGTCTCCACTGGCAAATGCATTACCCACATCTCCCTGTTCTCCTTCCAGTGTGGAGTCGAGACCGACACATACAATGGCGAGGTCACAGGATTCTGCCAATGCCACAGCTTCGGGGATACGGTAGTTCTGGAATACCTTTCGTACGGAAGGGTCATCATAGAGCAGACATCCCTCTGCATAATTGACATCCCAGCCGGTATCCTCGCAGATTCTTGTAATTCCTTCCACTACAGTGATGGAACGGGGCGGGGTACCGTTGTAGTTACCAACCAGTGCGGCATGACTGTCGGCATTGGGGCCGATGACAGCCATGCGTTTGTTATCTTTCAAGGACAGAGGCAGTGTCCCGTCATTTTTCAACAGAACACAGCTTTCCACAGCGGCCTGATAAGCCAGTTCCCGATGTTCTTTACAGCCCACCACATTGTAGGGAATTTCGTCCAGGGAACTGTGATCGAAGAGTCCTAACAGGTATCTGGTGGTGAAAAGACGTTCTGCACTGCGGCGGATTTCTTCTTCGGTTACCTTTCCCTGTTTATATGCCTGTAAAATATATTCATAGGTACAGCCGCAGTTTAAATCACAACCCTTTTCCAGGGCAAGAGCGGCGGAATCCTCCGGAAATGCAGTTACATGATGTCCCTCGTGGAAATCACGGATCGCCCAGCAGTCGGAAACGTAATGTCCTTCAAAATGCCATTTGTCGCGAAGCACCTCCTCCATAAGATAGGAGTGAGCACAGCAGGGTTCCTCGTTGGTACGGTTATAAGCACCCATGACAGCTTCCACATCAGCCTGTGTCACCAGAGCTTCAAAAGCGGGAAGATAAGTTTCCCACAGATCCTTCTTCGTAGCTTTGGCGTCGAAACTGTGACGCAGAGCCTCGGGACCGGAATGCACCGCAAAATGTTTGGCACAGGCGGCAGTGGTCAGGTAACCGTCTCTTTTGGTCTGTAATCCTTCCACAAAGGCACAGCCAAGGGAAGCGGTAAGTACGGGATCTTCTCCGTAGGTCTCCTGGCCTCTTCCCCAGCGGGGATCACGGAAGATATTGATATTGGGAGACCACATGGTCACACCTTTGTACCGGGTGCGGTCTCCGAGGCGGGAATAAGCGTTATATTTTGCCCGGGCTTCCAAAGCGATGGAACCGGCGATTTTCTGTAATAATTCACGGTCAAAAGTTGCACCCAGGCCAATCGCCTGCGGATAACAGGTGGCAGTACCGGCTCTGGCAACACCATGAAGGGCTTCATTCCACCAGTCATAGGCGGGAATGCCCAGACGGGGAATCGCGGGAGACGAGTGTAACAGCTGGGAAGCAGCTTCTTCTATTGTCATTTGTGCTACCAGTGCGGTAGCTTTTTCTCTGGCTTCTGTACGATTCATAATATATCTCACTTTTTGTTTTTTAAATTGGAACTGCTTTCATTTAAGCTTATTGTAAGTGAAAAAAGTGTGGACTGCACGACAAAAAGAAATTACATATGGGACAAAAATTGCTATTTTTAACAAAACAGGTAGAAATTCGGGACGGAATATGGTATGTAGAATACAGAGAGTTTTAAATTTTGTGCCTGCGGCCCAAAGTTTGCAGACTGTGAAAGGTATGGGGATTGGTATGAACACAGTAAAACCGTTTTATGAGAGCCGGAAAAAGGTCTATGACTGTCATGTCTGGTGGCACCCGAACTTCCCGTTTCATCTGCATAAACATATGGAATTCGTCCATGTGACGGAAGGGGAGATGGATGCCACTGTAGCTGGTGTGAATTATCATCTGATTACAGGAGACTGTCTGATGATCTACCCGAACCAGATCCATTCCTACAGTTCTGTGGGAGAGGTGGGAATGCTTCTGATCATTGCAGATATGGATTCCATCGGGGAATTTCAGGAAGAACTTACCTATTATGATATGGAGTCTCCCTGTTTTCAGAAAAGCATGCTCAGCCGTTACGGACAGATGGTACTGGACATTCTGGCAGATATTGGTCTGCATAAGGAACTGCGGCCATTTCGGCAGGACAAGGGACTTCTGATGGCACTGTTGGCGGATATGTATGAAAATATTCCAGTGATCAAAAAGGACAAGCCTTCGGATCTGAATATCACGCAGAAGCTTTTGCAATATATCAACGACAATATCACCGGGGAACTGACGGCACAGAAGGTGGCAAAAGAGTTGGGTATTAGTCCGTATTATCTGTCCCATATTTTTTCCTCCCAGTTAAATATCTCTTTTCCTTCCTATGTAGCGCAGCAGCGGATGATCCTGGCCTGCAATCTGTTGAAGGACAGCAGAAAGACGGTGACAGAGATCAGTTACGAATGCGGATTTCCTAATATGCGGACCTTTCACCGCTGTTTTCAGAAAAGGTATGAATGCACCCCTACTCAGTGGCGGGAGCGGAGTCACAAGGGAACGGATGAAAAAATACGACACCAGCTCTGGAATCAGGAAAAAGTGGAAAGTGAAAATTCTCTGGAGTAAAATATTTCCTTTTCTCCGCCCGAGAAGTGTAGTATACTGTCTGTGGGAAAGATATAGGACAAGTGACAGCGAAAGGCGGTAAAGATATGACAGCGGAGATCATCTGTGTAGGTACCGAATTATTACTGGGGAACATTGTGAATACGAATGCAGCTTATCTGGCGGAAAAGCTGGCGGGAGCCGGACTGGACTGTTACTACCAGACAGTGGTGGGAGATAATGTGGAGAGACTGGCAGGTGTGTTGAAATGTGCCATGGAGCGTTCGGATGTGATCCTGTTATCTGGTGGACTGGGACCCACGGAGGATGATCTGACCAAGGAGACTGTGGCGGAAGTCTGTGGAAAGAATCTCTCGGTGGATGATCACAGCATGGAGCGCATTGCCGAATTTTTCGCAGTCAGAGATATTCAGCCCACGGAGAACAACTGGAAACAGGCCATGGTGCCAGAGGGAGCGAAGGTGCTGGACAATGATAATGGAACAGCGCCGGGCATTATTCTGGAGACGGAGAAGAACCGTATTGTGTTGCTGCCGGGACCCCCTGCGGAACTGGTTCCCATGTTCGAACAGCAGGTGCTTCCTTATCTGGATACACTGACTCCCGGGGTGATCTGTTCTCAGATGGTAAAGCTTTGCGGTGTGCCGGAGAGCCAGGTGGAGGATACCCTGAAGGATCTGATCGACGGACAGACCAATCCTACGATAGCTACCTATGCCAAGACGGGAGAAGTACATATCCGTGTCACCGCTTCCGGGGAAGATACCAAGGCAGCTGGAAAAGCCATTAAACCTGTGGTGAAGGAACTGAAATCCCGTTTCGGAGCGGATATTTACAGTACCAAGGCGGAGACTACCCTGGAGATGGCGGTAGCAGATCTGCTGATGGCCAATGATCTGACGGTGACAACCGCGGAATCCTGTACCGGCGGCATGATCGCGGCAAGGATCATCAATGTCCCCGGGGTATCGGAGTGCTACAAGGCCGGACTGGTGACTTATTCCAATAAGGCAAAACGGAAATTCCTGGGAGTGCGTAAGAGCACGCTGGACAAATACGGTGCCGTCAGCAGCAAGACTGCCTCAGAGATGGCAAAAGGAGCCGCACTGTTAATGAAATCGGATGTGGCTGTGGCAGTGACCGGAATTGCGGGACCGGACGGCGGAACCGAGGAAAAGCCGGTAGGACTGGTATATATCGGATGCAGCGTAAAGGGAGAAGTTACGGTGAAAGAGTATCATTTCTCCGGAACCCGCAGCCAGATCAGAGAGGCAACTACCTCTGCAGCACTGATTCTTATGCGCAGCTGTATTCTGAAATACTTCAGTAAAGTTACTTTTGGTAAAAAGTAACAGAAAAATATTTTGTGAGATACCCTCAAAACGAAGGGGTAAAAAATTGTAGATAGTGACGAAAACACAGGAAATGTATCATGCGTCCTTGCGGGAAGCGGGGATGTGTGATACATTCTTTTTGTATCTTTTATCTCTGATTATCGACAGACATTTCAGGATGTTCAGGCATTCGCCAAAATTTCAGACGATCATCGGAACGAAAAAATAAGGGGGAATGCTTATGAGGGAGCTTTAATGTACACAAAATATGTATAATAAAAATAGACATTGACAAACACGAACAAATGTTTTATCCTAAATAAAAAGCAGAACATTTGTTCCTTGAACAAAAAGGAGATTGACATGGAAAAAGACGATAAGCTTAAAGCATTGGATGCGGCGCTGAGCCAGATCGAGAAGCAGTACGGAAAGGGCGCGGTAATGAAGCTGGGAGATCCCACGGCACAGATGAATGTGGAGACCATCCCCACCGGTTCTTTAAGTTTGGATATAGCGTTAGGACTGGGCGGTATTCCCAAGGGAAGAATCATTGAGATCTACGGACCGGAATCCAGTGGTAAGACCACCGTTACCTTACATATGATCGCAGAAGTACAGAAAAGAGGCGGTATTGCCGGATTCATCGATGCGGAGCATGCTCTGGATCCTGTCTATGCGAAGAACATCGGCGTAGATATTGACAACCTGTACATTTCCCAGCCGGATAACGGTGAGCAGGCACTGGAGATCACGGAGACCATGGTACGCTCCGGAGCCATTGACATTATCGTAGTGGACTCCGTAGCCGCACTGGTACCCAAGGCCGAGATTGACGGTGATATGGGAGACAGCCATGTGGGTTTACAGGCACGACTGATGTCCCAGGCGCTGCGCAAGCTGACCGCTGTGATCAGCAAGTCCAACTGTACGGTTATCTTTATCAACCAGCTGCGTGAGAAGGTAGGTGTAATGTTCGGTAATCCTGAGACCACTACTGGCGGACGTGCGCTGAAGTTCTATTCTTCTGTACGACTGGATGTCAGAAGGATCGAAGCTCTGAAGCAGGGCGGTGAAGTGATCGGTAACCGTACCCGTGTCAAAGTCGTTAAGAATAAGATTGCACCTCCTTTCAAGGAAGCAGAGTTTGATATCATGTTCGGTGAAGGTATTTCCATGGTAGGAGATATTCTGGATCTGGCAGCCAGCTGTGACGTTGTGGCAAAGTCCGGTGCCTGGTATGCCTACGAGGGCAACAAGATCGGACAAGGCCGTGAGAATGCCAAGCAGTATTTAAAAGACAATCCCGCCATCTGCGATGAGATTGCCGAGAAGGTCAGAGATCATTACGGACTAAAGGCAGATGTCACTGCCGCAGCAGAGAAGGAAGAGTAGATCCATGCTGGTAACACAGGTTACGGAACTTTCCAAATCGAGAAGCAAAGTATATATTGATCAGGAATTCGCCTTTGTATTGTACAAAGGCGAATTGCGTCTTTACCATATAAAGGAAGGACAGCAATTAAGCGAGGAAGACTATCGGACTATCATGCAGGAGGTACTTCCCAAGCGGGCGAAGCTTCGTGCCATGAACCTATTGCAGGGAAGAGAATATACGACGGCACAGCTGCGGACAAAATTACAGCAGGGCTTTTATCCGGCGGAGATCATAGAGCAGGCTATCGTCTATGTGGCGGGCTTTCATTATATCGATGATTTGCGATATGCCGTGGATTATATTACTTATCACGAGGACAGCCGCAGCAGGCGGCGGATCGAACAGGATCTGCAGGGCAAGGGAATCCCGGCAGCTACCATGGAAGAGGCCTGGCAGGTCTGGCGGGAGAACGGTGGGGAGCAGGACGAACAGCGTATGATCCGGGAACAGCTTCATAAGAAGCACTATGATCCGGAAGCAGAGACAGACTGGAAGGAACGTCAGAAAATCTACGCTTTTCTGGCCAGAAAGGGATTCTCCGCAGAAGCTATCCGCAAAGCCATCGGTGGCATGCATAGCGATGATTTCTGAGAATACCGGACGACGCATAACAGCAAGAAATAATGCACAAAGATTGTTTTGATATAGGAACTATTTTTGGACTAATTGCGACTTGTACTTGACATGGGTGTAATTTCAGTTTACACTAATACTGTTGTGAATTGCTTGTTAGAATGTACATAAATTGCATTCTATTATGAACGATAATTTGTATTATCGGAGCAAAATGTACAATGAAAATTTCATAAGGAGGTGCTCCTGTAGTGGACACTAATATTGTAATAGTATTAGTGGCTTCTGTTATTGCCATTATAGCTGCAGTGCTGATCACAGCAAAGGTTACCACGAACCGTCTGAAGAAGAACGCGGAGGGAACCATCGGCAACGCAGAGGAGAAGGCAAGAGAGATTATTGATGAAGCTCTGAAGACTGCAGAGAACAAAAAGCGCGAATCACTCCTGGAAGTCAAGGAAGAGTCCATTCGTACCAAGAATGAACTGGACAAAGAAATCAAGGAACGCCGTTCGGAGCTGAGCCGCCAGGAGCGCCGCCTCGACCAAAAGGAAGAGGCCATGGACCGCAAAACGGCCGTTCTGGAGCAGAAAGAAACTGACCTTGCCAAGCGCTCCGAGCTTGTGGAGGCCCGCTTGGACGAAATCGAACAGATCAAGGCCCGCGAACTGGACAAGATGGAAACCATCGCCGGCCTGACGGCGGAGGACGCAAAGCAGCTGCTGCTCAACCGTCTGGACGAGCAGCTCACCCACGAAAAGGCAATGCACATCGCCGCGTTCGAGACGCAGACCAAGGACGAGTGCGACACAATGGCCCGCGAGCTCATCAGCCAGGCCGTGGCGCGCTGTGCCGCCGACCATTCCAGCGAAGCCACGGTATCCGTGGTGCCGCTGCCCAGTGATGAAATGAAAGGCCGCATCATCGGCCGCGAGGGCCGCAACATCCGCGCGCTGGAGACAGCCACGGGGGTTGACCTTATCATTGACGATACGCCCGAGGCCATCACGCTTTCCAGCTTTGACCCGGTGCGCCGCGAGGTTGCCCGCATGACGCTGGAAAAACTCATCAGCGACGGCCGTATCCACCCGGCCCGCATTGAGGAGACCGTTGAAAAATGCCGCCGCGAGCTGGAGCTCGCCATGAAGCGCGAGGGCGAAAAGGCTGTTATGGACGTAGGCGTCCACGGCATCCACCCGGATATGGTAAAGCTGCTGGGCCGCCTGCGCTACCGCACCAGCTACGGCCAGAACGTGCTGAACCACTCGCTGGAGGTGGCCTATCTCTCCGGTATCCTGGCCGCAGAGCTCGGCGTGAACGTCACGCAGGCCCGCCGTGCCGGCCTGCTGCATGACATCGGCAAGGCGCTGGACCACGAGATCGAGGGCAGCCATATCAGCATCGGCGTAGACATCGCCAAAAAGTATAAGGAAAACCCGGCCATCATCCATGCCATAGAGGCCCACCACGGCGACGTGGAGGCCAAAACGCCGCTGGCGTTCATCGTCATGGCGGCCGACGCCATCTCTGCCGCACGGCCCGGTGCGCGCCGTGAGAATCTGGAAAGCTATATCAAGCGCCTGGAAAGCCTGGAGGAGATCGCCAGCGGGTTCGAGGGCGTAGAGCGCAGCTTCGCCATTCAGGCGGGCCGCGAGGTACGCATCATGGTAAAGCCGGACGCCATCAACGACGACGCTCTGATCCTCCTGGCTCACAGCATTTCCCAGAAAATCGAGGAAACGCTGGACTCCCCCGGCCAAATCAAGGTAAACGTCATCCGTGAATCCCGGGCAGTAGATTACGCAAAATAAGTGTCTCAGAAATAAAACAAACGCCCCGCCGAAGACTTTCGGGCGGGGCGTTCGTTTTGCCGGAAGATCGCGCGGTGCTCTGCGCGGTCTACTCATATCAAATCACGGTACATCACACGGGCACGGGAAGCCTTGCCGCCCCATTCCAGCGTGATTTCTTCTCCTTCTTCAAAGCCCCGCCGTTTCCAA
>ERZ826146.3401-NODE-3401-length-10447-cov-2.733353_pt1 | contig 10447 bp, 4 predicted proteins | sample MGYA00519857_ERZ826146 | MGnify/ENA primary metagenome ERZ826146 (study PRJEB31778, sample SAMEA3449222) | human gut metagenome | biome: human gut; feature: human-associated habitat; material: faeces | place: United Kingdom | collected 2010/2012 ...
TTCGAAGGTCCGGCGGCACGCATACGCACATCGCTGACACGCCAGCCGGAGCACATCACCATCTACGAAGGCGTGAAACAGACAGGCACTGCCTATGGCATGGTGAACGTAGTGTCCGAGATAAGCGGCAACTCGCCCGTAACACTGAAGAAAGGACAGACCGTAATCTACGACTTCGGACAGAACATGGTAGGTTGGGTGAGAGTGAACGTCAAGGGTAAGGCCGGCTGCACTCTGCGCGGACGCTTCAGCGAGATGCTCAACGACAAGGGCGACACCAACCGTGGCGACGACGGCCCCGGCGGCAGTCTGTATCTCATCAACCTGCGCACGGCAAAGGCCTCGATGTACTACACGCTACGCGGCGACGAGGAAGGCGAGACCTACAGCCCGACCAACACCTACTACGGATTCCGCTACTGTGAGCTCACCGTGGGCGACGACATCGAGATAACCGGCATCGAGGGACTTGTCGTAGGTGCCGACAACGAGGAAGGCTCGTCGCTCACAACAAGCCACGACGCCGTGAACCAGCTTTACAGCAACGTCATCTGGGGACAGCGCGGCAACTTCATGAGCGTGCCGACAGACTGCCCGCAGCGCGACGAACGACTCGGATGGACAGGCGACACGCAGATATTCTGCCGCACGGCTGCCTACAACGCCAACACCGCTGCCTTCTACCACAAGTTCATGGGCGACATGCGCGACAGCCAGCGTTCGGACGGTGCCTATCCCGACGTGGCTCCAATAGCCTGGGTGGGCTACGGCAACGGCGCATGGGGCGACGCAGGCATCATCGTACCATGGACCACTTATCTCATGCACGGCGACAAGAGCATCATCGAGGAGAACTATGAGTCGATGGAGAAATACATGGACTGGCTGGCAGCACAGGCCGGCGACGGCTACAAGTATCAGGGTGCCGGCACATCATACGGCGACTGGGTATCGTTCGTTCCGACCGACTCACGCTATGTCAGCGTATGCTACTATGCTTACGACGCAATGCTCATGAGCAAGATGTCGCAGGCTCTCAGCACGGCACCAGGCGACGAATATGCCATCAAGGCCGCCGAATATGAAGAGCTCTACAACAACATAAAGAAAGAGTTCGCCACACGCTACATCAGCAACAACATGCCCACACAGCGCACTCAGACTGGTTATCTGCTCGCACTGCGCTTCGGACTGCTGCCCGACGAGGCATCTGAACAGGCCACCATCAAGGCGCTCGCACGTGCCATAAGCTCAAACAACGAGACGCTCAACACCGGATTCGTAGGTACGGGCATCATCAACACCACACTCTCACAGGTGGGACTCATAGACAAGGCATACAACCTGCTGCTCCAGCGCAACTGTCCGTCATGGCTCTACAGCGTGGATCAGGGCGCGACAACTATATGGGAACGCTGGAACTCGTACACCAAGGAGACCGGATTCCATAAGGACATATCCATGAACTCCTTCAACCACTATTCTTACGGAGCAGTGGCAGAGTGGATGTACAGATACATGGCCGGCATAGAGGCCGACGAGCAGAATGTGGGCTTCAAGCACATCATATTGCAGCCCTATCCCGACACCCGCACCACGCTGCCTCAGGGACAGGACCGCATCACCAGCGTCGACGCGACAGTGGCTTCAAACTACGGCAGCATAAAGAGCGCATGGCAGCTCGGAGCCGACGGATCATTCACATACAAAGTCACCGTTCCGGCCAACACCACCGCCCAACTGCTCATGCCTGTAGCCGACGGCAACACGGTGTATGAAGGTGAGATACCGGCCGAAGAGGCCGAAGGTGTCAAGTATGAGGGCACTGCCGACGGCAAGGCTGTATTCACTCTCGGTTCGGGTCAGTACTCGTTCAGCACCAACATCTCCACCAAGATAGACGAGGTGGCAGAAGACTCCGGAATCAAAGTGTATCCCAATCCAACCGACGGACTGCTCCACATCAAAAGCAGCGAGCCGGTGGTGAGCCTCACACTCAACGATATGGCGGGCAACCTTGTGAAGACCGCCGGAAACAATAGCGACACGTTCGACATATCCTCTGTCGGAAAGGGAATATATCTGCTCACTGTGGAGACACAGAACGACACAAAGACGTCGAAGATAATAAAGAAATGACTGCATCTGGCGTGATGTAATGTCATACACGGTCATGGCAGGAGGAAAACGATCAGTGTTTTCCTCCTGCTTTTGTCTTATCCGTTTCGGTCCTGAAGCTATGTTTTTCCGATGACGACGGCACCGTCCGGGACAGTCATTAACACTTGACACGGAGAATATTAAGGACGTCTGACACTGGTGCAATCCACCTTTTACAATATCCTTAATACGACATCCTGCGCCTTGAATACACACCTCATCATCCATTAATGTTTTTGCATAAATATGCAATAATGCACATCGCAAAATGTATGAATATTCACCGTAACCCGAAAATACGGCGTTTTTTTCGAGCAACTGCCTCCTCGCTCGCAAATTTGCGAGTTTTGAGAGGGTTACGCATCATATTGAATGTCAGTCACTTGCACTTTCCAGCAATCCTATAGTCTTCGTACCGCGTTGCGATATGGCCCGTTTCAGCCTCCGATATTGCCCATTTCATGCACTGATATGTCCAATATCGTGCCCTGACAAAGCCCATATCAGACCGCGATAAAGCCCGTTTCGCAAAGTCGTCTTATCTTTTATGTCATTCGGGAAGGATAATATCACGGTTCGCTAAAGAGACATCTGTCTGATAAAGCCCATTTCGCTGAGCTCCGCTTTCTATTTTGAGAATTTTTATTGTCAAAATATTTTACCGCCGGAGATGTATAAATATACAGTTTCCGGTATCGTTTGCGCTTTATTATCTTCCGCCGACTGCGACCGGCAAACACGCCTCATGTCATGTCCACGATGTGATGTCACAATTCCATTGCCGCCATGCGTGATACTCCACTGCCACAGAACCGCACGCAGGAAATCGTGAGTGAAAAAGCCGGTTTGTGTATTTTAAAATAAAACACTAACTTTGCAGCAATCACGTCGCTTCGTCCGCCAACAGCGGTAACACTCATTGCGGCATGTCGTGACGCGCTTTCCGGGACTCATCCTTAAACCTCCGGAAAACATATATAAACACCATTTGACACAGAAATACAAAATCTGAATACTGACATGATGAAACCATCCTTTCTACGCACACTGCTGCTCGCGGCCTTAATGGCGCTCGCGGGTCGCACGACATGCGCCGCTGACAACAATGGCGGCACGTTCACTGCCGGCAACAAGACGTTCCTGCTCAACGGCAGACCCTTCGTGGTGAAGGCCGCCGAGCTGCACTATCCGCGCATTCCGCGCCCTTACTGGGAGCACCGCATCAGGATGTGCCGCGCGCTCGGCATGAACACCATCTGCCTCTACGTGTTCTGGAACATACACGAACAGCGTGAGGGCGAGTTCGACTTCACCGGACAGAACGACATTGCGGCCTTCTGCCGCCTGGCACAGAAGAACGGCATGTACGTCATTGTGCGCCCCGGACCTTACGTGTGCGCCGAGTGGGAGATGGGCGGACTGCCCTGGTGGCTGCTCAAGAAGAAGGATATACGTCTGCGCGAGCAGGACCCTTACTTCATGGACCGCGTATCCAAGTTCATGGCGAAGGTGGGCGAACAGCTCGCTCCGCTCACCATTCAGAACGGAGGACCGATAATCATGGTGCAGGTGGAGAACGAATATGGCTCCTACGGTGAGGACAAGGCTTACGTAAGTGCCATACGCGACATCGTGCGCAGGTCTGGATTCGACAATGTTACGCTCTTCCAGTGCGACTGGGCGAGCAACTTCACACTCAACGGACTGGACGATCTGGTGTGGACAATGAACTTCGGCACGGGCTCAGACATCGACAGTCAGTTCAGCCGTCTGCGCGAATTGCGGCCTGAGTCGCCGCTGATGTGCTCGGAGTTCTGGAGCGGATGGTTCGACAAATGGGGCGCCCGCCACGAGACCCGCCCCGCCTCGGCAATGGTGGCAGGCATAGACGAGATGTTGTCCAAAGGCATTTCGTTCTCGCTATACATGACCCACGGCGGCACATCGTTCGGCCACTGGGCAGGCGCAAACTCACCGGGATTCGCTCCTGACGTGACATCCTACGACTACGACGCACCCATCAACGAATACGGACAGGCCACACCAAAATACTACGAGCTGCGCCGCACAATGGAGAAATACTCCGACAAGCGTCTGCCCTCCGTACCCAAACCAGCCGCTGAGCTGATAAGCATTCCGCGCTTCAGCCTCAACGAGTACGCGCCCCTTGCGTTCGGCACCGACAGTATGTGCGCCGCACGCAGTCCTCTGACCTTCGAGGAACTTGACATGGGCTGGGGAACGGTGATCTACTCCACCTCTCTGCCCGAGATAAACACTCCGTCCACGCTCGCACTGAAAGGCGCGCACGACTACGCCATGGTTTATGTGGACGGCCGATACGTAGGCCGCACCGACCGCGTTCGCAACGAGACAACAGTCAGTCTGCCGCCAGTGAGCCGTGGCAGTAGGCTCGACATCGTTGTCGAAGGTATGGGACGTATCAACTTCGGCCGCGCCATAAAAGACTTCAAGGGACTCACCGGCGACGTAATCATTATGGCCAATGTAGATGGCGACGACGTGACGTGGAAGCTGAACGACTGGACCATGCGCACCCTGCCCGACTCCTACGACCACGCCCTGCGCGCCTTCACACGCTGCAAGGACGGCGCGTCGATGGGACTGAAGCTCGATTCGCGCGCCGGATACTACCGCGGTTTCTTCAATCTGAAGAAGACCGGCGACACGTTCATCAACATGGAGACATGGGGCAAGGGCCTCGTCTATGTGAACGGACACGCCATCGGCCGCTTCTGGAGCATCGGCCCGCAACAAACTCTCTACGTACCGGGATGCTGGCTGAAGAAAGGACGCAACGAGATAGTGGTGCTCGACGTGACCGGACCGTCCAAGCCTGAGACATGGGGACAGGACCGTCCCGAACTCGACAAGCTGCAACTGGAGAAGAGCAACCGCCACAACAATCCGGGCGACCACCCCGACCTCAACTCGGCAACGCCCGCAGCGACGGGCCGGTTCGCACAGGGACGCGCATGGCAGACCGTGAAGTTCAATGCACCAGCACGCGGACGCTATCTGGCCATTGAGTGTTCGTCAACCCACGACGGCAGCGAGATGGCGGCAATAGCCGAAATCTACGTGCAGGACACCGACGGACGACGCATCGACCGCAGCTCATGGAGCACGAAATATGCCGACAGCGAGGACGCCGACAACGGCAACCACACGGGCGACAAGGCGTTCGACCTTCAGGAATCCACATGGTGGAGCACTGCCTACGGAGCATCAATGCCTCATCTGCTCGTCATAGACATGGGTGCCGAACAGACCATCGGCGCGCTGGAGTATCTGCCCGCCACCTTGCAGGACGCCGCCGGACTGACCAAGGACTACCGTATATTCGTATATTGACAACGGCATAAGGCCGCACACATGCGGCCATACATGAAACTGAAACAACTAAAAACAGCATATGATAAGAAAAAAAATATTCGTCATGATTGCGGCCATCGTCTCTCTGACAACGGCCACCGCACGCACGGCAGCCGTTGAGGAAAAGGATATGGCCGGCTATCTTTTTGTTTATTTCACAGGCAACGACATAAGCCAGGAGGCCATCTGCTTCGCCCTTAGCAACGACGGACTGTCGTGGCACAAGCTCAACGGCGGCCGCCCGGTGATCGACTCGAAGGTCATCAGCTCCACAGGCGGAGTGCGCGACCCGCACATCCTGCGCGGCGAGGACGGTCATACGTTCTACATGGTGGCCACCGACATGGTGTCGGCCAACGGATGGGACTCCAACCGCGCCATGATTCTGCTCAAGTCGGAAGACCTCATCAACTGGTCGCACTCCGTCATTAACATACAGCAGACCTACGAAGGACAGGACGATCTGAAGCGTGTGTGGGCACCGCAGACCATATACGACCACAAGGCGGGCAAGTATATGATATACTGGTCGATGAAGCATGGCGACGGACCTGACATCATCTATTACGCATATGCCAACGACTCGTTCACCGGACTTACGGGCGAGCCGCGTCCGTTGTTCATCCCCGCCGACCGCAAGTCGTGCATCGACGGCGACATTGTGTATAAGGACGGAAAATATCATCTGTTCTACAAGACCGAAGGACACGGCAACGGAATAAAAGTTGCCGTAACCAATGAACTGACATCCGGCTGCTGGACCGAAAGCCCCGACTACAAACAGCAGACCGATCAGGCCGTGGAGGGCGCGGGAACATTCAAGTTGTCGGGCGCCGATAAGTACATACTGATGTACGATCTTTATACAAGCGGCCGCTACCAGTTCACCGAAACCACCGACCTGGAGCACTTCCGCGTGATAGACAGCGACGTAACGATGGACTTCCATCCACGGCACGGTGATGGCCGTCACACGCGACGAGATGAAGCGCCTCACCGACAAGTGGGGACTTCCCGAAGGCGTAACAATTCCGCGCAACCCGGTGCTCACCGGATTTCATGCCGACCCTGAGATTCTCTATTCCGAGCAGACCGGCCGCTACTACATCTACTCCACTACCGACGGTGTGCCGGGCTGGGGCGGCGCTCATTTCACTGTGTTCGAGTCGTCCGACACCCGCAACTGGACCGAAGCGGGCACCGTGCTAGACCTGAAGGCGGGCGACGCCGTGTGGGCCGACGGCAACGCATGGGCACCGTGCATCATCGAGAAAAAGATAAAAGGCCGGTACAGATATTTCTTCTATTACAGCGGAAACTCCAAGGACGGCAAGGGCAAACAGATAGGCGTGGCCACAGGCGACACACCCACAGGACCGTTCAAGGACTCGGGCAAGCCGATGATAACCGATTCGCCGGTGGGTTACGGGCAGCAGATAGACGTCGATGTGTTCACCGATCCGGTGTCGGGAAAATCATATCTGTACTGGGGCAACGGCTACATGGCCGGCGCGGAGCTCAACAAGGACATGATGTCGATAAAGAAAAAGACTCTCACGGTGATGACTCCGCAGGGCGGAACGCTTCAGGATTACGCCTACCGCGAGGCACCGTATGTGTTCTATCGCAACGGAATATATTACTTCATGTGGTCGGTCGATGACACCGGCTCGCCCAACTACCATGTGGCTTACGGCACATCACGCTCGCCGCTCGGCCCGATAGAGGTGGCCGAACAGCCGGTAGTGCTCAGTCAGAAGCCTGAGCAGGGCATATACGGAACGGCACACAACTCGGTGATATGCCTGCCGGGGAGCGACGAATGGCTCATCGTCTATCACCGCATCAACCGCAACTATCTGAACGACTCGCCGGGAACGCACCGCGAAGTGTGCATCGACCGTCTGGAATTCAACGCCGACGGCACCATACGCCCGGTTGTTCCGACACCCTGAATCGCCGCCGCATCAGCAGTACACACACCTCTTCACTGACCAGAAAACCGCCACACACCGCACCAAAATGCACAAAACGCCACAACTGCGCACTATGATGACAATAAAATAAGCGAAAAAGCATGAGGTATTTGTTTTTTTCGTATCTTTGCACCAAGAATTTTAAGCAAATCACAATAAGGATTATTCCGTTGTGAAAACATCAGGTATGCCCATCGACCTTAACGGTGGGCACTTTTCATGAAATGCCGGCAGCGGCGCCGGTATGTCTTTATAAATCAGGAAATAACAATTCATTCTTCCCATAAACAATCAACGACTTTGAAATAATGGCTCCCGTGGGCTCACGCGAAAGTCTGGCGGCTGCCATACAGGCCGGAGCCGACTCGGTTTATTTCGGCGTGGAACAGCTTAACATGCGATCGCACTCGGCAAACCACTTCACCATCGACGACCTGCACGAGATTGCCGCCACCTGTGCCGAGCACAGCATAAAGAGTTATCTCACGGTGAACACGATAATCTACGGCGAGGACATCGACACAATGCACCAGATAATCGACGCAGCACACGAGGCGAACATCACCGCAGTGATAGCCAGCGACGTGGCCGTGATGACCTACTGCAACAAGAAAGGCGTGGAGGTGCACCTCTCCACACAGCTCAACATAAGCAATGTAGAGGCGCTGAAGTTCTACGCCCAGTTCGCCGACGTGGTTGTACTGGCGCGCGAACTCAACATGAACCAGGTGGCTGAGATACACCGCCAGATAGAGGAACAGGACATACGCGGACCGAAAGGCGAACAGGTGCGCATAGAGATGTTCTGCCACGGCGCGCTGTGCATGGCCGTTAGCGGCAAGTGCTACATGAGTCTCGACAACACGGGACGCTCCGCCAACCGCGGCGAATGTATGCAGATATGCCGCCGCTCGTACACCGTGACCGACAACGAGACGGGATGTCAACTCGAGATAGACAACAAGTACATCATGAGTCCGAAGGACCTGAAGACCATACGTTTCATCGACCGCATGATGAAGGCCGGCGTGAGGGTGTTCAAGATTGAGGGACGCGCACGCGGACCGGAGTATGTATATACTGTGGTGAAGTGCTACAAGGAAGCCATCGCCTCCGTTCTCGACGGCACGTTCACCGAAGAGAAGAAGGACGCATGGGACAAACGCCTCGCCACCGTGTTCAACCGCGGATTCTGGGACGGCTACTATCAGGGCCAGCGCCTAGGCGAATGGAACAAGAACTACGGCTCTAACGCCACCGAGCGCAAGGTTTACGTGGGCCGCGGCGTGAAATACTTCTCCAAGCTCGGCGTGGCTGAGTTCTCCTGCGAGGCCTGCGAGTTCTCCGTTGGCGACAAGATGCTCATCACAGGTCCTACGACAGGAGTGATGTATGTCACCGTTGAGGAGATTCACGACGACACTCACGCCGTGCAGACAGCGCAGAAAGGCACGCGCGTGTCGTTCCGTGTGCCTGACAAGGTGCGTCCGAGCGACAAGCTGTATAAGTTGGTAAAGGTGGAAAGAAAAGACTGAGCGGAACCGCCAGCACTCCATGACATAAGAATGCACGCGCCGTTATGCCCTCACAGGCAGCGGCACGTGCATTTTCGTTTCCGGTTTTTCACGTCGCGGGAACGTATCTTTTCAATGACGCACAGACATATACCGATATCTGTTGTTCAGATTCTCCACAATACACAAATCCTCACTCACATTCCGCCCGAAACTATTCTGCCATGAAAGATAATACGTCCGGCTGTTCATCATGGATATACCGAAACCCGTAAACAGCCTCTCGCGCCGCTCTCAATCCCGCCAGCGCCGCGCAGGTTTATGCAAATTCATTTTAACATACGTTCACTTTCGGAGAAATCAATTTAACTTTTCATTTTTCTCATTACAGAAAAAAGCGGAACGGAAAAGACGCCCTGAATACCCCGTTCAGACCGGATGACGAGGCGGTTTTGAGCAAACTGTTTTGCGAAAGAGCCTATTTCAAGGTGCGATAAAGCCTCTTTTAGGGCGTGAAATAGGCTTTATCACCACACGAAAGAGCCCATTTCATAACCTGAAATGGGCTCTTTTGCAAGACGGAATAATATCGATTGAAATATGATATTCAATAAACCGTTGATTATCAGTATATTATGAAAAGTGCGGATTTTCGCGTTTTTTCGGGCGAAACGGCTCTTGGTTCGCTCCAGAGCGATTTTTCCGCGGTTTCCGCCGCGATTATTTAACATCTCCGGCTCCGTTTTTCGTTTTTTTATATTTCGGCACTTGACGTCTGCATGTCGGTGAGTCGATGTCGTAAACATACGCGCGACGTGCTCCGCAAAAGACCGTCACTTACCCAGTTTTCCCGTGGTCCACAGCAGATAAACCATGCAGACGAGCAGCGGAATGAGGCCTGCCACCTGCCCGAACGCGTCGGACAGCATACCCATGAAGGGCATTACGACCGCTCCGCCCGACACTCCCATCACCATGAGCGCCGATATCTCGTTGGCCTTGGCGGGCTTGTGCTGGAGCGCGTAGGAGAAGATGATGGAGAAGACGTTTGCACACGCGAAGCTCACAACGACGATGAGCACCGACAACAGCCACAACTCGTGCACGAAAAGCATTGCCACGAACGCCACGATGGCCACCACCATGCTGACGCGCATGAAGCGTTTGCCGGCAATTTTGGCAAGGATGAACGTGCCGGCGAAGGTGCCGACGGTCTTCGCTACGAAGTAAAGGCTCGTGCCCAGTCCTGCCTCGCTCAGCGGCAGACCGGCTTTCTCCATAAGCAGTTTGGGGATGCTCGTGTTCAGACCCACGTCTATGCCCACGATGGCGAGTATGCCGATGAAAAGCAGAAGTATGATTTGCTCGGTGAACAACGACCCCGCCGAGCGGAAACTCGCG
>ERZ826146.3402-NODE-3402-length-10447-cov-2.519149_pt1 | contig 10447 bp, 7 predicted proteins | sample MGYA00519857_ERZ826146 | MGnify/ENA primary metagenome ERZ826146 (study PRJEB31778, sample SAMEA3449222) | human gut metagenome | biome: human gut; feature: human-associated habitat; material: faeces | place: United Kingdom | collected 2010/2012 ...
CGTTGGACGGTTATGTCGTTTCCGATGTCGATGCGTCGGAACGTGCAGGCCGCTGCCGTCGCCGCGAGCAGCAGTGCAAAGAGGAAAGGTCGGAGTGCGGACATGTTTTTGGGCATGATGACAGGTTGTATTTCGGCAGCAAAGATACTATTTCCGGCGCTGTTTCGATCCACCGGCTCCCTGTCGCAGGCGGATGCGAAGTCCAGCAGCGCCAGCAGGAGGTAGGAAAGACGTTTCCGGAGGGTGGGTTTCATGGTGCGCAGGATTGGGGATTCTTCGAAATATAGCGAATTATTCGCAGTTCGCAAAATTGTGTGTTATCTTTGCCGAAGATAAACTCCGGCTTAGACAGGCGGCGTCTCGGCATAGCCGATTTTCGGCTCTGCGCTCGACTTGCACTGTCTTTGTCAAAGATATTTTCGCACGGACAGGCCGTGTCCCGGCAGTATTCGGAGCAATCCGGCGCTGCGACGGGACGGTGCGGTCCGCTGCGTTGCAAGCGTGAACGATTATGAATCTTTCGGAATACAGCCGCCGTCCGAGCGGCGAAGTGCGCATCGGGCGGGTCGTGATCGGCGGCGGGCATCCTGTCGCCGTACAGTCGATGACCAATACCGACACCAACGATACCGAAGCCTGCGCGGCCCAGATCGAGCGGATCGACCGTGCCGGAGGCGGGATCGTGCGTCTCACGGCGCAGGGCCGCCGCGAGGGCGAGAACCTCGCAAACATTGTACGGAGAGTGCGTGAGGACGGTTTCGACACGGCGATCGTCGCCGACATCCACTTCGTGCCGGAGGTCGCCGCCATCGCCGCGAAATATGTCGACAAGGTGCGCATCAATCCGGGCAATTACCGTACGGATCACGGCGAGCTGGAGGCGCTGATCGCCCAATGCCGCGAGCGGGGCGTCGCACTGCGCATCGGTGTCAATCACGGGTCGCTCTCGAAGCGCGTTTTCGACCGCTGGGGCGATACGCCGCAGGGCATGGTCGTCTCGGCGATGGAGTTTCTGCGGGTCTGCAAGGCGCAGGGGTTCGATCAGGTCGTCGTGTCGATGAAGTCGAGCAATACGCGGGTCATGGTCGCCGCCTATCGTCTCTTGGTCGAAGCGATGGACGCCGAAGATATGCACTATCCGATTCATCTGGGCGTTACCGAGGCCGGAAACGGCATCGAGGGGCGCATCAAGAGCGCCGTGGGCATCGGGGCGCTGATGGCCGACGGCATCGGCGATACGATCCGCGTTTCGCTGACCGAAGCGCCCGAAAACGAAATCCCCGTCGCCGAACTGCTGGTGAAGCATTTCGCCCGGCGGCCGGGCAAATTCCCCGTACTGCATCCCGAACGCTATTCGCCGACCGAATACCGCCGCCGTACGAACGTCGCGGTGCCGGTCGTCCACACCGAGCCGCTGGAGGGCTTTTGCGTGATCGAAGCCGTGTCGGAGAATCCGACGGCCGAACTGCGGGCTGCGATCCTGAACCTCGACACGCCCCGGCCCGTCGTGGTCAAACGCCGTTACGGGGAGACTTCGCCGGAGACGCTAGCTGTCAAGGCCGCCGCCGATCTGGGCGTGCTGTTTCTCGACGGGCTGGCCGACGGCATCTGGATCGACGCGCCGGGCTTCGCGGAGGAAGAGATCCGCAATATCGAGCTGATGATCCTGCAGGCGGCGCGCGTGCGCTTCTCGCACACCGAATATATCGCCTGTCCGAGCTGCGGCCGCACGCTTTACGACATCGAGAAGACCCTCGCCGCCGTCAAGTCGCGCACGTCGCATCTGAAAAACCTCAAGATCGGCGTCATGGGCTGTATCGTGAACGGTCCCGGCGAGATGGCCGACGCCGATTACGGCTACGTGGGCGCTGCTCCGGGGCGCATCACGCTCTACAAGGGCCGTACGGTCGTCGAGCGCAACATACCGCAGGAGGAGGCGCTCGACCGGCTCGTCGAACTGATCCGGGACAACGGCGACTGGGTGGAGCCATGACCGTTCTGCCCTTGGCATACCTCCCCTCGGTCGAGTACTTCGCGCACCTGCTGCGCGGAGGGTGCGTCGTCGATCTGGGCGAACACTTCGTGAAGCGTTCGGAGCGCAACCGCGCCCGCATCCTCGCCACCGACGGCGTGATGGAGCTGACGGTGCATGTGCGCAATGCCAACCGGCCCCGCCAGCCGGTGCGCGATGTGCGGATCGACTATTCGAAACGCTGGCAGCATCAGCATTGGGGCGCGCTGGTCGCTTCGTACAAGGGATCGCCCTATTTTGATTTCTACGCCGAATATTTCGAGCCTTTCTACCGCCGGGAGTACGGATTTCTGGCCGATTACAACCGCGGACTGCTCGAACTGCTCTGTTCGCTGACGCATGTCCCGATGCCGGACTTTTCCGAGAGCTATGTCGATGCCGCCGCCGGGGACCTCGACCTGCGTCCCAAGCGCAAAAAAGAGGGTCCGGCGTTTATCGCCGAAACCTATGTGCAGGTCTTTTCCGACCGCATGCCTTTCCAGCCTAATTTGTCTGTTGCGGACCTGCTGTTCGCCGAGGGACCGGCTGCCGCTTCGGTTTTAGCACGTTGCCGACTCTGAGCGTTACGCTGTCGCACTGCTCCCCGGCCACTGCTTTCACCTGCACGATACCCTGTATTTCCACCGAGTCGGAACGGTACTGGCAGGCGGCGTATTGGGTCATTGCCACGGTGTCTGCGCCCACGAACAGCGTAGGCGCTCCGACCGACGAATAGACGCTGAACGCCTGCCGGTTGCGGTCGCGCAGGCTGCGCCGCTTGTCGACGATATGCAGCGTCGGCTTCCGTTCGTTCCACAAAGCCCTGTATAAGTAGTATGCGTCCTTGCGCTCGCGGCGGTCGATCGTCACCAGCCCCTCGCCGTTGATGCCGTAGGGACGGCGCGCCGAACCGTAATCGAACATGTTGTTGATCCACGTACCCCAGAAGAGCGAATCGTTCTGCAGGTTCTTCACGTATTCCTCGTGGAAGCGCGTCTGGCGCTCTTCGGGCATCCAGTTCGAGCGGGGTGCGGCCTGCGCCGTGTAGCTCTTGTGGCCGATGAAGCCGCTGCCTCCGTAACATACGCCCGAACGGAGGTTGGACCAGTTCTTCTGCAGCTGGTTGCGCCATACGGCCACGTCGTCGGTCGAGCCTTTGCGCCAGCCGACGTCCTGCCGCCAGACGATCAGGTCGGTGATAAAGTTGAGGCCACCGTTCTGGTCGCTGCACGCCACCGTCGGACGCGAACGGTCCATTGCGTGCGCCGTGTCGTTGAGCCGGCGCAGGTAGGGCGTCACGTCGTCGCCGCGCATCCAGAGACGCGAGAAGATACCCCACATCACCACCGACGGGTGGTTGATGTTCTGGGCTACGATCTCCTGCAACTGGTCCAGTCCGTTCTGTTCGAAGGCGGGCGTGGCGAAATAGGAGACGTCGCCCAGGAACGACGAGCGGTGCAGCGGGGCGTCGATCCAGACGAGCATTCCCTGTTCGTCGCAACGGTCGTAGAGGTACTGCGCGTGCGGCATTACCGCCGAGCGCAGGGCGTTGGCTCCCATCGTGCGGATGATCCGCAGGTCGGCGTCGTAATCCTCCGGAGTCAGCGTGCCGCCCGAAAGGGCGTTGTCGTGGTAGAGCGTGACGCCGCGGACGGGGGTGCGTTCTCCGTTGATCGTCAGCCCTTCGGCCGTGCTGGCGCCGATCGAGCGGAAGCCCGTGCGGACGGCGACGCGGTCGGTGATGCTGTCCTCGCCGATGGAGGCCGTCACGGTGTAGAGCGCCGGGTCGCGCAGGCTCCACAGCGTCGGATTGTCCACCGAGAAGGCCACGGAGACGGGTTTGCCGTCGAGGCGCGCCTTCTGGCGTTTCGAGAAGACCCGCTCTCCCCGCGGACTGGTGATGTCGACGTTCAGCGTGCAGCTGTTGTCGCCCTTCGAGGTGATGTGCACCTCGATCTCGCCCTCGACCTTTTCGGGACCGACCGTCTGCGGGTGTACGAGCACGCCGTCCGACCCGAGGTAGAGCGGCGAAATGGCCGTGCGCTCGGTGAGGATCAGTTCCGCCTCGCGGTAGATGCCGCCGTAGAGGTTCATGTCGGTCGAGGTGGGCAGCACGTCGTCGCGGCTGCTGTTGCTGACCACCACGAGCATCGAGTTGTCGCTTCCGAAACGGATTTTGTCGGTGATTTCGAACGTGAAGGCCGTGGCGCCGCCGCGGTGCGTGCCGACGTGATAGCCGTTGACGAAGAGGTCGGCGACCGACTGTACGCCGTAGAATTTCACGAAAAGGCGTTTCGAAGCCCATTCGACGGGGATATACATGCCGTTCTGGTAGCTGCCCGTGGTTTCGAGCCAGTAGCCCTGGGCCAGCGGATCGGTGTTCCAGCTGTGGGGCAGGGTTACGTGGCGGGCGTTGTCGGAGGTTTTCTCCGACTTGAAGAAAAAGCGCCACCCTTCGTTGATCGGGAAGACCTCGCGGGCGCTGGCCGTCATTGCGACGACGTTCAGCAGCAGGAGAATCGTTAGGTATCTTTTCATGGCAGAGCTGGTTAAATGCTGTATGATGCAAAGATAGTGCAAGCCGGGTGCAGAACCAAGCGTTGCTTGGGGTTTGCCGTGGCGCCGCCTATCCGTGCGGGGGTTTATCTTTGGCAAAGATAATACAAGCCGGGCTGAAAATCAAACTTATCTGTCTTTGCCGTTGCGTCGTTTGTGTTCCGAAGGGGAAATGCCCGCCGGGCGCAAAGCCGGAACGGGGTCCGGTTTTACGCCCGGCGGGCATCGGGGCGGCAGGTACGAAAAAATGGCGGACCGCGCCTCTTCGGTCCGCCAAAAAGCAGGGGATGGGTGTGAAACTTGTTAACTAAAAAACAACTCCTTGGGGGTCATCCCCTGCCAAGGATCGCTTTTGCGGAGCCGGCACAGCCGGTTGCCGTGCCGGACCGCGAAGCGTGTGAACTTTAGCGTTTGATGGTAATCGTCATCTCCTCGCCCGTGATCTCGCCGTACTGGTAGGTGAAGCTCGGCGTTACCTTGATGATGATGTCCTTCAGCAGCGTGGCGCTGTTGTTCTCGTAGGTCAGCGTATTGTCTGTGATTTTGATATATGCGGAAGCATCCTTGTCGCTGGCAGGGGTATCGGCATACTCGGCCGATTTCATCTTGAATACGATACCGGCGGTATTTTTCGCTGCTTCGGGTTTTGCCTGGAATACGTCGTAGGCCGTCTTGCCGTCGCCTACCGTAACGGCTTCCCAGGCCTTCGTGTCTTTGTTGTATTCGATCCACGACTTACCGTCGGCGTCGATCAACTGGAGGTTTTCGAACATATTGGCCGTAGTCGCCTCGTTGGTCTTGTAAGCGACCTCGATAGCCTTGGTCTGTGCCAGCGTCTTGATCGGGGTCTGGATCTCCACGCGCAGCGGCAGGGAAGCTACCTGGATGTTCGTGTCCTTGATCTTAACGACAGCCTTGATGTCGACATAGTTGCGGTTTGCTGCGCTCCAGTCGAGTTTGTCGCCGTTGACGATGGCGTATTTGTCGCCCTTGTTCGGTTTGCCGTCTTTGGAGGTCACTTCGAACGTAAAGTCGTACTTCTCGGCGTCCACCTCGTTGAAGTAGGTCGGCAGTGTGATGTTGGGCCACTCCCAGAGGTTGGTCGTCCCGTTGACCAGACCTTTGACTTCGGTCGTCTTCACGCCTGCGATCTCGGTTACGTGTCCGACATTGTACCTCAAGTTGAAGTCGGGGATCGTGACATTGTAGTTGAACGTTACGGAAATCTTCTGGCCGTACCAGGTCGTCCATTCGGCTTTCTGCTCGAACTTGTCGCCCGTCGCGGTGATGTCCTTGGCATTCAGCACGCCCTTCAGGGTCGATGCGGTGACGGTCATTGCCGTGCCGTTGGTGTTCTCGATCACCGTGCCCTTCTCATTTGCTTTGTTGAAGAGTTTCGTTACGCCTGCGGGCGTTGCGGGATCGGTCGTAGCTGCGAAGATAGCCTCGGCGAACTCCGCTTCGCTGGCGAATCCGGCCTTGTTGGCTGTGTAAACGTCCTTCCACGTCTTGCTGACGCTCTTCGTCTCGTAGCCGATGGCGTTGTCGACGATGTAGTTGACGGGCGCCGGGGCGGCTCCGAAGGCGATCTGGCCCTTCAGTTTGTAGTCGACGTTCTGGTATACATAGACATACTCGATGTCATAGGCCTTGCCCCACTCGTATGCATCTGCCTGAACGGAGGCTTTCACGCCCATGGCGATCTGGCTGGCGAATGCGGTGAATCGGATGCCGAGATCGTTGTCGACCTCCTTGCCGGCGACCTTGACCGTCGAACGGTCCGTGTCGAGGTTGCCCAGCGTGATAATATCCTCGATGGTGACCTCCTTCGGCAGGTCGATGTCGTTCACCAAAGCGATTTCGCCGAAGATGTTATCGGAGATTTCCGGAGTGGCGGTCTGCCCGGTGATGCCGTTCTTGACGAACGCATAGCTCCATGCCAGCGGTTTGGGAGTCTCCTTGAAGGTGAAGGTCGCGCCGGCCTGGTTGGTGATGATGTAGGTCTGCGGCGCCTCGATCGTTGCCGTCGTGGCTTTCCCGTCGACGTTGATCACGATTTTGTGTGCGCATACGACGTTCTTGCCTACGTCGCCGGAAACGCCTGCTGCACGGAAGTCCACCGTAGCGAGTTTCGTGTCGTAAACGAGTTTCGAGTTGTCGACGCGCAGGATGAATTTGCCGATCTCGGTTTTGTCCGTAATCTCGGCCGACTGGCTGGCGTCGGCGTAGTATTTGGGCGTTACGGTGTAAGCGCCGATGCTGATTTTCGAGCCAAGCAGTTTGTTGACGTTGTCCAGCGTCATCAGGGTCTTGCCTCCGTCGAGCGAAGCCAGCAGCTGCGTATTCTCCAGCAGCGTCTTCTTGCTGACGGCCTGCTTGTTGAACGGCATTTCGATGGTGGCGTAGTCGTAGGCGACCGGCTCCTCGTCCTTGGTGTAAACGCCGAGTTCGATCTCTTGGGCTTCGTCGGGCATGATGCTGGCGAAGTTCGACAGCACGTTGTTCGTTACCTCCGAGGCGGTTTCGTCCTCGGCGCCGGTTCCGGGATTCACGGTGTTCTCGATCGAAAGGGCCAGCGTGATCCATTTATCCTCTTTCTCATAAAGCTCACCAAGCTCTTCCGCCGACATGGTGGCGGTTACGGCGAACTTACCCTCCTCGATAAACCGAACGTCGGTGATGGCGGCTGCGGGAGTTGCCGTTGCGGCACGGGTTTTTATCTGCTCGGAGACAATAGCGAACGTCGCTTTTCCGTTAGCATAGGCATCTACGAGGTCTTTGGCCAGCGAGGCAGGCGTGACGCGGTAGGTCAGCGTGACCATTCCGTTGCCGATGGGGGTGGCTCCGACCTTGTAGAAATCCATCGTCGTATAGGCTCCGCCACTGCCAACATACATGGTTCCGGGAACGTTTACCAGCGACTGGATGCGGTTGATCAGCGCAGTGACATCGGCCTGAAGTTGGGCGATGGCCTGCTTGAAGGCGCCGAGTTCCGCAGTCAGGTCGCTCTTCTTCAGGTAGCCCTGCGTCGAAATGAGGCTGATGATCTGCCTGCTCAATGCGGATTCGGCGTTCTTTACCGCTTCGGCGGCTGCCGAGTTCACGTTCTCGATCCAGGCTTTGTTGTTGACGTCCATGTATTCCTTGACGAATTCGGAGGCCTCCTCGCCGGCAATTTTGCTGATGGCGGTCTTGATGTCCTTCACGGCCGGGTCGTTGGTGATGGCGGCCAGGACGGCTGCGACAGCCTGATTCTTCACGGCAGTGGTCAGCTCGCTGTTTTTGGCCAGCTCTTCGAGGATGCCTTTCTTGACCTCGCCGCCGATTTTGGACCAGAGGTCAGCGGCTTTGAGCTGATTCTCGATCAGGGCCTTCACCTGCGCTTCGTTTTGCAGGCCTTTGATCAGATCCTGCACCTGTGTCACGGTCTGGAACCCGAGGTCTCCGACTTTCTTTTTGAGGTCGGCGTCCTTGACGTAGGCTGCCAGCTCCTGGCTCAATTCGGCATCGGTGACGAATTTCGAGAAATCGACATCCTTCAGTTTGTCTGAAATTGTCTGAAGGGCGGAAGCATCGGCCTTCAGTTCGACTTTCGCATTTAGATCGTCGATCTTTTTGTTGATGTCGTCGATGTCGTCGTCGTAGTCCTTACACCCGACACCGGCCAGCATGGTTCCGGTTAAGAACAATGCCAGGAATTTCCTAAACAAGTTGTTGTTTTTCATAGTAAAAATGGTTGAAATAAAGATGTGTTTGTATGTAGTTTTCAATTTGTTATTCGGACGACCCTCTTTTTGTTGGTATCATATATGATACGCATGGTGCAAATATATATATAAAAATTTGCACAGCAAAATTTTTGTCCAAATTTTTGAAATGGGAATGAACTATCAAGATGAAATCCTTTATATCTCTACGAGGATCAAGGAGTTGAGGAAGGAACGCAAGCTGACTGTACAGGAGCTGGCTTACCGGTGTGACATGGAAAGATCCAACTTGAGCCGCATCGAGGCGGGGCGGACTAATCTTACCGTAAAAACCATTTGCAGCATCTGTAATGCGTTGAGTGTTAATATGCGCGATGTAATACGTTAGGACGATATACCTATATTTATATATATTGCGCCTAATCGTTCGTTGTATGCTTTTTTTGGGCCGTTTCTTTAAAATTCGTATCTTTACGGTGATAATTTAACGGCTTATTGAACACGCTTGATTTAATCGTCTGCCTCGTGCTGGCGCTGGCCGTCTGGAACGGATGGCGCCAAGGCTTCGTCGTGCAGATATGCTCCCTTGCAGGGATTGTGGCGGGCATTTGGATCGCGGCGCGTTTCGGCGCGCAGGTCGGCGGATGGCTGCGGCTCGATGACGAAGTGGCCGCCGCGGGCGGTTTCGTCACGGCGCTCGTCGTCGTGATCCTCGTCGTGGCGATCGCCGGCAGGGTGGTGCGCAAGGTCTTTCACTTTGCGGGACTGGGCGTTGCCGACACGCTGCTGGGCATTGCCGTATCGGTTTTGAAGTACCTGCTCGTGTTGAGCGTGCTCTTCTCGGCCTTCGATGCGCTGAATGAGGATTATTGCCTCGTGGGGCCGCGGACGATCGAGCAGTCGAAAAGCTACAAGCCTGTCCGGTGGCTTTCCGAATCCATTTTCCCTTTTCTGGAGTGGGTCGGCGAGCGGGTTCCCCGGCAGGAGGAAAAAACGGAGACCGATGGATAGAAAGTTTACAGCCACAGTGGTCCGGGCGACGGGCAGTTGGTACGACGTGCTGCACGACGGTGAGACGGTGCGCTGCCGCATCCGGGGCAGACTGCGCCTGAAAGGGGTGCGTTCGACCAATCCCGTGGTGGTGGGCGACGAAGTGGCGTGCGAGGCCGACGAGGGGGGCGACTATGTGATCGCCGACATCTTGCCGCGGCGCAACTACGTGATCCGCCGGGCTTCGAACCTTTCGAAAGAGTCGCATATCATCGCCGCCAACGTCGACCAGGCGCTGCTGATGGCGTCGCTGCGTTCGCCCGAGACGCCCACGGAGTTCGTGGACCGGTTTCTGGTGACCTGCGAGGCCTACAAGGTGCCCGTAAGCGGTCTACGAACTCGACCTGCAGGACGCGGAGGCCGTCGCGGAGTTCCGCGCGGTCTACGAGGGGGCCGGCTACCGGGTGCTGGAGGTGTCGGTCCGGGAGGGCCGGGGCGTGGAGGAGGTGCGCGAACTGCTTGCGGGGCGCACGACCCTCGTTTCGGGAAATTCGGGCGTCGGGAAGTCGACGCTGATCCAGGCCATCGACCCCTCGCTGGACATCCGCACGGGCGAAATCTCCGAAAGTCACCACAAGGGCCGCCATACGACGACATTTTCGACGATGTACCCCCTGGCCGGAGGCGGCGCGGTGATCGACACGCCGGGCATCAAGGGGTTCGGACTGATCGACATCGACGAGGCCGAGCTGTGGCACTATTTTCCCGAGATGATGCGCGTTGCGCCCGCCTGCCGCTTTTACAACTGCACCCACACCCACGAGCCGGGCTGTGCCGTGCGCGAGGCGGTCGAACGGGGCGAGGTGGCGCGGTCGCGCTACGAAAGTTACCTGAAAATCCGCGACGAAGATGACAAATACCGCAAATGACCGCCCGCAGGAGTGGTACGACGCGCGCGCCGACCACCTCGCCGAGTTCCTCACCGACGAACGGCGCCGCACGCTCGCAACGGCGCTCGCCGAGCGGACGTGCTACATGACGCTGCTGGCCGAAAACACCTTCCATCCGCACAACGCCTCGGCGCTGATGCGCCACTGCGACGCCTTCGGCGTGCAGGAGTTGCACACGGTCGAAACCCTCTGCAAGTTTTCGCCCAACGCCTCGATCGTGCGCGGGACGGACA